>Ga0208645_1000068_pt1 | contig 169971 bp, 147 predicted proteins | sample VirMetDEL_Sep_01_FD_184519 | JGI IMG/M metagenome (GOLD analysis project Ga0208645, IMG submission 184519) | Aqueous microbial communities from the Delaware River and Bay under freshwater to marine salinity gradient to study organic matter... | ecosystem: Environmental > Aquatic > Marine >...
GGGCCGGCATGGTCACGTGGTGCTGCTTGCCCTTGGTGTCGGTGAAGCGCAGGTCTACCCACTTCACGTCGTGTTCTTTGATCAGTTGAACAGCCTTAGACATGTTGTCCTCCAGGTGGAAAAGGCTCTTATCGATAAGCCTTGAAGATGCGGTGAAGCCCGGCGGGATAGTCCTCCAGGGCGACCTGCCTCACAAGGGAGCAAATTGCATGCCAGTGCCCTTTATTGGGCAGAGGCCACGAAACTCAGGTACTGCGCCGCCTGCGCGGCAATTTCGCGTAGAGATTTGCACCATTTAGGTGCTTAGAATTCCGATAAAGACCTATTTTGGTGCGCTGACAGGGTGGTGCAGTATTTTTGGTCAAAGCTTGAACAATTTCCGCTATAATCCGCGCCCCTGTTTTTTCGCCGTCTCGAGCGTGCGCTCTATTCATGAAGCTCATCGTCAAAGTTTTCCCGGAAATCACCATCAAGAGCCGCCCGGTGCGCAAGCAGTTCATCCGCCAGTTGGGGAAGAACATTCGCTCCGTGCTGCGTGATCTTGACCCCGAACTGCGGGTGACGGGTGTCTGGGACAACCTTGAGGTCGAAACCGATCTGGACGATCCCAAGCTGCTCGCCGAGATGACCGAACGCCTGCGCAACACACCGGGCATCGGCCTGTTCCTCGAGGTCAATGAATACCCGCTGGGCGATCTCGACGAGATCACCGAGCACTGCAAGCGCCACTACGCCGACCAGTTGCCGGGCAAGATCTTCGCCGTGCGCTGCAAGCGCGGTGGCAAGCACGCGTTTTCCTCCATCGACGTCGAGCGTCACGTCGGTTCGCGCCTGCGTCTGGAGTGCGGTGCTGCCGGCATCGACCTGAAGAAGCCGGACGTCGAAGTGCGCATGGAGATTCGCGACCAGCGCCTGTTCGTGGTGCACAACCGTCACGAAGGCCTCGGCGGTTATCCGCTGGGCTCGCTGGAGCAGACCCTGGTACTGATGAGTGGCGGTTTCGACTCCACCGTCGCGGCTTACCAGATGATGCGTCGCGGCCTGGTCAGCCACTTCTGCTTCTTCAATCTCGGTGGCCGTGCCCATGAGTTGGGCGTGATGGAAGTGGCGCATTATATATGGCAGAAGTTCGGCCGTTCGCAGCGCGTGCTGTTCGTCAGCGTGCCGTTCGAAGAAGTGGTCGGCGAGATTCTCGGCAAGGTCGACAACAGCCAGATGGGCGTGATCCTCAAGCGCATGATGCTGCGCGCCGCCACTCGGGTCGCCGAAAAGCTGCAGATCGAGGCGCTGGTCACCGGCGAGGCGATCAGCCAGGTCTCCAGCCAGACCCTGACCAATCTTGCGGTGATCGATTCGGCCACTGACATGCTGGTGATGCGCCCGCTGATCGCCAGCCACAAGCAGGACATCATCGACACCGCCACGCAGATCGGCACCGCCGAGTTCGCCAAGAACATGCCCGAGTATTGCGGCGTGATCTCGGTCAACCCGACCACCAAGGCCCGTGGTTATCGCGTGGAGAAAGAGGAGGCCCGCTTCGACATGGCCATCCTCGAGCGCGCCCTCGAGCGCGCCACCCAGTTGCCCATCGACCGCGTCATCGACGAGTTGGGCAAGGACGTGCAGATCGAGGAAGTGCGTGAGGCGCTGGCTGGGCAGATCGTCATCGACATCCGCCATCCCGACGCCGCCGAAGACGAGCCGCTGGACGTGCCTGGTATCGAGGTGCAAGCGCTGCCGTTCTATGCACTGAACAACAAATTCAAGGAACTGGATGAGAGCCGCCAGTACTTGCTGTATTGCGACAAGGGCGTCATGAGCCGCCTGCACGCCCACCATCTGCTGAGCGAGGGACATGCCAATGTGCGCGTTTATCGTCCGGCATAGAACGCCGGGGCTTAATGGCGGAAGTATCCGCCATCGCCCTCCCGACCGTTCAGCTCGCTGATCCCCTTTTCTTCATATTCGTCGTCCACGCTGGGCGACACACCGCATCCTCTGATCGAGATACACACAGTGATCGAAAATCTACGCAACATCGCCATCATCGCCCACGTCGACCATGGCAAGACCACCCTCGTCGACGCCCTGCTGCGTCAGTCCGGCACCCTTGAGCGTAACGAGCTCAACGACGAGCGCGTGATGGACAGCAACGACCAGGAAAAAGAGCGCGGCATTACCATTCTGGCCAAGAACACCGCCATCAAGTGGAACGACTACCGCATCAACATCGTCGACACCCCCGGCCACGCCGACTTCGGTGGCGAAGTTGAGCGCGTGATGTCGATGGTCGACTCCGTACTGCTGGTCGTTGACGCCCAGGACGGCCCGATGCCGCAAACCCGCTTCGTGACCAAGAAGGCCTTCGAAGCCGGCCTGCGTCCGATCGTCGTGATCAACAAGATCGACCGTCCGGGCGCGCGTCCTGACTGGGTCATGGATCAGATCTTCGACCTGTTCGACAATCTCGGTGCTACCGACGAGCAACTCGACTTCCAAGTCGTCTACGCCAGCGCCCTGAACGGCATCGCCGGTCTCGACCACAGCGACATGGCCGAAGACCTTACCCCGCTGTACCAGGCCATCGTTGACCACGTACCGGCACCGCAAGTCGACCTCGACGGCCCGTTCCAGATGCAGATTTCCGCGCTGGACTACAACAGCTTCCTCGGCATCATCGGCGTTGGCCGTATCGCTCGTGGCAAGGTCAAGCCGAACACCCCGGTGACTGCCATCGACGTTGACGGCAAGAAGCGTAACGGCCGTATCCTCAAGCTGATGGGCCACCACGGCCTGCACCGCGTCGACGTTGAAGAAGCCACCGCCGGTGACATCGTCTGCGTCAGCGGTATGGATCAGCTGTTCATCTCCGACACCCTGTGCGACATCAACAACGTCGAGGCGATGAAGCCGCTGACCGTTGACGAGCCGACCGTTTCCATGACCTTCCAGGTCAACGATTCGCCGTTCTGCGGTAAAGAAGGCAAGTTCGTCACCAGCCGTAACATCAAAGAGCGTCTGGACAAGGAGCTGCTGTACAACGTGGCCCTGCGCGTTGAAGAAGGCGACAGCGCTGACAAGTTCAAGGTCTCCGGCCGTGGTGAGCTGCACCTGTCGGTACTGATCGAAACCATGCGTCGCGAAGGCTTCGAAATGGGCGTTGGCCGTCCGGAAGTGATCATCCGTGAAGTGAACGGCGTCAAGCAGGAGCCGTTCGAGAACGTCACCATCGACATCCCTGAAGAATCTCAGGGCAAGGTCATGGAAGAGATGGGCCTGCGTAAGGGCGACCTGACCAACATGTCGCCGGACGGCAAAGGCCGTGTGCGCCTGGAATACAACATCCCGGCTCGCGGTCTGATCGGTTTCCGTAACCAGTTCCTGACCCTGACCAACGGCGCTGGCATCCTGACCTCGATCTTCGACCGTTACGACACCGTCAAGCCGGGCACCATGTCTGGCCGTCAGAACGGCGTACTGGTGTCGATCGATACCGGTAAGGCGCTGACCTACTCGCTGGAAACCCTGCAGGCGCGCGGCAAGCTGTTCGTCGAGCACGGCCAGGAAATCTACAACGGTCAGATCGTTGGCCTGAACAGCCGCGACAACGACCTGGGTGTGAACCCCACCAAAGGCAAGAAGCTCGACAACATGCGTGCTTCGGGTAAAGACGAAACCATCGCCCTGGTGCCGCCGGTTCGCTTCACCCTGGAGCAGGCTCTGGAATTCATCCAGGACGATGAATTGTGCGAAGTGACGCCGAAGTCGATCCGCCTGCGCAAGAAGATCCTCGACGAAGGCGAGCGCACCCGCGCTGCCAAGAAAGCCAACAAGGCCTGACGCTTAGCGACAGTTCTTGAGCTGTAAATGAAAAGCCCCGCCAGAGCGATCTGGCGGGGCTTTTTGTTGTGGGTGCTCGCTGTAGGAGCGGCTTCAGCCGCGCTGCGGCCGACAGGCTAGCAACCCATAAGCTGCCAGCCCGATCACCAGCAGCAGGCTGAGCGTCATCACTCGCCCGCCACCTGGCGCAGCGATTGCGCCGGGGTGTCGCCGAGGTTGTTGAGCAGGTGCTCGCTGTACCAGTCGAGGAAGTTGATCACGCCGAACTCGTAAGTTTTCGAGTACGGGCCGGGCTGGTAGGCGCTGGAGTTGATGCCGCGCTGGTTTTCCTCGGCCAGGCGACGATCCTGGTCGTTGGTGGCGTCCCATACCTGACGCAGGCGGGCGACGTCGTAGTCGACACCTTCGACTGCATCCTTGTGCACCAGCCACTTGGTGGTGACCATGGTCTGCTGCGCGCTGATCGGCCACACGGTGAAGACGATCAGGTGATCGCCCATGCAGTGGTTCCACGAGTGCGGCAGGTGCAGGATGCGCATGGAGCCCAGGTCCGGGTCGGTGATGCGGCCCATCAGTTTCTTGCAGCCCTGCTTGCCGTCCATGGTCATCGACACGGTGCCCTTGAGCAGCGGCATGCGCACGATGCGGTTGCGCAGGCCGAAGCTGGCGTGGGCGTAGGGGATCTTGTCCTTGTCCCAGCGGGTGGTGCATTCGGCCACCTGATCCTTGAATGCCTGGCTGGCGCGCGGATCGGTGACGTCATCCCATTCCAGCAGGGTGTTGAGCAGTTCCGGGTGCGAACCATTGCAGTGGTAGCACTCGCGGTTGTTCTCGAGTACCAGCTTCCAGTTGGCTTTTTCCATCAGGGTGGACTGCACGGCCACCTTGGCGTTCTCCATGTCGTAGGGTTCCATGTAATGCGCCAGGGTGGCGAGGAACTCGTCGATGGCCGGCGGGTTTTCCGCCAGGGAGATGAAGATGTAGCCGCCGGCAGTCTTGCACTGCACCGGCTTCAGGCTGTAGTCCTTGAGGTCGAAGTCGGCGCCCATTTCGGTACCAGCGAACAGCAGGCGGCCGTCCAGCTCGTAGGTCCACTGGTGGTAGGGACAGACCAGCTTGGCGACCTTGCCCTTGTCCGAGACGCACAGGCGCGAGCCGCGGTGACGGCAGACGTTGTGAAAGGCATGGATCTGGCCTTCGGCGCCGCGGATGACCAGGATCGGGTTATCGCCGATCTGCAGAGTGAGGAAGTTGCCCTTGGCCGGGATTTCGCAGGTCATGCCGGCGATCAGCCATTCCTTGTGAAAAATCTCCTGCATGTCGACCTGGAACAGGCGCTCGTCGCTGTAGAACGGCTGCGGCAGGGAGAATGTGTGGTCGCGTTCGTGCAGCATCTGTGCAGTGGCCTTGCGGACGGGCTCCAGCGGGTCGCCCAGGCTCAGGTTTTGGGTGCAGTCCATGGTGGCTCCTCATTGACGGACGCTTTGCGCCCGCCGGAAATAGTGGCTGATACGGTATGTGCCGCAAGGTCTCGATCTATCGCTGCCGCCTACAGTGGGCGCACATGCTTGGTGAGGCGGAGTGTGGAGCCGGCAAAAGGTAAAACCTTATCCATGGGCGACATGGCCGGATTCGTTTCCGACGCGCCAACCCCCGTGCTATCGGGCAGGTCGCGATAAGCATGCGGATGTCGCAAGTAGATAAATGACCAGCGGCGGCCTTTCGCACAATCCGCCGCATATTGGCCGATATCCGGCCGCGTGGAGAGCCGTTCATGAGCACCAACGCCTTCCTCAACCCGGTTACGACGCAGACCTGGACCAACGGCCGCCATCTGGTGCGTTGCGTCAAGGTGATCCAGGAAACCTGGGATGTGCGCACTTTCTGCTTTATGGCTGATCAGCCCGTGCTGTTTTTCTTCAAACCGGGGCAGTTCGTCACCCTGGAGCTGGAGATCGACGGCCAGCCGATCATGCGTTCCTACACCATCTCCAGCTCGCCGTCGGTGCCCTATAGCTTCTCCATCACCATCAAGCGGGTGCCGGGCGGCAAGGTGTCGAACTGGCTGCACGACAACCTCAAGGAGGGCGACGAGGTGCCGGTGCATGGGCCGGTCGGGCTGTTCAACGCCATCGACTTTCCTTCCGACAAGGTGCTGTACCTTTCTGGTGGGGTCGGCATCACGCCGGTGATGTCGATGGCGCGCTGGTTCTACGACACCAATGCCAATGTCGACATGATCTTCGTGCACAGCGCCCGCTCACCCAAGGACATCATCTACCAGCGTGAGCTGGAACACATGGCGGCGCGCATCAACAACTTCAGCCTGCACGTGATTTGTGAAAGGCATGGCCTGGGCGAATCCTGGGCCGGCTATCGCGGTTATCTGAACAAGCCGATGCTGGAGTTGATGGCGCCGGACTTCCTTGAGCGCGAGATATTCTGCTGCGGGCCGACGCCCTACATGGCGGCGGTCAAGCGTCTGCTCGAAGCCGCCGGTTACGACATGAGCCGCTACCACGAGGAAGCCTTCGGCCCGACACCGCCGGAGATTCGTGCCGAGGTCAAGGAGCTGGCTGCCGAGGCCGCCGATGCGCCAGAAGTGCCGGTTGGCGAGCTCAATCAGGTGGAGTTCACCAGCACCGGCAAGAGCATTCGCGTGGCGCCGGGCGAAACCGTGCACTCCGCCGCTGCCAAGCTTGGCCTGCATATCCCCAAGGCCTGCGGCATGGGTATCTGCGGTACCTGCAAGGTGATGAAAACCGCTGGTGAGGTGGAAATGGAGCACAACGGCGGCATCACCGACGAGGACGTGGCCGAGGGCTACATCCTGTCGTGCTGCAGCGTGCCGAAAGGGGATGTGGCGATCGACTTCTGATCGCCATGTTGGCTGTGAGGGGGCTGGTGCGCGCAGCGCACCCTACGGGTCCGTAGCCCGGATTACATCTGGGCTACGGTCGCGGCTGAAACCCCTCCCACGAGTGCGCTGCTCAGGCGCTCATCACTTCACGGATATCGGCGGCCAGTTGGCGTACACGGGCTTCGTCGGTATCCCAGCTGCACATGAAGCGCGCACCACCGGCACCGATGAAGGTGTAGAAGCGCCAGCCGCGCGCGGTGAGTGCAGCGATGGCCGGCTCCGAGAGTTGCAGGAATACGCCGTTGGCCTGAACCGGGAACATCAGGCTGACACCGGGTACGTCCTCGACCAGGGTGGCCAGCAACTGCGCGCAGCGGTTGGCGTGGTTGGCGTAGTTGAGCCAGACATCGTTCTGCAGGATGCCGACCCAGGGCGCCGACAGGTAGCGCATCTTCGAAGCCAACTGGCCGGCCTGCTTGCAGCGGTAGTCGAAGTCCTCGGCCAGCGCCTTGTTGAAGAAGACGATGGCTTCACCGACGGCCATGCCGTTCTTGGTGCCGCCGAAGCACAACACATCGACGCCGGCCTTCCAGGTCAGCTCGGCCGGGCTGCAGTCGAGGAAGGCGCAGGCGTTGGAGAAACGTGCGCCGTCCATGTGCAGGTGCAGGCCCAGTTCCTCGCACACCTGGCTGATGGCACGGACTTCTTCCGGGCGGTACACGGTGCCGACTTCGGTGGCCTGGGTGAGGGTGACCACGCGCGGTTTCGGGTAGTGGATGTCCTGGCGCTTGATGGCGATGTCGCGGATCGCCTGCGGGGTCAGCTTGCCGTTCTCGGTCTTGGCCAGCAGCAGCTTGGAGCCGTTGGAGAAGAACTCCGGCGCGCCACACTCGTCGGTTTCGACATGGGCGGTTTCCGAGCAGATTACGCTGTGGTAGCTCTGGCACAGCGAAGCCAGAGCCAGGGAGTTGGCGGCGGTGCCGTTGAAGGCGAAGAACACTTCGCAGTCGGTCTCGAACAGGCGGCGGAAGTGATCAGCTGCGCGCGCCGTCCACTCGTCATCGCCGTAGGCGCGTTGGTGGCCCTGGTTGGCCTCGGCCATGGCGGCCCAGGCTTCGGGACAGATGCCGGAGTAGTTGTCGCTGGCGAATTGCTGGGCATTGTCGGGCATTGGCGCGTTCCTTCTGAAAAGCCTGCCGACGGGTCTGCCGGCAAAGCGCTCACTTTACCCTGCGGCCGTCTGTCAGGCGTCCGTCGCGGCGACGAGTTATTGCGCCGATGCGTACTCATGAGTCGAAGCGTGGCCGGCCGTTCGGCTCGAAAATGGAACTTGAGGCGTTTACAGGGGTTCACACCTACCAGAGGGCGGCATTCGATCCGTCTTCCGCAATCAAGAGAAGGAGTTTCCTATGACTTATCGTCACCTGCTCGCCTTTGCCCTGCCGCTGGCCGTGGCGCTGCCCGTTTCCGCCGCCGAGTGGTCGGATAATGCCAAGACCGAGTTCGTTCAGCAGTGCATTGCTGGCGCACCGGCAGGCTACGAGGAGCCACAACTGCGCGCTTATTGCGACTGCGCTGCGACCAATGTCAGCAAGGAATTCAGCGAAGCCGAATTGCAAGAAATCAGCCGCCAATCCCCGCCTGACCCTGCCATGCAGCAGCGTCTGGTGAATGCCTCCAGCAGCTGTGCTGGCAAGCTCAAGCCGTGAGGCGTCGTTGAGCAAATAGCAGGCGCTGGCGCCGGAGCCCCATGAGCTCTGGCCTGGCGCCATGTTTCCACAGGCCATGCACAGCGGCGCCCACAGTATTTGTGCACAAGCCTGGTCTATCTCTTTGATCCTGTTCGATTTTTAGCCGCATCCCGGCAGGCCGCGGCAGCCCTGGCTGCTGGCCCATGTCGAACAGCCTATGCACAGTGTCATCCACATCTTCTGTGCATATCCCCAACCGATCCTCGTCTTTCGCTCATGTCGCTGGTGGATAAGCCAGGGCGTCTGCGTGGGTGTATGGATATCGAACAGCGCTGCCGAGGCCACGGCTGGCCAAGCCCCTGGCCATCTGTTGACAGCTTTTCCACAGGCTAGTCCACGGCTTCTGTGCATGGTCTGCGTTATTAACTGATTGATATCGATCAGGAAATGACCTTTTCCCTGGAGTGCCTGCAGGCGCTGGGGCGAGGCGCGCTGTGCACGGTTTATCCACAGCTTGATCCCCGTTATTTGTGCGCAAAACAGCGAACTGATCTCGACACGCCTGATTGCGACAAGGCCATGTCGCAAACGAATGCTCTCGCGGCGTTGGCAGGCATTTGAGGGGGCAGGGGCGGCCCTACCATCGCTGCACAGGGCCTTGCCGGCCCGCCCGTCCAAGACCGCCGCCTTCAGGCGCTGCAGGAGAGTCGAGATGTTCAGCAAGCAGGATCAGATTCAGGGTTACGACGACGAGTTGCTCACGGCGATCGATCAGGAGGAGCGCCGCCAGGAAGAGCATATCGAGCTGATTGCTTCGGAGAACTACTGCAGCCAGCGGGTGATGGAAGCGCAAGGCAGCGGCCTGACCAACAAGTACGCCGAAGGTTATCCGGGCAAGCGTTACTACGGTGGCTGCGAGTACGTCGACAAGGTCGAGCAGCTCGCCATCGACCGCGCCAAGGCACTGTTCGGCGCCGACTACGCCAACGTCCAGCCGCACTCTGGTTCTTCGGCCAACAGCGCCTTGTACCTGGCTCTGCTCAATGCCGGCGACACCATCCTCGGCATGAGCCTGGCCCATGGCGGTCACCTGACCCACGGTGCCAAGGTGTCGTCTTCGGGCAAGCTGTACAACGCTGTGCAGTACGGGCTGGATACCGCCACCGGGCTGATCGACTACGACGAGGTCGAGCGCCTGGCCGTGGAGCACAAGCCGAAGATCATCGTCGCCGGCTTCTCCGCTTACTCCAAGACCTTGGATTTCCCGCGCTTTCGCGCCATCGCCGACAAGGTTGGCGCGCTGCTGTTCGTCGACATGGCGCACGTCGCCGGTCTGGTTGCCGCGGGCCTGTACCCGAACCCGATTCCCTTTGCCGATGTGGTCACCACCACCACCCACAAGACCCTGCGCGGCCCGCGCGGCGGCCTGATCCTGGCCAAGGCCAACGAAGAGATCGAGAAGAAGCTCAATTCCGCCGTATTCCCCGGTGCCCAGGGTGGCCCGCTGATGCACGTGATCGCGGCCAAGGCCGTGTGCTTCAAGGAAGCCATGGAGCCTGAGTTCAAGACCTACCAGCAGCAGGTCATCGACAACGCCCAGGCGATGGCCAAGGTGTTCATCGAGCGTGGTTACGAGGTGGTCTCCGGTGGCACCGACAACCACCTGTTCCTGCTCAGCCTGATCAAGCAAGGCCTGACCGGCAAGGAGGCTGACGCCGCCCTTGGCCGCGCCGGCATCACCGTGAACAAGAACGCCGTGCCCAACGACCCGCAATCGCCGTTCGTGACCTCGGGCATCCGCATCGGTACGCCAGCCGTCACCACCCGTGGCTTCAAGGTTGCCCAATGCCAGGCGCTGGCCGGCTGGATCTGCGACATCCTCGACCACCTCGGCGATGCCGATGTCGAGGCGCAGGTGGCCAAGCTGGTGGCCGGGCTGTGCGCGGATTATCCGGTGTATCGCTAAGCCAACCCTCTCCCCCGGCCCCTCTCCCGCAAGCGGGAGAGGGGAGTAGAACCCTGGAGCATGCCCATGCAACGTTATTCCGGCTTCGGCCTGTTCAAGCACTCGTTCAGCCACCATGAGAACTGGCAGCGCATGTGGCGCAACCCGACACCCAAGCCGGTATACGACGTGGTCATCGTCGGCGGTGGCGGTCACGGCCTGGCCACGGCCTACTACCTGGCCAAGGAATTCGGCGTGAAGAACGTCGCCGTGGTGGAGAAGGGCTGGCTCGGTGGCGGCAACACCGCGCGCAACACCACCATCGTGCGTTCCAACTACCTGTGGGACGAGTCGGCGCAGCTCTACGAGCACGCGATGAAACTGTGGGAAGGGCTGTCGCAGGACATCAACTACAACGTCATGTTCTCCCAGCGTGGCGTCTACAACCTCTGCCACACCCTGCAGGACATGCGTGACGCCGAGCGCCGCGTCAGCGCCAACCGCCTCAATGGTGTGGATGGCGAACTGCTCGATGCCAAGCAGGTCGAGGCGGAGATTCCCTACCTCGACTGCAGCAAGAACACCCGCTATCCGGTGATGGGTTCCACCGTGCAGCGTCGCGGTGGTGTGGCCCGTCACGATGCCGTGGCCTGGGGTTATGCGCGTGCCGCCGATGCGCTGGGCGTCGACCTGATCCAGAACACCGAGGTGATCGGTTTCCGCAAGCAGAACGGCGCGGTGATCGGCGTGGAAACCAACAAGGGCTTCATCGGTGCCAAGCGCGTCGGTGTGGTCACTGCCGGGAACTCGGGGCACATGGCGGGGCTCGCCGGCTTCCGTCTGCCGCTGGAGTCGCACCCGTTGCAGGCGTTGGTGTCCGAGCCGATCAAGCCGATCATCGACAGCGTGATCATGTCCAACGCCGTGCATGGCTACATCAGCCAGTCGGACAAAGGCGACCTGGTCATTGGTGCCGGCATCGACGGTTACAACGGCTACGGCCAGCGTGGTTCCTACCACACCATCGAGCACACCCTGCAGGCCATCGTCGAAATGTTCCCGGTGCTCTCGCGGGTGCGCATGAATCGCCAGTGGGGCGGCATCGTAGACACCTGCCCGGACGCCTGCCCGATCATTTCCAAGACCCCGGTGGACAACCTGTTTTTCAACTGCGGTTGGGGTACCGGTGGCTTCAAGGCCACGCCGGGTTCGGGTCACGTGTTCGCTGCCAGCCTGGCCAAGGGCGAAATGCACCCGTTGGCCAAGCCGTTCTCCATCGATCGTTTCCACACCGGCGCACTGATCGACGAGCACGGCGCTGCGGCGGTGGCTCACTAAAAGGTCGCGTGCAGCGCGACATCTGATGACCCTCTCCCGCTTGCGGGAGAGGGTGCCCGAAGGGCGGGAGAGGGTGGTTCGGCCTACGCCGTAGCCCTCTCCCCCGACCCCTCTCCCACAAGTGGGAGAGGGGAGACAAGATAAACCCCGTTGGCATCTGCGAGCGGGGAGTGTTTCAGGAGGCCACCATGCTGCACATCTTCTGCCCCTACTGTGGCGAACTGCGCTCCGAAGAGGAATTCCATGCCAAGGGCCAGGCGCATATCGCCCGCCCGCTCGACCCTGACGCCTGCAGCGATGCTGAGTGGGGCGAGTACATGTTCTTCCGTGACAACCCGCGCGGAATTCACCACGAGTTGTGGGTGCACGCGGCCGGTTGCCGCAAGTATTTCAACGTCACCCGCCACACCGTGACCTACGAGATCCTCGAGACCTACAAGGTCGGCGAGAAACCGTCGGTCACTGCGGCGGGGGCCACCGACAAGCAAGCCGTGGCAGAAGGAGTAACGGCATGAGCCAGGTCAATCGTCTTGCCAAGGGCGGTCGCATCGACCGCAGCCAGCCGCTGAGCTTCACCTTCAACGGCCAGACCTATCAGGGTTTCGCCGGCGACAGCCTGGCCGCCGCGCTGCTGGCCAACGGCGTCGACATCGTCGGTCGCAGCTTCAAGTATTCGCGGCCGCGCGGCATCGTCGCGGCGGGCGCCGAAGAGCCCAACGCCGTGCTGCAGATCGGCTCCAGCGAAGCTGCGCAGATCCCCAACGTGCGCGCCACCCAGCAGGCGCTGTACAGCGGTCTGGTGGCGAGCAGCACCAACGGCTGGCCAAGCGTCAACACCGACCTGATGGGTATCCTCGGCAAGGTTGGCGGCGGCATGATGCCGCCCGGTTTCTACTACAAGACCTTCATGTATCCGCAGAACCTGTGGATGACCTACGAGAAGTACATACGCAAGGCCGCAGGCCTGGGCCGTTCGCCCACCGAGGTCGACCCGGACATCTACGACCAGCTCAACCAGCACTGCGACGTGCTGATCGTCGGCGCCGGCCCTGCCGGTCTTGCCGCCGCGCTGGCTGCTGGCCGTAGCGGTGCGCGAGTGATCCTCGCCGATGAACAGGAAGAGTTCGGCGGCAGCCTGCTCGACACTCGCGAAACCCTGGATGGTAAGCCCGCTGCCGAGTGGGTGGCGCAGGCCATCGCCGAGTTGCAGGCAATGCCGGAAGTAACCCTGTTGCCACGCGCCACGGTCAACGGTTACCACGACCACAACTTCCTCACCATCCATCAGCGCCTGACCGATCACCTCGGTGAAACCGCGCCGATGGGTCAGGCCCGCCAGCGCATGCACCGCGTGCGTGCCAAGCGCGTGGTGCTGGCCAGCGGTGCCCATGAGCGGCCGCTGGTGTACGCCAACAATGATGTGCCCGGCAACATGCTGGCTGGCGCCGTGTCCACCTACGTGCGTCGTTACGGCGTGGCGCCAGGTCAGGAGCTGGTGTTGTCGACCAACAACGATTACGCCTACCGCGTGGTGCTCGACTGGCTCGATGCCGGGCGCAAGGTAGTGGCTGTCGCCGATGCGCGCAGCAATCCGCGCGGCGCCTGGGTCGAGGAAGCGCGTGCACGTGGCGTGCGCATCCTCACCGGCAGTGCAGTGGTCGAGGCGCGTGGTAGCAAGCGCGTCACCGGCGTACGCATCTGCGCTATCGACGCCAAGGCGCACAAGGTCACCAGCCCCGGCGAAGTGCTCGACTGCGATCTGATCGTCAGCTCCGGTGGTTACAGCCCGGTGGTGCACCTGGCGTCGCACCTGGGCGGTCGCCCGGAGTGGCGCGAAGACATACTCGGTTTCGTGCCGGGCCCGGGCAATGGCATTCAGCAGCGCATCGACGCTGGTGCGGTGAACGGTGTGTTCGCTCTCGGTGATGTGCTCGCCAACGGTTTCGAGGCTGGCGCCAAGGCGGCTGCCGAAGCCGGCTACAAGGCCGTCAGCGGCAGCCTGCCGCAAGCCGAAGCGCGTCAGGAAGAAGCGATGCTGGCGCTGTTCCAGGTGCCGCATGATAAATCCACGGCGCGTGCGCCCAAGCAATTCGTCGACCTGCAGAACGACGTCACCGCCGCCGGTATCGAGCTGGCGACGCGCGAGGGCTTCGAGTCGGTCGAGCACGTCAAGCGTTATACCGCGCTGGGCTTCGGCACCGACCAGGGCAAGCTGGGCAACATCAACGGCCTGGCCATCGCCGCGCGTTCGATGGGCATCAGCATCGTGCAGATGGGCACCACCATGTTCCGCCCGAACTACACGCCGGTGACCTTCGGCGCTGTGGCCGGTCGCCACTGTGGCGAGCTGTTCGATGCCAAGCGCTACACCGCGATGCAGGCCTGGCACCTGAAGAACGGCGCCGAGTTCGAGGACGTCGGCCAGTGGAAGCGCCCCTGGTACTTCCCAAAAAATGGCGAGGACCTGCATGCCGCCGTGGCGCGTGAGTGCCTGGCCGTGCGCAACAGCGTGGGTATTCTCGATGCCTCGACCCTGGGCAAGATCGACATCCAGGGCTCGGATGCCCGTGAGTTCCTCAACCGCGTCTACACCAACGCCTGGACCAAGCTGGACGTGGGCAAGGCGCGCTACGGCCTGATGTGCAAGGAAGACGGCATGGTCTTCGACGACGGCGTCACCGCCTGTCTGGCCGACAACCATTTCGTCATGACCACCACCACCGGCGGCGCTGCCCGCGTGATGGAGTGGCTGGAGATCTACCACCAGACCGAATGGCCGGAGCTGAAGGTGTATTTCACTTCGGTCACCGACCACTGGGCGACCATGACCCTGTCCGGCCCCAACAGCCGCAAGCTGCTGGCCAAGGTCACCGACATCGACCTGGACAAGGACGCCTTCCCCTTCATGAGCTGGAAGGAAGGCCTGGTCGGCGGTGTGCCAGCGCGGGTGTTCCGCATCTCCTTCACCGGCGAGCTGAGCTACGAGGTCAACGTGCAGGCCGACTACGCCCTGGGCGTGTGGGAGCAGATCATCGAAGCCGGCAAGGAGTTCGACCTGACGCCATACGGCACCGAGACCATGCACGTACTGCGTGCCGAGAAGGGTTTCATCATCGTCGGTCAGGACACCGACGCCTCGGTGACCCCGGACGATCTGAACATGGGCTGGTGCGTCGGTCGCACCAAACCTTTCTCCTGGATCGGCAAGCGTGGCATGAACCGCGACGACTGCCTGCGCGAAGACCGCAAGCAGCTGGTCGGGCTCAAGCCAATCGACCCGAACAAGGTGCTGCCGGAAGGTGCGCAACTGGTGTTCGACCCGAAACAGTCCATCCCGATGCAGATGGTCGGCCACGTCACCTCCAGCTACATGAGCGCGGCGATGGGTTACAGCTTCGCCATGGCAGTGGTCAAGGGCGGTCTCAAGCGTATGGGCGAGCGCGTGTTTGCACCGTTGGCCGATGGCAGCCTGATCGAAGCCGAAATCTGCAGCTCCGTGTTCTATGACCCGAAAGGGGATCGCCAGAATGTCTAACGTCAACGTCTACCAACAACGTCCCGCTGACATCGCCGGGCAGTCGCCGCTGCATCACGCCGGCCTGCATGAGCTGGTCGGCAAGGGCCGCAAGAACGCCGGCATCACCCTGCGCGAGAAGAAACTGCGCGGGCATCTGGTCATTCGTGGGGATGCCAAGGACGCCGGTTTCTCCGGCGGTGTGCACAAGGCCCTGGGCCTGGAGCTGCCGGTGGCGCTGACCCTGGTAGCCGACGGCGACACTTCGCTGCAGTGGCTGGGCCCGGACGAATGGCTGCTGATCGTTCCCGGCGGCAGCGAGTTCGAGGTCGAGCGCACACTGCGTGCGGCGCTCGACGGCCAGCACTTCTCTGTGGTCAACGTCAGCGGCGGGCAGACCCTGCTGGAGCTGTCCGGGCCGAAGGTGCGCGAGCTGCTGATGAAGTCCAGCAGCTACGACGTGCACCCGAGCAACTTCCCGGTCGGCAAGGCGGTGGGCACCGTGTTCGCCAAGTCGCAACTGGTGATTCGCCACACCGGCGAGGAGACCTGGGAGCTGGTGATCCGCCGTAGCTTCGCCGACTACTTCTGGCTGTGGCTGCAGGATGCCAGTGCCGAGTATGGGTTGGCGGTCGAGGCCTGAGCCGTACGCGAACCGTCCCCTCTCCCGCTTGCGGGAGAGGGTTAGGGAGAGGGCCGCTTTACCCTCTCCCCCAGCCCCTCTCCCATAAATGGGAGAGGGGAGCCATTCAGCGGAGCCCCTACCATGAGCCGCACCCCCGACACCTGGATTCTCACCGCCCATTGCCCGAGCGTGCTCGGCACCGTGGATGCGGTGACGCGCTTTCTCTTCGAGCAGCGCTGCTACGTCACCGAGCATCACAGCTTCGACGATCGGTTGTCCTCGCGCTTCTTCATCCGTGTCGAATTCCGTCAGCCGCAGGATTTCGATGAAGCCGCCTTCCGCGCTGGTGTGGCCGAGCGCCTGGCACCCTTCGACATGCAGGTCGAGCTGACCCCGCCGGGCTACCGCGCCAAGGTGGTGTTGATGGTTTCCAAGGCTGACCATTGCCTGCATGACCTGCTGTATCGCCAGCGCATCGGCCAACTGGCCATGGACGTGGTGGCGGTGGTGTCCAACCACCCCGATCTTGAACCGCTGGCGCGTTGGCACGGCATTCCCTACCACCATTTCCCGCTCGACCCGGCCGACAAGCCGGCGCAGGAGCGCAAGGTGCTGCAGGTGATCGAGGACAGCGGCGCGGAGCTGGTGGTGCTCGCCCGCTACATGCAGGTGCTGTCGCCCGAGCTGTGCCGCAAGCTGGATGGCTGGGCGATCAACATCCACCACTCGCTATTGCCCGGTTTCAAGGGCGCCAAGCCCTATCACCAGGCGTACCAGAAGGGCGTCAAGCTGGTCGGTGCCACGGCGCACTACATCAACAACGATCTCGACGAGGGGCCGATCATCGCCCAGGGCGTGGAGGCGGTGGATCACGCTCACTACCCGGAAGACCTGATCGCCAAAGGCCGCGATATCGAATGCCTGACCCTGGCCCGCGCCGTCGGTTATCACATCGAGCGCCGCGTGTTCCTCAACGCCAACCGCACGGTGGTGCTCAACGCCTGAGAACAATCGCAAACCCGAATATTGGTGGGCTAAAGCCCACCCTACGGTAACGGTGCCATTTGTAGGGTGGGCTTTAGCCCACCGGTCGCAACGAAGAACTTGGTGGGCCAAAGCGGATCGCCGCTCGGCCCACCCTACGGAACTCGCCCTGCCAAGTTTCAATGGCGGTTTCCGGCAACAGACGCAACAAGCTCCAGTGCAAGGCAGCGTGGCCAATCGGTCGCGTCTTGTGTCCACAACAAGAAAGGAGAGTTACGCATGTCTGGTAATCGTGGTGTGGTTTATCTCGGTACGGGCAAGGTCGAAGTGCAGAAGATCGACTACCCGAAAATGCAGGACCCGCGCGGCAAGAAGATCGAGCACGGGGTCATCCTCAAAGTCGTTTCCACCAATATCTGCGGCTCCGACCAGCACATGGTGCGTGGCCGTACCACCGCGCAGGTCGGCCTGGTGCTGGGTCACGAGATCACCGGCGAGGTGATCGAGAAGGGCCGTGATGTCGAGCGCCTGCAGATCGGTGATCTGGTTTCCGTGCCGTTCAACGTCGCCTGCGGCCGCTGCCGTTCGTGTAAGGAACAGCACACCGGCGTCTGCCTGACCGTCAACCCGGCGCGTGCCGGCGGTGCCTACGGCTACGTCGACATGGGCGACTGGACCGGCGGCCAGGCCGAGTATGTGCTGGTGCCTTACGCCGACTTCAACCTGCTCAAGCTGCCGGATCGCGACAAGGCCATGGAGAAGATCCGCGATCTGACCTGCCTGTCCGACATTCTGCCCACCGGCTATCACGGTGCGGTCACTGCCGGTGTTGGCCCAGGCTCCACCGTTTACGTCGCTGGCGCCGGCCCGGTCGGTCTGGCAGCTGCTGCGTCGGCGCGTTTGCTCGGTGCTGCGGTGGTAATCGTCGGTGACGTCAACCCAACGCGCCTGGCGCATGCCAAGGCTCAGGGCTTCGAAATCGCCGACCTGTCCAAGGACACGCCGTTGCATGAGCAGATCGCCGATCTGCTGGGCGAGCCGGAAGTGGATTGCGCGGTCGATGCCGTGGGCTTCGAAGCGCGTGGCCACGGCCATGCGGGTGCGCAGCAGGAAGCGCCGGCCACGGTGCTCAACTCGCTGATGGGGGTCGTGCGCGTAGCCGGCAAGATCGGCATTCCCGGCCTCTACGTCACCGAAGACCCGGGCGCGGTAGATGCGGCGGCGAAGATCGGTAGCTTGAGCATTCGCTTCGGCCTCGGCTGGGCCAAGTCGCACAGCTTCCATACCGGCCAGACCCCGGTGATGAAGTACAACCGCGCGCTGATGCAGGCGATCATGTGGGACCGTATCAACATCGCCGAAGTGGTCGGCGTGCAGGTCATCAGCCTGGACGAGGCACCGCGTGGTTACGGCGAGTTCGATGCCGGCGTGCCGAAGAAATTCGTCATCGATCCGCACAAGAGCTTCAGCGCCGCGTGACGGCATGACCTGGGTTTAGTCCCAGGTCGCTACCTTTCACGGCAAAGGCGCAGTTGTTGGCGTCTTCTTTCGGGAGCCTGCGGGCTCCCTTTTTGTTTGTCATGAAGCCGTTGCGGCCTTGCCTTTTTCGCGGCTGAAGTCGCTCCTACCAGGGCGGCGGTTATTGCAGCCCGTACTTCTTCACCTTGTCGAACAACGTGGTCTTGGCCAGGCCGAGCGCCTGCGCGGCCTGGCTGAGGTTGCCGTCGTGGCGCTCCAGCGCGCCAGCCAGCAGGTTGCGCTCGAAGGCTTCTACCGCTTCGTTGAAGCCGGGGCCGTTGCTGTCGGCCAGGCCGCTTTTCTTGAACACCGGCAGCCCCAGGGCGAAACGCTCGACGACGTTGCGCAGTTCGCGCACGTTGCCCGGCCAGTCGTGCGCCATCAACGCGGCCAGGGTGTGCCGATCCAGTTCCGGCACGCCGCGGTCGAAGCGCAGAGCGGCGAGTTGCAGGAAGTGTTCGAACAGCAGGGCAATGTCCTCGCGGCGTTCACGCAGTGGCGGCAGTTCCAGGGTCACCACGTTGAGGCGGTAGTAAAGGTCGCTGCGAAACTCGCCGCGCTTGCCCAACTCGTCTAGGTCGGACTTGGTGGCGGCGATTACCCGGCAGTCGACCCTGATCGACTGGTTCGAGCCCAGGCGCTCCAGGCTGTGCTCCTGCAGCACGCGTAGCAGCTTGATCTGCAGTCCCAGCGGCATGCTCTCGATCTCGTCGAGGAACAGGCTGCCACCGTCGGCGTGTTCGATCTTGCCGATGCGGCGCTTGCCGGCGCCGGTGAAGGCGTGCGCCTCGTGGCCGAAGATTTCGCTCTCGAACAGGCTCTCCGGCAGGCCGCCGCAATTGAGTGCGACAAACTGCTTGTTCTGCCGCCGGCTGAAGTCATGCAGGCAGCGCGCAATCAACTCCTTGCCGGTGCCGGTTTCGCCCTCGATCAACACGTTGGCGTTGGTGTCGGCGACGTTGGCGATCAGCTCCCTCAACTGTTGCATGGCCGGCGAGCGGCCGATGATGCGTTGTTCCAGCGCCTGACGGCCGGCCAGTTGGCGGCGCAAGGCGCTGACTTCACGGGCCAGGCTGCGTTGTTCCAGAGCGCGGCGGGCGACGTCCACCAGGCGTTCGGGGGAGAAGGGTTTTTCCATGAAGTCGTAGGCACCGTCACGCATCGCGCTGACCGCCATGCCGATATCGCCGTGACCGGTGATTAGCACCACCGGCAGGCTCGGGTCACGCTGCTTGAGGCGGGTGAGCAGCTCCAGGCCGTCGATGCCGGGTAGGCGAATGTCGCTGACGACGATGCCGGCGAAGTCCGCATCGACCTGCGCCAGCGCTTCCTCGGCGCTACTGACGCCAATGCTGTGAATCTCCTCCAGCGCCAGGGCCTGCTGGCAGCCGAGCAGCACATGGGGATCGTCTTCGACGATCAGGACGGTGAGGCGGTCGCTCATGCGTTGGGCTCTCGCGGGTAGGGCAAGCTGAGGATGAAGGCGGTGCCGCCTTCTTCGGGGTGGCGTACGGTGAGGCTGCCACCGGCCGCGGCGGCAAGGCTGGCGGAAAGAGTCAGGCCGAGGCCAAGACCCTGCTCGCCGGGTTTGGTGGTGAAGAAGGGTTCGAACAGGTGCACGCGGGTTTCCGGGGCGATGCCAGGGCCGTTATCACGCACCTCCAAGCGGTAACCGTCGTTGTCGGCGCTACCGCTTAGCCACAGTTGCCGGTCGACCTGGTCGCGCATGGCGTCGAGGGCGTTGCTGATCAAATTGACCAGAATCTGCTCCAGGCGAATCTGTTCGATGGCCAGGCGCACCTCGTCGTGCTCCGGGTGCAGATAGTCGCGATGGATCTTCATGCTGGTGCGTTGCAGGCGCGGGTGCAGGAGCAGCACGGCCGCATCCACCGCCTGCTGCAGCGAGGCCTCGCCGCTGTCGCCGGTGCGGCGGGCGAAGGCGCGCAGGCTACCGGTGATCTTGCCCATGCGGTCGACCAGCTCGGCGATGTTCTGCAGGTTGCTGCTGGCGACATCCAGGGCGCCGCGCTGGAGAAAGCGCACGGCATTGCCGGACAGCGTGCGCAGCGCCGCCAGCGGCTGGTTCAGCTCATGGGCGATGCTGGTGGACATCTGCCCGATCACCGCCAGCTTGCCGGCCTGCACCAGTTCGTCCTGGGCCTGGCGCAACGTGGTTTCGGCCTGCTTGCGCTCGCGCACCTCGGCTTGCAGGCGTTCATTGCTGGCCTGCAGGTCGGCGGTGCGCTCGGTGATCTTGCGTTCCAGCTCGTCGTTGGCCGCTTGCAGTGCCTCGCGGGCGGCCAGGCGGGTGGCGATGACCTTGCGGCGTTCGTTCCAGGCGATCAGCAGGAAGGCCAGCAAAGCCGCCGCCACGGCTGCCAGCGTGCCGTGGCTCATAGCCGCACTGCGTTGTTCCTGCAGTGGGCTGAGCAGGGTCAGATGCCAGGGCGTGTCTTCCAGGCGACGGGTTTGCAGCAGGTAGTTGGCGGGCACCCCGGCGGTGGCGAAGCTGACCTGTTCGATGCCGTTGTCCAGCGGCGAGCGGTTGAACAGTTGCAACTCCTCCAGCGCCGCCCAGTGGTATTGCAGGCTGCGTGCGAGGCGCTCCTTGGTCTCATCGTTGAGCGGGCGCACGGCCTTGAGGCGCACCATCGGATCGCTGGCGAGGATGATGATGCCGTTCTCGTCGCTGACGTAGGCTTCCAGCAAGGCGCGTTGCCAGCGTTCTTCGAGGGCATCGAGGCGCACCTTGACCACCGCCACGCCGATGATGCGATTGCCGTCGCGCAGACCATGGGCCAGGTAGTAGCCGGGCTCGCCGGTGGTGCTGCCGATGCCATAGAAACGGCCGGGGCGGCCCTTGATGGCGTCCTGGTAATAGGCGCGAAACGACAGGTCTTCGCCGAGGTAGCTGTCGGCCTCGTCCCAGTTGCTGGTGGCGATCACCCGGCCGTCCGGGTCGAGCACGTAGATGGCCAGGCTGCCGCTGCGCTCGTTGAGCCCCTGCAGGTACATGTTGACGTGATGACGGCGGTAGGCGGTGGGCGCCAGCAGCAAGCGCGAGACATTGCCTTCCAGCTCCAGCAGGCTGGGCAGGTAGGTGTACTTGGTGATTTCGCTTTCGACGGCGCGGGCGTTGAGCTCCAGCTGACGCTCGCCGTTCTCGGCGAGCGCGCGGATACCGGCGCGGTCGCTGATGTGATAGCCGGCGTAGCCGCAGCCAAGCACCAGCAGCAGGAACAGCAGAATCAGCGACAGGTGGCGGAGTAGGCGCGGTTTCACGGTCAGATCGGCGCGAGGAGGGGCGGACAGGCATTGCATCATAGTCATCCCCAGACTGGCCAGATATCCGAAGTAGGGTGCGCCGCGCGCACCGGCTTGTGGTGCGGAGGCATTGGTGCGCACAGCGCACCCTACCTGTAGCCCGGATGCAATCCGGGGCCACATGTCGTTCAGTGCTGCAGGATCTTCGCCAGGAACTGCTGAGCGCGCTCGGAGCGGGCGTTGATGTCGCCGAAGAACTCTTCCTTGGGGCAATCCTCGACGATCTGCCCGGCGTCCATGAAGATCACTCGGTCGGCGACCTTGCGGGCGAAGCCCATCTCGTGGGTCACGCACATCATGGTCATACCCTCGTGGGCGAGCTGTACCATGACGTCGAGCACCTCGTTGACCATCTCCGGGTCTAGCGCCGAAGTCGGTTCATCGAACAGCATCACCACCGGATCCATGGCCAGGGCTCGGGCGATGGCCACGCGTTGCTGCTGACCACCGGAGAGCTGGCCAGGGTGCTTGTGCGCATGGGCAGCCAGGCCGACGCGGTCGAGCAGGGCCAGGCCCTTCTTCTCGGCCTCGGCCTTGCTGCGGCCGAGCACCTTGATCTGCGCGATGGTCAGGTTCTCGGTGATGGTCAGGTGCGGGAACAGCTCGAAGTGCTGGAACACCATGCCGACGCGCGAGCGCAGCTTGGGCAGGTTGGTCTTCTTGTCGGCGATCGAGGTGCCGTCGACGTTGATGTCCCCCTGCTGAAACGGCTCCAGCGCGTTGACGCACTTGATCAGGGTCGACTTGCCCGAGCCGGACGGCCCGCATACCACCACCACTTCGCCCTTCTTCACTTCGGTGCTGCAATTGGTCAGCACCTGGAAGTCCCCGTACCACTTGTTGACGTTCTGGATGGAAATCATACGGCTAACCTTTTTTGCAGGAGCTTGACCAGGCGCGAGGCGGCGAAGCTGATGGTGAAGTAGACCAGACCGGCGAAGATCAGGAATTCATGGGGCTGGCCGATGATGTCGCCACGCGAACGAGCAGCGTTGAGGAAGTCCATCAGGCCCACGGTGTACACCAGCGAGGTGTCCTGAAAGAGGATGATGCTCTGCTGCAGCAGCAGTGGCGTCATCTTGCGGAACGCCTGCGGCAGGATGATCAGGCGCATGCTCTGGCCGTAGGTCATGCCCAGGGCCGAGGCAGCGCCCATCTGGCCCTTGGGGATGGCCTGGATGCCGGCGCGGACGATCTCGCAGAAGTAGGCTGCCTCGAACATCACGAAGGCCACCAGGCACGAGCTGAACGCACCCACCGGTGTGTCTTCGCCGGTGATCCAGCGCAGGATGAACGGCACTGCGAAGTAGAACCAGGTGATCACCAGCAGCAGCGGGATCGAGCGGAAGTAGTTGACGTAGGTGGCGGCGATATTGGCCAGCAGCTTGCTGTGCGACAGGCGCATCAGCGCCAGCAGGGTGCCCAGCACCACGCCGCCGAGCACGCCCAGCACCATCAGCTGCAGGGTCACCAGCATGCCGTCCCACATGCCCGGCAGAGCGGGGATGATTTCGCTGAAGTCCATCATTTACCCCCTACGGAAATCAGGCCCGGCACTGCGACCTTCTTCTCGATCAGGCGCATGATCATCATCAGGCTCATGTTCAGGGTGAAGTAGATCAGCGTGGCCAGGGTGAAGGCCTCGAACAGGTTGGCGCTGAATTCGGCGGTCTGCTTGGTCTGTGCCAGCAGCTCCATCAGACCGATCAGCGATGCCACCGAGGAGTTCTTGAAGATGTTGAGGAATTCGCTGGTCAGCGGCGGAATGATGATGCGGTAGGCCTGCGGCAGCAGCACGTTGGTGTAGATCTGCGGCATGCGGAAACCCATGGCGTAGGCCGCTGCAGTCTGACCCTTGGGCAACGCCTCGATGCCGGTACGCACCTGTTCGCACACCCGCGCGGCAGTGAACAGGCCGAGGCACACCACCACCGACAGGTAGGCCGAGGTGGCCGGGTTGAGATCCTGCTTGAACCACAGTTCCAGCGGCTCGGGCAGCAGGTCCGGCACCAGGAAGTACCAGAGGAACAGCTGCACCAGCAGTGGCACGTTGCGGAAGATTTCCACGTAGGCCGTGGCCAGGCCGGACAGCCAGCGGTTCGGCAGGGTACGCATGACGCCGAGCAGCGAGCCCAGCGCCAGAGCGATGATCCAGCCAGCCAGGGCGATGGCGATGGTCCAGCCCAGGCCGGTGATGAACCAGTCCAGGTAGGTCTCGCTGCCGATGCCGGTGGACTTGAAGTAGATACCCCAGTCCCAGTTGTAATTCATTGCAGATTCCCTCTTGTGAGGACTGGATCTGCTGCGCGTCGGCTCTGCTGTGTTGCTACGACCAACGGGAGTAACAGCCGCAGGCTGGCCCGAAGGGTGAGCAACGCGAGTCAAGCGGCTTCAGCTCGCGAGATCCTGGGTACGGCTACGATGACGAAGCATGAACGCGGGCAACAGTGCCCCGTATCCGTCTAGGGATTGTCTGAAATAGTCGTCATTCCCGCGAAGGCGGGAATCCAGACTCCCGCTGCACCTGGACTCCCGCCTTCGCGGGAGTGACGGTGTGGGGCTTTTTCAGAGTTTCCTTAGCAGATGGTCTCGGCTTCGTCAGAAATTAGGTTGGGGAAGCCGCTGGCTTCCCCGGAGTCCCCGCGCCGCTACGCCTTGTGAGCGTGGCGGCGCATCACCGTCAGATCTGTTCTGCAGATTTGTCGGTCGGGTTGGCGATCAGCTTCTTCAGCTCGTCGCTCATGGGGAAATTCAGGTTCAGACCCTTCGGTGGGACGGGCTGCTGGAACCACTTGTTGTAGATATCGTTGATCTCGCCGGAAGCGAAGGTGGCGCTGATGGCCTTGTCGACCACTTGCTTGAAGCCAACGTCGCCCTTGCGCACCATGCAGCCGTATATCTCGAAGGATTGCGGGGTGCCGACCACGGCCCAGTCATCCGGCTTCTTGGCCTTGGCCATTTCGCCCGCGAGCAGGGCGTCGTCCATCATGAAGGCGACGGCGCGGTTGGATTCGAGCATCAGGAAGGACTCGCCGTGATCCTTGGCGGAAATCACGTTCATGCCCATCTTCTTCTCGGCGTTCATCGACTTGATCAGGCGCTCGGAGGTGGTACCAGCGGTGGTCACCACGTTCTTGCCTTTGAGGTCGTCGAAATCGTTGATGCCGCTGCTCTTCTTGGCCAGCAGGCGGGTGCCCACCTCGAAGATGCCAACCGAGAAGTCGACCTGCTGCTGGCGCTCGATGTTGTTGGTGGTGGAGCCGCACTCCAGATCGACGGTGCCGTTCTGCACCAGCGGGATACGGGTCTGCGAGGTCACCAGGTTGTAGCGCACCTTCAGCTCCGGCATGCCCAGTTCCTGCTTCAGCGCCTCGACCACTTTCAGTTGCAGGTCGTGGGAGTAGCCGATCGGCTGACGCGAGTTGTCGCCGAAGTAGGAGAAGGGGATAGACGAATCGCGGTGACCCAGGGTGATGGTGCCGCTGTCCTTGATCTTCTTCAGGGTGCCGGTCAGTTCCTCGGCGATCACCGGAGTGGAAAGGACGGCAGCGGCAATGGCCACGCTCAGTACACGGTGGAAGGTACGCATGAATCGAGTCCTCGATGTTGTTGTTGTGATGGCGCGGTACGCCACTTTGCTCAGGGAAGGTCTATCGCATTCCTGAGGAGGACGGAGCAGGATGTGTGCCAGTACCTAATCATCAGCTAATTATCTGAATTTAAAAGAATTTATTTTTATTCGGCGAAGTAATGCGTTCGGCTGGGCGAATAAGTAGGGGTGGCTCGTTCGGAAAGCCGAACGGCAAGGCTCGCAGGGCCGCCCAGGCGTGCGCAGCAATGGCTCTGCAGCATCGGTGCGCACGCACCCTAGGATGTGGCGCGCTCGCGCAACTGCTCGATCCGGGCGTCCTTGTCCCGCCACAGCTGGCTTACCCAGTCCTGCAGGTACTGGCGGAATGCAGCGTCGTTCTCGTAGTCGCCCTGGTACAGCGCCGGGTCGAGTTCCAGGGTCTGGATATCCATGATCACCTTCGGCACCTGGCCGCTGAGCAGTGCCCAGAAGCCCGGCACCTGCTTGCCGGGATACACCAGCGTGACGTCCAGCACGGCGTCGATCTGCTCACCCAGCGTAGCGAGTACGAAGGCCACGCCGCCGGCCTTGGGTTTGAGCAGGTAGCGATAGGGCGACTGCTGCTGGGCCTGCTTGCGTGGGGTGAAGCGAGTGCCCTCCAGGTAATTCACCACGGTCACCGGCAGGCGCTTGAACTTCTCGCAGGCGGCCTTGGTGATCTCCAGATCCTTGCCCTTCATGTGTGGATTCTTCTGCAGGAAGGCCTTGGAATAGCGTTTCATGAAGGGGTAATCGAGCGCCCAGAAGGCCAGGCCAAGAAAGGGAACCCAGATCAACTGCTGCTTGAGGAAGAACTTGAAATACGGTGTCTTGCGATTGAACGCCTGCACCAGCGCCGGAATGTCGACCCAGGACTGATGGTTGCTGATTACCAGGTAGGAGCGGTCGCTGCGCAGGTCAGCATTGCCGCGAATGTCCCAGTGAGTCGGGGTGAGCAAGGCGAAGATGCGTTTGCAGTTTTCCGCCCAGAATTCGGCCACCCACATCACCCCGCGTGAGCAGGCGTCGCGGGCGCTCTGCCCGGGCAGCACGAATTTGCCGAGGGCGATCAGCAGCAGCGGGCCGATCAATATCAAGGTGTTGGCGAGCAGCAGGACGATGTTGGCTAGGCCGGTCAGCAGAGGGCGCATGTCGACTCCATGGCGGGCGGTGAGCGGTCATCTTATGCAAGCGCGACAGATTGCTCAAAGTGTGCCCCCACTGGCCTATTGCCAGATCAGCGTCTATAACCCGATGATCGTAACCACGGGACACCCTGCCCACGGAAGGCGCTTCAATCTGCCGGTACGCATCATGCTCAAACGGATCGCCGTCGCTGATCTACGCGTCGGAATGTTCATTCAGGAGTTCTGCGGCTCCTGGATGGATCATCCCTTCTGGAAGTCCAAGTTTCTCCTCAACTCCGAAAAAGATCTCGCTCGTATTCGCGATAGCGCGATCAGCGAGTTGTGGATCGATGTCAGCAGGGGCGCCGATGTCGCCGCTGGCGTCCAGGCCGCGACCGAAGCCGAGGTCCAGTGCGAAGCCGAGGCGCGACTGCTGGCCGCCATCGAGCCACCAAAGATCAAGACGCTGTCGATGGAGCAGGAGTTGGAGCAGGCGGTGAAGCTCTGCGCGCGCTCCAAGCAGGCGGTGATGGACATGTTCTGCGATGCGCGCATGGGCCAGGCGCTGCAGTTCGAGCAGGCCGAGTCGCTGGTCGAGGAAATCTCCGAGTCGGTGATGCGCCACCCCAATGCGCTGATCAGCCTGGCGCGGCTCAAGCACAGCAACGAATACACCTACATGCACTCGGTCGCCGTCTGCGCGCTGATGATCGCCCTGGCGCGTCAGCTCGGCCTGCCCGAGGCTGCCGTGCGTGAAGCCGGCCTGGCCGGGCTGCTGCACGACATCGGCAAGATGGCGGTGCCGCAGGAGTTGCTGGACAAGCCCGGCAAGCTCACCGACAACGAGTTCGCCACGGTGCGCCGTCATCCGGAGGAAGGTGGCAGCATTCTGATCGCCAGCAAGCAGGTCAGCGCGCTGGTGCTCGACGTCTGCCTACATCACCACGAGAAGGTCGACGGCAGTGGCTATCCGCATCACCTGCAGGGCGATCAGATCAGCCTGCTGGCGAAGATGGGCGCGGTGTGTGACGTGTATGACGCCATCACCTCCAACCGGCCTTACAAGCAGGGCTGGGACCCGGCCGAGTCGATCCGCAAGATGGCCGAGTGGAAAGGGCATTTCGACGAGTTGGTGTTCCAGGCCTTCGTCAAGACCGTGGGCATCTACCCGGTCGGCGCCTTGGTGCGTTTGCAGAGCGGGCGCCTGGCGGTGGTCATGGAGCAGAATCCCAAGGCGCTGCTGGCGCCCAGGGTCAAGGTGTTCTTCTCGGCCAAGTCGCGCCTGCCGTTGCCGCAGAGCGTCGTCGACCTGAGCAAAGTCACCGACCAGGACCGCATCGTCGGTCGTGAATCGGCCGAGGAGTGGGGCTTCGAAAGGCTCGATGAACTCTGGAGCGGGATGGAGCTTGAGGGGCGCGGTCGCTGACAGGCTGTTGCATCCATAGTCGTAGGTTCGCAGCACGCTGTAACGCTTTCGGCGGAACATGTCAGGCGCAGAGCAGTCGGAGGTTCGGTCACCGCAAACGAGAGGACCGAACCTTGAAATACGCTCTGCTCCTGCTGGCCGCTGCCATCAGCCTGCCGGCCATGGCCGATGAACAACCGGACCTTTACGGCCGCTACGAACTGATCAAGCTCCCCGCTCTGGGCCAGACCCTCAAGGCCAAGATGGACACCGGCGCGATGACGGCCTCGCTGTCAGCCAAGGACATCGAACCCTTTGAGCGCGATGGTGAGGACTGGGTACGCTTCCGCCTGGCCGTCGACGGCGCCCAGGATACGGTGTACGAACACCCGCTGGTGCGCATTGCCGAGATCAAGAAGCGCACCGAAGAGGGCGACGCCGAGGTCAAGGAAGTCGCCTACTCGCAGCGTCCGGTGATCGAGATGCCGATCTGCCTGGGCGAGGAAGAGCGCACCATCGAGGTCAACCTGACCGACCGCAGTACCTTCAGCTACCCGCTGCTGATCGGCGCCAGTGCCATGCGCGATCTTGGTGCGGCAGTGGACCCGGCCGAGCGTTACACCCGCGATCGTCCCCAATGCTGAGTTAATTGTCGCATTTCGGAAAAGGCTGATACCCATTGGCCATTACACTCGTCGAGAGTGCCCTGTAACGACTTCCTCATACTCAGGACAGCCGGGCCTGCTTTTTGCTTCGTGCAATTCTTTGCCAGGCCTGTAGGCCCTAAAGGTACTGAGGTGTCGCTATGACGGGAGTACTCAAGCCGGGTGTACGGCTGCTACAGCGTTTCAGTTTTGCCCACAAGTTCCAGCTGGTGTTCCTGTTGTTCGCGCTTCCGCTGGGTTACGCGCTGTGGATCATCAGCAGCGACTACCTGTCGCGCCTGCAATCCGTGGACTATGAGGTGGAAGGCGCGCGGGCACTGGAACGCATGGCGCAGGTACAGCATGAGCTGGTCGCCCAGCGCACGCTGTTGGCGCGCTGGAAAGGCACCGAAAATGCCGCTCAGGGGCTGCTGCAGCAACGTGAGGGCAAGCTCGATGAGGCCTTACAGCAAGCGGCCGAGCCGCTGCAGAGCGAGCTTATCAGTGACCAGGCGCGCCAGCATTTCCAGGCCCTGCAGAGCGAGCGTGATGGTCTGCGAGCTGCCGGGCTGACCAAGGTTGCCCTACCGGACGCGCTGGAGCGCTACCAGAAGGCGCTGCTGTCGCTGATTGCCCTGCGCGAGCAAGTGGCGACCGACAGCACCCTGATCCTCGATCCACGCCTCGATACCTACCTGATGATGGAGCAGATCACCTACGTCATGCCGCGGCTGCTCGAGCAGCTCGGCACCTTCGCCGCTCAAGGCCATGGCGCCGTGGTTTCGCAGCATTTCACCCTGCAAAGCCGAGTACTGATCCGCGACCTGCGACGCAGCCTGGACGAGCAGCGGGCGCAACTGGTCAAGGCGCAGATCACCCTGTCGCGCGAGGCGCCGCGGGCGATGCGTCAACTGAGCGCGCCCTTCGATGCCTCGCTCAAGGCGTTCGATGAATTCCTCGCCCAGATCGACCGCGACATGTTCGAGGCCAGCCCCATGGCACTCACGCCCGAGCAGTTCGTGCAACGCGTCGAAGCGCTGGAGACCCAACTGCAGGGCCTGCAGCAGGCGATCTACCAGCAGTTCTCCGCCAGCCTCGGCCATTACCGGCAACAGGCGCTGCATTCGATGATCGAGGTGATTGGCGCCTTCATCGTGCTGACCCTGCTGGCGATGTACGTGCTGATGTGCCTAAACGCCTCTATCCGCATCAGCACCAGCAACATCATCGACGCTGCGCGTGGCCTGCGAGACGGCGACCTGCGCGTGCGCATGGAAGTCAACGGCCGTGATGATCTGGCCGCTATCGCTCAGGCACTGAATACCGCAGTCGAGCAGATGCGTGACTCGTTGCAGGGGGTCAACCGCGAAAGCCAGCAACTGGACAGCACGGTGCAACTGCTCGGTGGCCAGGCACGCGATGCGCTGGACGCTGTCGAGCAGCAACAGGCACAAATGAGCCAGATCGCCACCGCGGCGACGCAGATGGCCGCCACCGCGCAGAGCGTGGCGCAAAGCTGCGAGCAGGCGGCTATGGAAGCGCAACAGACCCGTGAAGTGGCGCTGAGCAGTAACCAGCGCAGCGAGCGCACCAGCGCCAGCATGCGTCATCTCAGCAGTCGCCTGGGCGACAGCGCGGCGGCGTTGCAGCAACTGCGTGACCAGACCCAACAGATCAACCGCGTGGTCGAGGTAATCAAGGGCATCGCTGAACAGACCAACCTGCTGGCGCTCAATGCCGCCATCGAGGCCGCGCGTGCCGGCGAGGCCGGGCGTGGCTTCGCCGTGGTTGCCGACGAGGTACGTTCGCTGTCCAAGCGCACCCAGGACTCGACCCAGGAAATCGCCCAGACCGTGGACAACCTGCAGCGCGTGGTCGGCCAGTCGGTCACCCTGATGGAAGAGGCCTGCAGCCAGGCCGATGGCGATATCGGCAGCGTGCTGGCCATGGGTGACGAGTTGCAGAACATCGTCGACTCGGTGCAGCGCGTCAGTGACCGCCTGGCGCAGATCGCCACGGCCGCCGAGCAACAGGCGGCGACTGCCGATGAGGTCAGTGGCAACATCCAGCAGGTCGACCAGGCTGCCGGCCAACTGCTCGATGGTGCACAGGCCGTGAGCAGCGCTGCCGAACAACTGCGCAGGGGCAGCGAAGGGCTGGCGCAGAATACCGGGCGCTTCAGTCTCGACTGAGGTCGAGGCTGACCTGGCTGGCCAACTCTGCTAAAAACAATGCAAACAACACGGAGCCCCAGCATGAAAACGGTTGCCGAAGTCCTCAGAACCAAGTCGAACGCTCTTCTTTACAGCATCGACGCGGATGATTCATTGCTCGATGGACTGCGCATCATGGCGGAGAAGGGCATTGGTGCGTTGGTGGTGCTGTCCGGTGGTCGCCTGGTGGGCATCGTCAGCGAGCGCGACTACGTGCGCAAAGTGGCTCTGGCCGAGCGCTCCATGCTGGGCGCCAAGATCAGCGAAATCATGACCCGCGACGTGATCAGCGTCGGCCCGCGCGATAGCCTTCAGCACTGCATGGAGCTGATGACCGAGCGGCGCCTGCGCCACCTGCCGGTGCTGGCCGAGGGCGAACTGATCGGCCTGCTGTCCATCGGTGACCTGGTCAAGGAAACCATCGCCGAGCAGGCTGACCTGATCCGCCAGCTGGAGCAGTACATTCGCGGCGAGATTCCCTGAACGGGTAGCCCGGATGCAATCCGGGAGGTCGTGCCGTTAATTCCCCGGATTTCATCCGGGCTACGGGCAGGCGGCTAACTTTGTGGGAGGCGTTTTCGACTCTGCCATCCTGCTTCGCTCTACCTCCTGCATCCATGCAGTCGCAGCGGTGATTGTCCCGTAGGGCGGGTGAAACCCGCCAATACCTGACTGGCGGGTTTCACTTGCCCGCCTATCCCTCGCTTGACGCTGGCTCCCGCGCTCGGCAGTCTCCTGCCGTCGCCCCACAGGTGCAGGACGCCCGATGCCGCAGATACTCATAGTCGAAGACGAAGCCGCAATTGCCGATACGCTGGTCTATGCCCTGCAGGCCGAAGGCTTCGTCACGCAGTGGACGAGCCTCGGTGTCGAGGCGTTGACGCTGCTGGAGAACGGCACCTTCGACCTGGCCATTCTCGACGTCGGCCTGCCCGATATCAGTGGTTTCGACGTGTGCAAACGCCTGCGCCGTTTCTCCGAGGTACCGGTGATCTTCCTCACCGCGCGCAGCGAGGAGATCGACCGCGTGGTGGGCCTGGAGATCGGCGCTGACGACTACGTGGTCAAGCCTTTCAGCCCGCGTGAAGTCGCGGCCAGGGTCAAGGCCATCCTCAAGCGCGTGGCGCCACGTGAAGCGCCTGCAGCCAGTGCGCCGAGCACCTTTCAGATCGACGATGCCGCCTTTCGCATTCACTACCACGGCCAGGCGCTGAGCCTGACCCGCCATGAATTCCGCCTGCTGCGTACATTGCTCGTTCAGCCACGACGGGTCTATTCGCGCGAGCAATTGCTCGATGCCCTTGGCGTGGCCAGCGAGGCCGGCTACGAGCGCAATATCGACAGCCATATCAAGAGCGTGCGCGCCAAACTGCGCGCCATCGCCCCGAGCGAAGAGCCGATCCAGACCCATCGTGGTCTCGGTTACAGCTACGAGCCGGAGACCTAGAGTCATGCCGCTGGGCGTACGCATCTTCCTCGTCTACTTCCTCTTTGTCGGCCTGGCCGGTTGGTTCGTGCTGAGCACGGTGATGGACGAGATTCGCCCCGGCGTGCGCCAGAGCACCGAGGAGACGCTGGTCGATACCGCCAATCTGCTGGCCGAGATCCTGCGGGACGAGGTCAAGGCCGGCTCTCTGGGGCAGGGCCGCCTGAACGATGCGCTGGAGGCCTATGGCCGACGCCAGCCGCAGGCGAGCATCTGGGGGCTGACCAAGGCCGAGGTCAATCACCGTATCTACGTCACCGATGCCCAGGGCATCGTCCTGCTCGACTCCACCGGCCAGGCCATTGGCCAGGACTACTCGCGCTGGAACGACGTGCTGCTGACCCTGCGTGGCCAGTACGGCGCGCGCTCGACTCGCGAAGACCCGAACGACCCAGACTCGTCGGTGATGTACGTGGCGGCGCCGATCAAGGACGGCGAACGGATCATCGGCGTGGTCTCGGTGGCCAAACCCAACCGCACCCTGCAGCCCTATATCGAGCGCTCGCAGACGCGCCTAGGCTGGCTCGGCGCCGGGCTGATCGGTCTCGGCCTGCTGATCGGCGCACTGCTGTCCTGGTGGCTCAGCGCCGCGCTGGGCAAGCTCACTCGTTATGCCCAGGCGGTCAGCGAAGGCCAGCGCGCCGAGGCGCCGCAGGTGCGTGGCGGTGAGCTCGGGCAACTGGCCGTGGCGGTCGAGCGCATGCGCACCGAGCTGGAAGGCAAGGCCTACGTCGAGCGCTACGTGCACACCCTGACCCACGAACTGAAAAGCCCGCTGGCCGCCATCCGTGGCGCCGCTGAACTGCTCGACGGCGACATGCCCACCGAACAGCGCCAGCGCTTCGTGGCCAATATCCAGCAGGAAAGCGCGCGTCTGCAGAACCTCATCGAACGCCTGCTGCACCTGGCCCAAGTGGAACAGCGTCAGGGCCTGGAGGAGCGAGTGAGCGTGCCGCTGGCGGCGCTGGTGGACGAACTGCTGCAAGCGCAGCAGGCGCGTATCACCGCTGCCAACCTGCAGATCGAACAGGCGCTGCCAGCCGGTCTCAGCCTGCGCGGCGAACGCTTCCTGCTGCGCCAGGCATTGGCCAACCTGCTGGACAACGCCCTCGACTTCACCCCGCCCGGCGGGACGATTCGCATTGCCGCCGAACGCCAGGGTGAGCGCGTCGTGCTGCGCCTGTTCAATCAGGGCGAAGCCATCCCCGATTACGCCCTGGCGCGCCTGACCGAACGCTTCTACTCCCTGCCGCGCCCCAATGGCGGCCGCAAGAGCACCGGCCTCGGTCTTAATTTCGTGCAGGAGGTGGTTGATCTGCACGGTGGTTCGCTGCACATCCGTAATGTCGATAACGGTGTTGAAGTGACGCTGAAGCTGCCAGTCGCTTGAGCCTTCGGGCAATGGTGCGCGCGGCGCACCCTACAATAGCGCCGCCGTTCCCGTAGGGTGCGCCGTGCGCACCGCGTTTTTCAGCTTTCCAGCAACGGTGCCTGGAGCGGCAAACGCAGCAGCTCCACCTGCCACCAGGTCGGTAGCAGTGTGCGTACTTCCGGGCGGGCGAAGCGGTCGTCGATCAGGTAGAGCACGCCCTGGTCTTCAGGTGTGCGGATCACTCGGCCTGCGGCCTGCACCACTTTCTGTAGACCGGGGTAGAGGTAGGTGTAGTCGTAGCCATTGCCGAACAGGGTGTCCATGCGTTGGCGGATTTCTTCGTTGATGGGGTTGAGCTGGGCCAGGCCGAGCGTGGCGACGAAGGCGCCGATCAGGCGTTCGCCGGGTAGGTCGACACCTTCGCCGAATATGCCGCCGAGCACGGCGAAGCCGATGCCGCGGCCGCCGATCTGGAAGCGCTCGATAAAGCCCTGGCGCGCCGCTTCGTCCATCTGCCGTGACTGCGTCCATACCGGAATCTGCGGGTGATCGCGGCGCAGCTCCTGTAGTACCTTTTCCAGATACTGATAGCTGCTGAAGAAGGCCAGGTAGTTGCCGGGGCGTTCGGCGTACTGGCGCGCCATCAATTGGCAGATCGGCGCCAGCGAGGCGTCGCGGTGCTGGTAGCGGGTAGACAGGTTGCGCACCACCTGTACGTGCAGTTGTTCGGCGCTGAACGGCGAGGCGACGTCCACGCATTGGGTCTCCTCCGGCAGGCCGAGCAGGTCTAGGTAGTAGTGGCTGGGGCTGAGGGTGGCGGAGAACAGCGTGGCGCTGTGGGCCTCCTCGAAGCGCGGGCCGAGGAAGGGCGCCGGCAGGATATTGCGGATGCACAGGGTGGAATAGCTGCGCCCGTTGCCGGCTTCATCTCGGTTGATGTCGAACAGCGAGTGCGGGCCGAAGCTTTCCGCCAGGCGGCAGAACAGCATGGCGTCGAGATAGAAACTGAGCAGCTCGCCGCCATTGCCTTCGGGCTGGTCGGTGAGCAGGTCGGTGATCGCGCTGACGGCCTTGCCCAGAGCGGCCAACAGCAAGTCCGGCGCCAGCGGGTAGACCTGGTAGGGCACCTCCTGCTCGCGGTGCAGTTGATCCCAGTGGCGGTCGACTCGTTCCAGCACGCTCTTCAGACGCTTCGGCGCGTCGCGGCACATGGCCTTGAAACGCGCCTGATCCAGCTCGGCGCTGTACATGCCGCGCCCGCGTTCCACCAGGTTGTGCGCTTCGTCCACCAGCAGGCAGACGCGCCACTGGTTGATCAGCGTCAGGCTGTGCAGCAGGGCGCCGAGGTCGAAGTAGTAGTTGTAGTCGCCCACCACCACGTCGCTCCAGCGGCACAGCTCCTGGCTCAGGTAGTAGGGGCACACGCCGTGGGCGATGGCGATATTGCGCACGGCTTTCTGATCCAGCCAGCGTTCCTTGAGCGCCGCGCTGCGTGCTGCCGGCAGGCGGTCGTAGAAGCCCTTGGCCAGAGGGCAGGAGTCGCCATGGCAGGCCTTACTCGGGTGTTCGCAGGCCTTGTCGCGGGCGACGTGTTCTAGCACGCGCAGCGGCGTATCCGGTTCGCGCAGGCGTTGCAAGGCATCCAGCGCCAGGCGCCGGCCCGGCGTCTTGGCGCTGAGGAAGAACAGGCGGTCGAGCTGCTGCCCAGGCATGGCCTTCAGCTGCGGGAACAGGGTGCCGAGGGTCTTGCCGATGCCGGTGGTGGCCTGCGCCAGCAGGTAGTGGCCGTCGCGTGCAGCACGGTACACGGCTTCGGCTAGTTGCCGCTGGCCATGGCGGAATTCGCCGTAGGGGAAGCTCAGGTTTTCCAGCGCCTGGTTGCGCGCTTGCTGGTGCGCCTGTTCCTGCCGCGCCCATTCGATGTAACGGCGGCAGTGCAGGGCGAAGAAGTCGGCCAGCGAGGCGGCGCTGTGGCGCTCGCGGAACACCGTTTCCTGCTGGGTCATGACGTTGAAGTAGACCACCGCCAGATCCAGTTCCTCGAAGCCGAGTTCCTGGCACAGCAGCCAGCCGTAGATCTTCACCTGCGCCCAGTGCAGCAGGCGGTGGTTGGCCGGGATGCGCGAGATGTCACCACGGTGGGTCTTGATCTCTTCCAGCAGGCGAAATTCGGGGTCGAAGCCATCGGCGCGGCCGCTGACCGTCAGCCCTTCGAACTCGCCTATCAGTGGCAGCTCGGAGACGTAATCCGGGCCGCGCCGGGCCACCACCGTGGCGTGCCCTGTCATACCTTCCTGCGCGGTGGGTGAGGGTGTGAAGCGCAGGTCGAGGTCACCTTCCTTGGCGGTGAACTCGCACAGCTCGCGCACGGCGATGCGCAGGCTCACTCGGCCCACTCCACGTAACAGACGCTGACCGGCATGCCGTGCTCGGCGCAGAAGGCCAGCCAGCGTTTCTGGTTGTCCTGCAGGCGGTCGCCGGGGCCTTTCACTTCGATCATCCGGTAGCGCGCCTCACTGGGCCAGAACTGGATCAGGTCAGGCATGCCGGCGCGGTTCTCGCGGATGTCGCCCAGCAGGCGGCGGAACCAGGCGGCCAGGTGCTCCGGCGGCAGGCAGACCAGCGCTTGCTCCAGGCGCTCGGCGTCGAGCAGCTCCCAGAACACGAAGGGCGACTGGATACCGAATTTCTCAGCGTGGGTGCGGCGCATGGCCTCGATGTAACTTCCATCCTCCAGACGCGCCATGCAGGCGGCGAACAGCTCGCTGCGGCGGGCGTGGAAGTCGGCGCGGTGCAGATCCACCGGGCCGGTGTGGAAGGGGTGGAAGAAAGCGCCGGGCAGCGGGGCGAAAATCGCCTCCCAGCAGAGCAGGCCGAACAGCCCGCAGATCAGCGTGTTCTCCACGTAATACACCGGCGCGTCGGGTTCGGCCAGGTGCATGGCCACGGCCAGCTCGACGCTGGCGGCGCGCGGCAGGCGCAGGTCGAGACGATCCTCGATCAGTTTCGCCGCCTTGGCCGCTGCTGGCAGACCGAGGCGTTTGCGCAGGCGAGTGCGCGCCCGTTCGGCCAGTTGCGCTTCTTCGGCATTGTGCGGTGCTGCTATTACCTGCTCGGCCAAGGCTAGCGCTTCGGCATCTTGGCCCAGGCGCTCCAACACGCGAATCTGCCGCTGGCGTGAACCCACCGCACGGGTGTCGCGGTATAGCGCCAGCGCCGAGTCCAGCTCGCCAGCGCGCTCCAGATGCTGCGCCAATTGCAGCAGCAGGCGCTGGTGGCGTTCGCCGATATGCGGGCTGTCGCTGGAGAAATCACCGAGGTGCTGCAGCACCTCGGTGACTGCCAAGCCGGCCTCGAAGGCGTCACGGCAAGTGCGCAGGTGCAGGTAGTCGTCCACGTCCTGGCGGCTGCGAAAACCGCGCGAGCCAGGGGTGATCGGCACCTGCTCGTAGCGGAATATTCCCAGGTCGGCCAGCACGAACTCCGACCAGTCCTGCGCCAGGTTGCCGAAGAACATCAGGCGCAGGCGGTCGCACAGCGGGCCGATGGCCAGGCTCAGCAGGCGCTCGTCCAGTTGCGGGCACCAGTCGGTGAGGCTGCGTGGCTCGCTGTGCAGCTCGCGCAGATGGTCGAGCACTTCGCTCTTTTTCAGGTTGCCGCGTGGCAGATCACTGGCGAAATGCGTGGCCAGTTCATCCTTGAGCAGCAGCGTGCCGAGTTCGTCGAAGCTCAGTGCGGCGCAGTCGATCAGCCAGCCCATTTCCAGCAATGGTTCTGCGGCAGTGGGGATATCGCCGATCTCGGCGTAGCGCAGTTTGCTCGCGCGAAAGTGAATGCCTTTGCGCATCACCAGGCGTACCAGCAGCGCCTGGGTGGGCAATGGCAACTGGGGAAAGTCCGCAACGAAGGCGCGCTCGGCGTCATCCATCAGTTCACGGTGATGGGTGTCGAGCCAGGCGAGGGCCTTGCGGAAGTTGGCCAGATAATAGAGTTCGGAAGCGTCGAGGCTGAGCATGGGGCGAAGTTTTACTGGTTTTTTATACAGATGCCAGTGCCGTTCACCCGCTACCGCACCGAGTAGACGGAAGGCGAGGGCGATGCTGTGTGAGTGATCGTGGCAACTATCTGTCTGATCGATAAGCGCTTTTTCAGGTATCGATGGCATCGATGGTCACTATCCCGAGATGTGCCTTTTGCCGTTCTGGGGCGTGCGTAACATGACAACCGTAGCCAGTTACTTACCCCCTCAGGAGAACGAACATGAAAAAGCAAATCCTCGCCAGCCTCGTTATTGCCGCTCTGTCCGCCAGTGCTTTCGCCCTGCCGCAGATCAACGCTCAACAGTCTGCAGCCCCCGTAGTCGCTGAAGATGGCGCAGATCGCGTCGGCCCGAACCGTGTCGCAGAAGGTGGTGCTGATCGCGTTGGTCTGAACCGTGTCGCAGAAGGTGGTGCTGACCGCGTTGGTCTGAATCGTGTAGCCGAAGATGGTGCCGACCGCGTGGGTGCCAGCCGTATCAGCTAATTCGGTCTTCCATCACGCGGGAGTAGTCTTATGCCGCATTGCAGTTAGAAAGGGCGCCCTCAATCGGCGCCCTTTCTCTTTCACCCATTCTCCACACAATCTCCACGCTCATCCCACACGCCTGCCACCGTAGCTGCCCAGACTCTGCCGTACCTTCACTCGCTACGGAGAGCCGTACCATGACCCGCACCCTGGGCTTCAAGTTGGGCGCCATTGCCCTGCTGATATTGCTGCTGATGATTCCCCTGCTGATGATCGATGGCCTGGTCGACGAGCGCCAAGGCCTGCGCTACGAGGTGCTGCAGGATATCGCCCGCAGTTCCAGCTACCGCCAGCAGATCACCGGACCGATCCTGGTGCTGCCCTATATCAAGACCACGCATGAGTGGAAGACCAACGAGAAGACCGGCGAGCGCTATAGCGAGGAGCGTCAGCGTCGCGGCCGTCTGTATTTCCTGCCGGAGCGCTTCGTGCTCGAAGGGCAGGTCGGCACCGAACTGCGCGCCCGTGGCATCTATGAAGCGCGCCTGTACCGCAGCGACAGCCAGGTCAGCGGCCAATTCCGCCTGCCGGCGCGTATGGGGCTGGGCGACGACCTGGGCTTCTACCGCTTCGAGAAGCCCTTTCTCTCCGTCGGCATCAGCGATATCCGCGGCATCAGCAACGACCTGCAGCTGCGCCTGAATGGTCAGACCCTGAGTTTCGCGCCGGGTAGCGGTGACGATAACTTCGGCGCTGGCGTGCATGCACCGCTTCCCGCTCTGGATGCGCAGGGTGGGCAAACACTGGAATTCGCCTTCGATCTCAAGTTGCAGGGCACCGAGCAGCTCTCGGTGGTGCCGGTTGGGCGTGACAGCCGGGTCAAGCTGAACTCCGACTGGCCGCACCCGAGTTTCGTCGGTGAATACCTGCCGAGCAGCCGCGAGATCAGCGCCGCAGGCTTTACCGCCGAGTGGCAGACCAGCTTCTTCGCCACCAACCTGGAAGAGGCACTGCGCGACTGCGTAGGCGGTGATCGCTGCCAGGCGCTCTTCGGCCGCAACTTCGGGGTCAGTTTCGTCGACCCGGTCGATCAGTACCTGAAGACCGACCGTGCGATCAAATATGCGCTGCTGTTCATCGCCCTGACCTTCGCCACCTTCTTCCTCTTCGAAGTGCTCAAGCGCCTGGCCGTGCACCCGGTGCAGTACGCCCTGGTCGGTCTGTCGCTGGCGCTGTTCTACCTGCTGCTCTTGTCGCTGTCCGAGCATCTGGAGTTCGCCCTGGCCTATTTGCTCTCGGCCAGCGCCTGCGTCGGCCTGATCGGCTTCTACGTCAGCTTCGTCTTGCACAGCTGGCGGCGCGGGCTGGGCTTCGGCGCCTTGCTGGCAGCCCTGTACGCCATGCTCTACGGCCTGCTCAACGCCGAGGACTACGCCTTGCTGATGGGCTCGCTGCTGGTGTTCGGCGTGCTCGGTAGCGTGATGGTGCTGACCCGCAAACTGGACTGGTACGGCGTCGGCCGTAGCGCTCCGCAAGCCTGAATCCGAACGGCGCGGCGGGAGCCGCGCCCCTTCTCTGGAGGTAATCCCATGCGTCTTCTCATGCAGTTTTCCGCGTGCCTGGGCCTCGGTCTGGTGGTGGCGGTGATGATCCTCATCGGCTTGATGTTCTGCGGTTGGTTCAACCTGATCGATGGCCTGCTGCTGACGGGCAAACCGCTCGCCAGCCTGAGCCTGATGGTGCTGCCGGAAGGCTTCTGGAACGCCCTGACCGGCATCCAGGATGCTGCGAGCAACGGCACGCTGCGCTCCTTCCTATCGCTGTGCGCGGCGCTGGGCCAGGTCGGCCTGCTGTTGGCGCTGGGCTTCATGCGCCTGTGGTATCGGGCATGAGCGGGCACATCGGTTTGCGTGAGGACGAGCGTGCCGGGCACCTGTTGGCGCTGCGCATCGCCTGGCTGTTTCGCGATGTCCATCATGTGCAGTGCGCAGCTAGCCGCGTAGACTCGCGGCTCGTTGAACGGGAGTGCTTCAAGGATGAAAAAGAGACTGACCATAGCCCTTGGTGGTCTGCTGCTGGCGAGCCTGGCACAGGCCGATGATTGCCGGCAGCAGCTACCCACCTGGATCGAGATGGCTCACCCGGGCCATACAGCCCGTCAGGTGCTCGAGGATGAGCGCGGGCGCTATCGGGTGGATGCCGAACAGAGCATTTGCAAGGTCTGGCCGGCGCGGCCTGAGCTGACCTTGATCGCGATGCCACTGGTGCGTGCAGAGCACGACAGTCATGGCGAGACGGATCTTGAAGTGCTGCTGCTCGATAGCGTCAAGCAGCAGGTCGTGGCACGGCTGGTGGAGCCCAATCGGTTGGATTGGGATGCGATCTACGTGACGAGGTTGGCCTTCGATACCGCGCCTTATCGCCTGCGTGGGGATGATCTGGCTTTTGGTCTGCGAATCTCGCGCGAGAACAGTTCGCGGGCGAATCCCTTCAGCGAAACGCAGCTGCATCTGTATGAGCTGGAGGCACAGCGCCTTCGACCGCTGCTGGGAGAGTTACCGGTCGCACTGTCCTGGGGCGAGTGGGATACCAACTGCACGGGAGAGTTCAGCGAAACCAAGGGGGTGGTCATCATTACCGAGCGCATCGGTAACCAGGGCTATCGCGACCTGCTGCTCAAGGACACCCGCGTCGAACGACGCACGGCCCAGGGCGATGGCGAATGCCAGACCGTCGAGGAGAGCACGCATCGCTACCAACTGCCTATCGAATACGGCGACGATCGTTACCTGCTGCCGATCGAGCTGGCTTCCGACCCGCTCTGAAGGCATGTAGCCCGGATGCAATCCGGAAACAGTGCAACAGACCATCCCCGGATTGCATCAGGGCTACAACGCTGAACGCCAGGTGAGCGCCGCCCACCTGACGCTCGTGGTTACAGGCTGACCGAAATCCCCGCCTGCAGCGTGCGTGGTTCACCCGGATAACTCCAGACGTTCCAGGCGCGCTCTTCGTAGTGCTTGTCGAAGACGTTGTTCAGGTTGAGATTCAGGCGCACGTTCTCGGTCAGCGGGTAGTAGGCCAGCAGGTCGACCAGGCCATAGCCGTCCATGTCGAAGGTGTTATTACTGGTTTGGCCCTGACGCTCGCTGACGTATTTCAGGCCAATGCCCAGCCCCAGGCCGGCCAGGGCTCCGCTGTCGAACTCGTAGGTGTCGAGCAGGTTGAAGCTGTGGCGCGGCACGTTGGCCAGGCGCGTACCCACCGGCATGGTGGCGCTGGTGCTTTCGGTGAGTTCGGCGTCGACATAGGCATAGCCGCCGATCACCCGCCATTGCGGGGTGATGTTGCCGGCCAGGTTGATGTCGAAACCACGACTGCGTACTTCGCCGGCAGCGATGCTGCGAGTGCTGTCCAGTGGGTCGCTGGTCAGCACGTTTTCCTTGACGATATGGAACAGCGCGGCGGTCAGGCTCAGGTCGCGGTCGGCCATGTCGTACTTGATGCCGACTTCATGGGCAATGCCTTTTTCCGGGTCGAAGGCATTGCCCAGTCGATCAGCGCCACGGTTGGGCTTGAACGAGCGCGAGGTGTTGGCGAATACCGCCAACTCGTCGGTGAGGTCGTAGATCAGGCCGAAGCGTGGTGAGACGGCGTTATGCGCCTGATCCCAATCACCGTTGGCGTTGAGCTTGTCCACGTAGCTCTGTTCGAAACGCTCGATACGCGCACCCAGCTGCGCCTTGAGGCGTTCGGTCAGAGCGATCTGGTCCTGCAGGAAAAAGGCGTAGGACTCCAGTGTCTCGGCGTCGTGGGTGGTGGTACGGGTCAGCGCCGGCAGCGGTTGGCTGTGTACCGGGTTGTACAGGTCGATGGGGTAAGCGCTACCACCTGGCGAGCGGATGATCAGCGAGTTGTAGTTGAACTTGTCGTACTCCACACCCACCAGCAGGGTGTGGGCGAAACCGGCAAGGTCGAAGTTGCCTTCGGCGTTGGCCTGGGCGTTGACGTCGTTCCAATTCAGCCAGCGCTCGTTGTAGTTGCGCCCGACGCTGCTGGCGCCTGCAGGCAGGCCGCTGTAGGCGTTGCTGTTGTTCTCCACGGCGCCGCCGTAGATCTTGCCATCGAGGTACTGCACGCCGCCACGCAGGGTCCAGCTGTCATTGAGCAGGTGCTCGATGCGCAGTTGCGTGGTGGCGTTCTCGTTGGTCAGCTTGCCGGCATCCTTCTCGCCGAGGAAGCGGTCACGCGGCAGCTTGCCGTTCTGGTTGGAGTAGCGGGTAACGCCACGATCGAGCGGGTGGCGATTGTGCAGGTAGTCGCCTTCGAGAGTGACGGCGGTGTCTTCGTTGAGCTGCCAGCGCAGCACCGGGGCGACGTTGTAGCGTTCGCTCTCGACGTCCTCGCGGAAGCTGTCGCCACCTTCGGCCACCAGGTTCAGGCGATAGGTGAAGTCGGCCTGTTGATCCAACGCTCCGGTGGTGTCGAGGGTGCCACGGCGCAGGCCCTCGCTGTTGATCTGACTGCCCAGTACGGTGCGGCGCTCGACCTGTGGCTGCTTGCTGACGATATTGAAGGTACCGCCAGGGTCGCTGCGGCCATAGAGCATGGCGGCCGGTCCGCGCAGCACCTCGATGCGCTCGATGGTGCTGGCGTCGGGCATGTTCGGGTAGCCACGGTTGGCGGCGAAACCGTTGCGGTAGAACTCCTGGCTGTTGAAGCCGCGAATCAGAAACTCGGTCAGGCCCTGGCCACCGAAGTTGTTGCCGCGTTCCACGCCGCCGGCGTAGTCCAGCGCATCTTCCAGGCGGACCGCGCCAATGTCCTGCACCACCTGCGCCGGTACCACGCTGATCGACTGCGGGATTTCATGAATCGGCGTGTCGGTGCGTGTCGCACTGGCCGAGCGAGTGGCGCGGTAGCCATCCAGCGGGCCGTCTGCCTGCTCGCCGAGGGCGGTAATCTGCATTTCTTCCAGTGCCAGCGGGGTGTCGTTGTCCGTGCTGGCGAAGGTGGTATGGCAGGTGAGGGCGGGAAGGGCGAGCAGCGGTACGACCAGGCGTCGCATGGTGTGAATCCTTGGGGCGGGGGGGAGGTGAGGGCCCAGGATTCTAATGTTTTAGATAATCATTATCAAATGCGTGCTTGTCGCAAAACTACCTTCGGAAGGCTCGTTTTTCTTCTACAGTTTCAGCGTTTCCCATCAAGTGTCCGAAACGTCGCGATGCGGCTAATACCAATGTCTATCTGTCGGCCAGTGCTGGCCTGCTGATAGCTTGAAGCTGCATCAGAATAAAAATAACCGGAGGCGTCTATGACTTCTGAACAAGCAAATGCCGCGGCCTATTGGAAGGCCAATGTGCGGCTCATCACCTGGAGCCTGATTGTCTGGGCGCTGGTTTCCTATGGATTCGCCATGATTCTGCGCCCGATGGTTGCGGGAATCTCCGTTGGCGGTTCCGACCTCGGATTCTGGTTCGCGCAGCAAGGCTCAATCCTCTTCTTTATCGGGCTCATTTTTCACTACGCGTGGAGACTGAACAAACTTGATAAAGAATTTGGCGTTGAGGAGTAAGTGGTCATGAGCCAATTCGTTATCAACATGTTGTTCGTAGGTGCGTCCTTCGCGCTCTACATCGGTATCGCCATCTGGGCGCGTGCCGGCTCCACCAAAGAGTTCTACGTCGCTGGCGGTGGTGTGCATCCGGTCACCAACGGCATGGCGACAGCCGCTGACTGGATGTCCGCTGCTTCCTTCATCTCCATGGCGGGCCTGATTGCCGCCGGTGGTTATGCCAACTCCACGTTCCTCATGGGCTGGACCGGTGGCTACGTGCTGCTGGCTATGCTGCTGGCGCCCTACCTGCGCAAGTTCGGCAAGTTCACCGTGCCGGACTTCATCGGTGATCGCTTCTACAGTCGTGGCGCGCGCCTGACTGCAGTGATCTGCCTGGTGATCATCTCCGTGACCTACGTGATCGGGCAGATGGCCGGTGCCGGTGTTGCCTTCTCGCGCTTCCTCGAGGTGAGCAACTCCACGGGTATCTGGATCGCTGCGGCAGTGGTGTTCGCCTACGCCGTATTCGGCGGCATGAAGGGCATCACCTACACCCAGGTCGCTCAGTACGTGGTATTGATCGTCGCCTACACCATCCCGGCCATCTTCATCTCCCTGCAGCTGACCGGTAACCCGATTCCGCCGCTGGGCCTGTTCGGTGACCATGTCGAGTCTGGCGTGCCGCTGCTGCAGAAACTCGATGAAGTGGTCCGTGAGCTGGGCTTCGCTGCCTACACCGCCGATGTCGACAACAAGCTGAACATGGTGCTGTTCACCATGTCGCTGATGATCGGTACTGCCGGTCTGCCGCACGTGATCATTCGCTTCTTCACCGTACCGAAGGTGGCCGATGCTCGTTGGTCCGCTGGCTGGACCCTGATCTTCATCGCCCTGCTGTATCTCACCGCTCCGGCCGTAGCCTCCATGGCACGTCTGAACCTGGTGACCACCATCTATCCGGAAGGCGCTACGGCCCCGTCCCTGTCCTACGAAGAGCGTCCTGAGTGGGTCAAGAACTGGGAACAAACCGGTCTGATCAAGTGGGAAGACAAGAACGGCGACGGTCGCATCCAGATGTACAACGATGCCGCACCTGCCTTCACCGCTACCGCTCAGGAGCGTGGCTGGAACGGTAATGAGCTGACCGTGAACAACGACATCCTGGTTCTGGCCAACCCTGAGATCGCCAACCTGCCTGCATGGGTCGTTGGTCTGATCGCAGCGGGCGCCATTGCGGCGGCGCTGTCGACAGCGGCTGGTTTGTTGCTGGCGATTTCTTCGGCGATCAGTCATGACCTGATCAAGACCTTGATCAATCCGAAGATCAGTGAGAAGAACGAGATGAGGGCGGCGCGGATATCGATGGCGTGCGCGATTCTGCTGGCGACCTATCTGGGCTTGAATCCACCCGGGTTCGCCGCGCAGGTGGTGGCGTTGGCCTTCGGTATCGCCGCTGCGACCCTGTTCCCGGTGCTGATGATGGGGATCTTCTCCAAGCGCATGAACGACAAGGGTGCGATCTGCGGCATGGTCGCCGGCCTGGTGATCACCCTGCTGTACATCTTCACCTACCTGGGCTGGTTCTTCATTCCGGAGACCAACATGCTGCCCAATACCCCGGACCAGTGGTTCATGGGTATCTCCCCGGCCTCCTTCGGTACCGTCGGTGCGCTGATCAACTTCGCCGTAGCCTACGGCGTATCGATGGTCACCGCCGAGCCGCCGCAGGAAATCCAGGACCTGGTGGAAAGTGTACGTACCCCAAAAGGTGCTGGTGCCGCTCTGAACCACTAAGCATAATCCTGGCCTGACGCCATCTGTTGATGGTCCAGGGTCTGACAGACGGGCCTCCACTGGAGGCCCGTCTTTTTTCGGGAACAATCATATGTTGTGGACTTTGCTTGCCATCGTGGTAGCGGGGCTCGGTGCTGCCGGTATCGCTCTGCTGCTGCGCAAACTGACGCGTAACAAGCTGCCGAAGTGGATCGTGCCACTGTTCGGTGGTTTGGGGATGCTGGGTTATCAGGTGTTCTACGAGTATTCCTGGTTCGAGCATCAGCAGGCGCGTCAGCCCAAGGAGTCGGTGGTGGTTGCGACCGAAACCGGTCACGTGTTCTGGCGCCCGTGGAGCTACTTCGTGCCGATGGTCACGGCCTTCACCGTGCTCGACAGCAAGAGCGTCGTGCGCGAGCAGGTGGCGGATGCGCAAGTGGCCGAGTTCATGCTCTATCGTTTTGAGAAACAGCATATCGATCACGTTTCGCATCGGGCCCATCTGCTCAATTGCACAACTGGCGAGCTGTTGCCGCTGGACGAGAAGCAGCAGCCTCAGCTGGCTCAGCTCAAGCGCATCGACAAGGACGACGCGCTGTATCGTCAGGTGTGTCGCTAGCGCGCTATCCGTGCGTTACGGGGGTGTTGCGCGCAGCGCACCCTACCCGAAAGCGCATCGGTGCGCGTGACCTGGGCGACCACTCCCTATTTGCGTATGCCTCTCACTGTAGGGTGCGCCGTGCGCACCGACCCTTCACCGATGGTGCCTGACTCGGCTGCTTTTCAGCGCCCGATAGACCCAGATCAATATCCACACCTGCCACCTGCATAGAATCGCCAGCCCCGATTTTTCGAGCTTGCGGTCATGCCTCGTTTTCCCGAACTGTTGTCGCCAGCCGGCACCCTGAAGAACATGCGCTACGCCTTCGCCTATGGCGCCGATGCGGTCTACGCCGGGCAGCCGCGTTACAGCTTGCGCGTGCGCAATAACGAGTTCGACCACGCCAACCTCGCGCTCGGCATCGCCGAGGCGCACGCGCAGGGCAAGCAGTTCTACGTGGTGGTCAACATCGCTCCGCACAACGCCAAGCTGAAGACCTTCCTCAAGGACTTGGCGCCGGTTATCGAGATGGCACCGGATGCGCTGATCATGTCCGACCCAGGCCTGATCATGCTGGTGCGCCAGCACTATCCGCAGATGCCGATTCACCTCTCGGTACAGGCCAATGCGGTGAACTCGGCCAGTGTCGAGTTCTGGCGTCAGCAGGGGCTGACGCGGGTGATCCTGTCGCGCGAGTTGTCACTGCAAGAGATCGAGGAGATTCGCAGCGAGGTACCCGCTATGGAACTGGAGGTCTTCGTTCACGGTGCGCTGTGCATGGCTTACTCCGGGCGCTGCCTACTGTCGGGCTACATCAATCGCCGCGATCCCAACCAGGGCACTTGCACCAACGCCTGTCGCTGGCAGTACCAGGCGACACCGGCCGCAGAGAACGAGTTGGGCGAGATCGTGCGCATGGTCGATCCGACTCTCGGTCAGGGTACGCCGACGAGCCAGGCCTTCGTGCTGCAAGAGGCCGGGCGGCCGGACGAGGAAATGACCGCCTTCGAGGATGAGCACGGCACCTACATCATGAACTCCAAGGACCTGCGTGCGGTGCAGCATGTCGGGCGTCTAGTGCACATGGGCGTGCATTCGCTGAAGATCGAGGGGCGCACCAAGAGTCACTTCTACGTGGCGCGTACCGCGCAGGTCTACCGCCGTGCCATCGATGATGCACTGGCTGGCAAGCCCTTCGACCCGAGCCTGTTGGACAGCCTGGAGTCACTGGCGCATCGCGGTTACACCGAGGGCTTCCTGCGTCGCCACGTGCATGACGAATACCAGAATTACCAGCGCGGCAGCTCGCTTGCGGAACGCCAGCAGTTCGTCGGTGAGCTGACTGGCGAGCGCCGTGGCGAGTTGGTCGAGGTGCGGGTGAAGAATCGTTTTGCCGTAGGCGACGGGTTGGAACTGATGACCCCGCAAGGCAACCTGCGTTTCACCCTGGAGCAGCTGCAGAACGCTCAAGGGCGGGCGCAGCAGGTGGCACCGGGCGACGGCCACATCCTGTACTTGCCGCTGCCGGCAGATGTGCAATTGGAATACGGCTTGCTGATGCGGGATCTGTAGGCTTTTCGTTGGATGCATTGCCTGCCGCAAACCAACCTGTAGGAGCGGCTTAAGCCGCGAATCTTGGTGGCTCCGATGCGCACGAGGCTTGCGGCAAGATGGAGGGGCCCGCTGGTAGGGGATTGACTGCGTGCGGCTACATGGCCTGCTGGCGCCGACGCCGGCTGGCCAGTTGGCGCTCCAGCTCGCCGAGGCTGTCGATGCCCTGACGGCGTGCCTTGCTGAACAGCATCAGTGCCAGTTCGGCGGTGACCAGTGCGTCGGCACTGGCGTTGTGGCGTTGGTGCACCTGGAGGCCGAATTCGGCGACCCAGTCATCGAGCCCGCCCTGGCGAACACGCGACTGCGGGCACAGCAGCGGCGCGATTTCGGCGACATCGAAGAAGTTGTGTTGCAGGCGATAGCCCAGGCTCTGACGCAGTGCGCGAGCGAGCATGCGCTGATCGAACTCGGCATGGAAGGCCAGCAACGGGCTGCTGCCGACGAATTCCATGAAGTCCAGCAGCGCTTCGCTCGGTTCGACGCCGCGGGCCACTTCGCTGGGCGCGATACCGTGAATCAGGGTGCTGGCGCTGGCCTGATGATCGGCGCGGTGCAGGGTGCATTCGAACTGCTCGGCGAAGTCGATGGCGCCGTTGTCGATCACCACTGCGCCGATGGCCAGCACCTGATCGCGGCGCATGTTCAGGCCGGTGGTTTCCAGGTCGAGCACCACGAAGCGCTGCTGGTGTAGTGGGCGTTCGTCGAACGCTGCCGGCGCACTCAGGGCCTGGCGGCGTTGCAACTGCTGCTGGGTCAGGGCCGGGCCACGGCCAGTGAACCAGGTGAACTTGCTCATAGCTGATACCTCATGGCCAGGCTGCTCTGCAGGCGCTGCGCCTGGCGGAACGACTCGCGCAGAATACGCCGGTCCAGGTGATTGAGGTGGTCGGGATCGACCCGATTGGAGTAGGGCAGCTCGTCGCGCGCCTGCAGTTGGTGCTGCTGCATGCGCGTCTGCTGAATGAAATGGTAGGCCTCTTCGTAGGCGGCGCCATCCAGTGCGTCGATCACGCCCTTGGCGATCAACGCGCGTAGGCGCTCAAGGGTGCCGACCGCGCCAATACCGTTGGCCAGCGCCAGCAGGCGTGCGCCATCGACGAAGGGCGTCAGGCCCTGCACCTTTAGGTCGAGGGTGTCCTTGTCGGCGCCGGAGCGCGCCACCACGAAATCGCGGAAGCGCCCGACTGGTGGGCGTTGGCGCAGGGCGTTCTCGGCCAGCATCTTCTGGAACAGGCTGTTGCTGGCAACGCGTCCGAGCAACTCTTCGCGCAGTTGCTCGCAGCCTTCGTCCGGCCCCCAGATGGTGCGCAGATCGAAGTAGATCGACGAGCCCAGCAGGTTCTCCGGCGTGGCCTCGAGGACGAAACCGGCGAAGCGTCGCGACCATTCCTGACGCGACAGACACAGCTCGGGGTTGCCGGCCATGATGTTGCCCTTGCACAGGGTGAAGCCGCACTGCGCCAGGCGCTGATTGATCTCGCGCGCAATTGGCAGCAGGCGCTCGCGGATGGCGTTGGCCTCACTGGCGCTCTCGGCCTCGAAGAGGATGCCGTTGTCTTGGTCGGTGTGCAGGGTCTGTTCGCGCCGGCCTTCGCTGCCGAAGCACAGCCAGGTGAAGGGGATGCCCGGGTCGCCCATTTGCTCGAGGGTCAGCTCGATCACCCGGCTTACGGTGTGGTCGTTGAGCAGGGTGACGATATGGGTGATCTGCGTCGAGCTGGCGCCATGGGCGAGCATGCGGTCGACCAGTAGGCGGATGTCGCTGCGCAGCCCGGCCAGGGTCTCGACCTTGCCGGCATGGCGAATGGTGCGCGCCAGGTGCACCAGGTCGACACGTTGCAGGCTGAACAGGTCGCGTTCGGAAATCACCCCGCACAGTTTCTCGTGTTCCACCAGGCAGACGTGGGCGATATGCCGCTCGGTCATGGCAATGGCGGCGTCGAAGGCACTGGCATCCGGCGCCAGATGGAAGGGGTTGCGCGTCATCAGGTTGTCTATCGGCTGGGCCAGGTCGATGCCGTCGGCCACCACCCGGCGCAGGTCGCGCAGGGTGAAGATACCCAGCGGTTTGTCGGCTGGGTCGAGCACCACGATGCTGCCCACATGCTGCTCGTGCATCAGCCGCACGGCATCGCGAACCGGCGTGTCCGGGGCGCAGCCGATGGGTTGACGCATGGCCAGCTCACCCAGGCGAGTGTCCAGCGAGTATTGCGCCCCCAGTGTTTCTACCGCACGCAGCTGCACCTGCTGGTTGACCTGATCGAGCAGGCTGCTGACCCCGCGCAGGGCGAAGTCGCGCAGCGGGTTGGAGACGGCGAACAGCTTGATGAACGCGTGCTTGGCCAGCAGCAGGCAGAAGGTGTCCTCGGCGGCCAGGTGCTCGGTGCGCGTTGCACGCTCGCCGATCAGCGCCGCCAGGGGGAAGCACTCGCCAGCAGTGATCTCGAAGGTGGTTTCCGTGCCACGCCGGGCGCTGTGCGGGCGCTCGCCGTGCACGCGACCCTGTTTGACGATATAGAAGTGCTCGACCGGGCCATCGCTGGGCTTGATGATCGAGTCGCCCTCGGCATAGAAGCGCAGCTGGCAGTGCTCGACCAGAAACGCCAGATGAGCGGTGTCCATCTGGTTGAAGGGCGGGAACTTCTGCAGGAACTCCATGGTGCCATGGATGTTCTGAAGCACCGCAGTCTTGCCCGCGTCGGCCATTGCGTCGGCCTTGCTCATGGGCTTGCGCCTCGCAGTTTCGGGATGTTGTCAGTGTGGCCCTGGCCTGGCGTGTTGCCCATTGCACCTAAGTAGGGTGCAGGCAACGCAGTTTTGACGAAATTTTGACGTGCACTCAGGCAAACTGCACCGGCCCTCCTATTTCGTAAAGAGCAAGGCACATCCATGCAGTCATCCGTACCAGCTGCCCGTGAGGCGGCGCAGGTCAGTGTTGGTAGTCACCTGGCTTTCATCCTCGGCAGCGCGCTGTGCATGCTGCTGCTCTTCGCCCTGGCCCGTCTGGGGCTGCTGGCCTACAACCATGCGCTGATCGCCGATACGCCGGCCAGCACCTTCGCCGAGGCCTTCGTCAACGGCGCGCGCTTCGACCTGCGCTTGATCGTCTACCTGTGCATTCCGCTCAGCTTGTCGCTGCTCAGCGTCGCGGCGATGCGTGCGCGGCGCCTGCATGTGGCCTGGCTGACGGTCGCCACCAGCCTGTGCCTGTTCTTCGCCGTGGTCGAGCTGAACTTCTACCGCGAATTTCACCAGCGCCTGAACAGCCTGGTGTTCCAGTACATGCAGGAAGACCTGAGCACCGTCACCAGCATGATCTGGAATGGCTTCCCGGTGCTGCGTCTGCTGCTGGCTTGGGCCCTGGCCACGCTGCTGCTGGCCTGGCTGTTCCGCCGTATCGAGCGCGCCACGCGTGCCCGCGGACATGCCGCGCCGCCGCGTTGGCCGGTGCGCACCGCTGTGTTCGTGCTGTTCCTGCTGGTCTGTGTGGTTGCTGCCCGTGGCACCCTGCGTTCCGGCCCGCCGCTGCGTTGGGGCGACGCCTATACCACCGATTCGATGTTCGCCAATCACTTGGGCCTCAATGGCACCTTGACCCTGGTCGACGCCGCCGAAAACTTCTTCTCCGAGCACCGTGACAACAGCTGGAAGGCGACTCTGCCGGCTGACGAGGCGCAACAGATCACCCGCGACCTGCTGCTGACCCCGCGCGACAAGCTGATCGACGCCGACCAAGCCGCCGTGCGCCGCCTCTACACGCCGCCGACCGAAGGCCAGTTGCCGCAGGTGCGCAACGTGGTGGTGATCCTCATGGAGAGCATGGCGGGTCGCTACATCGGCGCCATGGGCAACCAGGACGGCATCACCCCCAACTTCGATGCCCTGGCCAAGGAGGGGCTGCTGTTTCAGCGCGTATTCTCCAATGGCACCCACACCCACCAGGGCATGTTCGCCACCATGGCCTGCTTCCCCAACCTGCCTGCGTTCGAATACCTGATGCGCATGCCCGAGGGCGGTCACCAGTTTTCCGGTCTGCCGCAGTTGCTCAGCGCCCGTGGCTATGACGACGTCTATGTGTATAACGGCAGCTTTGCCTGGGATAACCAGTCCGGGTTCTTCGCCAACCAGGGCATGCGCAACTTCGTCGGCCGTGACGATTTCGTTGACCCGGTGTTCATCGATCCGACCTGGGGTGTGTCCGATCAGGACATGTTCAGTCGCGGTGCCGACGAGTTGGCCAAGCTCGGGCGCCAGGGCAAGCCGTTCTACGCATTGCTGCAGACGCTGTCCAACCACACGCCTTACGCCCTGCCGGAAAACCTCCCGGTCGAACGCGTCACCGGCCACGGTTCGCTGGACGAGCACCTGACCGCCATGCGCTACGCCGATTGGTCGCTCGGCCAGTTCTTCGCCAAGGCTCGCCAGGAGCCTTACTTCAAGGACACCCTGTTCGTGGTGCTGGGTGACCACGGCTTCGGCAACGACGAGCAGATCACCGAGATGGACCTGTCACGCTTCAGCATCCCGTTGCTGCTGATCGGCCCCGGCGTGCAGGACACCTTCGGCAGCAGTCGCGACACCGTTGGCAGCCAGATCGACGTGGTGCCGACCATCATGGGGCGCCTCGGTCAGCCTGTGCAGCAGCAGTGCTGGGGCCGCGACCTGCTGGCGCTGCCTGAGGGCGATGCCGGCGTGGCGGTGATCAAACCATCCGGAAGCGACCAGACCGTGGGCCTGGTGACAGGCGATAACATCCTGATCAAACCACGTGACCGTGATGCGCGCCTGTATCGCTACCAGTTGGGTCACGAGGCCCGTGCCGAGGTGGTCGACGACGCACAGCGGCGCAGCGATCTGGAGCGCAAGCTGTCGGCCTTCGTGCAGACCGCGACCTCCAGTCTGCTGGGCAATACCACGGGGGTGACGGCGGACAAGGCGGCGCAGGCCAAGCCCTGACTGCCTGTCGCGGCTAAAGTCCCTCCCGCAATATTCAGCGTCTGGGGGGAGGGGCTTCAGCCGCGACACTTCCCATAAAAAAACCGCCCTGGAGGGCGGTTTTTTATTTGCGCAGCGTGCGCATCACAGGCCGTTCTTTTCCTTGAACTCGCGACGACGACGATGCAGCACCGGCTCGGTATAGCCGTTGGGCTGCTTGGTGCCCTCGATCACCAGCTCCAGCGCAGCCTGGAAGGCGACGTTGTTGTCGAAGTCCGGGGCCATCGGGCGATACAGCAGGTCGTTGGCGTTCTGACGATCCACCACCGGCGCCATACGCTTGAGGCTCTCGACCACCTGCGCTTCGGTAACGATGCCGTGGCGCAGCCAGTTGGCCAGCAGCTGGCTGGAGATACGCAGGGTGGCGCGGTCTTCCATCAGGCCGACATCGTTGATGTCCGGCACCTTGGAGCAGCCGACGCCTTGGTCGATCCAGCGCACCACGTAGCCGAGGATGCCTTGCGAGTTGTTGTCCAGCTCGTTGCGGATTTCCTCGTCGCTCCAGTTTGTGTCCTTGGCCAGTGGAATGGTCAGGATGTCGTCGACCGAAGCCGGGGTGCGCTTGGCCAGTTCGGCCTGACGGGCAAACACGTCGACCTTGTGGTAGTGCAGCGCGTGCAGGGTGGCAGCGGTCGGCGACGGCACCCAGGCGGTGTTGGCGCCGGACAGCGGGTGCGCGATCTTCTGCTCGAGCATGGCGGCCATCAGGTCCGGCATGGCCCACATGCCCTTGCCGATCTGCGCACGGCCTTGCAGGCCGGTGGCCAGGCCGACGTCGACGTTGTTGTTCTCGTAGGCACCGATCCAGGCTTCGCTCTTCATGGCGGCCTTGCGCACCACGGCGCCGGCTTCCATGGAGGTGTGGATCTCGTCACCGGTACGGTCGAGGAAGCCGGTGTTGATGAACACCACGCGCTCGCTGGCAGCCTTGATGCACGCCTTGAGGTTGACGGTGGTGCGGCGCTCTTCGTCCATGATGCCGACTTTCAGGGTGTTGCGGGCCAGGCCCAGCACATCCTCGACGCGGGCGAAGATCTCGCTGGTGAAGGCGACTTCTTCCGGGCCGTGCATCTTCGGTTTGACGATGTACACGCTGCCGGTGCGGGTGTTCTTGCGGCTGGTGTTGCCGATCAGGTTGTGCACCGCGATCAGGCTGGTGAACAGCGCGTCCTGGATGCCCTCCGGGATCTCGTTGCCAGCGGCGTCGAGGATGGCCGGGTTGGTCATCAGGTGACCGACGTTGCGCACGAACAGCAGCGAACGACCATGCAGGGTCAGCTCGGAGCCGTCCGGCTTGGTGTAGACGCGATCCGGGTTCATGGTGCGGGTGAAGGTCTTGCCGCCTTTGGACACTTCCTCGGCCAGGTCGCCTTTCATCAGGCCCAGCCAGTTCTTGTAGACCACCACCTTGTCATCGGCATCGACGGCCGCGACGGAGTCTTCGCAGTCCATGATGGTGGTCAGCGCGGCTTCCATCAGCACGTCTTTCACGCCTGCGGCGTCGGTGCTGCCGATCGGGCTGGAGGCGTCGATCTGGATCTCGAAGTGCAGGCCGTTGTGCTTGAGCAGCACGGCGATCGGCGCGCTGGCCTCGCCCTGGAAACCGACCAGTTGCGCGTCGTCACGCAGGCCGCTGTTGCTACCACCCTTGAGGGCGACGACCAGCTTGCCGTCGACGATGGCGTAGCCGGTGGAGTCGACGTGCGAGCCGGCAGCCAGCGGTGCGGCCTCGTCGAGGAAGGCGCGGGCGAAGGCAATGACCTTGTCGCCACGGACCTTGTTGTAGCCCTTGCCCTTCTCGGCGCCGCCTTCTTCGCTGATCACGTCGGTGCCGTAAAGCGCGTCGTACAGCGAGCCCCAGCGGGCGTTGGAGGCGTTCAGGGCGAAGCGCGCGTTCATCACTGGCACGACCAGTTGCGGGCCGGCCAGACGGGCGATCTCTTCGTCGACATTGGTGGTAGTGGCCTGGAAGTCGTCCGGCTCCGGCAGCAGATAGCCGATTTCCTGGAGGAAGGCTTTGTAGGCCGCCGCATCATGAGCTTGGCCCTTGCGCGCCTGGTGCCAGGCATCGATCTGCGCCTGCAGTTCGTCGCGCTTGGCCAGCAGGGCACGGTTCTTCGGCGCCAGGTCCTTGATGACCGCAGCGGCACCGGCCCAGAACTTGTCGGCAGCGATGCCGGTACCGGGAATGGCTTCGTTGTTCACGAAGTCGTACAGGGCTTTGGCGACCTGCAGGCCGCCGACTTGAACGCGTTCAGTCATCACTTGCCTCACTCTCTCTGAGCTCTACTCAATAGCCGCTTTGGCGACGGGTTTTCCGTCTTGTAGTCCAAAGCGCGGCATACTACATCAAGAACCTGGGTAAATGCAGCGGGGTAGCGTCAGTCTGCGACCAAAAGACTATTTATGGTCACGATCAATACGCTATGTGTGCAAAAAAGTGCGCTATTGTTCCATAAAATAATCAAAACCGTACACGATTAATTGGGCTGACTACTGACAACGGCGCCAACATGGCCTACGCCTCTTCGCCTACACTGCTTTTCGAGCATCCTGGAGCCCGCCATGACGGTATCTGCTGCTGTTACTGCCGACCTTGCCGATCTTACCCGTCTGTTTGCTGGCTACCTGCGCTTCTATCAAGTGCCGCGGGACGAGGCGGAAATTGCCGCCTTCATTGGTCTGCGCCTGCAGCGTGGGGATTCGCAGTTGTTCATCGCCCGCGACGAGCAGGGCGCCGCGCAGGGCTTCGTGCAGCTTTATCCCTTTCATTCTTCGTTGGCGCTGGAACCGGCCTGGTTGCTCAGCGATCTGTATGTCGACGAAAGCGCGCGCCGTTCGGGGGTTGGCGAGGCGCTGATGAATGCCGCTCGCGCGCATGCCGAGGCGACCGGCGCCTGCGGTCTGCAGCTGGAAACGGCGAAAACCAACCTGGCCGGGCAGAGCCTTTACGAGCGGCTCGGCTACGTGCGTGACGAGCAGTTCTTCACCTACTGGTTGTCGCTGCGCGGCTGACTTTTTCGAATCCTGTGAATGAGTGAGGTAGTACATGGATCATCTGGTACTGACGGTGATTGCCGAGGACCAACCTGGCCTGGTCGAGCGCCTGGCGGGCTGTGTGGCTGCCCATGGTGGCAACTGGCTGGAGAGCCGTATGGCGCGCATGGCCGGGCAATTCGCCGGGATCGTGCGAGTGGATGTACCGGCTGAGGCCCATGGTGGCCTGATCAAGGCGCTCGAAGCCCTCAGTGCGCAGGGCATTCGCGTGCAACTGGCGGCCAGCGGCAGCGAGCCGGGCGGGCGCTTCACCGCGATTCGTCTGGAGCTGGTGGGCAACGACCGGCCCGGTATCGTCCGCGACATTACCCGCGTACTGGCGGAGCAGGGCGTCAACCTGGAGAGCCTGCTCACCGAAGTGGCGCCAGCGCCGATGAGTGGCGAGCTGCTGTTCACCGCCGAAGCGTTGCTGGCCGTGCCGGAAACGCTGGCCCTGGAGCAGTTGCAGGCACGCCTGGAAACCCTGGCCGATGACCTGATGGTGGAGCTGAACCTGCGCGCCGAGGACTGATATCCACGGCCTGTGTGGATCAGCCTGTGGATAAGCTCTGGAGCCCCGGCGCACTGCTTAGTGCGCCGGGGCTTTTCATTGACTGGTTAAAAGTTCATCAGGATCAACAGCTTGTGCACAAATGCCGGGGATGGATCTGTGGATAAGCCGGGGGTGACGGGTGCAGCCTCAGGGCTGACGCGGCCTGGCGATGCTTGAGCGTTTTCTGCTCAGTGCCCTATCGACGCCAGCGCGCACAACCTGAGTCGCCCTGCGACACCCTACGAGGTTCGCAGATGCGCCGGTGCGAGTCGTAGGGTGCGCCGTGCGCACCAACCAGTTACTGCGTCGAGCGCTTGCGCAGGTTCAGCCAGATATCCAGGCTGTATACAAAAAGCCCAGCCCAGATGCAGGCGAAGGCCAGCAGGGTGCTCGGCGAGAAGTGTTCATCGAACAGCAGGATGGCCTGCAGCAGCACCAGGGTCGGAGCCAGGTATTGCAGGAAGCCCAGCGTGGTGTAGGGCAGATGCCGTGCTGCGGCGTTGAAGCACACCAATGGCACCAGCGTGATCGGCCCGGCGGCAGCCAGCCACAACGCTTCGCTGCTGGTCCAGAAGCTTGCCTGGCTACTCATCGCTGCGGGATGCAGTACAAGCCAGACCAGTGCCACCGGTACCAGCAGCCAGGTTTCCACCACCAGCCCGGGCAGTGCAGCCACGGGCGCCTGCTTGCGGATCAAACCGTAGAAACCGAAGGTCAGCGCCAGCACCAGCGACACCCAGGGCAGGCTGCCGACCTGCCATAGTTGTTGCAGCACGCCTATCGCGGCCAGGGCCACGGCCAGCCACTGCAGGCGACGCAGGCGCTCACCGAGAATCAGCAGGCCGAGCAATACGTTGATCAGTGGGTTGATGTAGTAACCCAGGCTGGCTTCGATCATGCGATCGTTGTTCACCGCCCACACATACACCAGCCAGTTGGTGGCGATCAGCAGGCCGCAGCCGGCCAGCACCGCCAGGCGTTTGGGGTTGTCGCGCAGCTCGCGCCACCAGCCCGGGTGCTTCCAGACGAGCAGTAGCAAACCGCCGAACAGCGCCGACCAGAGCACGCGGTGCACGATGATTTCCATCGCCGGTACGCTTTGCAGGGCTTTGAAGTAGAGCGGGAACAGGCCCCAGATGATGTAGGCAGTGAGACCCAGAATGTACCCGCGTTGCGGGTTGGCGGTGGCCATCGAAAATCCTTGGTTAGGCAGCTAACGTTTGCCGCGAAATTCTAGCGCTCTGGCCTCTGCCTTGTCTGTTCGTTCAGCTTTTTCTGTATACCGAAGCGCCGGCAAAGTTGTAAGGCAAACTTTACGCGGCGCGCGCAACTGTATCGGTCTGCGGGGTTGGCGCGGTCGTTGGTAGCCCGGATGCGATCAGCTCAGAACAGTCGCAGCGGCTCTTCATTCAGAGCGGCCATCTGTTCGCGCAGGGCGAGAATCTGGTCGCCCCAGTAGCGCTCGCCAGCGAACCAGGGGAAGGCCAGGGGAAAGGCCGGATCGTCCCAGCGCCGGGCGATCCAGGCGCTGTGATGCATCAGGCGCAGAGCACGCAGGCCTTCGATCAACGGCAGCTCGCGGGCAGCGAAGTCATGGAACTCCTGGTAGCCGTCGACCAGTTCGGCCAACTGACCGAGGCGTTCATGGCGCTCGCCTGCCAGCATCATCCACAGATCCTGTACCGCCGGGCCCATGCGGCAGTCGTCGAGGTCGACGACATGGAAGGCGTCATCGCGGTGCAGCAGGTTGCCAGGGTGGCAATCACCATGCAGGCGAATCGGTGTGTAGCGCACGCGGGCGAACAGTTCATCGAGGCGGGTGAGCAGGTCGCGCGCTACCGACTCGTAGGCCGGCAGCAGGCTGCGCGGCACGAAGCCGCCATCGAGCAGGGAGGCCAGGGCTGCATGACCGAAGTTGTCCACCGCCAGGGTCTCGCGGTGAGCAAAAGGACGGCTGGCGCCGATGGCATGCATGCGTCCGAGCAACTGGCCAAGGCGGTACAGCTGGTCGAGGTTGCCCGGCTCTGGCGCGCGGCCGCCCCGGCGCGGGAACAGGGCGAAGCGGAAGCCGCCGTGCTCGAACAGTGTCTCGCCATCGCGCACCAGTGGCGCTACTACCGGGACCTCGTGTTCGGCCAATTCGGCGCTGAAGCTGTGCTCCTCGCGGATTGCTGCATCGCTCCAGCGATCCGGGCGATAGAACTTGGCGATCAGCGGTGTTTCGTCCTCGATGCCGACTTGATAGACGCGGTTCTCGTAACTGTTGAGGGCCAATACGCGGGCGTCGCTGAGGTAGCCAAGGCTCTCCACGGCATCGAGCACCAGATCCGGGGTGAGGGTGGAAAAGGGATGGCTCATGAACGGCTCCGCATAAGGGGGCGCACAGTGTACCTGGCGGATGCGCTTGCCGTAGGGCGGGTACAGCCCGCCGCTGAAATGACTGGCGGCTGCATCCGCCCTGTAGCCTTGTAGGCCGGATGAAATCCGGGGCACGCCTATGCGAACTTCCCGGATTTCATCCGGACTACGGTGCTGGCGGATTGCACCCGTCCTACAGTTGCGTACCCAGCAGCACCTGGCTGGCGGCGAACTGCGCGCGTACCGGATCGCCCACCTTCAGCATCAGCGCGGCCAGGCGCTCGGGTTCGAGCGACGCGCACAGCGTCTGGCCGTTGGCCAGGCTCACGCGTACTTCGCAGGGGCCATCGCTGGCGCTGAGAATCTGCTCGATACGGCCTTCGAGCGCATTGTGCTGTTCTGCAGGCGATGCATCGAGCGGCTGCAGCTCCAGCCAGCCGGCCTTGATCAGGGCGACCACGCTGCTGCCTTCGCTCAGTTGCAGGTTTTCCGTACTGTCATGGGTGATCTGCGCCTGCAGACGGCCACCGCCTGGCAGTTCGATGTCGATCAGGTCGTTGTGCCCGTGGCGGTGAATAGCGCGTACGCGACCGGTCAACTGGTTGCGCGCGCTGGTACGTAGCATCAGGCGGCCAAGCAGTTGCAGGTCGGCATCGTCACCGGCGGCCTGTAGCAGTTGCACCTGCAGCGCCTGCAGACGTTGCTGCAGTGCCAGTAGGCGCTCGCCGGCTGGTGTCAGGCGCGCACCGCCGCCGCCCTTGCCACCGACGCTGCGGCTGACCAGGGGCTGCTCGGACAGGTTGTTCAGCTCGTCGATGGCATCCCAGGCGGCCTTGTAGCTCAGCCCGGCGGCCTTGGCAGCGCGGGTGATGGAGCCTTGTTCGGCGATCTGCTCGAGCAGGGCCAGGCGTTTCGGGCGGCGGCTGAGCAGTTGGGCGATGGGATCGAGTTGCGACATGATTCAGGCATGGCCAAGTAGGATGCCGGGCAAGGTGCGCGACTGTGCCTGGCGCGTCAAGTCAGCCATCGCCCGGCCGTGGTGTGCGGGCCAGGCAATAGACGTCGACGCGCAGCGCACCGGCGCGCCGCAGCAGGTGGGCGAGCACGCCTGCCGTGGCGCCGGTGGTGAGCACATCGTCGACCAACGCCAGGTGAGCGCCGGCGACCTGGGCTTGCAGTTCCAGGCTGAAGGCCTGGCGCAGATTGCGCTTGCGCGTCGCGGCATCCAGCCCTTGCTGGGCGGGCGTATCGACGCGGCGCTGCAGCCAGTCATGCTGCACGGGCAGGTCGAGGCTGGCGCCCAGCCAGTCGGCGAGCATCTGCGCCTGGTTGAAGCCGCGTCGCCGTTGGCGCTTGCGGGCCAACGGTACTGGCAGCAGCGCCTGGGGGCGTGGCAGGCCTTCATCGAAGGCGTGGCGCAGGTGTTCGGCCAGCAGCTCGGCGAGCAGACGGCCATGTGGCCATTGCGCCTGGTGCTTGAAGCGGGTGATCAGGTTGTCGACGGGGAAGGCATAGCGCCAGGGCGCTTCCACCCGGCTGAAACTCGGCGGCTTGTTCTGGCAGGCGCCGCAGATCATGCCGTGTGCCGGCAACGGCACCGCACAAATCTGGCAGTGCGCAGCGAGCCACGGCAGTTCGGCCTCGCAGGCGGTGCAGATGCTGTGCGTGGGGTGATCGGTGGCTTCGTCGCAAAGCTGGCAATGGTGGCGCGGGCGCCGCCAGGGGAGGCGTTGCAGGGCGGTGAGGTCGAGCGGTGGCATGGCGGCTCATCCATGAGCGGTGGTGCCTGAAGTGTAGTTCGCGTCAGCGGATGAGCCAGCCCATGACGACCAGGCCGAGAAACAGCCAGATCACCCCGCCGATGATCGAACCGCGCAGCAGCGAGCGAGCACCGCTGAACAGAAACAGCAGACCGATGATCAGCAGGATGATGCTGAATATCGAGACATCCATGCCGATGGCCCTGGCCATACCCTGGAGAAAGTCGTCAATCGCATCGGCCATGGCACCCAGCACGCCGGACAGCATGTCGACGATGAAACGGATGGCACGGCCCAGCGCTTCGCCGAGACCTTCGAAAAAACCTTCAACCTGCATGCAGAACATCCTGTGGGAGGGGTAAGCATTTGGCCTTGTGCCATGACATAAGTTCTATTGATCGATATTTGATCAAATGTAAACCTGTGTCTTTGCGATGGTTGACAGCATCCAATCGCCACTTATGATGGCCAAAGCCTGAATGCCCCGCGTGGGCCTGACAACAGATGCCACCAAGCGTCGAAGGACTTCTCAGATGAGCGCAACCGCTGAAATCACCACCCGCCACGACTGGAGCCTCGCCGAGGTTCGCGCGCTGTTCGAGCAGCCTTTCAACGATCTGCTGTTCCAGGCGCAGGGCGTCCATCGCCAGCATTTCGACCCGAACCGCGTGCAGGTCTCGACCCTGCTCTCGATCAAGACCGGCGCCTGCCCGGAAGACTGCAAGTACTGCCCGCAGTCCGGCCACTACAACACCGGCCTGGACAAGGAAAAGCTGATGGAGGTGCAGAAGGTGCTGGAGGCGGCCGCCGAGGCCAAGGCCATCGGCTCCACGCGCTTCTGCATGGGCGCGGCCTGGAAGCACCCGTCCGCCAAGGACATGCCCTATGTGCTGGAAATGGTCAAAGGCGTGAAGAAACTCGGCCTGGAAACCTGCATGACCCTCGGTCGCCTCGACCAGGAGCAGACTCAGGCGCTGGCCGAAGCGGGCCTCGACTACTACAACCACAACCTCGATACCTCGCCGGAGTTCTACGGCAACATCATCACCACCCGCACCTATGGCGAGCGCCTGCAGACCCTGGCTTACGTGCGCGAGTCCGGGATGAAGATCTGCTCCGGCGGCATCCTCGGCATGGGCGAATCGGTGGACGACCGCGCCGGGCTGCTGATCCAACTGGCCAACCTGCCTGAGCATCCGGAGAGCGTGCCGATCAACATGCTGGTCAAGGTCAAGGGCACGCCGTTGGCCGAAGAGAAGGACGTCGATCCGTTCGACTTCATCCGCACCCTGGCGGTGGCGCGGATCATGATGCCGAAATCCCATGTGCGCCTGTCCGCTGGCCGCGAGGCGATGAACGAGCAGATGCAGGCCCTGGCCTTCATGGCTGGCGCCAACTCGATCTTCTACGGCGAGAAGCTGCTGACCACGGCCAACCCGCAGGCGGACAAGGACATGGCCCTGTTCAAGCGCCTCGGCATCAAGCCCGAAGAGCGCGAAGAGCATGCCGACGAGGTGCACCAGGCAGCCATCGAGCAGGCCCTGGTCGAGCAGCGTGATTCCAAACTGTTCTACAACGCCGCTTCGGCCTGATTCCTTTTATGTGGGAGCGAGCTCTGCTCGCGAATGACCTCCTGTCCTGGTTTTTCGCTCGCGACGCTCGCTCCTACGGGAAACGTGCATGAGTTTCGATCTCTCCGCTCGCCTGACCGAACGCCAGGCCGCCGATCTGTTCCGCCAGCGCCCGCTGTTGCAGACCCCGCAGGGGCCGCAGGTGCGCGCGGATGACCAGGAGCTGTTGGCCTTCTGTTCCAACGACTATCTCGGCCTGGCCAACCACCCCGAGGTGATTCGCGCCATGCAGCAGGGCGCGGAGAAATGGGGCGTGGGTGGCGGCGCCTCGCATCTGGTGATTGGCCACAGCACCCCGCATCACGAGCTGGAGGAGGCCCTGGCCGCGTTCACCGGCAGGCCGCGTTCGCTGCTGTTCTCCACCGGCTATATGGCCAACCTGGCGGTCGTCACCGCCTTGCTCGGGCAGGGGGACAGCGTGCTGCAGGATCGCCTCAACCACGCCTCGCTACTCGATGCCGGGCTGCTCTGTGGCGCGCGCTTTTCCCGTTACCTGCACAACGATGCGGTGAGCCTGGCCAACCGCTTGCGCAAGGCGACGGGCAACTGCCTGGTGGTCACCGACGGTGTGTTCAGCATGGACGGCGACCTGGCCGACCTGCCGGCACTGTGTGCCGAAGCGCGGGCGAGCCAGGCCTGGGTGATGGTCGATGATGCTCACGGCTTCGGCCCGCTGGGCGCTAACGGTGGCGGCATTGTCGAGCATTTCGGCCTGGGCCAGGATGATGTGCAGGTGCTGGTCGGTACGCTGGGCAAGGCCTTTGGTACAGCCGGTGCCTTCGTCGCCGGCAGCGAGGAACTGATCGAGACGCTGATCCAGTTCGCCCGGCCCTACATCTATACCACCAGCCAGCCGCCCGCCGTGGCCTGTGCCACGTTGAAGAGTCTGGAGCTGCTGCGCAGCGAAAGCTGGCGTCGCGAACATCTGCAGCGACTGATCACCCGCTTTCGTCAGGGCGCCGCCGAGATCGGCCTGAGCCTGATGGACAGTCCTACTCCTATTCAGCCGATCCTGGTGGGCGACAGCACGCGTGCGCTCAAGCTGTCGGCATTGCTCAAGGATCGCGGCCTGTTGGTCGGCGCCATTCGTCCACCGACCGTGCCGGCAGGTGGTGCCCGCTTGCGCGTGACGCTGTCAGCCGCGCACAACGATGCACAGCTCGAACTGTTGCTCGAGGCGCTGGCCGAGTGCTGGCCGCAGGTACAGAACGATGCGTGAGACGTTGATCCTGCTACCGGGCTGGGGCCTGGACGGTGCCGTGCTGCAACCGCTGGCTGAGGCCCTGCGCAGTGACATGCAGGTGCAGGTACCGGCACTGCCGCGACTGAGCAGTGCGGCCGCTGCCGACTGGCTCGACGAGCTGGATACGCGCCTGCCGCATGGCTGTTGGCTGGCCGGCTGGTCACTGGGCGGCATGCTGGCCGCCGCCCTGGCTGCGCGGCGTGGCGAGCGCTGCCGTGGCCTGATCACCTTGGCCAGCAATGCTTGTTTCGTCGCCAGCGATACCTGGCCGACGGCCATGCCGGCGCAGACCTATGGCGCTTTTTATGAGGGCTGCCAGGAGAACGCCGGCGCTACCCTCAAACGCTTCGCCATGCTCTGTGCCCAGGGCAGCGCCGATGCGCGCGGCCTGTCACGACGCTTGCAAAGCAATCTGGCGGCCAGCGACGAACCTGCTCTGCTGGGCGGGCTGCGGCTGCTGGCGAGCCTGGACAATTGCGCGGCGCTGGCCGCGTTCGACGGGCCGCAATTGCACCTGCTGGCCGAGCAGGATGCGCTGGTGCCGGCAGCGGCTGGCGACGCGCTGCTGGCGCTGCTGCCGGCGGGTCAGGTGGATGTGCTGGAAGACTGTGGCCACGCCTTCGTGCGCGAACAGGCGGATGTCCTGGCGACCTTGATGCTCGATTTCATTCGCGAGGCCAGCGATGTCTGAGCTACGTGGGGCGCTTCATGCGTTCCCTGGTGCGCACGGTGCACCCTACGGTGATGCGGCGCTGCCGGACAAACGTCAGGTCGCCGCGTCGTTTTCTCGCGCGGCCGCGAGCTACGACTCGGTAGCCGAGCTGCAACGCAACGTCGGCAGCCAGCTGCTGGCGCATTTGCCTGTCTCGCTACAGCCGCGTCGCTGGCTGGACCTGGGATGCGGCACGGGCCATTTCACCCGCGCTCTGGCTCAGCGTTATGCGCAGGGCGAAGGGCTGGCAGTGGATATCGCCGAAGGCATGCTGCGCCACGCTCGCCTCCAGGGCGGTGCTGCATATTTCATCGCTGGCGATGCCGAAGCCCTGCCGCTGCAGGATGCCAGCGTGGAGCTGTTGTTCTCCAGCCTGGCACTGCAATGGTGTGCTGATTTCCCGCGCGTGCTGAGCGAAGCGCAGCGGGTGTTGCGTCCCGGTGGCGTGCTGGCGTTCTCCAGCCTGTGCGTGGGCACGTTGCAGGAACTGCGTGACAGCTGGCTGGCGGTCGACGGTCTGGTCCACGTCAATCGCTTCCGCCATTTCGAGGACTATCAACACATGTGCGCGGCCAGTGGCTTGCAGGTGCTGGCGCTCCAGCGTGAAGCGCAAGTCCTGCATTTTCCTGATCTGCGCAGCCTGACCTCTTCGCTGAAGGACCTCGGGGCGCACAACCTCAACCCGGGGCGTCCGGGTGGGCTGACCGGGCGCTCACGCATTCGTGCGCTGATAGAGGCCTACGAGCACTTTCGCCAGCCACAAGGGCTGCCGGTAACCTATCAGGTGGTGTACGGCGTGCTGCAGAAGCCTTGATATGAACGAGCCTCGCTCGCCAACACGCTTCGCGAGCAGAGCTCGCTGCTACGGGAAGATCAGATGACTCAAGCCTACTTCGTCACCGGCACGGACACCGAAATCGGCAAAACGACTATCGCCGCTGGACTGCTCCATGCAGCACGTCTACAGGGCCTGAGCACTGCGGCGGCCAAACCGGTCGCTTCCGGCTGCATGCGCACTGCCGACGGGTTGCGCAACGACGACGCGCTGGCCTTGCTCGCCCAGTGTTCGTTGCCGCTGCGCTATGAAGAGGTCAACCCGCTGGCCTTCGAGCCGGCCATTGCCCCGCACCTGGCGGCCCGCGAAGTGGCTATCAAGCTGGATGTCGCCAGCCTGCTGCAACCGGTGCGGGCGATCCTGGCCAAGGGCGCGGATTTCTCGCTGGTGGAGGGCGCAGGCGGCTGGCGCGTACCGCTGGGCGGCGAGGAAAACCTGTCGGACCTGGCCATTGCGTTGGGCATTCCGGTGATTCTGGTGGTGGGTGTACGTCTGGGGTGCATCAATCACGCACTGCTCAGTGCAGAGGCGATCGAACGTGACGGGCTGAAGCTGGCCGGCTGGGTGGCCAATATCGTCGAACCGAAGACCTCACGCCTGGAAGAGAATCTCGCCACCCTCAGTGAACGGCTGCCAGCACCCTGCCTGGGGCGTGTGCCGCACCTGGGCAAAGCGACGCCAGCAGCGGTGTCGGAGCATCTGAATCTCGAGTTGCTGGCTGACTGGTAATAAACAGCAAAACGACCATAGCCTTTTGTCTGTACGTTTTTTAGCCGATCTCTGCTTCAATACAGGTATCAAGTTTCTACTTCCCCCTGGGGGCTGCCGATGGAAATTTCCGCCAACGCATTCAATTCGGGTTTGAACGGTATTCAGGCCGGGCAACGCCGTGTCGAGCAGGCGGCCGGTGATATCGCCAGCAACACCATCAATCCTGCGCAGCAGGCTAATCAGACCCCGCCGCAGAATCAGGTCAACCCGAGTTCGCAGGTGTCCGAGCGCAACCGCCCCGACCTGACCGAAAGCCTCGTGGCGCTGCGTGTCGGTGAAAACGAAGTGCGCGCCAACGCACGTGTCGTCGACACCGCCGACGAGGTGCTGGGCACCCTGATCGATACCCGCGCTTAAGTCGTTTCACCCCGCCGCGAGGATGCGGCCAGCAGCGGGGCGGGAGGGCGCTCATGCAGATCGGCAGCAGCCTGCCACCTTTCACTCCCGCGCCGTCCGTCAGTTCGGCAAGACCGCTGTCGTCCGATGTTTCCCCTGATATCGCCCGTGCCGACCAGGCACCTGTCGCGGCGCCGCAGGAGCAGCAGGCCGATTCCGCAGCCTCTGGTCGAGAGGAAGCGGATCGCGACGCCCGCTCATCGCCCGGCGCAGGCAAGCCCGAACCAAGCCCTCAGGAGCAGCGCCAGCAGCAGCTGGAAATCGCCGACCTCGTGCAGCGTGATCGTGAAGTACGCACCCACGAACAGGCGCATGCTGCCGTTGGTGGGCAATACGCAGGGGCGCCGACCTACAGTTTCAAACGCGGCCCCGATGGGCAGCGTTATGCCGTTTCCGGTGAAGTCGGCATCGATACCGCCCCTGTCCCCAACGATCCCGAAGCGACGCTGCGCAAGATGGAGATCGTCCTGCGTGCGGCACTCGCGCCCATCGAACCTTCCCCGCAGGACTTGCGCGTAGCTGCTCTGGCCCAGGCGCAAGCGGCGCAGGCTCGTGTCGAACTGGCCGAGTTGCGGCGTGATGAGGCCACCGCTACCGACGCGGAGGGCAAGGCGGATGATACGGCTCGACCCGCCGATGAGTCGTCGGCCGAGCAGTCGCAGCAGGCTTTGCCGCCAGCGCCTAATCTTGATCTGTATCGGCGCCTGGGCGAATTGCCTGCGCCGGAGCCCCGCATCGATCTGGTCGCGTAGCCGGCCGATTGGCAGCGCTTGACAAGGGGATGGCGTAAACGTATGTTTCAAACGCCTGTTTGATTGCTTCGGCCGCAGCCACGTGGCCAGGCAGCCGGGACTCATCCCGAGAGCGACCGCCAAGACGGTCACCCCAACTACTAGGAATCCACCGCAGAGGTTTACCGTTATGCCTGACTACAAGGCCCCCTTGCGTGACATTCGTTTCGTTCGCGACGAACTGCTGGGTTATGAAGCGCACTACCAGAGCCTGCCTGGCTGCCAGGACGCCACTCCGGACATGGTCGACGCCATCCTCGAAGAAGGCGCCAAGTTCTGCGAGCAGGTTCTGGCTCCGCTGAACCGTGTGGGTGACACCGAAGGCTGCACCTGGAGCGAATCCGGCGTGAAGACGCCGACCGGCTTCAAAGAGGCTTATCAGCAGTTCGTCGAAGGCGGCTGGCCGAGCTTGGCTCATGACGTCGAGCACGGCGGCCAAGGCCTGCCGGAATCGCTCGGCCTGGCCGTCAGCGAGATGGTCGGTTCGGCCAACTGGTCCTGGGGCATGTACCCAGGCCTCTCCCACGGCGCGATGAACACCCTGAGCGCTCACGGCACCGACGATCAGAAACACACCTACCTGACCAAGCTGGTTTCCGGCGAGTGGACCGGCACCATGTGCCTGACCGAGCCGCATTGCGGCACCGACCTGGGCATGCTGCGCACCAAGGCTGAACCGCAAGCCGACGGCAGCTACAAGGTCTCCGGTACCAAGATCTTCATTTCCGCTGGTGAGCACGACATGGCCGACAACATCGTCCATATCGTTCTGGCCCGCCTGCCCGATGCCCCGGCTGGCACCAAGGGTATCTCGCTGTTTATCGTGCCGAAGTTCATGCCCAATGCCGAAGGCGGCGTAGGCGAGCGCAATGCCGTTTCCTGTGGCTCGATCGAGCACAAGATGGGCATCCACGGTAACGCCACCTGCGTGATGAACTTCGACGGTGCTACTGGCTTCCTGATCGGCCCGGCCAACAAAGGCCTGAACTGCATGTTCACCTTCATGAACACCGCTCGTCTGGGTACCGCGCTGCAAGGCCTGGCCCACGCCGAAGTCGGCTTCCAGGGTGGCATCAAGTACGCCCGTGAGCGCCTGCAGATGCGTTCGCTGACTGGCCCGAAAGCGCCGGACAAAGCCGCTGACCCGATCATCGTGCATCCGGACGTACGCCGCATGCTGCTGACCATGAAGGCGTTCGCCGAAGGCAACCGCGCCATGGTCTACTTCACCGCCAAGCAGGTGGACATCGTTCAGCACAGCCAGGACGAAGAAGAGAAGAAAGCCGCTGATGAACTGCTGGCTTTCCTGACCCCGATCGCCAAGGCCTTCATGACCGAAGTGGGCTTCGAGTCCGCTTCCCACGGCATGCAGATCTACGGTGGCCACGGCTTCATCAGCGAGTGGGGCATGGAGCAGAACCTGCGTGACTGCCGTATCTCGATGATGTACGAGGGCACCACCGGCGTTCAGGCGCTCGACCTGCTGGGCCGCAAGGTGCTGATGACTCAGGGCGGCGCTCTGAAGAACTTCACCAAGATCGTGCACAAGTTCTGCCAGGCCAACGAAGGCAACGACGCCGTCAAGGAATTCGTCGAGCCGCTGGTCAAGCTGAACAAAGAGTGGGGCGACATCACCATGAAGATCGGCATGGCCGCGATGAAAGATCGCGAGGAAGTCGGTGCCGCTTCGGTGGACTACCTGATGTACTCCGGCTACGCCTGCCTGGCTTACTTCTGGGCTGACATGGCGCGTCTGGCTGCCGAGAAGCTGGCTGCCGGTACTGGCGACGAGGCTTTCTACAAAGCCAAGCTGCAGACCGCTCGCTTCTACTTCGCGCGCATCCTGCCGCGTACCCGTACGCATGTCGAAACCATGCTGTCCGGTGCCAGCAACCTGATGGAGATGGATGAAGAGCATTTCGCGCTCGGCTTCTGAGACCCTGTTTATGATCTGCTGCGCGTCGGCCCTGCTGCGTTAAAAACAGGCTCGGACTGCTCATTTACAGCTCGTAAACTCCGCGTCCTCGCCTGTTTTTGCCTTGCATGGCTCTAGCTCGCGAGATCGTAAACAGGCTCTAAGCTATCTTTATTCGGTTGAACCGCAACGCCGCCCTCTAGGGCGGCGTTGTCGTTTTTGCGCCGTGCACTGAAGCGAATGTCGCATCCTGTCGCTGTTTTCAGGAGTCGAAGCAGGCAGAATGCCTGCATCTCTCGCACAGGATGCCAGCGTGATCCGTCCGGCCAATCTGCGCCTCAGTCACTTCTACTCGTCGTTGCCTTTGCTGGTCGGCGGGGTGGTGGCTGCACGCTTGCCGGTGCTGAGCGAGTTCTTCATCTCCCTGTTCAATGTCTTGCCGACCCTGCTGTTGCTGCTCGGTGGTGCGTTCTGTCTGGTCTATGGCCGTCAGCGGGAGGTGTTTCTGCTGCTGGCGTTGTATGTCGGCTACTTCCTACTGGATGTTCAGGTCGACCATTTTCGCGACAGCGGCCAGGTTCGCGATGACGCCGCGCTGGTCTTCCATCTGATCTGCCTGTTGCTGCCCTTGCTCTATGCCCTCTACGGCTGCTGGGAGGAGCGTTCGCATCTGCTGCAGGACATCTTTGCCCGTGCCCTGGTGTTGCTGGCCGTCAGTGCCGTAGCGTTCGGCCTGGCGCGACGCTATCCGCAGGGTATCGCCGAGTGGCTGGCGCAGATTCACTGGCCGTCGCTGCATGCTGCCTGGATGAATCTTGCGCAGCTGGTGTACCTGATGTTCCTGATCGCCTTCATTGCCCTGCTGGTGCAATACCTGCGTCGGCCACGGCCATTGCATGCCGCGCAACTGGTGGGGCTGTTCGGCTTGCTGTGGATGTTGCCGCAGGTGTTCATCCTGGCCAATGCACTGCAGGTGATGATCAGCATGGTGATGCTCATGCTGGTTGCCGCGGTGGCGCACGAGGCCTACCAGATGGCCTTTCGTGACGAGCTCACCGGGCTGCCGGGGCGGCGCGCGCTCAACGAGCGCCTGCAGCGCCTGGGGCGTGATTATGTGATCGCCATGGTCGACGTCGACCACTTCAAGAAATTCAACGACACCCACGGCCACGATGTCGGTGATCAGGTGTTGCGCCTGGTCGCCAGCCAGATGCGCAAGGTCGGTGGTGGCGGCAAGGCCTACCGCTATGGTGGTGAGGAATTCACCTTACTGTTCCCCGGCAAGAACGTGGAGCAGTGTGTGCCGCATCTGGAGGCCGTGCGCCTGGCCATCGAGCAGTACCGCATGCAGTTGCGCGACTCGCAGAGTCGGCCTCGTGATAACCGCGAAGGCAAGCAGCGCCGCGCTGGCAAGAGTGCCAGTGAGGTGTCGGTGACCGTGAGCATGGGCGTAGCTGAACGTCAGGCTGAGCAGCGCACCCCGCAGGAAGTGATCAAGGAAGCAGACAAGGCGCTCTACAGTGCCAAGGCTGCCGGGCGTAATTGCATACGCAGCGCTACACATCGGCGAGGTGCCGTCAAACTGGCTCCAGGGGGCGAATGAGACCCTGGCAGACCAATGGTCGTAAGCGCTTTCCAGCCGTGCGGCAGAGGGTTTTCACATCAAATAGTTGCTGACTTTTTGTGAATCAATGGTCACAACACGACCCTATGTGTCTATAAAGTTGTTCAAGTAAACTCGGTCCTCTCACGTAAGTCCGTTTTCGAGGATGTGCCATGGCCGATTACAAAGCCCCCCTGCGCGACATGCGCTTCGTGCTCAATGAAGTATTCGAAGTCTCCAAGCTCTGGGCCGAGCTACCGGCCCTGGCCGAGGTGGTCGATGCCGATACCGCCAGTGCCATCCTGGAAGAAGCTGGCAAGGTCACTGCGGGCAGCATCGCCCCGCTGAACCGCAGCGGTGATGAAGAAGGCTGCTCCTGGGACAACGGCGCGGTGAAAACCCCGGCCGGTTTTCCCGAGGCCTACCAGACTTACGCCGAGGGTGGCTGGGTCGGTGTTGGCGGTTCGCCGGAGTTCGGCGGCATGGGCATGCCCAAGGTGATCGGCGCCCAGGTCGAGGAGATGGTCAACTCGGCCAACCTGTCCTTCGGCCTGTACCCGATGCTCACCGCCGGTGCCTGCCTGTCGATCCTCAACCACGCCAGCGAAGAGCTGAAGGCGCAGTACCTGCCGAACATGTACGCCGGCGTCTGGGCCGGTTCCATGTGCCTGACCGAGCCGCATGCCGGCACCGACCTGGGCATCATCCGCACCAAGGCCGAACCTCAGGCTGACGGCAGCTACAAGATCAGCGGCACCAAGATCTTCATCACCGGCGGCGAGCACGACCTGACCGAGAACATCATTCACCTGGTGCTGGCCAAGCTGCCGGACGCACCGGCTGGCCCGAAAGGCATCTCGCTGTTCATCGTGCCGAAAGTGATGGTCAATGCCGACGGTTCACTGGGTGAGCACAACGCGCTGGGCTGCGGCTCCATCGAGCACAAGATGGGCATCAAGGCCTCGGCCACCTGCGTGATGAACTTCGACGGCGCCATCGGTTACCTGGTCGGTGAAGTGAACAAGGGCCTCAACGCCATGTTCACCATGATGAACTACGAGCGTTTGGGCGTTGGCATCCAGGGCCTGGCCCTGGGCGAGCGCAGCTACCAGAGTGCCGTCGAATATGCCCGCGAGCGTATCCAGAGCCGCGCGCCGACCGGCCCGGTGGCCAAGGACAAAGCCGCTGACCCGATCATCGTGCACCCGGACGTGCGCCGCATGCTGCTGACCATGAAAGCGCTGAACGAGGGCGGTCGCGCCTTCTCCAGCTACGTCGCCATGCAGCTCGACACCGCCAAGTACAGCGAGGACAAGGACACCGCCAAGCGTGCCGACGAGCTGGTCGCCCTGCTGACGCCAGTGGCCAAGGCCTTCCTCACCGACATGGCGCTGGAAACCACCGTGCACGGCCAGCAGATCTTCGGCGGCCACGGCTTCATCCGCGAGTGGGGCCAGGAGCAGCTGGTACGCGACTGCCGCATCACCCAGATCTACGAAGGCACCAACGGCATCCAGTCGCTGGACCTGATGGGGCGCAAGATCGTCGGCAGCGGCGGCAGCTTCTACAAGCACCTGGCTGACGAGATCAACGCCTTCGTCGCTTCGGCCGATGCCAATCTCGACGAGTTCACCAAGCCGCTGGCAGCCGCCGTGCAGAACCTCGATGAGCTGACTGCCTGGGTACTGGACCGTGCCAAGGGCAACCCCAACGAGATCGGTGCAGCTTCGGTCGAGTACCTGCACGTGTTCGGCTACACCGCCTACGCCTACATGTGGGCGTTGATGGCACGAGCCGCACTGGGCAAGGAAGGGCAGGACGAGTTCTACGCCAGCAAGCTGGGCACCGCGCGCTTCTACTTCGCTCGCTTGTTGCCGCGCATCCACTCGCTGAGTGCGTCGGTCAAGGCGGGTAGCGAATCGCTGTACCTGCTGGATGCTGCGCAGTTCTGAACCTGTGTGGTGCGTACACAAGCCCCGGCCCGAGTGCCGGGGCTTGTGCATTTACAGGGTCAGAAAATCTCGTACGGGAACTCGATGATCAGGCGAACCTGATCGGAGGACACGTCGGACTTGCCATTACCGATACGGTGGGTGGCCTGACGCAGCTTGAAGGACAGATCCTTGGCCGGGCCGCTCTGCACCACATAGCCCACGGCGAGATCACGCTCCCAGTGGTCTTCGCTGTCGGCGTAGTAGGCGTAAGGGCTGCTCGGATCCATCTTGCTACCATCGACATCGGTACCGCGAATGTAACGCGCGTGGAAAGTCAGGCCGGGCACGCCGTAGCTGGCCATGTTGAGGTCGTAGAACAGACCCCATGAGCGTTCGTTCGGGCCGTTGAAGTCGACCAGCTGCGAGGAGTTGGCCAGGTAGATGGAGTCGTGGAAGGTGCCAGGGCCCATGCCCAGGTAGTCGAATGGCTGGTCGCCATTGATGCGCTGGTGGGTAACCTTGAAGGTGTGCGCGCCGACGGTGTAGGCGGCGGCGAACGACCAGGCGGTGACGCCGATGTCGCCGGCCAGCTTGCGGCCTTCATCGTTCGAGCGATAGATGTTGAAGTCGAAGTTCAGGCTCTGATCGTCGCTCAGCGAGTAGGTGTAGTTGGTGTTGGCGTAGTACTGGCGCCAGATGTCCTTGTACTCCGAGCCATAGAGGCTGACGCTGAGATTGTCGGTGATGGCGTAATTGCCGCCGACGAAGTCCACCGTATCCGTGCTGACGCCGGCATAGGAGGCGTAGAAATCATCGTCGCTGTTGGTGCTGTTGAAGTCCTTGGCAGCGGTCATGTGTCCGGCTTCGAGGTCCAGCCCTGTCCATTCCGAACTGGTCAGCCAGAAACCGGTAGCGGTGCCCGGCACCAGACGCGCGTCGGCCGGCGCGAAAACCGGGTTGTAGGGGCGCAGGTTGTTGCCATAACGCAGTTCGGTGTTGGACAGGCGCATCTTCACCGAGGCACCAGCAGAGCCTGCGGCGTCCTTGGTGCCGTCACCCTCTGGCACCAGTACACCCGCCTGCCCGGAGTAGCCACGACCCCCATCGAGCTTGATCGCCGAATAAGCGCTCAGGTCGACACCGAAACCAACAGTACCCTGGGTGTAGCCGGACGTGTAGTCGAGACGAAAGCCCTGGCCCCATTCGCGTCGATCATCAGCGCCGCTATGGCGGTCGTGGTTCCAGTAGATGTTGCGGGTCATGAACTTCAGGTGGCTGTCTTCGATGAAGCCTTGGCTTTCGGCCTGATCGGCCAACACCAGCGGTGCCCCCGTTGCGGTGCTGATGGCCAGGGCCAGTAGTGTTTTTCTGCGAAATGACATGGCTTGCTCTCCGTATGTTTTTAGAAATCGTTGGCGGCAGAGAAAGGGGTGTCGCGTCCTCCCTTGGTCAGGCGAGATTGTTGGAAGGGCCGATGTGCTGGCCGTGAAGCAGCGAATCCCCCAGAGTTCGCATGCGGCGAACCCGGGGGAGGGTACGGAGCTGAGGGGGCAGGCAAGGGGCGAGAGCGACGGTCAGTGGTCAGATACCGACGTGATGGCGCATGGACATCGGGTGAAGGTCGCTTTTGGCATCCGCTGAGTCAGTGCTCAGCTTTTGTAGAGCCGGCCAACGTAGAGTAACGATGGCTGATCACTGCCAAGCTCGATGCGTCCCTGCTCGTTCTCCAGCAACGCACCGCTGTGCGCTGCCAGCATCTGCCGGCCGCCCTCTGGCAGTCGATAGTGCAGGGCTTCAGGCGCAGCATTCCACAGCAGCAAAATCTCTGCATCGTTCTCCAGCGCCTGCTCGCCCTGCAGTCTCACCAAGCGCAGTTCGTGGCTCCAGGCGCCGCGCCGGGTCATCAGGTTGAGGTCGGTGATCGGGCCGTCCAGCAGCTGGGCGCTGATCGCCTCTTCACCGCCGAATACCGCTATGGCGCCACCGCTGAGCAGCGTTTCGCGCTGCCCGTCTCCGCGTTGCAGGTACACGCCGTTACCGGCGAGCACGGCCAGGCTGCGGTCGATGCCTGGGAAACTGGAGAAGTCACCATCCAGCGCGACCTGCGCGCTGCTGATGCGCCAGGCGAAATCGTCGAGGCTGGCGCCCTTTGGCTCGATGGCCAGTTCCAGTGTGGAGCCGCCGCCATTCTTCCAGGGCATCGCACGGATCATGGCGGGGTCGAGCAGGGTGCAGGGCATGATTGCTCCAAATGTATATACAAAATGATTGGGCGACGAACGGTCCTGTGCGCAACGCAGGTGCTGAAGCCTCTGGATAGGAGCTTATGGCCCTCTATTCAGCGCACTTTGACTGAATGGTGCAGGCCTGTGACCAGACTTTCAGGTGCATGGCGCTAGCTTGACGCCGAATCGATCCACTCATATTGTATATACAAAATAAGCCGGGAGAATCCCATGCCGATGCATTCCACCTCGAAACAGCTCTGGCGCGATGTGCAGGTCTTCGATGGCCTGGCGCAACTGGACGAGGCAATGACCGTGCTGGTCGAAGATGGCCGCATTGCCGGTCTGTGGCCGTCGCGCAGTTTCTCTGAGGCACAGGCTCAGGGCGCAGTGGAAGCTGGGCGCGGCGGCGTGATGACGCCAGGCCTGGTCGACTGCCACACCCACCTGGTCTATGCCGGTGACCGCGCCGCTGAATTCGAGCAGCGCCTGGAGGGCGTCAGCTACGAGGAGATCGCCCGCGCCGGTGGCGGCATCCTCAGCAGCGTGCGCGCCACCCGCGCAGCCAGCGAGGATGAGCTGATCGCCGCCAGCCTGCCGCGCCTCGATGCGTTGCTGGCCGATGGCGTGACCACGGTGGAGATCAAGTCCGGCTATGGCCTGACCGTTGCCGACGAACTGAAGATGCTGTGCGTGGCCCGTCGCCTCGGCGAACTGCGTCCGGTGCGGGTACTCACCACGCTGCTTGGTGCCCATGCCCTGCCGCCGGAATATGCTGGCCGCGCCGACGACTACGTGAGCCTGGTCTGCGACGAGATGATTCCGGCCGCTGCTCGTGAAGGGCTGGCCGATGCGGTGGACGTGTTCTGCGAGGGCATCGGTTTTTCCCCGGCGCAGTGCGAGCGCATCTACCAGGCAGCCCAGGCCCATGGTCTGGCGATCAAGGCGCACGCCGAGCAACTGTCCAACCTCGGCGGCAGTGCCCTTGCCGCGCGTTACGGCGCGCTGTCCGCCGACCATATCGAGTACCTCGATGAAGCCGGTGTGCGCGCCATGGCCGAGGCGGGCACCGTGGCCGTGCTGCTGCCCGGCGCCTTCCACGTACTGCGCGAAACCCAGTTGCCGCCCATCGAATTGCTGCGTCAGTACAAAGTGCCGATGGCCGTGGCCAGCGACGCCAACCCCGGCACCTCGCCGATCTGCATGCCAACGCTGATGGCCAACCTGGCCTGCACCCTGTTTCGCCTCACCCCGCGCGAAGCCCTGGCCGGTATGACCGCCCATGGCGCCCGCGCCCTCGGCCGCCCCGAACTCGGCCGCATCGCCGTCGGCGCCCCAGCCGATCTGTGCCTGTGGGATATCCAGCAACCGGCCGAACTGGCCTACGCGGTACAGGCCGGGCGCCTGCGTCAGCGCGTGTTCAATGGAGCCATCAGCTACGAAAAAGAGGCCATTACCTATGCTCGCTGATCGTCACTCGATGGCCGCCTGGAGCGGTCGTACCGACCCGGAAACCGACAGCGCGCGTTGGCACCAGCGCATCCGTTCACTCACTGAAGACAGCCAGCCGGGCTTGGCTCTGCTCGGTTTCGCCTGCGATGAGGGCGTGCGCCGTAACCATGGCCGCGTCGGCGCCGCTGCTGCGCCGCAGAGCGTGCGCAAGGCGCTGGCCAACCTGGCCTGGCACCGTCAAGCACCGGCCTACGATGCCGGTGATGTCACCTGCGAGGACGGCGACTTGGAAGCGGCGCAGGCCCGCCTTGGTCGCAACGTCTGCGCGCTGCTGGATGCTGGCCATCTGCCGCTGGTGATCGGCGGCGGTCATGAAGTCGCCTTCGGCAGCTGGTCGGGCCTGGCCGAGCATCTGTCTGGCAACCCAGCTCCTAAAATCGGCATCGTCAACTTCGACGCGCATTTCGACCTGCGCGACCCGGCCCATGTGCATTCTTCCGGCACGCCCTTCGCGCAGATCGCCGAGCAGTGCGCTGCACGCGGCTGGCCGTTCCGCTACGCCTGCCTTGGCGTCAGCCGCGCCAGCAACACGCGCGCACTGTTCGCCCGCGCCGCCGAGCTGAACGTGCTGGTGCGCGAGGATCATGAGATTCGCGAGTCGACCCTCGATGCCATCGGCGCCGAGCTGGACGCCTTCGCCGCCGAGTGCGACGCGCTCTACCTGACCATCGATATCGACGTGCTGCCGGCCTGCGAAGCACCGGGCGTCAGCGCGCCGGCCGCCCGTGGCGTGCGCCTGGAATTGCTCGAACCGCTGCTCGAACGGCTCAAGGCCAGCGGCAAGCTGCGCCTGGCCGACCTGGCCGAGCTCAACCCCGAGCACGACATCGACAACCGCACCGCCAAGGTGGCAGCGCGGCTGATCCATCTGCTCAGCCTCTGAGCCCGACACCTTCTCGCACAACAACAATTACGAGGAAACCCCGATGTTCACCACCGTTCGCCGCAGCGGCCAGGAGCCGCGTCATGTCTGAATCCTTGTCCTTGAGCAGCGGCGTATCGCGCCCGCGCGCCCTGGCACGTCTGCTGGGTTACAGCCTGATCGGCCTGCTGCTGTTCTTCGTGCCGTTCGAGATCGCCGGGCGCTCGACCATCCTTCTCGACCACGCGGCCAGCGCCCTGCAACTGCACGCGCGGCCGCTGGTGATCGGCGTGGCGCTGCTGTTCATGCTCTATGGTGCGCTGGCGCCCTGGCTTGACGGCAGCTGGCGGCGCAGCCTGACCCATACGGTGTTCAGCGTGCTCAAGGTGTTCGGCCTGCTGATCGGCGCCGCCTACCTGCTGCAGCTCGGCCCGCAGGCGCTGTACCAGCCGGACATGCTGCCGTTCCTGTTCGAGAAGCTGGTGCTCAGCCTGGCGCTGATCGTGCCGCTGGGCTCGCTGGCCCTGGTGTTCCTGATCGGCTTCGGCCTGCTGGAGCTGATCGGCGTGCTGATGCAGCCGGTGATGCGGCCGATCTGGCGCACGCCGGGCAAGTCGGCCATCGACGCCGTGGCGTCCTTCGTCGGCAGCTACTCGGTAGGCCTGCTGATCACCGACCGCATGTACCAGCAGGGCCATTACAGCGTGCGCGAGGCGGCGATCATCGCCACTGGCTTCTCCACCGTGTCGGCGCCGTTCATGGTGATCATCGCCAAGACCCTGGGCCTGATGGGGCAGTGGAACCTGTATTTCTGGGGCGCCATGGCGGTGACCTTCGCCGTCACCGCGATCAGCGCGCGCATCTATCCGCTGTCACGGCTGCCGTCCGAGTCCACGCCCGAGGCGCAACTGCAACCCGGCGAAAGCCGCCTGGGCAGTGCCTGGCGCGCCGGGATGGAGCAGGCCAGCAATGCGCCGTCGCTGTGGTCGGCACTGCGTGAAACCTTCGTCGATGGCCTGCGTATGACCGCAGCGATCCTGCCGAGCATTCTCGCCGTCGGCCTGCTCGGTCTGCTCGCCGCCAAGTACACGTCGCTGTTCGACGCCCTCGGCGTGTTGCTCTACCCGCTGACATGGCTGTTCGGTCTGGACGAGCCCATGCAGGTAGCCCGCGCCATCTCCGCCGGCCTGGCCGAGATGTTCCTGCCGGCGATGCTGCTCAAGGACGCCGACGTGCTGGTGAAGTTCGTCACCGCCATCGTCTCGGTCAGCAGCGTGCTGTTTCTCTCGGCCTCGATTCCCTGCGTGCTGGCCACGCGGATTCCGCTGAGCCTGGGCCACCTGCTGCTGATCTGGCTGCAGCGCACCCTGCTCAGCCTGCTGTTCGCCATTCCCCTGGCCTATCTCGCACAATTTCTGGGCTGGCTCTGACCGCCCACCACTGACCCGTTCCCACAGGAGCCCGCAACATGACCAAGTTCCGCGATACCGAAATCCGCGCTCCGCGCGGCACCACGCTCACCGCCAAGAGCTGGCTGACCGAAGCGCCGCTGCGCATGCTGATGAACAACCTCGACCCGGACGTGGCCGAGAACCCCAAGGAGCTTGTGGTGTACGGCGGCATTGGCCGTGCCGCGCGTAATTGGGAGTGCTACGACAAGATCGTCGAGAGCCTGACCAACCTGAACGACGACGAGACCCTGCTGGTGCAATCCGGCAAGCCGGTCGGCGTGTTCAAGACCCATAGCAATGCCCCGCGCGTGCTGATCGCCAACTCCAACCTGGTGCCGCACTGGGCGAGCTGGGAGCACTTCAACGAACTCGACGCCAAGGGCCTGGCCATGTACGGCCAGATGACCGCTGGTAGCTGGATCTACATCGGCAGCCAGGGCATCGTCCAGGGCACCTATGAAACCTTCGTCGAGGCGGGTCGCCAGCACTACGCCGGCAACCTCAAGGGCCGCTGGGTGCTGACCGCAGGCCTGGGTGGCATGGGCGGCGCCCAGCCGCTGGCCGCCACCCTGGCCGGCGCCTGCTCGCTGAATATCGAATGCCAGCAGACCAGCATCGACTTCCGCCTGCGCAGCCGTTACGTCGACGAGCAAGCCACCGATCTCGACGACGCGCTGGCGCGCATCGCCAAATACTGCGCCGAAGGCAAGGCCATCTCTGTCGCCCTTCTGGGCAATGCTGCCGAAATCCTGCCGGAGCTGGTACGCCGTGGCGTACGCCCGGACATGGTCACCGACCAGACCAGTGCTCACGACCCGCTCAACGGCTACCTGCCGATCGGCTGGAGCTGGGCCGAGTACAAGGATCGCGCAGCCACCGACCCGGCTGGCGTGGTCAAGGCGGCCAAGCAGTCCATGGCCGTGCATGTGCAGGCCATGCTCGACTTCCAGAAGATGGGCGTGCCGACCTTCGACTACGGCAACAACATCCGCCAGATGGCCAAGGAAGAGGGCGTGAGCAACGCCTTCGACTTCCCCGGCTTCGTCCCGGCCTATATCCGCCCGCTGTTCTGCCGCGGCATCGGCCCGTTCCGCTGGGCGGCGCTGTCCGGCAACCCCGAGGACATCTACAAGACCGACGCCAAGGTCAAGGAGCTGATCCCGGATGACGCCCACCTGCACCGCTGGCTGGATATGGCCCGCGAGCGCATCGCCTTCCAGGGCCTACCGGCGCGTATCTGCTGGGTCGGCCTGGGGCTGCGTGCCAAGCTCGGCCTGGCCTTCAATGAGATGGTGCGTTCGGGTGAGCTGAGTGCGCCCATCGTCATCGGCCGCGACCACCTTGACAGCGGCTCGGTATCCAGCCCCAACCGCGAGACCGAAGCCATGCAGGACGGCTCCGATGCCGTGTCCGACTGGCCGCTGCTCAATGCTCTGCTCAATACCGCCAGCGGCGCCACCTGGGTATCGCTGCACCACGGTGGCGGCGTGGGCATGGGCTTCTCCCAGCATTCGGGTATGGTCATCGTCTGTGATGGCAGCGACGAAGCCGCCGCGCGCATTGCCCGCGTGCTGACCAACGACCCGGGCACCGGAGTGATGCGTCATGCCGACGCTGGTTACCAGATCGCCATCGATTGCGCCAAGGAGCAGGGGCTGAACCTGCCGATGATCGGCTAAGACAAGTTCGACGCCGGCCCGATGGGCCGGCGCATCAATCACTGCAAGCATCGCGACTTCAGCCATTATTCGGCTCTGATTCGCCAGGCGCGAAATCTCCTGTGGAAGAACAGAACATGACCACCCTGAACCTGAAACCCGGCCACCTCAACCTGGCCGACCTGCGCGCCGCCTACCAGGCGCCCGTGCACCTGACCCTGGACGCCGGTGCTCACGAGACCATCGACGCCAGTGTCGCCTGCGTCAACCAGATCATCGCCGAGGGCCGCACCGCCTACGGCATCAACACCGGTTTCGGCCTGCTGGCCTCGACCCGCATCGCCAACGACGACCTGGAAAAGCTGCAGCGCTCGCTGGTGCTGTCGCATGCCGCCGGCATCGGCGAGCCGCTGAGCGATGCCATGGTGCGCCTGATCATGCTGCTGAAGATCAACAGCCTGGCGCGTGGTTTCTCCGGCATCCGGCGCAAGGTGATTGAGGCGCTGATCACCCTGGTCAACGCCGAGGTCTACCCGCATATTCCATTGAAAGGCTCGGTCGGCGCCTCCGGTGACCTGGCGCCGCTGGCGCATATGTCGCTGGTTCTCCTTGGCGAGAGCCAGGCGCGGTACAAGGGCCAGTGGCTGCCAGCCACCGAGGCGCTGGCCATCGCCGGCCTGGAGCCGATGACCCTGGCCGCCAAGGAAGGCCTGGCGCTGCTCAACGGCACCCAGGTGTCCACCGCCTACGCGCTGCGCGGCCTGTTCGAGGGTGAAGACCTGTACGCCGCTGCCAGTGTCTGCGGTGCACTGAGCGTCGAGGCACTGCTCGGTTCGCGCTCACCGTTCGATTCGCGCATTCATGCCGCTCGTGGCCAGCGTGGGCAGATCGACGCGGCGGCTGCCTTCCGCCATCTGCTCGGCGACAGTAGCGAGATCGGCCGCTCCCACGCCGCCTGCGACAAGGTGCAGGACCCGTATTCGCTGCGCTGCCAGCCGCAGGTCATGGGCGCCTGCCTGACCCAGCTGCGCCAGGCCGCCGAAGTGCTGGCCGTGGAAGCCAACGCGGTATCCGACAACCCGCTGGTGTTCGCCGCCGAAGGCGAGGTGATTTCCGGTGGCAACTTTCACGCAGAACCCGTGGCCATGGCTGCCGACAATATCGCCCTGGCCATCGCTGAAATCGGCGCGCTGTCCGAGCGGCGCATCTCGCTGATGATGGACAAGCACATGTCGCAACTGCCGCCGTTCCTGGTGGCCAATGGTGGCGTGAACTCTGGCTTCATGATCGCCCAGGTCACTGCCGCGGCATTGGCCAGCGAGAACAAGGCGCTGGCCCATCCGCACAGCGTCGACAGCCTGCCGACTTCGGCCAACCAGGAAGACCACGTGTCCATGGCCCCGGCTGCCGGCAAGCGTCTGTGGGACATGGCCGCCAACACCCGTGGCGTGCTTGCTGTGGAATGGCTGGGTGCCTGCCAGGGCCTGGACTTCCGTGAAGGCCTGCAGAGCACGCCCGCGCTAGAGCAGGCGCGCCAGGTGTTGCGCGCCAAGGTGCCGTACTACGTCGAGGACCGCTTCTTCGCCCCGGACATCGCCGTCGCCGACGAACTGCTGGCCGAACGGGTGCTGACGCCGTTGCTGCCGGCCGACATGTTGCCGTCGGTAGGCTGATGCGCCTGGCTCGCGCCCGCTCCCGCAAGTGGGAGCGTGGCGCCAGCTCCGCTATCATCCGCGCACCGGGCATTACCAAGGAGTTGCCGTGACCAGTCCCACCCCGCGCTACAAGGCCATCGAGGATTTCCTCCTTGAGCGCATTCACGGCGGCGCTTATCCGGTCAATCACCAGATTCCGCCCGAGGAACAATTGGCGCGGGATTTCTCAGTCAGCCGCATGACCGCCAACAAGGCGATCCAGAACCTTGTGCAAAAGGGTTATCTGGTGCGTCAGGCCGGTCTTGGCACCTTCGTCACCGACCGCAAGGCCGAGTCGCCGCTGCACGAGGTGATGAACATCGCCAGCGAGGTGCGCGGTCGCGGTCACGAATACAGCAACGAAGTGGTGCGTTGCGAAGCCATCGCCGCCGATGATGAGGTAGCCCTGCGTCTGGGGCTGCGCCTGGGCGGCGAGGTGTTTCACAGCATCCTCGTGCACCTGCAGGACGGTCTGCCGATCCAGCTCGAGGATCGCTTCGTCAACCCGCGCTGGGTGCCGCATTACCTGCAAAGCGACTTCACCCAGGTCACGCCCAACGAGGTGCTGGTCGCCAGTTGCCCGATCTCGGATGTCGAGCATGTGGTGGAGGCAGTACTGGTGGACGCGCGCACGGCCGAGCTGCTGCAGATCGACCCGGCCATGCCGTGCCTGAGCGTGATCCGTCGCACCTGGTCGGACGATCACCTGATCAGCTATGCACGGCTGATCCATCCCGGTGACCGCTACAAGCTGCGCTCGCTGCACAAGCGTAGAGCGTAGGTTTTCTACAAACCGTAGGAGCCGGCTTGCCGGCGATCCGCAGTGGTTTCGTCGCGGCTAAAGCCCTTCCCACAGTGATCGAAGTCAGTCGCTGATCAATTGATCCACTAGCGCAGGGTCGTCGATAAAGCGGTTACGGGTACCTTGCAGCGTTTCGATCCTGTCGTTGCGTGCCTTTTCCTCGGCATCCGGTGGGTCCATGCGGTGCCAGGCCTTGTACATAGGCACCAGGCCGACGATGGGCAAGCCGTATTCGATATGCATGTAGAAGATCGCGCGAGCGATGTTGCCCTTGGCTTCGTCACGCGGCTCCACCAATTGGAAGCTGGTTTTCATATCGCAGCCGATATCGGCGAACTTGCTCGACACATCGTCGGCCAGGTCGCCGAACTGCGCATTGCGCCGCACCAGCTCGACGCGGGTCAGTGCCGGGTAGTAGTTGTGCAGGTCGGCGACGATATACGGATAGCGCGGGTTCATGATGGTGCACTGGCGGTCGGTGACGCAGCGCATCGCACTCTTGAGCTGCTTGCTGCTGTAGATCGGGCTGGCAGTCAGGGTGCCGCTTTCGCGGGCGAAGGCCTGGCCGCAATAGAGTGTGGTGCCGCCTTTACCGTACAGGTCCTTCCAGAACGCCTGTTCGATGGCCTGTTTGGCGTCGCCCAGTTGGGTCTGGCCATTGGCCGAGGCGAATGTGCTGATGCAGGTTGCCAGGCAACCGAGAAGCAGGGTGACCGCGCGCATACTCTAGCCCCTAGTGACCGCCGTTGTCGGAGTCTGTTGTTTTTGTAGGACAAGCTGCAGTCTAGCAAGACGTACGTCACAAAAAACATGGTCACATGCTTTCTCCCAACTTGGGATAGTCGGGGAAAGCGTGATAGCTGACGCAGGGCGGATTTGTGTAAGCCATGGCTTACACGATGTCCCGATTATCGCCACTGTCGGTCGATCAGGTACGAGCGTACTCTGCCGGACATGGATTCAGCGCAGGAAGCGCCTAGACGAACAGGGACACGCTGGACAGCCGCCAGGATGGTGAGCAGATCAAGGATGTCAGGACTACAGTCTGCAAGGCCCCGCAATCGCGGGGTTTTCTTTTTTCTGGCCCATGGGTTTTCAGCGGCCTGTTCAAGCCGCGCGTTGTTCGACGCGCAATTGTTCGAACCAGTCCAGGGTCTCGTCCCAGAGACGCTGCGCCGCCGGGCGGAAATACCCCATATGACCGATAGTGCCCAGGCCTTCTGCCTGCGAGTCGAGCGTGCGCGCCTGGTAGGGTGCGTTGACGTACGCGGCCATGAAGGCATCGCGTGAGGCAGGCGGCGCCCACAGATCGTCCAGGCTGTTGAGCGCCACCATCGGCGTGTTCACCTGGGCGAAGCGTTCGGCCAGCCCCAGCATCTGCGGGTCGTCGAAGAAGTAGCGCGGGAAGCGGCACCAGCGTTTCCACTGGCGGTACACGCCTAGCGGCAAGTCCTCGCCCATGCCCAGCTTGCTCCAGGCCAGGTAGCCCTTGTAGCGCGTCATCAACGGGCCGATCACCCGCCACATGGCCAGCACGCGTATTTGCTCGGCCTTGGGCATCCAGCCGTGCCAGCCGGCGCCGGTGCCGAAGGTGTAGAAGCCGGCGACCTGATCATGGTTGGGCAGCAGGCCGAAGGCATGCCCGCCGAAGGAGTGGCCGATCATGAACAGCGGGCGCTCGGCGTGTCGGTGCTGATCCACCGCCGCGGCCAGGTCGAGGTGAGCCCAGTCCAGATACTCCATCTCGAAACCGCGCAGGCTGTCTGGCCTGGATTGGCCGATGCCACGGTAGTCCAGGGTCATGGTATTGAAACCGCGGCTGGCGGCATGTTCGGCGAAGCGCCGATAGAAGCCCTGCGGCACCCCGGTGGCGCCGGCGATCAGCAGTTGCGCCTGCGGTCGCTCGGCGTGATAGCGCGTGGCGGCCAGTTGATAGTCGTCGAGTGCCAGCAGGGGCAGTGTTTCGCTGCGAATGGGCGTGCTCATATCAGGTTGGCTCCATGCGGTGCTGGCGGGTCAGGTGCAGCAGGGTGGCGACGGCCTGCTGCAGCGGCTCGCTGCTGCCAGCGACGCGGGCTTGCAGCAGGCCGCCTTCGTAGAGGGCGATGAACAGGGTGGCCAGGCCCTGCGGTTGCGGGTAGCCATGGCGTTGCAGTTGCTCTTGCAGGGCTTCACGAATGGCGCTGAAGGCATTGGCCAGTGCAAGGCGCACTTCACTGTCTTCGGGGCCACTTTCCAGGGCGATGGCCGCCAGCGGGCAGCCGCGCTCGAAGACGCTGCCCTGCAATTGCTCGATGGCGCTCTGCAGCCAGGTGGCGAATGCCTCGAGAGGGTCGGACTGACGCGCGAACAGTGTGGCGAACCCCTGCGTGGCGCGCTGACCGACACGCTCGATGGCGGCCACGGCCAGCTCGGTCTTGCCGCCCGGGAAGTGGTGATAGAGGCTGCCCTTCGGCGCAGCGGCGCTGGCCAGCAGTTCGGTCAGGCCGATGCCATGCAGGCCCTTGCGTTGCAGGGCATCGATCATGGCGTCGATGAGTTTGTCGCGAGTGGTCTTGGTCATGGCGTGGATTATGTAGACCGGTCGGTCTAGTCGCCAGTGTCATTCAGGCCGCAGATCAGGGCATATCGGCACAGTGAAGCGCCGCCCGGAAGGGGCGGCGCAAGGCATCAGGCCTGCTTGGCCACCCAGGCGGCGTAGGCGTCGATGAACTTCTGCAGGAAGGGCTTGATACCGTCGCTGAGCACGCCGTTCTCGTCGAAGAAGTTGCCGGCGCCGCCGAGGTAGGCTTCTGGCTGCTGCAGCACGTGTACGTCGAGGAATACCAGGCACTGGCGCAGGTGATGGTTGGCGCCGAAGCCGCCGATGGCACCTGGCGAGGCGCTGAGCACGGCGCCCGGCTTGCCGCTGAAGCCGCTCTGGCCATAGGGACGCGAGCCGACGTCGATGGCGTTCTTCATCGCGCCGGGAATCGAGCGGTTGTATTCGGGAGTGACGAACAGCACTGCATCGGCCGCCTTCAGCTTGCTGCGAAACGGCGCGTAGGAGGCTGGAGCGCTGTCGCCGTCGGCGTCTTCGTTGTACAGCGGCAGATCGCCGATCTCGAGGATTTCCAGGTTCAGCGAAGCAGGCGCCAGCTCGGCCAGTGCCAGCGCCAGCTTGCGGTTGATGGAGGCTTTGCGCAGGCTGCCGACCAGCACGGCGACATTGTAAGTCTTGCTCATGTGTACTCCAGAAGGTGTGGTGAGGAAGGAACAACCACTATAGACCCCGGATGTTTCAGCAGGTGCTGAACGCGTTCAGCAGATCTTCGCTGAAGGCCTGCTGCGCCTCGCTGGACGGATGGCCGCGGTGACTGGCCAGACGAAACTGCACGGTGAAATCCCAGGTGCCGGGCAGGGCGCGCAATTGGTCGCGATCCACCCAGGGCTGGGCAATGTGCTCGGGCAGGTAGCCCAGGTGCGCGCCGGAGAGGATGAACGCCAGGCTGCCCTCGACCTGCTCGCAACGGGCGTTGCTGCTGCCGCCTTGCCAGGGCTCGTCGGCAGCGATGAAACGGTAGGGATGCAGCACCCGGTCGCAGTCCTGCAGGTCATCGACGCTCGGCGTTGCCCGTTCGAACAGTGGATGCAGGCGGCCGCAGTACAGGCGCTGGCGCTCGTCGAACAGCGGCTGATAATTCAGCGCCGTCTGGCTGCCGGAAAAATAGCCGATGGCCAGTTGCAACTGGTCCTGCAGCAGGCGTCGCTCCAACTCGGCGGGCATGGCGCTGAGCAGTTCGATCTGCACCGCCTGGTTACGCTGGCGAAAGCGCCCGACGGCCTTGCCGATGCGCTCGATCACCTCGTTCGACAGCGCTTCGGACAGACCGATACGAAGCTCGCCGAGCAGCTTGTCGGCCATGCCCTGAGCCTCGCCCTTGAAGGTCTCGATGGCAGCGAACAGCTTGCGTGTGGCAGCCAGCACCTGCTCCCCCTTGGGCGTCAGGCGAAAGCCGGCCTTGCCGCGTTCACACAGGCGAAAGCCCAGGCGGGTTTCCAGCTTGGCCATCTGCGTGCTGATGGTTGACTGGCCAATGCCTAGCTCACCCTGCGCGGCGCTGAAGCCGCCGCTCTCCACCACGGTGACGAACAGCCGCAGCAGTTGCAGGTCGAGGTCGCGCAGTTGGCTGAGCATGCAGGCTCCATACATTGATGAATGTCGATGTTGGAGTAGAACACTTCGAATTTATCCGAAGCAACGCTGGGCGCAGGATGCACACATCCCAGCCTCCAGCAGAGAGGCACGGCCAATCAAGTCTGCCCGAGGATAAAACCATGCGTCTTGTTGCAAGTCTGCTGCTTCTGGCCATCGCCACACCGCTGATGGCGGAGCCGAAACAGCTAAACCTGTACAACTGGGCCGACTACGTGGCGCCGCAGGCGCTCGCGCGCTTCCAGGCCGAAACCGGCATCCGGGTCAAATACGACACCTTCGATAGCACCGATGTGCTGGAGAGCAAGCTAATGACCGGCGGCAGTGGCTACGACCTGGTCTTTCCTGCCTCCAGCGGCCTGTCGCGGGCGATCCAGGCCAGGGCGTTGCAACCGGTGGGAACGCTGAAAAACGCCAGCAACCTCGACCCCGAACTGCTGGCCAAGCTGGCCAGCGTCGATCCCGGCAACCAGTACGGCGTGTCTTACACCTGGGGCACGGTGGGCCTGGCGATCAACAAACAGGCCGTCGAACAGCGTCTGCCTGGCGTGGCCCTGGATAGCCTCGACCTGTTGTTCAAGCCCGAGTACGCCAGCAAGCTGAAGGACTGCGGCATCTCCGTGCTCGACTCGCCGCAGGAGGTGATCGCCATCGCCCTCAATTACCTGGGCAAGCCGCCCTACAGTGCCAAGGGTGATGACCTGGAGGCAGCCAGCGCCTTGCTCGCCGCGCTGCAACCGAACCTGCGCTATATCGGCAATGCCCGGCAGATCGATGATCTGGCCAAGGGCGAAACCTGCCTGGCGCTGACCTACACCGGTGACGCCGGCATGGCTGCTGCGCGCGCAGCCGAAGCTGGGCAGCCGTTCGAGGTGCTCTACCGCATCCCGCGTGAAGGCACGCTGATCTGGTTCGACACCATGGCCATTCCCGTCGATGCGCCGCACCCCGGCAACGCCCGCGCCTTCATCGATTTCATGCTGCAGCCCGAGGCCATCGCCGAACTGACCAACACCCTGTTCTTCGCCAACGCCAACCGTGCGGCCACGCCGCTGCTGGACGAGGCGGTGAGCGGCGACCCGGATATCTACCCGCCCGAGGCCGTGCGTGCGCGCCTGTTTGCCGAGCAGGTGCTGAACCTGCGCGAGCAGCGCCAGCGCACCCGTCTGTGGACCGCTTTCCGCAGCCAGTACTGAGCCTTTAAGAGCGGGCCCTGCTCGCGAACATCACCGAAACGAGTATTCGACCATGGACCAAGCTTTCGACAACGACCAGGCCATCACCCGCGCCAGCCTCTACGGCACTGCCGCCGAGCCGACCTACGCCGGCATCACCAGCTTCATGCGTCGGCGCTACAGCCGTGATCTGACCGGCGTCGATCTGGCCATCAGCGGCGTGCCCTTCGACACCGCCACGACCAACCGGCCCGGCAGCCGCTTTGGCCCACGGGCGATCCGCGCTGCCTCGATCCAGTCGGCCTGGGCGCGGCATTTTCCCTGGGAGTTCGACCCCTTCGACCTGCTCGCCTGCGTCGACTACGGCGACTGCTATTTCGACCACGGCACGCCGCAGGACACCCCGGAGGTGATCGAAGCGCACGCCACGCGCATTCTCGAAGCTGGCAGCGCGCTGCTGACCCTGGGCGGCGACCATTTCATCAGCTACCCGCTGCTCAAGGCCCATGCAAAGCAGCACGGCACCCTGGCGCTGATCCATTTCGACGCGCACAGCGACACCTGGCCGGACGAAGAGGGCAAGCGCATCGACCACGGCACCATGTTCTATCACGCCGCGCGTGAAGGCCTGGTCGACCCGGCGCGTTCGGTGCAGGTCGGCTTGCGCACCACCAATGATGATGTGATGGGCTTCCAGGTACTCGATGCGCGCGAGGTGCATCGCAGCACGCCGGAGCAGATCGCCGAGCGCATCCGTGCGCGGGTGGGCGAGCATCCGGTGTACCTGACCTTCGACATCGACTGCCTCGATCCGGCCTTCGCTCCTGGCACCGGTACGCCGGTGTGCGGTGGCCTTTCCAGCCATCAGGCGCTGGAAATCCTGCGCGGGCTGCGCGGTATCAACCTGGTCGGCATGGACGTGGTGGAAGTGGCGCCGCCCTACGACAACGCCGAAGTCACTGCACTGGCCGGCGCGACCCTGGCGATGGAGATGATCTGTCTGTATGCCGCACGGCATAAGCTGGGTAACTAGGGTGGAAATCGCTGTTTATTTCCACCTGGGGTATTCGCGTCGGCTGCCCATGATGGACCGGTGAAGCATGGTCCACCCTACGCTGTGGATAAAAAAACGGGCCTGTTCAGGCCCGTGAGTTCACGCTCAAAGAGTGGCCTGGCATCAGTCCAGGCTGTGCGCCAGGCCGATGGGCTCGGGCTTGAACAGCCGTGCATCCATCAGCTTCGGCTGGCGCACGATGGGGGCGAAGTCCATGCGCGCGAGGATGTCGCGCTCGATGTCCACGCCCGGCGCCACTTCGATCAGTTCTAGTCCATCGGTGGTCAGGCGCAGCACGCAGCGCTCGGTGACGTAGAGCACCGGCTGGCCACGTTCGGCAGCCAGGCGACCGGCGAAAGTGCGGTGTTCCACCTCGGCGACGAACTTGCGCAGCGCGCCGTCCTCGACGATGCGCAACTGGCCGTCTTCGATGCGGATGTCCTGCGCACCGGCGCTGAAGGTGCCGACGAACACTACCTGCTTGGCGTTCTGGCTGATGTTGATAAAGCCGCCAGCCCCGGCCAGCCGACTGCCGAACTTGGACACGTTGAGGTTGCCCGCGGCATCGGCCTGGGCCAAACCGAGAAACGCGATGTCCAGGCCGCCGCCGTCGTAGAAGTCGAACTGATAAGGCTGGTCAAGCAAGGCGCTGTGGTTGCTCGCCGCGCCGAAGTCCAGGCCCGAGGCCGGTACGCCGCCGATCACGCCGGGTTCGGCGGTCAGCGTCAGGCGCTCGATCACGCCTTCTTCGGCGGCCACAGACGCGACGCCCTCGGGCATGCCGATGCCGAGGTTGACCACCGCGTCGGCTTTCAGCTCCAGCGCTGCGCGGCGGGCGATCAGCTTGCGTACGTCCAGCGGCATCGGCGCCAGGCTGTCCACCGGTACGCGGGTTTCGGCGGCAAACGCTGGGTTGTAGGCGGTGGCGAAGGTCTGCTGGTGGTTGGCGGGGTCGGCCACCACCACGCAGTCAACCAGGATGCCGGGTATCTTCACCTCGCGCGGGTTGAGCGAACCGCGCTCGACGATGCGTTCGACCTGAGCGATCACCTGGCCGCCGGAGTTGTGCGCGGCCATAGCGATGGCCAGGCTCTCGATGGTCAGCGCCTCGCGCTCGAAACTGAGGTTGCCGTCAGGGTCGGCACTGGTGGCGCGGACGATGCCGACGTTGATCGGGAAGGTCGGGTAGAACAGGTAGTCCTCACCGTCTATGGGCATAAGGCGCACCAGATCGGCGGTGGTGCGCGCATTGAGCTTGCCGCCGCCGTGGCGCGGGTCGACGTAGGTGCCCAGGCCAACGCGTGACAGCTGCCCCGGCTTGCCAGCGGCGATATCGCGAAACAGTTGCGAGATCACCCCCTGCGGCAGGTTGTAGGCCTCGATGCGGTTGTCCACCGCGAGTTTCTGCAGCCCCGGCACCAGGCCCCAGTGACCACCGATCACCCGGCGTACCAGGCCTTCATGGGCCAGGTGGTTGAGGCCGCGGCCCTTGCCGTCGCCTTGGCCGGCGGCATACACCAGGGTCAGGCCCTGTGGCGCCTGCTCGGCGGCGAAGCGCTGTTCCAGGGCGATGGCGATCTGCTCGGCGAAACCGATGCCGACGAAACCACCGGTGGCCAGGTTGGCGTTGTCCGGGATGCGCGCCACGGCTTCGGCGGCGGTCATGATCTTGCTCATTGCGGGTACTCGAAAGCGATTGAACAACACGGCGCACAGACAGCATGGCGCCCGAGGGCGCCATGCTCGTCAGAAGCTTCCAAACAGGGTGCCCAGGGCGATGACCACCGCCAGTGCCACCATCGGGAAGGCCACGGTGTTGACGAAGATGAATTTGTACGACTCGCGGTGGGTGAGCTTGCAGATCGCCAGCAGCGAGATGACCGCGCCGTTGTGCGGCAGGGTGTCCATGCAGCCCGAGGCCATGGCAGCGACGCGGTGCAACAGTTCGGGACTGATGCCGGCGGCGTTGGCCATTTCCAGATACTGCGCGCCGAGGGTTTTCAGCGCGATGGACATGCCGCCCGACGCCGAACCGGTGATACCGGCGAGGATGTTCACTGCCACCGCTTCGGAGATCAGTGGGTTGCTGGATACGCCCAGCACCAGGTCGCGGATGATCACGAAGCCGGCCAGCGAGGCGATCACCGTGCCGTAACCCACCTCGGCGGCGGTGTTGAGGATCGGCAGCATGGAGCCGAAGGCGCCGTCGTTGACGCTCTTCTTCAGGTCCATCCAGCGCTTCCAGTGCATGGCGATCAGCAGCACGATGGCGGTGCCCAGGGCAACGATGATCGACCAGATGCCGATCAGCGATTTTGCATCCTGCAGACCACCGAATTCCGGTTTGGCCAGGTAGCTGGTGTCGACGGCCGGCAGAATCTGCTTGGCCATCAGGAAGTTTAGGCCGATCACCACGAAGATCGGCAGCAGTGCCAGCCAGAAGCCGGGGATGTCGCGGCGCTCTTCGACGACCGGATCATCGCGGTGCTCGCCGTAACCTTCGCCTGCAGCCATCAGCTTGCGCGACTGCGCGGTGAGCCACCAGGTGCCGAGGCCGAACATGATCAGGCCGGCGATCACCCCGAGGCCCGGCGCAGCGAAGGCGTCGGTGCCGAAGAAGGGATTGGGGATGGCGTTCTGGATCGCCGGGGTGCCGGGCAGTGCGGTCATGGTGAAGGTGAACGAACCGAGGGCGATGGCACCGGGGATCAGACGCTTGGGAATGCCCGCTTCGCGGAACAGTGCGGCACCGATCGGATACACGGCGAAGGCCACCACGAACAGCGACACACCGCCGTAGGTGAGAATGCCGCACGCCAGCACGATGGCCAGGATGGCGCGTTCGCTGCCGACCTTGGCGACGATGCCCTGGGCGATGGCGCGGGCTGATCCTGAGTCGTCCATCAACTTGCCGAACAGGGCGCCGAGCAGGAACAGCGGGAAGAACTGGATCACGTAGCCGCCCATGGCCTTCATGAACACCTGGGTGTAGGTGGGCAGCAGCAGGGCAATGTCGCCGGCGAACAGCAACGCCAGCAGGGCCAGCAGCGGGGCGAGGATCAGAACGTTGATGCCGCGGTAGGCGAGGTACATCAACAAGGCGAGGGACAGCAGAATACCGAGGGTACCCATGGATGGTTCCTTTTGTTGTTGTTCTATTGGCTCTAGGCCGTTTTATCGAGAAGACGCGAATGCGGCAGCGCGCCTTTGCCGGATATAGAGCGAGAGTCGTGCCAGGGTGGGGTGAGACTTTGGTCGACAGGGCGGTAAGGCTTGTCGCTGGGGGATTTCAGGCTTTAGGTCGGGTGCGGGGCAGGTAGGCCGGATGTAGATTAGTGTCCAGTTTTCTAGATTTAGTCCAGTTTTTTGGATTCTTTTTGGAGATAATTCCAGAAATATGGACGCGTAGCCGACAGCGGTATTTGTAGGAGCGGCTTCAGCCGCGAAGCGATTTCCGGCCCGGTGGCAATCGCGGTTGAAGCCGCTCCCACGACCAGTCCCGTAGCCCGGATGCAATCCGGGGCTTTTGGGAATGCCAGCTACCCCGATTTCATCCGGGCTACGCAATTGTGGCCACACCCGTCTCTGTGGGAGGGGCTTTAGCCGCGACGCGTTGCGGGTGGAGCATCGCCAGCAATCCGGCTTCTCCAGGATGAGGCGCTCAGCCTCGGCGGCCCAGGCCGTGCTGCGCCAGCTTGGCGTAGAACCCGGCGCGGGAAATCCCCAGGCGTTCGGCGGCCAATTGGCGGTTGCAGTCAGTGGCCGCCAGGGCCGCCAGCAACGCCTGGCGCTCGGCTTGTGCCAACTGTTCAGCCAACGTCTGCGCCGTGCTCGTTATCACCGGCACAACAGGTGCCGGCTCGCTCGCCGCTACCGGGTCGACCAGCAAACCGCGCAAGGCTTCGCCATCCATCCGGCCGTCGACCGCCAGTTGCGCCCGCTCCAGCAGGTTGCGCAACTCCCGCACGTTACCTTTCCAGGGCTGGGCGCAGAGCAGGGCGAGGGCATCGTCGCTCAGCTCCATGGGCGCCAAGCCGGAACGATTGGCTAGGTCATCGAGCAGGTGTTCGATCAACGCGGGAATGTCGCTGGCGCGCTCGCGCAGCGGCGGCACGCGCAGGGCCAGCACGTTGAGGCGGTAGTAGAGGTCATCGCGAAATTGTCCAGCGGCCACCTTGGCTTCCAGGTCGATATGCGTCGCCGCGATCACCCGCACGTTGAGCGGCTTGACCTGGTTCGAGCCGAGCGGCTCCACCTCCTGCTCTTGCAGCACCCGCAGCAGCTTGGCCTGCAGAGGCAGCGGCAGGTCGCCGATCTCGTCGAGAAACAGCGTGCCGCCGTTGGCCACTTCGAACTTGCCGATGCGCGCTTTGCGGTCGGCGCCGGTAAAGGCGCCGGGTGCCGTGCCGAACAGTTCGGCCTCGACCAGGGTTTCCGGAATCGCCGCGACGTTGACGGCGACGAAGGGCCCGTTGGCGCGCGGCGACAGGTTATGGATGCCCTGCGCCAACAGCTCCTTGCCGGTACCGGTTTCGCCGCGGATCAGCACCGTCGCGTCCAGTTGCGCGGCGCGGCGGGCCTGGCGCTTTACCTCGCTGGCCGCGTTGCTGGCGCCGATGAAACCCGCGATGGTGTAGCGCGCCCGTCGTGCCTTGGCCAGCTCATGCTGGGTGGCGAGCAGTTGTGTCTGCAGGTTGGCGTACTTGGCCATCAGCGGCTTGAGATGACGGGCGCGGTCGAACAGCACGAAGCCGAGCGCGCCGACCAGGGTGCCGTCCTCGTCGCGCAGCGGAATGCGGGTAACCACGAAGTGCTCGCTGCCGAAGGCCATCAGGTCGAGCATGCTCGGCTGGCCGCTTTCCACCACCTCGCGCAGGCGGCTGGCCGGCAGCACTTCCTCGATCTCCTTGCCCAGCGCCGTGCGCGCATCGGCGATGCCGACCTTCTGCGCGTACTTGTCGTTGATCCAGACGATACGCGCCTGGCGGTTGACCGCGATGGTGCCTTCGCACTGCGCATCGAGGTGATCGAACAGCAGCGGCATGGCCACCGCGCGAAAGCGCTCGGGCGACACACCGATGATCAGGCCGTGCTGGTCGAGGTCGTCGCGGGAAATGGCCATGGGCGAGTGTCCGGAAGTGAGATGCCGGTGATTATGGGCAGCGCCGATCAGGCCGGGCAACGTCAACAGTCATCGGACAATGGCATTCGCCGCGCGCTTCTGGAATAGTTGGGCGGCCGCGCGTAACCCGCCGGCACCTGCCGATCGCCCACAAGGCCTGCCCGGCAGCCGTGACACCTGCCGTGTCCCTTTCGCGTGCCGACCAGGCGCGCCAGGCGAGCCATCCGCCCGCCGCTGGATCCGCACCGCTTTGCCGGTGCCACAACGACAATGACCAAGATCCATACAAGGACGCCCCGATGAAACTCAAGCGACTCTTCTCCGCGCTCGCCGCCGGCGCTGCGCTGACGGCCCTGTGCGCCACCGCGCAGGCGCGTGAATACTCCGTTTCCACTGTACTTTCCGACGCCTTCCCCTGGGGGCAGGCCGCGCAGAAGTGGGCCGACCTGGTCAACGAGCGCTCCGAGGGGCGCATCACCCTGCGCGTGTACCCCAATGCGCAACTGGTGGCCGGTGACCAGACCAAGGAATTCTCCGCCATGCGCTCCGGCCTGATCGACATGGCTGTGGGCTCGACCATCAACTGGTCGCCGCAGGTGCCGGAACTCAACCTGTTCTCCCTGCCGTTTCTGATGAAGAACGACGCCGACCTCGACGCCATCACCCAGGGTGAAGCCGGCAAGCTGGCCTTCGCCGCCATCGAGCAGCGCGGCATCGTGCCGCTGGCCTGGGGCGAGAACGGCTTCCGGCAGATCTCCAACTCGGCCAAGCCAGTGCGCAGCCCTGCCGACCTGGCGGGTCTGAAGATCCGCGTGGTCGGCTCGCCACTGTTCCAGGACACCTTCACCGCCCTCGGCGCCAACCCCACGCAAATGAGCTGGGCCGACGCCAAGCCGGCACTGACCACCGGTGCGGTGGACGGCCAGGAAAACCCGCTGTCGGTCTTCGACGTGGCGCGTGTCGACCAGGTCGGCCAGAAGTACCTGACCCTGTGGGACTACATGGCCGACCCGCTGGTGTTCGCCGTCAACCAGCGCGTATGGAAATCCCTGCCCGAGGAAGATCGCGAGCTGCTCAGCCAGGCCGCCATCGACGCCGGCAAGTGGGAGATCGAGCTGTCGCGTGGTGCTCAGGCTCAACGCCTGGCCGACGTACGTGAGCGCGGCGTGGAAGTGATCGAACTGACCGACGCCGAGCGCGCCGCGTTCGTCGAGGCCACTGCCAGCGTGCAGGAGAAATGGGCGCCGCGCATCGGCGACGCGCTGATGGAAGCCGCACGCAAGGCCGTGGCCCAGCCCTGATTCGTTCCATCTGACCGGAAGCTCCCTCTGCCTGCTCTCCCTCTCCCTTTCATGGGGCGACGGCGGAAACAGCGAAGCACTGCTTCGCCCGCTGTCGCGACCTGAGCTCTGCGAAGGGCTGGGGCATAGAGTGGGGGGTGGGGGAGAGGGCAGAGGCGCCACCGCATGAGCGCATCGCTCCGGTCATTCGAGGTTCTTATGAGCAAGCAAGTCGACGCGCCACTGGAGCGCGTGCTCGCCACCCTGGCCCTGGTGATCATCAGCCTGATCAGCCTGGCCAACGTCGTGGTGCGTTATTTCACCGATGCATCCTTTGCCTTCACCGAGGAAATCTCGGTGTTCCTGCTGGTCATTCTCACCTTCGCCGGTGCTTCGGTGGCCATGCGCAGCAACCGAAACATTCGTATCGGCCTGCTCGAGCGCCTGTTCCCGCGCCTGCGCACGCCCTTGATTCTGTTGCAGTGGCTGGCCGGCGTGCTGGTACTGGGGCTGGTCTGCTGGTACGGCGGGCAGTTCGCCTGGGAGGAATTCCAGTGGGATTCCGAATCGCCCGGCCTCGGCCTGCCCAACTGGTGGTACGTGATCTGGCTGCCGATCCTGGCACTGCTGGTGTTCGTGCGCCTGACCCAGATGACCCTCGATCGCCTGCGCGGGAGAATCAGCGATGAGCCCTGATCTTTGGCTGATCCTCAGTTTCGCCGTACTGCTGGCGCTCGGCGTGCCGGTGGCCTTCGCCCTCGGCCTGTCCGGGGCCATCGGCATCATCGCCGGCCTGTCGCCGGACATGCTCGCCACCCTCGGTACCAACACCTACAACGGCGTGGCCAAGTACCCGCTGATCGCCATCCCGCTGTTCATCCTCACCGGCCTGGTGTTCGAGAAAGCCGGCGTAGCACTCAGATTGGTGCGCTTCGCCCAGGCGCTGATCGGCCCACGGCATGGCGGCCTGGCCCAGGTGGCCGTGCTGGTGTGCCTGATCATGGGCGGCATGAGCGGCTCCGGCCCGGCCGATGCGGCTGCCGTGGCCATGGTGATGCTGCCGAGCATGACCAAGGCCGGTTATCCCAAACCCTTCTCGGCCACGCTGATCGCTGCCTCTGCCTCGACGGCGATTCTGATCCCGCCGTCGATTGCGCTGATTCTCTACTCCATCGTGGTGCCGGGTGTGGACTTGCGCGCGCTGTTCGCCGCCGGCTTGTTCCCCGGCATTCTCGCCGGCCTGGTGCTGCTGCTGCCGGCCTGGCTGCTGTCGCGCCACTACGGTTGGGAGTCGCCGGAAGAGGGCGAGCGCCCGCCGCTGGGCGAAAGCTTCAAGCAGGCACTGCCGGCCTTGTTCGCCCCGATCCTGATTCTCGGCGGCCTGCGTAGCGGCCTGTTCACGCCCACTGAGGCGGCTGTGGTCGGCGTCGCCTACGGCGTGCTGATCGGCCTGTTCGTCACTCGTGAGCTGGACTGGCGCAGCCTCTGGCGCCTGTGCGGCGAAGCGGGGGTAATCTCTGGCGTGGTCATGCTGATCATCGCCCTGGCCGGTATCTTCGCCTGGGCCGGGACCATGCTCGGCACCTTCCGCCATCTGGCCGAATGGCTGATCTCGCTGTCGGACAACGGCTGGGTACTGCTGGCGTTGGTGATGCTCGCCGTGTTGCTGGCCGGCATGCTGCTCGATGCTATCTCGATCTACCTGATCCTGATGCCGATCCTGATTCCTGTCATGCAGCACTTCGGCTGGAACCCGGTGTGGTTCGGCATCCTGCTGGCGATGAACATCGCCATTGGCCAGTTCACCCCACCGGTGGCGATCAACCTGATGGTCACGGCCGAGGTCGCCAAGATACGCCTGGAGCAGACCGTTGGCTGGGCGGCGTTGTTCGTGGTGGTGATGTCCAGCGCCCTGCTGTTGGTGGCGATTTTCCCGGAAATTGCCCTGTGGCTGCCGCGCGTGCTGGGTTACGCGGTGTAAAACAGGCAAGGCCGTCTATAGTTGCCTGATGGTGCACAGCGGGGGCTGCGCACCACTGACGGCGGCGGTGCTGGACATAATATGGGCGACGGCGACTATAACGATCACAGGGATGTAGCGGGGCACTGCGAAGGGCTGCGCGAGTCCGGCAAACGTGCGTTGATGCGCACCATCCTGCTCGCCACCGGCCTGACCCTGGGCGGTTTTTCCGTGCTGCAGGCGTTGGCCGGCAACTACCCTTTCGCCATTCTCGAAGTGCTGAGCACCGCCTTGCTGCTGTTCGGCGCCTGGCGCATCGAGCGTGCTCGACGTTTGTACCTGTGGATCTACCTGTACCTGATCCCCACGTTCTGCTTCATCCTCTACATCATCGTCATGCCGGACGCCTCAGCGGCGGCGTTCGTCTGGCTGTATATGATTCCGCTGCTGGCCTACCTGCTGCTGGGCAAGCAGCGTGCATTCCTGCTCACCGTGCCGTTCATGCTTGCCGGGCTTCTACTGTATTTCGCCGACAATCACCTGAACCTGGACACCCTCGGCCTGATCGACCTGGGCAACGCTGCCCTGTGTGGCGTGCTGATCCTGGTGTTCGTGCACATCTATGACGGTTTGCGCATGCAGGCTTACGAGGAGCTGGAGCGTCTGGCGCAGACCGATTCGCTGACGGGCGCGGCCAGTCGCGGCAGCTTCCAGCACGCATTACAGCGCAGCATTCAGGAGGCCGAGCGCAGCAACGGGCATCTGGTACTGGTGCTGCTCGACGTCGACCATTTCAAACAGGTCAACGACCAGTGGGGACACGAGGCGGGCGATATGGCGCTGCAGCACATCTGCCAGATCCTCCAGCAGCGTCTGCGCGTAACCGATTTTCTTGGGCGCCTGGGCGGGGAAGAGTTCGGCTTGCTACTGCGCCACACCGACAGTGCTGGCGCCGACCCGCTGGTGGAGAAGCTGCGCAAGCAAATCGCCGAGCAATCGCTGGAGTACGACGGTGAGCAGATCGAACTGTCGGCCACCTTCGGTCTGGCCGCCTGGCCGAGAGATGGCCGCAGCGCCGCCGAGCTTTACCGCGCCGCGGACCGCCGCCTGTACAGCGGCAAGCAACGCGGGCGCAATCAACTGGTCAGTGCCGACGTACCGGCCGAACTGCTGCTGGACAAGTTCGACGTGCGGCTCTGAACGCGGTCTATCTATCAGCGTGCTGCGCTGGTAGGTGCGGCCGGTACACAGGGCTGCTGGCCGGCACCTGCGAGGTTCTCGACGTTGTTCAGCACGTTCTGGCCCTGGTTGACCTTCTGCGCGTTCTCCGCAACTTCCATACGCTTGGCATAGGTTGCGGTGTTGCCGTTGAAACTCTGCTGCGTCTCCAGCACGGTGTTGGCCATATCCAGCAGGCTGCGCCCGGTGGCGATCAGGTTGCTGGTCGCGCTCGGCGCGCAGGGGTCGTTAGCCAGCTGGGTATTCTGCAGACCCTGAGTTTGCGTGTTCTGCGCCAGGCACCCGCTCAGCGAGGCCAGCACGGCGGTGCTCATGAGGACTCCCAGGGTTCCTTTGATGTTCATCAGACATTCCCTTCTATGACCGTGCCCCAACCCAGTGCCGAGGCGCTGCCCGGATTCTAGGAATGGATGACCCGGCAAGAAATAGTACGGGTGTACTAGTGCCTCTTTGCCTGCCAACCAGTTCCTTGCGTCGGTCGCAGGCTCTGGCCTAAGGTGCGGACACCACAACATGAGCTGTAGTCAGCAGGGAAACGTCATGTCCGGGAGCGCCAACTCCGCCTACGACACAGAGCGCGCCCAGGCCGGGGTGCGGATGATCTTCACGTCGGTCGCGGCCTGCTACATCGCGATCCTCTACCTCCTCGGGCAGATCGCCCCGGCACTGGTCTGGAAGATCTTCGTGCTGATGGGTGTCTTCAGTGCCATCGCCACGCTGATCTGGTTCGATATCAGGCGGCGTCCGGGCAACCACCGCGGGCGCCGCCTGCTCACCATGTTCACCGATTACACGGGTATGACGGTGACCATGGCGCTTGGCGGCTCGGCCATGCTGCCGGTCTATGCGATCCTGATCTGGGTCACCATCGGCTACGGGCTGCGCTACGGTTCCGGTTACCTGCTTTTGGCCACCGTCATGGCGCTGCTGTCGTTGACGGTGACCGCCAGCACGTCGTCGTACTGGCAGTCGCAGCCCTACCTGATCCTCACACTGCTGCTCACTACTCTGATGGCGCCGGCCTACATGCATGCCCTGCTCAAGCGTTCGCGCCAGGCGGCCGAGGCCGAGCAGGCCGCCAACAGGGCCAAGTCGCAGTTTCTCGCCCAGGCCAGCCACGATCTGCGACAACCCATTCACTCCATCAGCCTGTTCACCGCCTGCCTGCGTGACAGCAGCCTGGACGGCGAGCAGCAGCGCCTGGTGGAGAACATCGACAAATCACTGCACAGCGTCGCACGCCTGTTCCGCACCATTCTCGATATGTACTCGCTCGACAGTGGCAAGGTGGTGCCGCAACTGGAAGCGCTGGAGCTGCGCAGCCTGCTGCTGCAGCTCATTCAGCAGAATGCCGAGGCAGCGCGCTGGGCCGGGGTCGAGGTGCGTCTGCGTTGCCCACCGCTGCATGTGCGGGCCGACCCGGTGCTGCTCACCACCATGCTGCAAAATCTGCTCTCCAATGCCCTGAAATATGCGCCGGGCAAACCGCTGCTGATCGCCTGCCGCCGTCGCGGGCCAGGCGTCGTCATCGAGGTCTACGACAAGGGGCGCGGCATTGCCGCCGGCCATCTGGACAGCGTCTTCGAGGAGTTCTACCGCGTGCGCCAGGAGCGCGACAGCGATGTCGAGGGAATGGGCCTGGGGCTGGCCATCGTCAGGCGCCTGGGAGCGCTGATGGACATGCACGTGAGCATTCGCTCCGTGGAGAAGCGCGGTACGCGGGCGGTGATCGACGGTCTGCAACGCGTCGAGGCACCGAGCGCAGTGCCCTCCGCCAAGCGCAGCGCGCTGCAGACGCCGCGCATGCTCGATGGCTTGCGCGTGTGCCTGATCGAGGATGACCAGAACGTGCTACTGGCCACCGCCACCTTGCTGCAGAAATGGGGCTGTGAAGTCGCCACGTTCAACACGTTGCCCGATGCGTCGGCGCACTTCGATCTGGTGGTGACCGACTTCGACCTTGGCACCGAGGCTTCGGGTGCCGATTGCATCCAGCACGTGCGCCGCAGCAGTGGGCGCAAGGTGCCGGCGATCATCATGACCGGGCACGACGTGCGCCGTGTGCAGGAACAGGTGGGTGACAGCGATATTCCGATTCTGTCGAAACCGGTACAGCCCGCTGAGCTGCGTTCGCTGTTGGTGGCCTTGAAACTCAAGCTCAAGGCCGCGTGATGCTCACACCAGCCCGGCCTTGGCGCCCTTGGCCGCGGCCGCGGCGCGGGTGCTGACATCCAGCGTGCGCAGCAGCGACGACACATGGATGCGTACGGTAAAGGGCGAGATCGCCAGCTCGCGGGCGATTTCCTTGTTCGACAGGCCGCGCACCACCAGCAGCAGGACCTCCTGCTGACGTGGCGTCAGTTGTTCCAGCAGATGACGGTCCTCGGCGAAGGCTGGCACACCGGATGGGCCCAGGGTCAGGACGAACTCCCCGGCGCGCACGGCCAGCAAGGCATCGGCGATTTCATCCGGCGGCGTCGCCTTGCCGATAAAACCGTCTGCACCTGCCGCCATCACTTCATCGATCAACTCGCGGTTGTCGACCATCGACACGATTACGATCGAGCTGCGCGCAAACGCTTGACGCAGCGCGCTGATGGCCTGCGGCGACTGGCCGGGGAACAGCAGGTCGAGCATGAACAGGCTCGGCGCCGGGCCAGCGTGCGCCAGGCTCAGCACTTCATCCATGTCACCCGCTTCGAGGATGCACGCTTGGGGGAAGACGCGCTGGGCGATACGACACAAACCATCGCGGAAAACCGGATGATCGTCGGCGACGATGATGCGTTCTTGGAATGATTGTTCAGGCATGCTGGGCGCTTCCATCTTGACGCCAGACTAAAGTCATATCCCTGGCGGCGCCAGTGGTTGGTTCTCAGTATTGCCGCTGGCTTGGTCACCCTGAATGAACTGCCAGGCGCTGCTCAGAGTCTATTCAGGTACCCCCTTATGGAATGTAAAGGAGTACCGCATGGACCTTATTCGTATCCTCATCGCCATCCTGCTGCCGCCGCTGGGCGTGTTTCTTCAGGTCGGTTTCGGCGGCGCGTTCTGGCTGAACATCCTGCTCACCCTATGCGGTTATATCCCCGGCATCGTCCACGCGGTGTACATCATCGCCAAACGCTGAATCGCACTGACATCAGCTCAAGCGCGCTGGTCTCCCCTCTCCCACTCGTGGGAGAGGGGCCGGGGGAGAGGGCAAAAGATAGCGCAGCACCTTCTTTCTTCTCCTCGCGTCCCGACGCCCGCCAGGCCCAAAGCCTCCTCACTCCCGCCGCAAAAAATGCACGCTGAACAACTGCGCCGGGTCGCGCCACATGGCCACCGAGGCGAAGCCGCATGCACCCGCCAACTCACGAAAGCCGCTCGGCGTGTATTTGTAGGAGTTCTCCGTGTGCAGAGTCTCGCCTGCGGCAAACTCGAACACGCGATCCTCGATGCGCACTCGCTGCGCCTGCCGGCTGACCAGATGCATCTCGATGCGCGACTCGGCTTCGTTGTAGAACGCCCGATGCTGGAAGCGGCGCGGGTCGATATCGCTGTGCAGCTCGTTGCGGATGCGCTCGAGCAAGTTGAGGTTGAACAGTGCAGTCACCCCGGCCTGGTCGTTGTAGGCGCGCTCCAGCACTTGGCGGTCTTTCACCAGATCCACGCCGATCAGCAAGCCACTGCCAGCCGGCAATGCCTGATGCAGGTTGCGCAAAAAGGCGCGGGCTTCAGCCGGGTCGAAATTGCCGATGCTGGAGCCGGGGAAGAACGCCAGCGGGCGCTGCCCCAGCGCCTCGGCGGGTAGCTTCAACGATTGGCTGAAGTCGGCGCACAGGGCGTGTACGTCGAGCCAGCGATAGTCCGCCGCCAGACGCCGCGTGCAGATATCGAGAAAATCACGGGAGATATCGATACCCAGGTAACGCGCCGGTCGCAGGGCTTCGAGCAGCAGGCGGATCTTGCGGCTGGCGCCGCTCCCCAGCTCCACCAGGCTGGCATTACGCCCAGCCAGCTCGGCGATGTCGTTGGCCGCCAGGCGCAGGATGGTTTCCTCGGTGCGCGTCGGGTAGTACTCCGGTTGCTGGCAGATCAGCTCGAACAGCTGCGAGCCGCGATGATCGTAGAAAAACTTAGGTGACATCGTCTTCGGGCTGGCCGCGAAGCCGCGCAGCGCTTCTTCGCGCAGGCTTTCCTGTTCCGGGCTCAGGGACTGTTCGTGGGTACGGATTGCCAATGCCATGCTCAGAGCTCCTTGGCCAGGCGCAGGCCGGAGAACTGCCAGCGCATGGTGGGGTAGAAGAAGTTGCGATAGGTGGGGCGAACGTGGTCTTCCGGCGTGGCGCAGCTGCCGCCACGCAACACCATCTGCCCGGACATGAACTTGCCGTTGTACTCACCCAGGCTGCCGCCCAGCGGCCGAAAGCCGGGGTAGGGCCGATAGGCACTGGCCGTCCATTCCCAGACATCGCCGTAGAGCTGCTGCAGGCCATCACCCGCGTGCGCCGCCACCGGCTGCAGGTGATCGTTCTCGACGAAATTGCCCCACAGCGGTTCGTCCTGGGCGGCGACTTCCCACTCTTCCTCGCGCGGCAAGCGTGCCTGGGCCCAGGTGGCGAAGGCCTCGGCCTCGAAATAGCTAAGGTGACAGACCGGCGCATGCAGATCCAGCTCGCGCGGGCCGCCCAGAGTCAGGTCCAGCCAGTCGTCGCCCTCGCGTTGCCAGTACAGCGGCGCCTGCCAGCCTGCGCGCTGGATATGGTCCCAACCATCCGCCAGCCACAACGCCGTGCTGCGATAACCGCCATCGCGGATGAATTGCAGATACTCGCCATTGCTCACCGGTCGGCTTGCCAACTGAAAGGCCTCGACGAACACCCGATGGCGCGGCCGCTCACAATCGAAGGCAAAGCCATCGCCGGTATGGCCGACATGCCGCAGCCCGGCGGGAAAATCGACCCAGCGCAGCTCGCTTGCGGCTGCGCCGCCCGGCTTGAGGTCGTGACGATAGACCGGGCGCAACGGGTTCTGCGCCAGGATGTGCTTGATATCCATCAGCAGCAGCTCCTGATGCTGCTGCTCGTGCTCCAACCCTAGCTCGACCCGCTGCAGCACCTCGTCGGCAAGTTCACTGCCTGACTGGAGCAACTGCGCCATGGCCAGATCGACATGGCTGCGATAGGCGTACACCTCGCTTACCGTCGGCCGCGACAACAACCCGCGCCGCGCCCGCTCGAAGGGTGTGCCGTGGGTCTTGTAGTAGGAATTGAACAGATGGTCGTAGCGCTCATCCAGCGGGCGATAACCCGGCAGAAAGGGCTGCAGCACGAAAGCCTCGAAGAACCAGGTGACATGCGCCAGATGCCACTTCGGCGGGCTGACGTCCGCCATGCTCTGGATCACATAATCTTCAGCTTCCAGTGGCTCACAGAGCCGCTCACTGGCAGCCCGCACCCGCTGGTAACGCTGCCATAGCTGTTCGAGGTGCAGCGGTGAAACGGCGATCCTGCTGGTGCGGTCTCGCATAACACGCATCCTTTGCTGGCGCCGCGGAGCGCGACGGTTCTTTAAGCCGACTGGGCTAAAGGGGCAAAGGTTCAGGGAAAAATGCGGCAGTTAGATGGCAGCGGGTGGGAGAGGGCTACTTCATACCCCCATTCTGACGGCGGCGATCAGGTGTGCGCTGACCCGCTCATGCACAGTTTTGTGCTATCGAATTCGTCATCTGGAGTCGCATTTCAGCCGGAAGTAATCGTGGTCTGTCCCTGATTGTTTCTCGATTGTTTCTGTATCCATCAGTTTGATAAATCTGCCGGTACAAAAATCACCCTAGCCTGGGGATAAATCTGTGTCAGCCCTTTGCCCATAAAAAAGCAGCGTGTAACCGAATTAGATTACACGCTGCTTTCACTTGAAGGAGGCTATGTGTGTGTGCAAATTTAATTGCTCAAGATTTTGTGTAAACGCAATTGCTTGCCTCAAAACCTAGTATTGAGTGGCACTCAGCTCCAAGCGAGTAAATTATATTCTTGCTAGTAGGTTAATTTCAAGCCTTTTTTGTTTATAGTCTTTTCTAAATTTATTTGACTGTCCCAGTTAATAAACCAAGGATGTGAAAATTCCGTGAGTATTTCGGTTTTGTTATTTTTGTTAGGTATATCGTATTGATCTATTAGCCCAGTGAGAATTCTCTTTTTGATTTCGGTATCGATGTAAGGGCAGGCAAGACAGTCAAGGACGAGGTGCATGGTGTTAGATTCAATCGCACGTCGGTCCAGCGCTACAGTGCGTTCAATTTTTTTTAATATTTCAGTCTTTAGAATATCGTAATTATTGTTGTTTTTTATGTAGTGTAGAAAAGTCACAGTTTCAAAGTAGCAGGACTTCTCATTCGAGCTGATCTTTTCATATATGGAGCTCAGCTTTTGAGGTGTAAGAAGGTACTCATGGCCGAGTGTCGATAAAAGAATTATTATGTTTAAAGACTCAATTTTGCAGTCGTCTTTTTCGTCGTGATTCATTAGTTCAAGAAATAAAATGCACTCATCGAGTATTTTTTTCTTTATGTTATTTTCATGGTCGTAAGACAAGGACTTTGCTATGTCCAAACATATTGTTGATGCTTGGATTATTAGATATGTAATTCTAACTCTAGGGCTCATTGATAAAATGAAGTAGCAGAGCTCTAAAATTGAATAGATTAAGTTAAATATACTTTCTCGATCTGGGTTTTCTCTTAATGATATAGCTCTCACCTTGCTAAGCCTTTTAGTTATTATGCTTAGTGCAATTCCCGCGACTCCCGAGTACTCTGATGAGTGCGTGAATGCTATTTGTTTGAATTCCTGTATTAGTCTGTTTGCTTTCTTTGAAGGTGAGCCTGCGCATGTGATTACTTGAATATTGTCTTCTGTGTTTGAGATGTGGGAGTCGATAAAATCGTAAATATATGATCTTATCTGGCTTTTAGCTACAGTTAACGATGTCATGAATGGAGTGGTAAAGCTTTGAGTCTTGCTCTCATTGATGTGCAGTTTAAATGCTTCAAGATTTCCTCTAAATGCCTTAAATATTTTCTGGCATGTGTCTTCCTTTTTTGAAAAAACGAAGTAGTCGTCGACGTATCTTTTTACTGTGTAATCGCGGCCTATAATTAGTCCCTGGTTGTTTAGTTCAGTGATGGTGTCCGTGTCTATTCGCTGTAGGATTACTTCTGAAAATATTCTTGATGTTTCGGGGCCGATTATTATTCCGTTTGTTTCTCCGTGATTGGAATTTCTTATTATTTCGTCAAATTTATTTTCAAATGAAATTTTGTTGTGGTTTTCTTTTGCGAATTTTTTATCTTTTACTGCCCAGGCTATTGAGTGTGTATATATTGAGCTGAAGCATTTTGATATGTCGAATCGAATCAGGAAATTAAATTTTTTCTCAATTCTATGGTATTCATAAGATTCGTAGAATTTATAGAGAAAATTGTATTTGCTGTATGAGAAATAAGAGCTCGCGTGTGCAGGCTCTGGGGTGCTGAATCCATCGCCAATTTCCTTTGCCTCTGGATTTAAGTCTATTGCTTCTTTGGGGGCTTCAATGTCGTAAAAGTAACCCGCAATTTTCACCGGGGCTCTAAGTGATATGGGGCTTCTAGAGCATAAAGATGTGATTAGTGAGTCATAATTTTTATAGAAGTCTATGTAGTCTAACTGTGATGCCGGATGTGGGAGCCCTAAGGTTCGGGCACCAAGGGTGTCCTTTTTGATTTTATATTCTAAAGATATCTTCCAGCTGTTTTTTTCACGCATTGCAGCTAATAAGTTTTTTGAATGCGGTTTTTTGCTTTTTATATGCTGGTAAAAGCCGTCATTGCTAAATATTACGGGGAGTTCATATGGTGTCGTATCTGTTAGAAGTACTCTTGTGTGGTCGCCTTTATTGATTCTGGATTTAGGCATTTTTCCAACATTCCTTTATGGAAGAAAGTCGCTCTTCGCTAATTGCGTACGTTATTTTGTTTTTGAAGCCTGATCGAAAGCATAGGCGACCCAGCTCTGATCTTTGGCTATTAGATATTTTTCCATTAAGTGTATTCCCCAAAGAGCCTTTTTTGCTGTGTACGGACTTTCTTAGAAATAATGTCAAATCTGAGAGGGCTGGATCATCTGCATTTATTAGTGGGTAGTTGTAGTGAATTCCGCTTCTTATAGAAAAATCGCCTTTTATTCTAAATTCACAGTTTCCAGTTAAAAAATACATCCGGTCTTTTAATAGTTGAAAATCGCATGTCTTGGAAAAGTCAAGTAGGGCCATGATTATTCTAGTTTTTATTTTGTCTATCTTTCGTTTTGCTAAGCTCGCTGTAAGAAGCTTAGGCTTTTTATTTCCGTGCCCTTTGGGGATGTCTGAGAAGTTAAATATGTAGCCTAGATAGTCAAGTTTAATGTTTTTAGCCGTGTCGTGAGCGCAAGTACATTGCTGAAGACACTTGCAGTTGTTTGTGCATGAACAGAAATTTAGGCAGCGGCATTGAATTGAAATAATGTGCGTTTTCTTTCCGTGAAATTTTAATCCTTTGGGGAGAAATGTTTTGAGTGCTTTTAAATCTTCAGTGACTATGCTTTTGTAGGAGAAGATTATTATGTCGTCTACATATCTGGCGTAATAGTAAACACCAGGAAGGCTACGTGCTTTTCTATCAAAATCCCGCATGTGTATTTCTGTGAGCGTAGCGCTGATGTTTACCCCTCTGGGAACATGCGCCGGCACTTGAGGTGTATTCTGAAGTGCCCTTAGGATTTTCTTTGATGTGGGTGATGGCAGTGTCCCTTCAAGGATCGGATCAATGCACTCCCCTAGATCGATGTTTTCGTAAAATCCTTTTATGTCGAGTCTTATTATTGTTAGAGGGTTTGTTTCTTGTAGTAATGAGTGTACTTGCTTTGTTATTTCTCTCCGGTTTGATTGTTTCACGCCATATATGCGTTTGAGGTTGTCGTTAAGTTTTCTTAATATCAAGGTTTCTCCGAACTTCTCAATTCGGGCGATGGTCTTGTTGTTTATTATTAGCGTGGAAATGCTTTCAAATTTGAAATCTTGACTGTCAATTGAATAGCTTATGTCGGTTAGAATTTCTGGTATTGCGATGTTTTTATTTTGTTTTTTTAGTTTTCTATTATCTCGCTTTGAGTGTAGGAACTTGCTTAGAGTTTCAGGTGAGAAGTTTTGATTTAACATTCTGTTTTCACTTGTCCCCTAGTATAAGGGAGCGCTTGTTGTTCGAATGATTAGTGGCTTTCTAAACACACAGTAGCTACATCTTCCGCACTTCGGAAGCACCTAACACCCCCAAAATTGCTACCCTGCTTTCTCACGGTGCGGATCAGTAGTTCACTTCCGCATTTCTGGCATTGCAACTCTGCTGACGGACTAGTTCGGCGCTTGAGGTTTTGTATGTGCTCACGGTGTATGGCGAGGGTCGGTGTGAGTATTAGGGGGCAGCCCCAAATTAATTCGACCACCTTCTAAATACTCTGCATCGTTCTGCATTTGGGAAACGCTGAGCAACCCCAGAACTGTTGCCCCGCTTTCGGGCCTGATTTCACGGCGCGAATCAGCAGTGCGCTGCCGCATTTCGGGCATTGCCGCTCGGCTGTTGGATCGCTACGGCGCTTAAGGTTTTGTACGTGCTCGCGGTGGGTGGCGAGGGTCGGCGCTCGGCGGCCGGTTTGCAGGGCTTGCAGCATGGCGTCGACTTCATCCTCGCTGAATACCGGCTGCTGGAATGACTGGATATAGCGGATAAAGCCGATGCCCTGGGTGACGTGTGCCGGCACTTCGGTTTTGAAGGTGCTGCCGCCGACAAAGGTGATGACCGAGTGCAGGTGCTCTGGGTTAACGCCAAGGGTGGCTTCCAGGGCTTTGAGGTGTTTGTAGTTCTGCCGCAGCGGGTTCTGGAATTTAAAGGTGCGTTTGTAGAGCTTCTGCGTCCACTGCGCCTGTTTCTCGCTGCCGAAGATCCAGCCGCTCATGTTCTTCGTTTCCAGCACGAAGATGCCGTAGGGCGAGAGGAATACGTGGTCGATCTGCGTTGTGCCGTCTGGCGTATTCAGGGTGACGTTGTGCAGGCGGCGGTAGGTCTGCTGGTCCAGTTGCCAATGGGCGAAAAGGCGCACCAGCAGTTCACCGATCTGTCCCTTGGCCCAAGGCGATTTGAGCAGGCCGATCAGCAGGGCCGCCGGGATCAGCCAGAACAGGCTGTCTATAAGCGGGCGAAGAATGAGGCCGACGTCCATATTTTCTTCCATGAGCAAAGCCGCTTGAGTGGCGCTCTTTGTGCGAGCGAGCAGGCGTGCCGAAATCCAGATGCCTGGCACACCCGGATAATGGCCAATTGCTTTCAATCGCTCAAGGGGATCGCGACCATTGTCCTATGGCGCGATGACGCACTAGCGGCTGATGAGCCCGGTTTAGGCGCTCAGCGTGCTATCTGGTAACGGGTGCTGCGCCCGCCACCGGGTAGCCGCTCGATGCAGCCTTTTTCCAGCAGGTCGCTCAGATGGCGGGTCGCGGTTGCTTTGGAAACCTTGGCCACAGCTTGGTACTGGGCTGCGCTGATACCGTCCTCGAAACCGCGCTCGCCGCCATCCAGCAGGCGGTTAAGCACTTTGATCTGCTCCGCCAATAGGGTTTGGCTACGGTGTGCTTGCCAGAAGCGAGCCTTCACCAGCACGCGGTCGATACGAGCAAGGGCCTGCTCCAGGCTCTTGAGCAATGTTTCGAGAAACCACTGCAGCCAACTGGTGATATCCAGCCCACCTTTCTGACTGGCTTCGAGAATGCGGTAGTAACCGGTGCGGTCGTCGAGAATGCTAGCGGACATGGCGTAAAAGCGGATGGCCTGCTGTTCGCCCTGAGCCAATGCCAAGTCGGTGATGGCGCGCGTGAGGCGGCCGTTACCGTCATCAAAAGGGTGCAGGGTGACGAACCAGAAATGGGCGATGCCGGCACGCAGAAAGGGGTCGAGGCTGGCATCGCTGCGGCTGCTCTCGAACCAGGTGAGAAAGTCCGCCAGTTGCGCTTCCAACCCCGCGCGGGGAGGGGCTTCGAAATGTACAGTCGGGCGGTCGATGCGACCTGAAACCACCTGCATCGGCTCTTCGCCGCGCAGTTTGCCGATGTGTAGTGGTCGAGTCAGCAGTTGCTCATCGGTGGGGAATAGCCAGCTGTGCCAGGTGAAAAGTCGTTGTTCATCTAGCGGTTCTTGATGTGCGTGGGTGGCATCGAGCAGCAGCGCTGCCAGGCCTTCGGAGCGAGAGGTGGTGCGGCCTTCTTCGTTCAGCCCCAAGCGCCGCGCCAGTGACGAACGCACCGAACCGACATTCAGTTGCTCACCCTCGATGGCTGAGGAGGTGACGATGTTCTGCAGCATGGCATCCAGGCTGCTCTGCACTTCAGTGTCACTGCCCACCGCACCGAGCATGCCCAACAAACGTCCCTGAGCCTGGCTGCAGGCACGCAGCAGCGGAGCAAGCGCTTCGCCTTGCCAACTGAAGTGCGGCCAGTCGGGCTGTTGCCAGATCCAGAGCGGGTCATTCATAAGGGTTGTTCGTCAGTGAGCTGATTAACGAGCCTATTCGGCTCATTCGGTGAGCCGATAATGCCGACTATTCGGCTCACTGTCTAATTGCTTGATGTAGCCTGTGGGCTACATATTTTGTATTTCCTTGGAATTTTGTAGCCCTTGGGCCACATTTCACGGAGGAGTGCCTCTGGAGATCTCGTTGACGAGAATTGTGGTCTGTCCTCGACTCCCCCAAAAGCTCAAGCACCTACCTAGTGAATAGCGATGACTGAAGAGACGGATGACGCGGAAAAGAGCAACCAGGCCGTAACCGGTAAAGATTTCAAACCGTGGACGATGCTCGGGAGGGCAGCCGGACCTCTGGGGGGAACAGGACAGCTCAGTAGTGCTTTGGTTTGGACAGGTATAGACCCCAAGCGATGGGCAGGGATAGATGCTGTAGGCGCATCTCTGGCGGGAGTGGGGCAGCTCAGTAGTGCTCTGATTGGGGCCGGCATAGACCCCAAGCGCTGGGCAGGGCTTGGGGCTGTAGGCGCATCTCTGGCGGGAATGGGGCAGCTCAGCAGTGCTCTGATTGGGGCAGGCATAGACCCCAAGCGCTGGGCAGGGCTAGAGGCTGTAGGCGCATCTCTGGCGGGAATGGGACAGCTCAGCAGTGCTCTGATTGGAGCAGGCATAGACGCTAAGCACTGGGCGGGACTAAGGGCTGTAACTACATCTGAACTAAGTGATTTGCTCTCGTCGAGTTCTGTCGGGTCCAAAGCGTTTCAAGCTTTGATTCACGCCGACAGTGCAACCTTGACTAGGGTTGCTGAGAACATTTTTGCTAGTCAGCAAGTCACGGATATTGCGATCACCGAGACGGTGGCTGTTGCTGATTTTGCCGAGTTGGAGACCGCGCCACCTGCAGAGTCGGCAGAGGCCGAGGTGGTTTCTGCACTGAGTAGCGACGGCGACCTCTCGTTGTTAAGTCGCCGTGCAAACGCCTTGCTTCGGTATCTCTTTGCGGCATTTCTGCTGCTTGCTAATTACCTGGCTATTCAGAATGGTGTTCGTGAGGAACTCTGCTACTGGCAGCCTAGGGTGATGCCTGGCTTGACTATCGGCCAAGCAGGCAAAGCAATTCGCGCAGCAATGTGCGTGGCAGAAGTGCCTGAGGAGTTTTTACGGGGTTATCGGATGGTGAAAGGTGTGGGTGTCCGGCTTCGAACTGAACCTTCCATGAAGTCTGAAATTGTCCAAGTGACCCTTGAGGACCGGGCTTTGCTTGAGATTCTAGACAGTTCAAACCGCGACTGGCTGCATGTTTCTGTCGTGGGCGAGGACAGTGTTACTGGGTGGGTTTCGAGGAAATATACCCATCCATTACTACGATGAGTTTCTGGCAGTGGGCAATTTGGGAACGTTGGTACGTTGTGAAGCGCTTGCTGCCTAACGTAAGAAAGTGACAAAGCCGCGCAGTGCGCGGCTTTGAAGGTGGTGGGCCCACACGGACTCGAACCGTGGACCAAAGGATTATGAGGCGGTAAAAAGCACGTTTCTGGTCGTTTCCCAGCGTCTCCCGAAAAAAGCCGATTTAGCGCGTTATCCTAAATTCAAGGGGTTAGGTGTTTCCCCTTGGTTCTGGGTATGGCCGGTCATGCCCTAAGAAACGGTACGCAAAACGGTACGCAGAAATGGCAGAGGCATCGGGCAAGGCGAGTAGTAGGAAATTTCTGACAGATGTGGAGCTGAAGGCGCTTAAGCCTGGTCAGACTGCCACCGATTCACTGCCAGGCCGAGGTAGTGGATCAATCCTGTTCGAGTGCCGTGCTTCAGGAGCTGTTGAAGGGTACTACCGCCGCCGCGATGGCGGGGGCCAGAAGATCAAGCTAGGAGTCTTCAAGAAAACACCCAAGAGCCCCGGTCTCTCACTTACTGAACTTCGCGAGCAAGCGGTACGTTACGCAAAGATCGCGGCAGAGCATGGTGATATCAAGGCTTACCTAGCCAGATGTGCTGCCGAGGAAGAGGTCGAGCAAGCAGAACGCCAGCGCCAGCTGCATGAGCAGCAGCGACTTGCTGCAATAGAGGCTTCAAAAGGCACTTTGTCCGAATTGTTCCGGGATTACATCGAAGACCGTCGCCGTGATGATGTTTCAGCTGCACAGATCAAGGAGTTCGAGCGTGTGCTGTCTAAGGATCTGGAAGGCGAGAAAGTTGTAGCTGTGAGCAAGGAAGGCCAAGAGGAACGGCTCGACATCATGAATATGAAGGCCAAGGATGTCAGGCCGGAGCATGTGAATCTTCTGCTGAAACCAATCTGGGACAGGGGAGCTAGACGTCAGGCAGGCAAGGTTCGTTCGTTTCTCGTTGCTGCTTTCAATTTTGGTCTAAAAGCTGAGCATCATATCGACCGAAGCAGTACTAAAAGCTATGGGCTTCAGATGAATCCTGCGGATCCAGTGACTGTCCCGAACACGTCAAAACCTGGCGAGCGCGCTCTGACTGATAAGGAGCTGAGGCAATTTTGGCACACCATTACAAAGGTCGATTCGGTTGGTGCGATTATGGCGCGTGTCTTTCACTTTGCTTTTGCTACTGCAGGGCAGCGTCCCCTCCAGTTTATTCGTGAGCCCTGGACCAGCTACAACTTTCAAAAGAAGTATTTGAAGATCATCGATAGCAAAGGGCGTGGCAGTAAAAAACGTGCACACTTCGTTCCCTTAAGCCGCAGGGCCTTGCAGGTACTCGAACAGGTTCGTGCCCTGCAGCCTCCAGGGGCCGTATACCCTTGGAGTGTTGGTGGACAAAAGCCAATTCACGCGTCCAGTTTGTCTCATGCTGTGAGCGAGTGGCTCGCTACTGACCACGCCAAAATGAACGGCCAGCCCATCCCAAAATTTAGCCCACGTGATATTCGGCGCACATGCACGCAGTTCATGCAGCGTAACGGCATCAAGGATTTCGATAGTGACGCGTTGCAGTCACACGGACAAACAGGTGTTGTCGTTACGCACTATCGCAATAACCCTGAAGCGAAATTGCCTCAGATGCGCCCGACCATGGAGGCTTTCGATGCCGCGCTTAGCCGCCTGCTCGATAGTCCTGACGAGGATGAGCATCAGGCTGAGCAGCTGGATTTGTTCGAGACTGGATAAGTTCCAGAAAAGTCAAGTATTTTGTTGTGCGACCTAGGTTGCTGTGGAAATATACAGGTGTGAGGTTATCCGGAGCCTCTAGGTTTGCTGCTGTGACGTTGTCTACTTGATGCGCAGCGGAATTGGAAAAGTAGAACTAATGCCTGGAAGGCATGATCCGGCAGAGCAGTCAGCTATGAGGAACGCATTACCACCGCAGTACCCACATGAATCCACCAGCCTCTCTTTCTGGGAGGTGGGATATGTCTGAGATGATCCTTTTGGACTTCAATGCGGTTAGCCGCAAAGTCGGATTGAGTCGTAAAACTATCTACTGCCGTATCCGAGAGGGTGACTTCCCGAGACAGGTGAAGATAGGCCGAGCAAGCCGCTGGCTTCAGCACGAAGTCGACGACTGGATAGCCAGTGCAGCTGCAGCGAGATAGTAAAGAGGCCGGTCATATGACCGGCATTTTTTTGCCTGAAAGGATCATAGGACTTTTGATCCTATGATCCTTTCTGCAGTGCTGGTCTGATAGATATTGTGTCGACCGCTTGAGCCAGAATCAGTAACAAAGGCTGGGTACTACCAGTATCGTTCTGCATAGATCTAGCGCATGCCTATTCAGGCGTTGCCTGATTTGAGCGCTGGGTATCAAGGAGTATCAAGTGTTTCGTAGACCCATTCACGATGAGGTTATGGGCCTGGCCTCGCGCCTTGCGCAGCAATGCCATCCGCAAGTGGCGCAGCAGCATGCAGAAGAGCTGGCTCGGTATGCGCGGCTGACGTCGGCCTGCACCGCCCTGGAGTCTTTTAGCGGGTGCCGCCCCAGAATGGATGACGATGCTTTTGATGTGCTTGCCAGGCGCCGCTCTCAGGTGGCGGACCTTATCGCCCATGCGAATTTACATGCCTATGAGCAGGAAGCGCCTGAAGGGCTTTACTTGGCTATTCCGTTCTTTTCACGGTGCTCGGATAAGCAGCCGGTTTGGTTGCTGAATCGCACCGCTCAGTCTGTCACTTACCTGCGTAGGCAGTTGTATGCATACGCCAGCACGGACGAAGGTATTGATGAATACCAAACCGCTAGCAATGCCTTTGCTGATGGTATTGCCGCTTCTTCGGTGATCGAGCCAGGAGGCAGGCTCCAGATTGACGACTACTCCATGAGTTTTGATGGCGATTTCGTCAGTAATCGTCGAGTTATTCTGCTGATTGATGGCGCACGCAGTGAGTGGTTTACGAGTATCTCGAAGCTGGGTGGTTACCTTTGGGATGAAGCGCTGCATGGGTTGCATGCGTTGAAGAAGGTGAAGGACCTCTGAGTGTGTTGGAACTGCGGACTATAGGATTTTCAGTCCTATGATCGCCTCTGCAGTGCCACGGTTGAAAAAGCGCGGTCTCCAGTATCGAGACCGCGCTCACGCTTAATCGTCAGAACTGTTCAGCGGAAAGTCCATAGAGGGATGAGCTACTCGCTCGAATGCAGGCTTCCAGTCCTAAGTTTGTGGCAATAGGCGGCTGAAAAAGAAATCGGCGACTGCCAGCTTGGCCCCATAGAGACAGTCGTCTTCGGTGCGGCGAGTGCTTACGGAAAACGCCATTCCTGCCCAGACATAGGCGTAAGCCACAACACACCGGTGCAGAGCTAACTTCATTAGGGGTCATGTGCGCTTGGCTGCACAGCCATCCGCTAGGAGGGAGAGAGCCGAGGAAGTTCGATGTGAAAGCCTGTGAGGCCCTCTACCGAAGTGCACCAGATGCGGCCTTTGTGGGCCTCGATGATGGAGCGGGTGATGGCAAGGCCGAGGCCTGCATTGCTCGGGCCTCCCTCGCGCCGGGCGGGATCGACCCGGTAAAAGCGGTCGAAGAGCTTCTCCAAGTGCTCTGGAGCGATTGTGCCGCCTGGGTTTTCGATGCTTAGACTGGTTGTGTCCGCTGTCTGGCGGATCCGCAGCGAAATCGTCTTCCCCTCAGGCGTATAGCGCAGGGCATTGGACAGCAGGTTGGAGATCGCACGATCAAGCATCAGCCGATCACCACGCACTCGGCCTGTACCCGTTACAGAAAGTCGGATGTCACGCTCTTCGGCCAGCAGGTGGTAGTACTCGGTCAGCTTGGCGGCAACGTCCGCCAGCTCGATGTCGCTCTGTTCCGGGACGATCAGGCCGTTATCGGCCTTGGCCAGAAACAGCATGTCGTCGATCATTCGGGACATGCGCTTCAAGTCATCCAGATTGGCGTACAGGTTTTCCTCGTAGGCCTCATTATTTCGCTTCTGACTCAGCACGACCTCGGTGTGAGTCATCAGGTTACTGAGAGGGGTTCGTAGCTCGTGGGCAATGTCAGCCGAGAAATTGGAGAGCCGGACGAAGGAGTCTTCCAGCCGGTCCAGCATCGCGTTGAAGGACAGAACCAGTTGCTGAAGCTCCTGTGGCACCTGTCCCAGGGGGATGCGCTCCTGTAGCGATCGGGCGGAGATCGAGGTGGCGACCTGCGTGACTTGGCGCAGCGGGCTGAGGCCGCTTCGCGCGACTGCCCAGCCCAGCGCGGCACTGACCAGGGCGCTGAGCGTCAGGCCAATCCAGAACCAGCGTTGCAGCGTGTCGAGAAAGTGTGCGTGACTGGTGACGTCGAGAGCGAGTATCGCGGTGAGTGGTTGGGGTTGCCCGTGAACCGGGATCTCGGCGGTCACACCTTGGTATTTGTGCTCGCCGTCTTGCCAGTTCCACATTCTGGCATTTGCGGCTCGTCTGAACCTGTCGGGAATCTCGACTGCCGCGGGAGCGGAAAAAAGCACGGCACCATCGCTGGCGAGAATGGTTGCCGTCAGATCCTGATGGGCTCCCAGTAAGGCCCGCAGTTGCGGCAACTCGGCGGCAAGGCTTGCTCCATTGCCGGCATTGCTGAGGATGTACCGGGTTGATTCGAGTTTCTCGCCCAGCGTCTGCTGATCGAGCATCTTGAAGTGGTGTTGGCTGAGCATGTTGAAACCCAGTCCCGCTGCGGCCAGGACTGCAATCACCACGGACATGAACATCAGGCTCATGCGCGCGGTCAGCGAAAGATGGGTGATCCTCACTCCGGCGCATCCATCATGTAGCCCATGCCGCGAGCGGTATGGATCAGCTTGAGCTCGAAGTCGTCGTCAATCTTGGCGCGCAGCCGGCGTACGGCAACCTCGATGACATTGGTGTCGCTGTCGAAGTTCATGTCCCATACCTGAGAGGCAATCATCGACTTGGGCAAGATCTCGCCACGCCGCCGCAGCAGCAGCTCCAACAATGAGAACTCCTTCGCGGTCAGATCGATGCGCTTCCCGCCACGGATAGCGCGGCGCCTCATCAGGTCGACTTCCAGGTCGGCGATTTTCATGGTGGTCGGGGTGGGCGAGCCATTGCCTCTGCGCAGCAGCGTTCTGACCCGGGCCAGTAGCTCCGAGAAAGCAAAGGGCTTGATCAGGTAGTCGTCCGCGCCAAGCTCCAGGCCTTTGACGCGATCCTCCACACCGTCACGTGCGGTCAGGAATAACACCGGAACATCCTTGCCTGCTGCTCGCACCATGCGCAGTACTTGCCAGCCGTCCAGGCCCGGCATCATCACGTCCAGGATCAGCAGGTCATAAGCCTCGCTCAATGCGTGCTGGAGTGCATCTGTGCCGGTCATGACCCGGTCGACGGTGAACCCAGCCTCGGTAAGCCCTTGCTGCAGGTAGGCCCCAGTTTTGGGCTCGTCTTCGGCTACCAGTAGTTTCATGCGCGCGGATCCTGATGTGACATGACCCGAGTGTGCAGGCAAACAGGGTGACCAACCAGAAGCTTACGAAAATGTAATCCTGGCTTCAGGTCGCCGACAGGCTCACTTGTCTAGGGTGCAGGCATGGATACTGGCTTGCGTGCTCCGCCCCGAACTGGCGCTGCCCGCCACTGCCTTCTGAAGGAGACTGCTCCCATGGAAACCGCTGAGGTATTAGCGTGTGCGGTATTTCGTGGCCAAGGCACTATCCCCACTTTCAGGCCTTTCGTGATTGCTCCTTTGGCCTGGCGGCGCCGTGTCGGTGTCGCGCTTTATCTCAGTCAATGTGACCGTGCGCCGGACTCTATTGATGAGCGTCAACTCTGCCTGGCTTGAGCCACCTATGCTGATCCCAATACCGTCGAATCGAGGCTATTGTCATGGACCACTCTCATCACCCTGGTACCACTGAACCACCCTTCTGGAGGAGCCGGTTCGGTATCGTGCTGATCATGTTGGCTGTCATCGGCGTCTTCTACGTGGCGCGAGAGCATTACGGCTATCTTTCGCAGGCCTTGCCATACCTGATCCTGCTGTTGTGCCCGCTGATGCATCTGTTTGGCCACAATCACGGTGGCCACTCCCATTCCGGCAGCTCTGCCGCTTCCAAGGACGACAATAGGACATAGCCCGTATGCACAGCCCCTCCAGCCAGCACGATCAGGATCATGCCAATCACTCGCACGGGCACTCGGACAGTCATCACGATCCGGTATGTGGGATGGAGGTCAAGCCCGACAGCCCTTATCGGTTGAGTTTTGAGGGGCAGAACTATCGTTTCTGCAGTGACAAGTGCCTGGAGAAATTCCAGGCCAGTCCCCATCAATACATGAGCCACCAGGCGCATGCAGGGCATAACCAGCCTGCCGCTGCTCCGCAGCCAGCGGCTCCAGCGAGTCAGGGCGCCGAATACACCTGTCCGATGCACCCGCAGATCCGCCAGCCGACTCCAGGGAATTGTCCGATCTGCGGGATGACGTTGGAACCTGTCATCCCAGAGCTGGAAGAGGAAGAAAATCCGGAGCTGAAAGACTTCTCGCGGCGATTCTGGTGGACCCTGCCGTTGACCGTCATCGTCACGGTACTGGCGATGGCTGGCCACTCCTTGCAGTTGTTCCATGGTACGACCCAGAACTGGGTTGAGCTGGTTCTGGCGACGCCGGTGACGCTATGGGGCGGCTGGGTATTCTTTACCCGCGGCATCGACTCCATTCGTCACCGTAGCCCCAACATGTGGACCCTGATTGGTTTGGGAACGGCAGCTGCCTATCTCTACAGTGTGTTCGCTACCTTGGTACCGCAATGGTTTCCGGCAGCCTTCGTCCAGGATGGCCGCATCGGCGTCTATTTCGAGGCTGCTGCGGTGATTATCTCGCTCACGCTTTTGGGGCAGATGCTCGAACTCAAGGCTCGCTCGCAGACTTCTGCTGCTATCAAATCGCTGCTGGGGCTGGCCCCGAAGACAGCGCGGCGCATCCTGCCCGACGGCCAGGAGGAGGATATTCCTCTCACCCACGTCCATCAGGGCGACCACCTGCGTGTACGTCCGGGTGAGAAAGTCCCTGTGGATGGCACGGTGCTGGAGGGCGAGAGCGCGGTCGACGAGTCGATGCTCACCGGCGAGCCGCTACCCGTGACCAAGCGGGCAGGCGACTCCCTTATAGGCGCCACCCTGAATACCCATGGCAGCCTGGTGATGGAGGCGCAGAAGGTCGGCGCCGAAACCATGCTGTCGCAGATCGTGCAGATGGTGGCCAAAGCCCAGCGCTCCAAGGCGCCCATGCAGCGCATGGCCGATGCCGTGGCGGGATATTTCGTGATTGGGGTGATCCTGATCGCGATCCTGACCTTCTTCGGCTGGGGGCTATTCGGGCCGGAGTCAGGCTGGGTATTCGGCCTGATCAATGCCGTGGCGGTGTTGATCATCGCCTGCCCCTGCGCCCTGGGGCTGGCGACGCCGATGTCGGTCATGGTCGCGACGGGCAAGGCGGCCAGCAGCGGTGTGCTGTTCCGTGATGCCAGCGCTATCGAGAACCTCTGCAAGATCGACACGCTCATTGTCGACAAAACCGGAACGCTGACCGAAGGACGCCCGGTATTCCATAGTGCGGAAGGCACCGGTGCCTATGACCCCCGCGAGGTGCTGCGCCTGGCCGCTAGCCTCGACCAGGGCAGCGAGCACCCGCTGGCTCACGCCATCGTCGATCATGCCCGCAGCGTAGGGCTCGCCTTGGCGAAGCCGGAAACCTTCGAGTCTGGCTCTGGTATTGGTGTGAGAGGGCTGGTCGATGGTCATCAATTGCAGCTAGGCAACACGGCCTTGATGGCTGATGCTGGCGTCGACATTACCCCGTTGCACAATCGTGCCGAGCAGCTGCGCCTAGAGGGCATCAGCATTATCTATCTGGCAATTGATAGCAGCCTGGCAGGTCTTCTAGCCGTTTCCGATCCAATCAAGCCAACCTCCCAACAGGCGGTTTCCAGACTGCAAAGCGAGGATGTGAAAGTCATCATGGCCACCGGCGATGGCCTGACGACGGCAAAAGCCGTCGCCAGGCAGCTGGGGATCGAAGAAGTACATGGGGAGGTCAAACCGCAGGACAAGGAGAAGCTGGTCGCCGATCTGCAGGGCTATGGTCGACGTGTTGCCATGGCCGGTGACGGGATCAACGATGCGCCGGCCCTGGCCCGGTCAGACGTGGGTATTGCCATGGGGACGGGCACCGACGTGGCCATGAACAGCGCTCAGGTGACCCTCGTCAAGGGCGACCTGATGGGCATCCTGCGAGCACGCACCCTGTCGGTGGCCACGGTGAAGAACATGCGGCAGAACCTGGCGTTTGCGTTCCTCTACAACGCGATGGGAATCCCTTTGGCGGCTGGGCTGCTGTACCCGCTGACGGGGCACTTGCTGTCACCGTTGATTGCCGCCCTGGCGATGAGCGTTAGCTCTGCGTCGGTAGTCTTCAATGCGCTGCGCCTCCGGCAGACACGGATAGATTAGCCACACCTGTTATTGGCTGGAAACCTTATGGGGTTCGTTTCACTGACCTGTCCGGCGCTGATTTTCATGCTTCGTTCACAGGTGCTTGACCTTGCCAAGGTGGCAAGGTTGATGCTGAGGGTACGGCAACGGGTGCCGTTCCTGAGATGAGGTGATCTATGGTCGTTTTGAAGGTGACGGGAATGGGCTGTGGCAGCTGTGTGGGCAAGATCACGAGAGCTATCCAGTCCCTGGATCAGCATGCACGAGTCGAAATTGACCGAGCCAGTGGTATAGTTTCGGTCGACACCGGTGAAAGCGCGGCAGTCATTCGCGATCTGGTGCAGAAGCTCGGCTTTGGGGCTGCGATTGGCGCCTAGGGCGCTGTCGGTACCCATAATTGGCTTAATGGAGTGGGCCACTGCTTTGCAGTGGCCCTCATGCCTCGGCTTTAAATCGAACCAACAGCCCATCACTCACCCACTGTCGCAACCAGATTGCAGCCTGCATTGGTGCCTGTTCGGCATGGCGTGCGAGCAGCGACTCACAGAGTCCGGCAAAGGGCTCACCGCCTGCGAACAGCCTCAGCGCCATCGCTTCATCAGGTTCCAGACTGCGGTACCTAGATAGCAGATCATGACGCCAGATCAGGCAGCTGCAATCGATAGCCAGGCGGGTGATCTCCGGGAGCGGCTCCCCGTCCTTGGCTGCTTTCCACAGCGCCAGCGTGTTGTAGCGCAGCTCCAGCCAGTTGGCAGAGGGTACCAGCGTTGCCGTAAGGGCGACCCAGTCTTCGGCCGAGAAGCGGTTCATGCCTTCTGCCGAGAGCGCGTCGGCGTCCTCGGCATCGAATGCCAGGGTAAAGGCCCATTCCAGCGTGGCGAGCTCGCGCAGTGGCGATAGCTGCGGTTCCGCGACGTAGCCGGCGATGAACTCGGGAAGCTTCTCGCCCAGCCAGCGAAGGCTGTAGTGCTGCGGCGGCCAGGTGGCCAGATAGGCCAACGCAAGTTGCTCGAACGACTCCGCTCCCAGCCATTGCTGCAGCGCCGGGAAGTCCTCGCGCAATACCGCCAGCAGGCGCGCGCGGTAGGCGTTGTGGTAGATCCTCAGGCCGTCGGCTGCGCCTAGCGCGGTACTGCCTTGAAGCTGCGCCAACAGCTCGGCCGGAGGGCTATCGGATTCGCCTGCAAGGTAGGCTTGCAGGGCATCCTGCAGTGCGTTCAGCTGCATGATTCAGCCCTGTTCAGCGCGTCATCGGCAAGCGCGCGCGCCTGCTTCAGTTCGGCCAAAAGCTCGTCGAGGGACGGGAAGTGGTCGTCCCGCTCGATTAGGGTTGCGGTCGCGCCGAGCTGGCCCAGTGTCTTGCCGTAGAGTGCCCAGACCGTATCAGCGATGGGCGCGTCATGGGTGTCGATGAGGTACTGTCCGTAGTCGCTGTGTCCGGCCAGGTGAATCTGGCGGATCCGCTCATGCGGCAGCTCCATGATGAATTGCCAGGGATCGAATCCCTGATTGCGCGAGCTGACATAGACGTTGTTTACATCGAGCAGCAGCTCGCAGCCGGTCAGCTGGCACAGCTCTGCAAGGAACTGTGACTCGCTCATGCAGGAGGTTTTCCACTGCAGGTAGGCGGAGACGTTTTCCAGCGCCAGGGGGCGCTCCAGGATGTCCTGCACCGTGCGCACCCTGGCGGCGACATGCTGCAGGCTTTCCTCGGTGAACGGCAGGGGCAGCAGGTCATGCAGCTGATGGGCATTGCCACGGCTCCAGCACAGGTGATCGGAAATCCAATGGGGCTGGATCCGATCCGCCAGCTTCCTGAGCTGCCGCAAGTAGTCGATGTCCAGGGTGTGAGAGCCGCCGATCGACAGGGAAACTCCATGCATCACCAGGGGGTAGTGCTCTTTGATCGCGTCGAGAAAGTAGAGGGCCTTGCCGCCCTCTACCATGTAGTTCTCGGAAATGATCTCGAACCAGTCGACCGCGGGTCGCTGCTCCAGGATCTGCTGGTAATACTCGCTGCGTAGGCCAAGACCAAACCCCAGCGTATTGCGCATGCTCATTCACGGCTCCAGTAAGGGGAGTGGCAGGCACTCCCCGGGGCGGTATCACTCGCTGGTCTTGCCACCGGCTTCATCACATTTGGCCTGGGTCATCAGCTTGAAGCCCTGGCCTTTGCACTCGCCTTGGCCTTTGCAGGAGTTCTTGGCGGTCATGCAGTCGTTCTGTCCCTTGCAGGCGTTGACGCCGAAGCACTGTACTTCTGCCGCCTTGGCATCTTGCGCCGCCTGTGCCGGCAGGGTGGTGAAGAGGCTGGCGGCAACCAGGGCCAGTGCGGCGCCGGTGGCGGCGTTGGATTTTGTCGACATGGTGGTTATCTCTCTTGGTGGTGTCGGATCAGGTCGGGTATGCCTTTCCACAAAGCTTGCAAGGCAGAGGAAGGACACTGGTTAGACACTACCGAGCAGGCGGGAGGCTCGACAAGAAAGAAATGCCTACCTGACAGAACTGTAATGTGCGGTTCAGGCTTCTGACAGGGCGCTCTGGCTAAGGTGACATCGAGCCTGATGCTCGGCCTCGGTTATCCAGAGGCTTACCCGAACCCACGAGGAATCCAAAATGAAATCGATCAAGGCGCTGTTCGTAGTAGCCGCTCTCAGTGTTTCCAGCCTTGCCATGGCCGAAGGCGGCGCCGAGCGTACATTTGCTCGCATGGAGCAGGCCCGGCAGACATCCATGGAAGCCAATCAGCTCGCTCAGCAACAAAAAGGCGAGGCCCCGGTCACCGGCGAGCAGAGCAAGCAGCTCAAGCACGCCAACTGCTGAGCCAAGCTGACAGAAATGTAATCACCCTGAGGGGGGAGATGTGGCAGTTTCATACTGCTCGCGGCAGCAGTGACTGGTGCGCTGTCCGCAGAGGGCAGCGCCCACTGAAACTGAAGTCGCCAATATCATCAACGCCGGTCCTGATAGTTCCGGCTTATTTGACTGGACACAACGGCATGCACAGCAAAACCACTAGGCGAACCTTCGTCAAAGGCCTGGCCGCCACCGGTATCCTGGGCGGGTTGGGGCTGTGGCGCACGCCGGTCTGGGCGGTGAACAGCCCCGGCCAGCCCAACGTACTGACTGGTAACGAATTCGACCTATTCATCGGTGAAACCCCGGTGAACATCACCGGCGCAGCGCGCACGGCCATGACCATCAACGGCTCGCTCCCTGGGCCGATTCTTCGTTGGCGCGAAGGCGATACCGTCACATTGCGCGTGCGCAACCGCCTCAAGGAGGACACCTCCATCCATTGGCACGGCATCATCCTGCCGGCGAACATGGATGGTGTTCCTGGCCTGAGCTTCCATGGCATCGCCCCTGATGGCATGTATGAGTACAAGTTCAAGGTCAACCAGAACGGCACCTACTGGTATCACAGCCATTCTGGGCTCCAGGAGCAGGTCGGCGTATACGGTGCGCTGGTCATCGATGCCAAGGAGCCCGAGCCCTTCAGTTACGACCGTGATTACGTCGTGTTGCTGAGCGACTGGACGGATGAAAATCCAACGCGGGTACTGGCCAAGCTCAAGAAACAGTCGGACTACTACAACCAGCACAAACGCACCGTTGGTGACTTCATCGATGACGTAAGCGAGATGGGTTGGTCCGCCGCCGTAGCCGATCGCAAGATGTGGGCCGAGATGAAGATGAGTCCGACGGATCTCGCTGACGTCAGTGGCTACACCTACACCTACCTGATGAATGGCCAGGCACCTGATGGCAACTGGACCGGCATATTCAAACCAGGCGAAAAGATCCGCCTGCGGTTCATTAATGCCTCGGCTATGACCTATTTCGATGTGCGCATCCCAGGCCTGAAGATGACTGTGGTTGCGGCCGATGGTCTGCACGTCAAACCGGTCAGCGTCGACGAGTTCCGTATCGCCGTGGCCGAGACCTACGACGTGATCATCGAACCAGACAGCGAACAGGCCTATACCGTGTTTGCCCAATCCATGGACCGCACTGGCTATGCGCGCGGCACCCTTGCGGTACAGGAAGGGTTGAGTGCACCGGTACCAAGCCCTGACCCGCGCCCACTGATTGCCATGGGTGACATGGGCATGGACCACGGCAGCATGGGCGGCATGGATCATGGGAGCATGGCCGGAATGGACCACGGCAGTATGGCGGGCATGGATCATGGCAGCATGCAGGGTGGCATGGCTGGTATGGATCACAGCCAGATGGCCGGAATGGATCATTCAAACATGGCTGGCATGGCTGGCATGGCTGGCAACATGCAGGCACACCCGGCCTCAGAGACCAACAATCCGCTGGTCGATATGCAAACCATGACACCAACGCATAAGTTGGACGACCCAGGTATTGGTTTGCGAGACAACGGCCGACGCGTCCTCACGTACTCTGACCTGCGCAGCACCTTCCTCGACCCGGATGGTCGCGAACCAAGTCGCACCATCGAGCTGCACCTTACCGGGCACATGGAGAAATTCTCCTGGTCCTTCGATGGAATCAAGTTCTCTGACGCCGAGCCTCTGCGCCTCAAGTACGGCGAGCGTGTTCGCATCACGCTGGTCAACGACACCATGATGACTCACCCGATCCATCTTCATGGCATGTGGAGTGATCTGGAGGATGCGAACGGCAATTTCCTGGTGCGTAAACACACCATCGACATGCCGCCAGGTTCCAAGCGCAGCTATCGGGTGACCGCCGATGCGTTGGGGCGTTGGGCCTATCACTGCCACCTGTTGCTCCACATGGAAACGGGCATGTTCCGTGAAGTCCGTGTGGATGAGTAAAGGAGATTTCTGATGAGTACTTTTATGAAGCGTAATGCCCTGTTTGGCAGCGCTGCGATGTTCAGTCTTTTGGCTGTTCTGCACGCGCCGACGTCATTGGCAGGTGAGGGGCACAGCGAGCACGAACAACATGCTGCCGAGTCGGCTGCGCCCGACGCCAGTGACAAGCCTGCAGATCAATCGAAAGGCAAGGCCGCTGGCCATCAGATGGATCATGGCGCCATGGATCATGAGGGTATGAACCATGACGATATGGGGCACGAGAAGATGATGGATAAGCATGGCGGCACCGAAGCCGAAGCAGGTTCGAACCATGACCACTAGGTTTTCACGCCCGTCCCTCATAGCGCTGGCCGTGTCGCTGAGTGCACTCAGCGGCGGCGTTACCCAGGCTGCGGAAGAAATGGATCATTCGGCAATGGGGCACGGCTCCGTGTCGATGGACCACAGCCAGATGGGCCACGGTTCCGCCAAAGCGCCGATGGAGGGCATGGATCACAGCAAGATGGATCATGGTGCCATGCAGAGCGAATCGGGCAGCATGGACCATAGCCAGATGGGCCACAGCCAGAGCCAAGAGAAGGCCCCAGCCATGGACCACAGCAAGATGGGACACGGCACCATGCAGGGACAGATGGAGGGCATGGATCATTCGAAGATGAACCATGGCTCCGCTGAAGCCCCGAGAACTACCAGTCGTACGCCGATTCCCGTTCTGACGGATGCTGATCGCCAAGCGGCTTTCCCGCCATTACCTGGCCACAAGGTTCACGACAGCGCCATCAACAGTTTTTTCCTGCTCGATCAGCTCGAATACCAGGACGCAGATGAGGGCAGCACCCTGGCCTGGGATGCGTCGGGCTGGGTAGGCGGTGATATCAACCGGGTCTGGTTCCGCTCCGAAGGCGAGCGTACCAACGGCGTGACCGAGGCTGCTGAATTACAGCTGCTGTACGGCCGCTCGATCGGCCCTTGGTGGGATGTCGTCGCGGGCGTTCGCCAGGACTTCAAACCGGAGTCGCCGCAGACTTGGGCCGCCTTCGGTATCCAGGGCATGGCGCTTTACGCCTTTGAGGCCGAAGCCACGGCCTTCGTCGGCGAGAATGGCCAAACTGCTGCCCGACTAGAGGGCGAGTACGACATTCTGCTGACCAACCGGCTGATTCTCCAGCCAACTGCCGAAATGAACTTCTACGGCAAGAACGATCCTGAGCGAGGTGTGGGGTCTGGGTTGGCAAATACCGAGCTCGGCTTGCGTCTGCGTTACGAGATTGTCAGACAGTTTGCTCCCTATGTCGGGGTTTCCTGGAGCCGCTCCTATGGCAACACGGCAGACATGGTGCGCGACGAGGGCGGTGATGTAGACGAGGCGCGTTTTGTCGCCGGTATCCGGATGTGGTTTTGAGAACCTGACATGAAAAGAACAATTAAAACTTTGGTGGCGGCCGGCGTGGTCGGTAGCACAGCTGTCCTGGCCGGCGCCTACTTTGGCGTGGTCAACGTGGGGGCCGATGATCCCCATTTTCCTGCAGTGCATGCGTTTCTCACGATGGCCCGTGACCGCTCTATCGAAGTCCGTTCGCAGGACATCGAGGTTCCCAACCTGGATGATCAAGCTCTTATTCGCGCCGGTGCGGGCAACTACAACTCCATGTGTATCGGCTGTCATTTGGCGCCAGGTGTGGCGGAGACCGAGCTAAGCCAATCGCTTTATCCTGCGCCCCCCAACCTCGCCAAGATCGGTGTCGATGGCAATCCGTCAGCAGCGTTCTGGGTGATCAAGCATGGCATCAAGGCAACGGGTATGCCTGCGTGGGGCAAGAGCATGGGAGACGAGTACATCTGGGGCATGGTTGCCTTCCTCAACCAACTGCCGACGATGGATGCCAAGCAATACCAAACACTCGTCGCATCCAGTGGCGGCCATCAGCACGGTGGTGGGGAAACGCAGATGCATAACCATGAAGGACAGCACGGCGACAACAAGCCTGGCCATCATGACAATAGTGGCGGTGGCGATGACCATCATGGATCAGGTGATGCTGGAGAGCCTGGTCATCACGATGCCGCGGCTACGGATAGCGAGGGTGGCTCCGCACCTAAGGCAGGTCACCATTCGGATATGAGTGGCGATGACCACCATGCTGGGGATGAGGCGTCGTCCAACGGAGGTGATCATCACGCCGAGCAGGCTCCGAATGCCTCGCCCAAGACCCACACCCACGCCGATGGCAAAGAGCACGTGCATGAAAGCTAAATATCTGGCCTTGCTGGCCGCTCTCTCCGTCACATCTGCAGTTCAAGCCGCTGATGCCCTGACGATTGATGTCCATCGTGATGCCAATTGCGGATGTTGCAAGAAGTGGATCTCACACCTCGAAGCGAATGGCTTCAAAGTCGTCGACCATGTCGAAAGCAACATGACGGCAGTGAAGCAAAGTCTGGGCGTTGCGCCGCGGTTGGCGTCTTGCCACACCGCAGTGATTGACGGCAAGTTCGTCGAAGGTCATGTGCCGGCGGCTCAGGTCATCGAGCTCACCAAGCGCGATGATCTGCTGGGCATCGCTGTTCCCGGGATGCCGGCGGGCTCCCCCGGCATGGAAGTCGATGGCGTACAGCATGCCTACCAGGTCATTGGCTTGACCAAGACGGGGTCTGATCAGGTCGTTGCAGAATATCCCGCTCAGTAGTACTGCCTGCCAGCACGGCCGCTTGTGTGTAGTGGCCGACTCATTTTCATACGTCCTTTAACCTAAGTAAAAAAGGCGCCCTAGGGCGCCAAGGGCTGTCTCCAAACCAAAGGAGCACTACGAGGGGACAGCAGGACCAAGGAGCGAGCGGGCAATCAACCCGCTCGCTTGCCAGGGTTAGAGAACTTCCAGCGGGTACTCGACAATCAGGCGGAACTCATCCAAATCCGACTCGAAGTCGGTGGCGCGAGTCGTGGCTTGTCGAATGCGAAAGGACATGTCCTTCAACGACCCAGACTGCACAACGTACTTGGCCTCGATGTCCCGCTCCCAGCGCTTCTGGTTGGTCAACGGATCGCCGTTGTCATCACGGCGCATATAGACTTCGTTGGCGTTGCTGTAGTCGGCATCCCAGCCCTGGGCATATCGAGTCATGAAGCTCAATCCAGGCACACCGAAAGGCTCCATATCCAGGTCATAGCGCACTTGCCATGACTTCTCCTTCGGCGAGTTGAAGTCGCTGTACTGGATGGAGTTGTCGAGGTAGATGGAGTCCGATTGGCGCAAGTAGTCGAAGTCATCATCGCCATTGTTGCGCTGGAGACCCACCAGCACTGTATGAGCGCCGAATTGGATGCCGACCTTGCCGCTCCAGATGTTGTTATCGAAGCTCCCGAGGAGCTGCCTCCCTTCATCGACCGCCTTGTAGTAGTTCAGCCCGCCGATCAAGGCGACATCGTCCGCAAGCGGGTAGCTCAGCGTGGTGCCCGCGTAATATTGATTCCAGGCATCCTTGAGGCGGCTGGTGTAGAGACTAAAGCCGACGTTGTCATTAAGCGTGTAATCACCACCGAAATAGGCGATCCATGGCGAGTCCACTTCGCCCGCGTAGAAGGTAGCGAAGCCGTCGCGCATGCTGCTGGTATTGGGTTGGCTCATCGAGTGGAGGCGACCGCCTTGAAGCGACAGTCCTTCCACGCTGCTGTTGACCACGGTGACACCTCGGAAACTCTCCGGTAAAAGCCGTGCATCACCGTATTAGACGACCGGGCTGACGGGAAAGACGTCGCCTACCTTGATCTCGGTATCCATGAACCGAGTTTTCACCGCGCCCCCCAGTTTGGAGTAGTTGTCCTCAGCCTGCCCGAGGCTGTTGTAAGGCATCACGTCGACTGAGCCGCCTGCTCCAGAACGGCCGTCGCCGGTGTCAAGCTTGAGCCCTAGCATGGCAAAGGCATCGACACCAAAGCCTATGGTGCCCTCGGTGAAACCAGACTCGAATCTGCCTATCACGCCATGCGCCCACTCTTCCGAATAGCCATTACCCGAGCTGCTGGACTGGCCTTTACGGAAATCGCGGTTGAAGTAGAGATTTCGATTGAGAATGGTCAGGCTGCTGCCTTCGATAAATCCCTCGCCTTTCTCGCCGGCGGCCATTGCAGCTTGCCCGGTACTGACGCTCAGAGTGAGCAGAGAAAGTCCTAACAGGGTTCTGTTATTCATAAATGCTCCTGATGTTATTGGCAGTTGTCATTGTGTGGTCGCATATATGTGCCAAGCGCGCCGGGCATAGCCAGGCACGCCTTGGTCATATTTCCACATGCCAAATAACGTCAGGGTGACTTGGAAATTACATTTCAGTCAGCGCGATGTCATTTATCTAGTTTTGATTACGGCAACCTGTCCCGGCTGCCCGGTATTCAAGAATATTCAGATCGCCATTGGAGTCCTCGTAGGTCATCTGGGCCGGCATCACACCGCAGCTAGAGTCCGTCGGGGTAGTGGCCACGACCCTGGCGATATCGAGTTTCATGCCGTAGCGGTAATGAATAACTTCAGGCGGATTCTTTCCGTTAGCGGCAGCATACTCTTGCATGGCCTGCTCATTGGCCTGAATCATCCGACCATAAACACGATCAGCGCCGCCTTCTGCCAGAGTGGCAGAGGAAACAACCATAGCGGCAAGGGCTGCAATAACTTTGAGGCTTTTCATGTTTAATCACTCCTTCAAGGTGGTGATTAAAATATAAACGCAAGACCCTGTCACAAACGTGAAGCGAGAATTACATTCCTGTAATGGATCTAAACTCTTTGAGAGTAAAGGTTTTGATACGTCAGTTATGTTTGGCACTCGTCAGAGCAATTACAGGCGTCGGCTACCGAAGATAACAATTTCTACCCAGGTATCAGTGAGTGGGTCATTGGAAAGTCAGCTTTGGTGAGGCGATCGTTAGCGGTAGTAATGCACTCTTGGCGGCTCCCCATAGTCGCCGTCTGTGCATTTCGCTAAATGCGTGCGCTGCACAAACAGTGCAACGCACGGATTATTGCTAATTACAGCAGTGGAAGGGTGTAGCTCACGATCAGGCGGTTCTCATCAACGTCGTTGCCGAAGTTGGTTGAACGTAGTGTGGCGTTGCGCCATTTAACGCCCAGGTTTTTCAGCGCACCGTCCTGAAAGACATAGGCGATGTCAGTATTGCGCTCCCACTCCTTACCATCGGCACCGCCTGCGCCTAGATCAATATTGTCGCCGGTCAGGTAACGGGTCATGAACGTCAAGCCAGGGATGCCAACGCTGGCAAAGTTGAAGTCATAGCGGGCCTGCCATGAGGTTTCGTCTTTGTTGGCGAAGTCACCGATTTGCACATAGTTGACCAGGAACGGATCGGTGCCGTTGATGTAGGCGTAGCCGGTGTCTCCGCTCATGCTCTGGTAACCAACACCGAGTGCGTGACCGCTAAATGCATAGGTGAACATCGCCCCGAATGCCTTGTTGTCGACGTTGCTGTTGCCCTCGTCGGTGGAGCGAGCGTAGCGCAGATCAGTTTTCAGCGATTGCTTGTCACCTAGCGGCAAGGTGTGCAGGACCGTGAAAATATGCTGCTTGTAGAAACCGTCTAGATTGCCGTAGTTGTAGCCGGTGGCTAGGTTGCTGTTCCACTTGTAGGTTGCTCCGGCGAAGTTGAATTCATCGCTATTCTGGGTTCCGCCGCCGCTGATAGCGCGGGCTGCGCCGCTGGTAATGCTGAGGTCTTCGCTATCGGATGAGTCGCGCTGGCTTACTTGTTTGAGCTGGCCGGCATCGAAGGTCAGGCCGGCAATCTCCAGCGAATTCAGGTGCCCGCCTTGAAAGGTCTGTGGCAGCAGGCGCGAATCGTTTGCTTGGACGGTTGGCAGTCGAGGTTGCAGCGTGCCCAGTTTCAGCACGCTGTTTGAAGCGCGCAGCTTCGCGGTTAAGCCCATCTCACCATATTCATCCTGCGCTGCACGAGGTGCTTCTTTGTTGCGTTTTAGAAGGCCCGTGCCTGAACGATCAGCGCTGGAGTCCAGCTTGAGACCCAGCATGCCGATGGCGTCGATACCCACGCCGACTGTCCCTTCAGTGAAGCCGGATTCGTAGCGCAGCAGGAAGCCCTGGGCCCATTCCTCCTGCTTTGACTGGCTAGCTGAGTCTTGGCGGAAATCACGATTGAAATAGAAGTTGCGCGCTTCCAGACCAGCTTTGCTATCTGCCAAAAAATCAGCTGCCGCTGGTTGACTGAGACCGAGTCCTCCAGCGCTCAGCAGGAGCCCGCACGTGACTCGGTTAAGCCATTGAGAGTTGGGGGTAGCAATGAGCATGTAATTATCCTCGTCGAAAACATGTGTGGTAGACGTGGGGCAGGCTCGGGTAGGCGTATTACACTTGCACATACTTTCGATGACATTTTTATTTCAATGATCGAGAGGGCGAATGAAAGCCTTACAGGGCGAGGGTTTCAATGCAGGAGTGGAAACTTTTGTTTGTTTCAGCGAGATGACTATTTGGTGAATTAGCTGCTTGTGGACTACTCAGGGCTACTGAGTGAACCAGTTGTGGCGATCTTCAAAGGCTTTGTAGATGAGCGATACCAGTGTCTGCACTTCTGATTGCTCTGCTGCCAGCGGGGACGTTGAAATCCAGACCACCCGTTCCAAGGCAGTCTCGAATAACTCGTCAAGGGGCAGCAGGTTACGGTCTACATGGGAGATGTAGCCAGGTAGCAGGCCAATGCAGGAGGAGTTACGCAGCAAGTCAACGACCCACTCTTGTGAATGCACTTGAATGACCGCGCTTTGGCGCTGACGGATCAGCTGATTCCATGGTTCGAAACTGTCAACCGTTGTGTTTCCCGCGAGCTGAACCAGCATGAAATCCTTGAGGTCGGCTACAGAACTCGGTAGGCGTTTACCCGCATAACGTTTGGCCATATGGGCACGATAGGGAATTCGTGCAAGCATCAATGGTGTTGTCATTGCAAAGCTTGGAGTCGGTCTTGGCGTGCCGGGATCGGTGATCCAAATCATGACCTCTGCCAGCCTCTCGGGCTCGCCCTCCTGTGGGATGATTTCTAGTCTCACGGCCGCGTCATTACGCAGCCAGGAGATCAAATCACGGGCCAGCAGGTCGGTGAGCAGTGCCGTCGGCACCGCAAGACGTACCAGAGCTCGCTGGACACTGACGTCCTCTGGATGCAGGTCACCGAATTTCTGGATCAGTAGTTGTTGTAATTCACGTCCTGTTGCGCTCAGGCTGAGCTCGCGTCCTTTATAAAGGAATAGCGGGGTACCTACAGTTGCCTCCAGCTTCCTGAGTTTTTTGCGCATCGGCACGATATGTAAGTTTAGGCTGCGTGCAGCCTGCCTAAAGCAGGCGCAGCGCGCGCTGGTCAAGAAAATCTGTGCTAGTTGGTGGTCGATGGTGAGAGGGTCGAACATGGGGGGCGATCAAAGCTCGTGCCAAGCAAAATGCATGTACTTTGAGCTTAACGAGACGAACCTAACGCCAGGATCGCAGCAGGATTACTTATTTGTAATCTGATGGAGGGAGGAGCTTTATGTTTGGAATTGAACTTCCGGCAGTATCACTTTATCAGCGCGGGCGGTTCTAAGCGCGGCACTCGACTACTAGTTCCGCGCTGAGGTTTGATGATTACAACAGCGGAAGTGTGTAGCTGACGATCAGGCGGTTCTCGTCAACATCGTTGCCGAAATTGGTTGAACGTAGTGTGGCGTTGCGCCATTTCACACCCAGGTTTTTCAGCGCACCGTCCTGGAAGACATATGCGATGTCAGTATTGCGCTCCCATTCCTTACCATCGGCGCTGCCTGCGCCTAGATCAATATTGTCACCAGTCAGGTAACGGGTCATGAACGTCAAGCCAGGGATGCCAACGCTGGCAAAGTTGAAGTCATAGCGGGCCTGCCATGAGGTTTCGTCTTTGTTGGCGAAGTCGCCGATCTGCACATAGTTGACCAGGAACGGATCGGTGCCGTTGATGTAGGCGTAGCCGGTGTCTCCGCTCATGCTCTGGTAGCCAACACCGAGGGCGTGGCCACCAAAGGCGTAGGTAAACATTGCTCCGAATGCCTTGTTGTCGACGTTGCTGTTGCCTTCATCGGTGGAGCGGGCGTAGCGAAGATCAGTTTTTAGCGACTGCTTGTCACCTAGCGGCAAGGTATGCAGGACAGTGAAAATATGCTGTTTGTAGAAGTCGTCCAGGTTGCCGTAGTTGTAGCCAGTGGTCAGGTTGCTGTTCCATTTGTAGGTCGCCCCGGCAAAGCTGAACTCATCGCTCGTCTGGGTTCCACCGCCACTGATAGCGCGGGCAGAGCCGCTGGTAATGCTGAGGTCTTCGCTATCGGAGGAGTCGCGCTGGCTTACTTGCTTGAGCTGGCCTGCATCAAAGGTAAGCCCGTCAATCTCCAGCGAGTTGAGATGTCCGCCCTGAAAGGTCTGTGGCTGTAGGCGCGAGTCGTTCGCTTGGACGGTTGGCAGCTTGGGTTGCAGCGTGCCTAATTTCAGCACGCTGTTCGAAGCACGTAGCTTCGCGGTTAAACCCATCTCGCCATATTCATCCTGCGCGGCACGAGGTGCTTCTTTATCGCGCTTGAGCAGGCCCGAGCCTGAGCGATCGGCGCTGGAGTCCAGCTTGAGGCCAAGCATGCCGATGGCGTCGATGCCCACGCCGACTGTCCCTTCGGTGAACCCGGATTCGTAGCGCAGCAGGAAGCCCTGGGCCCATTCCTCCTGCTTTGATTGGCTGGCTGAGTCTTGGCGGAAGTCGCGATTGAAATAGAAGTTACGCGCTTCCAGACCGGCTTTGCTGTCTGCAAAAAATTCAGCGGAGGCTGGCTGGCTAAGACTGAGTACCCCAGTACTCACCGCGACTGCCAAGAGGGTCTTCTTCATTGTTGTTTCTCCATGCTCAGGGGGTTGGCATATCGGGGAGCCGTCGCTGTATGCCGTGCTCTCCGAATAGGGGCGGGTTCCTCTGCAGCCAATCTTCGGCTGGTCGTTATGCCTGTACGCCTGCAGGGTCTAGGTCGAGGAACCATTGCGGACTTTGGGGAAGATCAAACGGAACACGGTGAAGCTGCCTGGCAGGCTGCTGACCTCGACCGTGCCCTGATGCAGGCTCATGATCGAGCGAACAATTGCCAGGCCAAGCCCTGTTCCACCTTCGGCACGAGAGCGGCTGGTATCGACACGGTAGAAGCGTTCGAACAAATGAGGGATGTGTTGTGCGGGAATGCCAATCCCGGGGTTTTCCACCGAGAACGATACGGTTTCGCTGTGCTTTTCGATCAGCAACGAAATGTTTGCGCCGATGGGGCTATGTCGAATCGCATTGGACAACAGGTTTGAAATCGCGCGCTGCACCATCAGCCGATCACCGAAGGTTAGGCCTGCTCCGACAATGCTCAGGCTGATCTGCTTCTCTTCCGCGGAGATGCTGAACAGATCCACAACGCGTCTTGCCTCATCTTCTAGGGCAATCTTCTCGAAGGGAACCAGGGACGCCGGGTGGCTGACTTGAGCGAGAAACAGCATGTCGGAAACAATCCGGGTGACGCGCTCAAGCTCTTCTGTACAGCACTCCAGTACGGCTTTGTATTCCTCTGGCGGACGCTCTCTGGAGAGAGTTACCTGGGCTTTGCCCATCAGGTTGGTGATGGGCGAACGCAACTCATGGGCCAAGTCATCAGAGAATTGCGATAGCTGCTGAACGCCGCCATCAAGTCGATGCAGCATGAAGTTGATGCCGTGGGCCAGCGCGCTGAGTTCTTGTGGAAGCTTATCCACGGAAATTCGGTGGGTCAGATCCTGTGTGGAGATCAGCGATGCAACCTGGCGAAATTGCCGGAGCGGAGAAAGGCCTCGCTGCACGATCCACCATGCGCCCATGCCAATCAGCGCGAGCAGAAGAGGGAGTGCGATCAGTGTTGACTTGAGGTAGGCACTGAGCAGTGCTTCGTCGGCAGATCGATCAATTGAGAGTAAGACCCTGACGTGGTCGCCGTCGTTGAGCAGCATCACCTTGGATGCGGTCAGGAAGTTGTTTCCCTCAGTATCCGACCAGCTTTGGTAACTAGGGGTATCGCCTGCTGGTATGTTGGCAAGAATGGGCTCCCTGGATTTCTCACCCAGATTCAGGAGTAATTTGGTGCCTGACTTTTTCCCGTAGATCGTCAGGTGCAGGTTGTCATGCCCCATGACCAGATCCAGCAACTCGTGAGGTTGCTGGGCAATTGCATGTGCACTCATGTCTTCGGCGAGATTGTGCTGAATCTGCTCCAGTTTGCCGTCAAGACTCTGCTTGGCCAACGAGTCCAGCTCATGGGTAAGCGCGAAGTAGGCGAGTGCCGCTAGCAGAACAACCAGTGCCGCCCCCATCACGCTGACCGACAGGCCAAGGCGCATGGATAGACTGGCCGGCTTCATGCCCGTTCCTCAAGCACGTACCCAACACCCCTGAGGGTGTGGATCAGTTTGTTATCGAACGGATCATCAATTTTGGCGCGTAGCCTGCGGATGGAGACTTCGACGACGTTTGTGTCGCAGTCAAAATTCATATCCCAGACCAGCGAAATGATCTGGGTGCGCGATAGCACTTCCCCAGAGCGGCGCATCAGTAGGTGCAGCAACGCAAACTCTTTAGTGGTCAGGTCGATGCGCTGCTCACCACGGAACGCGCGGTGCCTCGCCGGATCAAGCTCAAGGTCGGCTACCCGCAGCACTTCCGGTACTGGAATTTGCTCGCTTCGCCGTAGCAATGTACGAATTCGCGCAAGTAATTCAGGGAACTCGAACGGTTTGACTAAATAATCATCTGCCCCCAAATCCAGGCCTTTAATTTTATCCACTAAGCGCCCGCGTGCAGTCAGCATTATCACGCGTGTACTGCTGTTACTGCGTATATGCTCAAGCACGCCCCAGCCATCAATTTCAGGCAGGTTTACATCAAGCACTACCAAGTCGTAAGCGTGTTGCCTAACAAGGTGGAGACCGTCCACGCCAGTGGCTGCCTTATCAACTACATAGCCACTTTCGCTTAAACCTTGGTGTAAGTATTCGGCAGTCTTGGGCTCGTCCTCGACAATAAGGATTCGCATAAAAATTCACCTTAAAATGTGCAGCCAGTATTTTTTAGATATTCTTTTGTTGTGGCTGCGGAGTGGTTTTAATTCTTTCATCGGCGGTCACGGATATGACCTACGGCTTTTCAGGTTGCTCCAAGGCTAAAGCCTGAAGCGGCTTTAGGGTCAAGCTGTAATGCCTATTTCGCATGGCTCCAAGGTGTTAAGCGACAACGTGTCGCAGTACTTGCCCTTATCCAAAACCCCCAACTTTTGACTGGCAGGGCTGCCCGGGGCGCTACACGCGAGGCAACCGCTATTTAACTGTGTTTGTTTCTAGTTGTTGCTGGGCGCTAAATCGCCTGCTCTCTTGAGCGCTGCCAATACTAATACAGGCCTACTTGGAAAGGTGCTGGATAACGTATTTGTAATTTTCCAGTCACCTTGCTGATAGGCGTGGAGCACTACATTCTGCCGGGAATTGGCTTTCTACTTATTTTCCCAAGTAATGATCCTCGATATCCCTCGGGATTAATAAATATAAAGGCCTTCATTATATTCCAGCAGAGTTAGTTCTGCGGAGGACTTTTAAGTGCATGTAAAAACAATGGCCGGACATGGAGTTGGAGTAGGTAAGTTCTGTGTGTTATCAGGGCTACTGGCTGCATTGTTAATTGCTCCAGTTCCAACAACTGCTGCCGAATCAACAAGGCAGTCAATAACGATTGATGAGGCGTTGGCGCAAGCGCTCACTGAGAACCAGGAGTTCGCTGCAGCACAATGGAATACAGGTATTGCCGAAGGTGCTCGTACTCAAGCTGGGCTGATCCCGAATCCTGAGTTGTCCTGGAGCGTTGAGGACACGCGCAGTGAGTCGCGCGTTACCAGCATTCAGGTATCTCAGCCAATTGAGCTGGGCGGCAAGCGTAGCGCGCGTATTGATGTGTCTGAGCGTGATCAGGACGCGGTGGCGATTGATCTGGAGCGTAAGAAAAACATCTTGCGCGCTGAGGTCATCCAGGCCTTTTACTCAGCCCTGCGTGCCCAGGAAGGACTGCAGCTTTCCACTCAGTCGTTAGACCTTGCCCGTCGCGGACTTCAGGTGGTCGAAGGGCGCGTAAAGGCCGGCAAGGCTTCGCCAATCGAAATTTCGCGTGCTCAGGTGCAGCTTTCGGAAATTCAACTGGAGCTGAATCGCGCACGCCTCAATCAAAGCAATGCCTACAAGCAACTGGCGCTCATAACGGGTGCCGAGACACCGAACTTCGCGCATGTCGAGGGTGATCTTGAGCGCCTGCCGTACCTGCCGTCGCAGGCTGAGATGCTTGCACGCATAACAGATACAGCGGACCTACGGCTGGCCAGCACGCACATCCAGCGTGCCGAGTCTTCCTTGGAACTCGAAAAGTCGCAGCGCATTCCAGACCTCACCGTCAGTGTTGGCAGCCAATACGACGAAGGGCTTGGCGAGCGCGTCAATTTGCTCGGCTTGTCGATGCCTATTCCGTTGTTCAACCGTAACCAAGGCAATGTGCTGGCCGCTGCTCAAGGAGCTGACCAAGCGCGGGATTTGCGCAATGCCGCAGAACTCCGCCTGCGCGCGGAAGCCCAGCAGGCATTTGAGCAGTGGGAAAGCGCTAGAAGTGAAGTCGACTCGATCAGCGGCACACTGCTGCCGACCGCGCAGCAAGCAGTAGAGGGCGCAGTACGTGGATTCGAGATGGGCAAGTTTGCCTTTATCGATGTACTCGATGCTCAGCGCACCCTCGTAAGCATGCGCTCCCAGTACCTGAATACCCTGGATGAAGCTATCTCGGCCTGGGTGAGCTTGGAGAAGATTTACGGCTCCCAACTCAACATCGAATTCAAAAAATAAGCATCTCTGCGCACCTACATAACGCCTTAGACGGTCGCGTCATGCGACATGAAGCCTCGCCTGCTTTCCTGGCGGCTGCATGTTTATTGAGCGCGTTTAGTCGCCGCCTGGGCATGAATCAAATTCAATACTTTTGATAATTTGGAGTTACCAATGGCATCAACAACTCCCAGAAAGCAGTGGCTGATGATTGTGGCTGTTGTCGTCATCGGTTTAGCCGTGGCGGGCCTGATTCTAAGTGGTAGCCCTGGTAAGTCCGGGGAGGAAGGCCATGGCCATGATGAGAGTCATGAGGATGTATCGGCTCACGCAGATCCCGAGCACCACGGGGAGGCTTCGGCCGACGAGCATGAAGAGGCCGATGAGCATGCAGATAAAGAGCACCATGAAACTGTAGAACCCACCAAGGGCGAGCATGGCGGCAAGCTTTTCACCGAGGGTGATTATGCACTTGAAGTGACGATTTTTGAGGAGGGCGTAGAGCCTCAGTTCAGGCTCTATACCTACCTGGACGGTAAGCTTTTAAATCCTACTGAAAGCACGGTACAGGTGACCTTGTTGCGTCTTGGCCAACCTGCGCAAATCATCAATTTCAGCAAAGAGAATGACTACCTACGTGGCGATGCCGCGGTTGTAGAGCCGCATTCATTCCAGGTTTCCATCAGCGCCAAGCACAGTGGCAAGAGCTATTCGTTCGGTTACGAGCAGGTTGAGGGCCGCGTGACGATGACGGATGCGCAGCTTGAGCAGGGTGGCGTCACGCTCGCCACTGCTGGTCCAGCGAAAATCGCCTCCACGCTGCAAGTGCTCGGCGAGGTTCGTTACAACGGTGACCGCACGGTTCAGGTGACCCCGCAACTTGCCGGGCGCGTCGACTCGGTGGCGGTTAGTGCTGGCGATACGGTCAGCAAGGGTCAGGTATTGGCCAAAATCTCCAGCCAGGCGCTGGCCGAACTGCGTGGCGAGCTAATGGCCGCCCAGCAACGCTCTGCGCTTGCCCGCACGACCTATGCACGTGAAAAGCAATTGTGGGAAGAGAAGATTTCCGCCGAGCAGGACTTCCTGCAGGCGCAAGTTGCCATGCAGGAAGCTGCTATCGCAGTGCAGCGCGTCCAGCAACAAATCGCTTCGCTGGGCGGTGCCCCGGCCAAAGGCCAGAATCTCACCGAATTCGAGATTCGTGCCCCTATCGATGGCGTGATAACCAGCAAAAGCATCTCTGTTGGTGAAGTACTCAAAGAGGACTCCGCAGTCTTTACCGTCTCGGATTTGTCGACCGTATGGGTGGACTCAACCGTCGCGGCGAAAGACTTGGGCGTAATCGCCGAAGGGCAAAACGTTGTCGTGAGCTCCAGCGCATTCGCCGCCACGGCTAAGGGCTCCATTTCCTATGTCAGCGCTCTGGTTGGGGCGCAAACCCGCTCGGCGACTGCTCGCATCGTGCTAGCCAACCCAGATCGGATATGGCGGCCTGGTTTGCCAGTGACGGTCGAGGTGATTGCCCAGGAGAACGACGTTCCCGTTGCAGTAGCGGTCGAAGCGATCCAGACCGTTCGCGATTGGCAGGTAGTGTTCGGCCGCTTCGATAACCAGCTAGAAGCTCGGCCTCTTGAGCTGGGCAAATCCGACGGCCACTTCGTCGAGGTTATCTCGGGTCTGAAGGCGGGCGATCGATACGCGCTGAAGAACAGCTTCCTGATCAAAGCTGAGCTTGGCAAAGCCGGCGCGAGCCATGACCACTAATTCGGAGTCGAGCTATGAAACAAGTTACAGCTATTTTTCGTCCGATCCGGCTTGAAGCCGTCGAGCAAGCGCTGCACGCACTGCCGCATCTACCAGGATTCACCATCCTGCCAGCCCATGGTCATCCGCGTGGTCACGGCAAGGATCATGGATATATCGCAGACGAATGGAATCCAGACGCCCATCAGCATCTCGTGCTGCTGGCGTTCTGCTCCGATGAGGTTGCCGATGAGATCGTCCATGCCATCGAGAAGGCCGCCCACACAGGTGTTCCCGGTGATGGAATCGTCGCCGTGGCCCCTTTGACCGACGCATTGCGCATCCGTACTGGAGAGCGCGGTGATGCTGCGCTTTAGGGGAAATTGACATGTACGAACGATTAATTCGCTTCGCCATCGACCAGCGCTGGCTAGTCTTGCTGGCTGTGCTCGGCATGGCGGCGTTGGGTGTTTACAGCTACCAGAAGTTGCCGATTGATGCGGTTCCCGACATCACCAACGTGCAGGTGCAGATCAATACCGAGGCAAAGGGCTACTCGCCACTGGAAACTGAGCAACGCGTGACCTTTCCGATTGAATCGGTAATGGCTGGGCTGCCCAACTTACAGGAAACGCGTTCAATCTCACGCTACGGGTTGTCGCAGGTCACCGTCATTTTCGAAGACGGCACAGACATCTACTTCGCTCGTCAGTTGGTGAATGAGCGGATACAGGAAGCGCGTAGCAATCTACCCAGTGATCTGTCGCCGAGCATGGGGCCAATCGCTTCTGGTCTGGGCGAGATCTACATGTGGACCATCGAGGCGCAAGACGGTGCGAAGAAGCCGGATGGCAGCGCCTATACTCCGATGGATTTGCGTGAGATTCAGGACTGGATCGTCAAGCCGCAACTGCGAACCGTCAAAGGTGTTACCGAGATCAACACCATTGGCGGTTATGCCAAGGAGTTCCAGGTTTCACCCAAGCCGGAGCGCCTGGTCGCACATGGCCTCAGCCTGCAGGACATTGTGGTTGCGTTGGAGAGCAATAATGCCAACGTTGGTGCGGGCTACATCGAACGCAGCGGCGAGCAGTACCTGATCCGCGCTCCGGGACAAGTCGGCAATATCGCTGACATCGCCAACATCATCATCAAGAACACCGATGGTGTTCCTGTGCGCATCGGTGATGTGGCCGAGGTTGGCCTGGGTAAGGAGCTGCGCACCGGGGCCGCTACTGAGAACGGCCAGGAGGTGGTGCTCGGCACTGCCTTTATGTTGATTGGTGAGAACAGCCGCTATGTATCGCAGGCTGTCGACCAGCGCATAAAGGAGATCAATCGCAACCTGCCGAAAGGAGTCATAGCGAAGACGGTCTATGACCGCACTGTATTGGTCGATAAGGCCATCAATACGGTGAAGAAGAATCTGATCGAAGGCGCTCTGCTGGTTATCGCTATCCTGTTCCTGTTCCTGGGTAACATTCGGGCGGCCCTCATCACCGCAATGGTGATTCCGCTGTCGATGCTGTTCACCTTTACGGGCATGGTCAGCAACAAGGTCAGCGCGAACCTGATGAGCCTTGGCGCACTCGATTTCGGCATCATCATCGATGGTGCCGTGGTGATCGTAGAGAACTGCGTGCGTCGTTTGGCTCACGCCCAGGCCGCAGCAGGCCGAACGTTGACCCGTAATGAGCGCTTCCATGAGGTGTTCGCGGCGTCGAAGGAGGCGCGTCGTCCACTGCTGTTCGGCCAACTGATCATTATGGTGGTGTACCTGCCGATATTTGCGCTCACCGGCGTGGAAGGCAAGATGTTCCACCCAATGGCGTTCACCGTGGTGACAGCCCTGTTCGGAGCCATGATCCTCTCGGTGACATTCGTCCCGGCAGCTGTTGCACTGTTCCTCAATGGCAACGTCAGTGAAAAAGAAAATCGGCTAATGGCCTGGGTCAAGCAAGGCTACGCGCCGTTGCTAGATTGGGTCATGGTCAGCAAGCCGTTAGTGCTGACCATTGCGACAGTCATCATGGTGCTTTCTGGTTTAGCTGCTTCGCGGATGGGCAGTGAGTTCGTGCCGAGCCTGGATGAGGGCGATATCGCTTTGCATGCCCTGCGTATTCCTGGCACTAGCCTTTCGCAAGCAATTGAAATGCAGGTGCAACTCGAACAACGAATCAAATCCTTTGCCGAGGTTGATACGGTGTTCGCCAAGCTTGGAACTGCTGAAGTCGCAACCGATCCAATGCCGCCGAACGTGGCGGACAACTTTGTCATGCTAAAGCCGCGCGACCAGTGGCCCGATCCTGATCGCAGCAAAGCCGATTTGGTTGCGGCGATGCAGGAGGCGGTTGAACAGGTTTCCGGCAACAACTATGAGTTCACTCAGCCCATTCAGATGCGCTTCAACGAGCTGATCTCCGGCGTACGCAGTGACGTCGCAGTGAAAGTGTTTGGCGATGACATGGATGTGATGAACGAGACCGCCGAGCAAATCGCTGAGGTGCTGGAGGGTATTCCAGGAGCAGCTGATGTGAAGGTCGAACAGACCACCGGTCTGCCGATGCTCAGCGTACAAATCGACCGTGAGAAAGCCGCACGATTCGGTTTGAATGTCTCGGAGATTCAGGACGCCATTTCCACCGCCATCGGCGGGCGCGAGGCGGGTGCACTGTTTGAAGGTGACCGGCGTTTCGATATCCAAGTTCGCCTGGCGGACGAGTGGCGCAATGATGTCGACAAGATCCAGCAGCTACCTATTCGTCTGGCCAATGGCGATGGGTTGGATGGCCCAGGGTTTGTGCGCTTGGCTGATGTGGCGAGTGTGGTGTCCGCACCGGGGCCGAACCAGATCAGCCGTGAAAGTGGCAAGCGCCGCGTGGTGGTCACCGCTAACGTTCGCGGTCGCGATATCGGCTCATTTGTCGCCGAGGCCGAGAGCAAGATCGCCCAGGCGGTTAGCGTCCCTACAGGCTACTGGACGACCTGGGGCGGCACCTTCGAGCAGCTTCAGTCGGCGGCCAAGCGCCTGCAGATTGTCGTACCGGTCTCATTGCTGCTGGTGTTCACACTGCTCTTTATGATGTTCGGCAATGTCAAAGATGGCCTGCTGGTGTTCACCGGCGTGCCCTTCGCGCTGACAGGCGGGATCATGGCCTTGTGGCTGCGAGATATTCCGCTCTCGATCTCCGCGGGCGTGGGTTTCATTGCTTTGTCGGGCGTGGCGGTGCTCAACGGCCTGGTAATGATTTCCTTCATTCGCAGTTTGCGTGAGAACGGCATGGGGCTGGACGAGGCCATCCGCGAAGGCGCATTGACGCGCCTACGGCCAGTGCTGATGACTGCTTTGGTGGCGTCTCTGGGCTTTATTCCAATGGCCACTGCCATCGGTACGGGCGCGGAAGTTCAGCGCCCTCTGGCGACGGTAGTGATTGGCGGAATTCTGTCCTCAACAGCGCTGACGCTGCTGGTTTTGCCATTGCTCTACCGCTTGGCCCATCGTCTGCGCTAAGTTCACAGCGCTATTCGTTTGCAACTGAAAAGCCCCGCTCTTGAGCGGGGCTTTTTGCTTACCGTAAATACCGCTCAATGTGGGCGGTGACTGTGCCGTGACGTCCTCAGCGGCTTTTTTTACGCCAGATGAGAATCGGCACTGCCCGGATGTAGACAAGTTCACCCACCAACTCAACCAGTGTCTGGGTGATGACCGCTGCGGCTGCAAGCCCTCGTATTTCTTCAGGTAATGCCAGGGCCAGCGGAAGAACCACCAACGAGTTACGTGTGGCGGTACTGAAAGTAACCGCTCTCGCCGTCGAGGCGGGCAGTTTATAAGCTTTTGAAGCGAGTGCGCCCACTACGGGGGCCAAAAGCATGAAACCGATATACACCGGGATCACCGGTAAAAGCTGGTCGATATCACGTACCACTGGCGAGATTTGCGACCCAACCACCGCAATGAGAACTGCCGCCATCGCAGGGACTGGCATCCATGCCCATACGGTGTTCCAGCGACCTACGATCCGCGAGCGCTTAGCCAAGGCTGCTGTAGCCACCGCGAGCAATAAAGGCACGACAATCAGTGCGAGAAAGGCTTCAGCGAAAGGCGCTATCGAGATAACGACTTGGGATTGCTCCCCTAGCATAAAAGCCAAATACACAGGCAACAGCACAAGTTGCAACAGCAAGAGGATGGGGGTTGCTGCAAGAATCGCACGCGAGTCGCCTCTGCCTATGTGCGTAAATACCACCACGTAGTCGATACAGGGAGTGAGCAAAACCAGAAGAGCGCCGATTAGTACTGCCGGGTGTTCTGCGAGCCCTCTGGTTAGTGCCCACACCAACAGTGGAATCAGTACAAAATTGGCGATCAGCAAGGCAGACATGAAGCGTTTGTTGCTAAGACTCTCGCGGAAATCAAGAAAGGGGATTTGCAGGAACATCGCGTACATCAGCACGGCGATAGTCGGGGTCACTAATGCGTTCAGGCTCTGCGTAGCTGCAGGAGCTATTAACCCACCGATTGCCGCTGCAATGACCGCAACGAAATAGATCGGTATCTGGTTTTGTTCAAGCGCATCCCTACTCATAGCATCCTCAAGGAGTAAAAACTTCAGCTTACATGAGGTAGCGGAGAGCGCGGCGATACTCTTGGATGGCCTGAATCATGAAAAATTGAGATGGGCACGGCGTCTAGCTATTGAGTAGGTATCTGCTGACGGTGCAAGGGCGCGGTATTCAAATGACACCGTGTTCTAGCATCGGGGTGATAGCCAGTGCCTTTGCAGATATCAGGCAGATCAATCTAAAGGCCTGCACCGGTATCATTTTGCCCTTCTTGCTACACGCTGACAGCGATGGCTTGTTGCAGACATGAATGACTTGCGGAAGAGTAGAGTTAGTTTTCTAGCTTGGAGGTTTAAACTCCCAGTGAGTCTTTTTTATTAAAGATTAAATAAAAAAAGCGCCCCGAAGGGCGCTTAGGGTACACCTCTTTCCAAAGGAGCTCGGGAGCTTCTAGAGGTGAACATCGTTCGGAAGTGGGCGGTTAGTCAGCGTTGGTTTCTTTTTTAATATCGGTATTGGCCCGATTTTGGTTGCTGGTCTTAACCTTTAGTTCGTCCGCCGGTTTGGCAGAAGGCTCAGTTCCGTGAATTCGTTTTTGATCTGCTCGAAATTTTTCCTGAGCTTTCATTGAGCGATCATAGCCATCTTCTGCATAAGTCTGTGTGGAGCCGACAAGAAGTACCGATCCAATAACTAGAGCTTTCAACATCTTCATAAGGCAGGCCTCGTAAAATTCAATTAGTAGCTTGTCGAGGTTCATGGACAAGTTCTGCAAGTTCGAGTGAATTTTACGGGGGTGAAGCTAACAGCAGCGTGAGCTCAACATTACATTCTTGAAATCTAATAACTATCTATCTTGTTATGCATGAGCGGGCAGGGCTTTTAGAGCCCGCCCGCCCATCCATTTTTAGAGCACGCTCAGTGGGTACTCGACGATCAGACGAACCTCGTCCAGATCCGACTCGTAATCCGTTGCGCGGGTAGTCATCTGGCGAACGCGGAAGGACATCTCTTTCAGTGAGCCCGTTTGGACGACGTACTTGGCTTCGATGTTGCGCTCCCAGCGCTTCTGGTCGGTCAGCGGATTACCATCGGCATCACGACGCATATACACATTGTTGGCGTCGGAGTAGTCCGCATCTGTACCCAGCGCATAGCGCGTCATGAAGGTCAGTCCAGGAACGCCATAGCTGGCCATATCTAGGTCGTAGCGCAGCATCCAGGACTTCTCTTTCGGCGAGTTGAAGTCGCTGTACTGAATAGAGTTGTCGAGGAAGATGGAATCAGACTGGCGCAGGTAGTCGAAATCATCGTCGCCGTTGTTGCGCTGGTGCGACAGGGCAACGCTGTGTGCACCGAACTGCACACCCACTTTGCCGCTGTAAATGTCGTTATCGAACTCACCCAGCAGCTGCTGGCCGTCATCGACAGCTTTGTAGTAGTTCAAACCACCGAACAAGGAAACACTGTCGGTCAGCGGGTAGGTGAAGGACGTACCGGCATAGTGCTGCTTCCAAGCATCCTTGAGTTGGCTGCTATAGAGACTAAAGCTCAGGTTGTCATTTAGCGAATAGTCACCGCCGAAATAGGCAACCCATGGAGACGCGACAGAGCCCGCATAGAAGGTTGCGAACTCATCACGCATGGTGCTGACCTGCGGCTGGCTCATGGCATGCAGGCGGCCACCCTGAAGGGTCAAACCATCAAAGCTTGTGTTCTCAACCGTAACGCCGCGAAAGCTTTCCGGTAGCAGGCGGGAGTCACCGTAGTGAACCACCGGCGTCATGGGGAACACATCACCCACTTTGACAACGGTGTCGAATAGCCGGGCTTTTACTGCACCACCCACTTTGGAGTAGTTATCTTCGGCTTCACCATCACTATTTACCGGCAGCAGATTAACAGTACCACCTGGGCCATATCGACCATCCCCGGTATCCAGTTTAAGGCCGAGCATGGCGAAGGCATCAATACCAAAGCCTACGGTGCCTTGGGTAAAGCCCGACTCGAACTGGCCAATGATCCCGTGTGCCCAAGCTTCAGTATAACCATTGTCAGTGTTGCTCGACTGACCTTTACGAAAGTCACGATTCATGTAGAAGTTACGGTTGAGAATATTGAAACTGCTACCTTCTACAAAACCTTCGGCTTGCTCTTCTGCGGCCGCCATGAGCGGAGCTGCACTGACAATCGCCGAAAATACTGCAAGGGATAGTTTGGTTTTATTAAGCATTTATTGCTCCTTTATAATTGGCAGTTATTAGTCTAGTTTTCGCCATGGCGTTCTTATAGGTATTGCACCCTCAAGCGCTCTGCGCCTTTGGGGAGCTGAGCCCTATCCTTGCAAGCTGAAGATAACTTGAAGATGATTGGAAAATTACAATTCTGTAATCTTCACAAGGCGGCAATGAAAGTTGTCTTAAAGCGACATTTGAATTCAGATTTTCAATAGAATCCGACGGGTAGGTCGAGAGAGCTCCAGCCTTGATCAGGCCGAATGTTCATGACTGCCAGCTCATAGGACGGTGCACTCAGATAGATCGATAGCGCCGGGCTGATGTGACAAGCCGGCTGGGGGTGACGCCGGTTGATCTTGTTTGGATGCTCGTAAGCGTCCACCCGAATCACCTTGCGTGATTCGGGCATGCTGCTCACTCCCGCCGTGTAAGCCAGCATTTCGCTGACGAGCTGGAGCTGGCAGGCGCACTGCGTATATTCCAGCTCATGGCAGTAATGGTGCATGAAACTGTGACCGCATGGGTGTGAATAGCCATGGGCTCAGCGCTTACCAGACGAAGAGTTGGTTGATGCGACCAAGAACCTAGCAAGGTGCGATTACTACAGCGGCTGAGAGTTTCCGTAGTTAAAGCCATTTGCCGCCAAGGTTGCCCAGCGGCGCTGACGGTGGGCGTAGAACAGGCGCGCAAATAGCCAGACGAACGGAGTGAGGACGCCCGCCTTGATGGTCACGCTATCTCGGTAAAGCGTTCCGCCGTTGACCTCTTGTGCCGTAATGAGGTGATCCCACTTGCTGATCAGCGGGCTGTAGCCGTTGTCTCTTAGCATGAAAATCTGAGCATTTTCCGTCTGCGGGTATGTAATCACAATCGCCTGACGGCCAATGGGAAGTACGCCGAATAGCTTCAGCTTGACCCAGTAGGTGCCCTCGCTCCAGGTATCAGGAAACTCAGCCGGATCCAGCGGGCTGAAACTCAATAAGGGTGAAGCAACCTGACGCAACAGGCGTGGTTTGCGCACCTGGGCGATCACCTTTGCGAGTGGGCACGGCAGCTGGGTGGCGAGATCGACTTGCATGGGCGCAATTACCGACTGGACAGGTTTTGCTCGTCACTCGCAAGCAAGGTCTGGAGTTCTTCAGGAACCGGCATGGGCTTGAAAGCACTGACCCTGGAGCGGCCTGTATTGCCGATAGGCACCCAGATTTTGGAGAACAGCAGGGCCGCGAAAATACGTGGTAGTTGCCCCGCGACCTCGCGGTAATCGCCGGTCTGCCAGCCGAGCACAAGCATCAGCCAGTGTGACCCAGCATGCAGCACGGGTTGGCGTTGGGTCAGGATGTGCGCGCGCTCTAACCATTGAAAGGCATCTGCGCTGCGCTGTTCCTGCATGGCCTGCCGGGCCTGCTGAAAGGCTTGTTCAATTGCGAGTTGCAATGCTGCTTTCATCTTCAATCCTCCAACCCTACTTTTTAAGCAGGCGCAGGCCGTTGAACACCACCAGCAGACTGACACCCATGTCTGCAAAGACGGCCATCCACATCGTCGCCTGCCCCGTTAAGGTAATGGCGAGAAACAGGGCCTTGATCCCTAACGCCAGCACGATGTTCTGCTTGAGGATGGCGGCGGTCTGTTGAGACAGGCGGATGAAGGCCGGGATCTTGCGCAGGTCGTCATCCATCAAGGCCACATCCGCAGTTTCGATGGCAGTGTCTGTGCCTGCGGCGGCCATGGCGAAACCGATTTCAGACTTCGCCAGCGCCGGCGCATCGTTGATGCCATCGCCGACCATCCCAACAACGTAGCCGCGCGCTTGCAATGCTTCAACGGCCTGCAATTTGTCGACTGGCAGGAGATTGCCGCGTGCCTCGTCGATGCCTACCTGCTGTGCAATCGCATCTGCGGTGTGCGGGTTATCGCCGGTCAGCATTGTGGTCTTCACGCCAAGCGCGTGAAGTTCCTCAATTGCCTGGCGGCTGGAGTCCTTGACGGTATCGGCAACGGCGAACAGGGCAATGGCACGCTGCGGATTGCACAGCACCACCACTGTTTTACCTTGGCGTTCGAGACGCTCCAGCGTCGCTTCCAGCTCGGGTGAGCAGAGGCCAAGCTCTTCCACCAGACGGTGGTTACCCAGGTGGAAATCTATGCCTTCGATGGTGCCTCGAACACCTCGACCCAGTAGGGCTTCGAATCCCTCAACGGCAGCAAACGTCAGGCCATTCTCAGTGGCATGCTTGGCTATTGCCTGCGAAACCGGGTGGTCAGAGCGACTGGCGAGACTGGCAGCATGAGTACGGTAGAGTTCTGAGTCCTGTTCAACCAACGGCATGTAATCGGTCTGTACCGGCTTGCCATGAGTAATGGTTCCGGTTTTGTCGAGTGCCAGGACGCCAAGCTTGCCACCGATTTCCAGATAGACGCCGCCTTTGACCAAAATGCCTTTACGCGCCGCCGCTGCCAGGCCACTGACAATGGTGACGGGCGTCGAGATGACCAAGGCGCAAGGGCAAGCGACCACCAGCAGCACCAAGGCACGGTAGATCCAGTCGTACCAGGGCTCGGCCATGAAGAGTGGCGGCACAATGGCGATAGCCAGGGCGAATAGGAATACGACAGGGGTGTATACCTTGGCGAACTGATCGACAAAGCGCTGGGTCGGCGCACGTGAACCCTGCGCCTCTTCGACCGCGTGAATGATACGTGCCAGCGTGGTGTTGGCTGCGGCGGCCAGGACGCGGTATTCCAAGGAGCCGGCTTCGTTGATGGTTCCTGCAAAAACCGGATCGCCGATGGTTTTCTCTACAGGCAGGCTTTCCCCTGTGATGGGCGCTTGGTTGATGGTGGAATTCCCGGAAGTTACCTCGCCATCGAGACCGATTCGTTCGCCCGGTCTTACCCTGACCAATGCGCCTACGGCGATGGTTTTAACGTCAACTTCAAGCCATGTGCCATCGATCTGCTGCACCGTGGCGCGCTCCGGCGTCAGATCCATCAGGCCGCGTATGGCATTGCGCGCCCGATCCAGCGACTTCGCTTCGATCAACTCGGCGACAGAAAAGAGGAACATGACCATGGCCGCTTCTGGCCATTGTCCAATCAGCACCGCACCGGTCACCGCGATACTCATCAGCGCATTGATGTTCAGGTTACGGTTCTTCAGCGCGATCCAGCCCTTTTTATAGGTCGTCAGGCCGCACAGCAGAATGGCGAGCAGCGCCATGCCAGCCACAGCCCAATCTGGCGCAAGCTCGGCAAAGTGGATCACTTCCGCCGATACGGCGGCCACGCCCGATAGCGCCAAGGGCCACCAGGCCTTCTTGCGCGGGGTGCTTTGCGTTTCTTCGTTTGCTGTTGCGGAACCCTCAACCACTGGCGTGAAACCAAGCTCGCGAATAGCTGCCAGTGCTGCTGGCAGTGCTTCTGCTGAGTGGCTGAGCGTCAGTACGCGCTGAAGCAGGTTGAACTCCAACGCACTGATGCCGGGTAGCGAGGTCAGCTTGTCGCGGATTAGCTTTTCTTCCGTTGGGCAGTCCATCTGTTCGATTTTGATGCGGGCTTGCCCCTCAGCAGAGAGCGGTTCTGCTTGCATACCTAGGGATGAGATCGCCGCTTCAATAAGAGCGGTCGACGGCAAGCTGTGCCATACCCCAAGAACGCGATTGATCAGATTGAAATCGAGCTTGTCTATGCCAGCCAGCTTGCTCAGTTTGTCTTGAATCAGCGTCTGTTCGGTGGGGCAGTCCATTTGTTCAATACGGAAACTGCTGAGCCTGGAGCGAACCATGGCATTTACCGTTGTAGTTGCCGTGGCCGAGCACTTAAACGCGCCGCTGGGGTCACAGCAGACATCCTTTGAAACCGCTTCAGGTTTTTGTTCATCACTGCAGCAACCAGCCATGGGGGTATCCTTATTGGTCAGTGCTGTAGAGTGAACACCCTGAAGCCACTACAGGGTCAAGAGTTTGTAGAAGGGGTATTTCATGAAAATTGGAGAGCTGGCCAAGCTTGCCGATTGCCAGGTTGAAACGGTTCGCTATTACGAGCGTGAAGGGCTGTTGCCGACACCGGCTCGCAGCGAGGGCAATTATCGTCTTTACAGCAGTGAGCACCTTGAGCGACTTACGTTCATCCGTAACTGCCGAACACTGGACATGACCCTGGACGAGATCAGAAGCTTGTTGGCGCTGATGGATCGGCCAGAGGGGAACTGTGAGGGTGTGAATAGCTTAGTGGATGAGCACATTGAGCATGTGCAAGCGCGCGTGACCAGCCTGCTGGCCCTGCAACAACAGCTGGTTGAGTTACGACACCGTTGCGCCTCTGAGCGCGGCGTAGACGAGTGTGGAATCCTCCAGCGCCTGAATACCACCGGCGGAGTCAGTGCACTTCCAGATGATGGCCATACCCACGTTGGGAAAAGCCATCGCCACTAAACAATGCGCCACCACCTGCAGTACTCGGCACGAGACATTGCAGGCGGTGGTGCGGGTTCGTTTGTTTACAGACTGCAAGCGCTTATTTGCTTTGTTCGATTTCAGCTTTAACCAGATCAATCAGTGGCTGTGCACCAAAGCTCAGGAGCGGCTTGCCATTCACAAAGAACGTGGGCGTCTGGCGCACGGCAGCAGCTTGGGCATCCTGGGCGTCTGTTTTAAGCGTTTCGGTGATATCGGTAGCCATCATCTCTGCGCGGGCCTTTTCCACATCTAAGCCTGCAGCTTCAGCAGCCTCCCAGGCTTTGAGCACCTGAGGGTCACTGTGCCATTGCGGTTGAGCCGCCATGATTGCCTCCAGAACCGGCTCATAGACCCCCTGCTTACGCGCAGTTTCAAGGATTCTTGCCGCTGTTTCAGAGCCTTCATGGAAGAGGACGTAACGCAGCACCAAGCGCACATCTTTCGGGTTCTCAGCCAGGATCTGCTTAACCAGTGGAAAGAAGGCACGGCAGGCTTCGCAGGACGGATCGAAGAACTCAACAATGGTTACTGGCGCAGTAGCGGCACCGATAACTGGCGAATGGAAGCGCACCAAGGAGCTGGTTGCCGGGGCAGCTGGCGGAGTTTCTTCGCTTGCCGAATATCGATCATAAACGAATGCCGCAGCAGCGAAGCCGAGCGCAGTAAGAATGCTGATGACGAGGACGATTGCACGTCTGCTCATAGGGAAGACCTCCGGCGGATGAGAACAAGAAGAACAGCGATAAGGGTGAATGCGACCAGCGAAAGCAGTGGCAGAGGGACGCTGCCGAAAATCATCATGTCAGCGCTGGAGCATGATGGGCCTGCACCACAGGGCTTGATGCTCTCCGGGATGATCCCGAGGTAGAGCAGGCTGTGGTAAAGCGCGATGAGCCAACCCACGACGGTAACTGGCAACGCATAGCGCCAGACGCCGAAATCTGAGATGTAGCAACCAACGGCCAGAATCACGACCAGTGGGAACATGAATGCGCGCTGGAACCAGCAGAGAACGCAGGGTGTTTTCCCCATGACCTCGCCGATGAACAGCGCGGCTAAAGTTGCAACAAGCGCAATACCCCAGGCCATAAGTAGCAGTCCCCAGGGGTTGATAGCGTGAGTGTTTGTCTCTGCTTCCTTCATGGTTGACACCTGCCCTCGACTGAGGTGGATGGCGCGGAAACTAGCTTTGGCGCTATACCGCTTGTGGTGACGTCTTGAGCCCGTGCATCTGCCATGCCCATAACCATCAACGAGATGGCGAACAGCGATAAGAGCGCCGGGCGGCGTAGGTGCGCGGACAGAGCCACGAACCCGCGAGGAGAAAGCGATTGCATAAGTTGATCCTGGATTGCAGTGGTCTTTGGCCGCAATGCGGCTTTGTCTAGATCACGCGTCTGGATCGTGGAGGGCGCTCAATCAGGTAGATAGGGCGAACTGGCGTAGCTTGATCCGAAATACGATCAACAGAAAGCTCCAGAAGGGTTCTCGCATGACACCCGCGACGACTGTGAGTGGATCACCAATGATCGGCACCCAACTGAGCAGCAGTGACCAGCGACCGAAGCGGTGATAAGCCTGCTGAGCCTTTTCCAGTTTGCCCTCGCTGACGGGAAACCAGCGCTTGTGTCTGTAGCGCTCGATAGAGCGACCCAGCAGCCAGTTCAGCACCGAGCCCAGTACATTACCTGTGGTGGCCACCGCCAGCAGCGCCCAGACCGCATAGCGGTCAGTCAGCAGCAACCCGACCAGCACCGCCTCCGACTGCATGGGTAGCAACGTGGCAGCACCGAAGGCAGCGAGGAACAGGCCGAAATAACCGGATAACTCCCACATCGGCTAGGCGTTCAGGCCGATCCAGCCGTGGACGCCTACATAAATCCCCACACCGATGATCAGTAGGCTGGAGAAGTACGGTGCGCGACGCGCTACAGCGCCAAGCCAGGGCCAGCGATTGGATGCCTGGCGAGCGCCGATAGCGGCGGCGGCACCAACAGTGACCAGGGTGATAGCCAGACCAATGCTGAAGCACAACACCAGCACCGCTCCAAGCGCGACTTCCTTCACTTGCAGGCAGAGCAGCAGCACGGTGATTGCGGCTGGGCAGGGAATCAACCCGCCCGTTAGGCCGAACATGATGATTTGGCCTGTGGTCACATTACGGTTGCTGAAGCGCTTGCGGATGTCATTGGCGTGCGCCCGTTCATGGGCATCCTGATAGCCATCCAGCGACAGCTCCAGCCCATCCAACTCGGTATGTTCATGCCCGTGGCTGTGCTCGCGGAACTCCAGGTCATAGTCGTGGGAGTGGCCGGCATGGCCCAGGCTAAGACGCGCAGTGAACTCATGAGGCTCGGGAATTTCGTCCAGTGACTCCAGGTAGTCCCCCCGGTCGACGAAGCGAAACTGTTGGGCCAGGCCATCGGGGCGAGTCGTCAGCAGGCTTACTTCACCAGCCGGCCAGGCATGGCCACTCAAGGCCTTCAGTTGCCAGCGCGGTGGAACGCTTTCCTCGAAGATCGACAGCTCGATACGCCCGTGACCAGTGTCAATGCGATGGGTTTCATCATGGTGGTGATGGTCGTGCTGATGCTCATCACCCTCCTCGAAACGCCACATCTGTTCACCTCTCCAGGTGCGCCAAAGCATCCACAGGGCAATGGAGATAATGATGGCGGCAGATGCGAGCTGGAAATAAGGCTCGGTGGTTTCGGCATCCAGGCCTTGTCCTAGGTACATGCCAGCCATGGCCACCAGCCAGACCACGGCTGTGTGCGAAAGCGTTGCAGCAAGACCCAGCAGAATGGCCTGCTTCACCGAGCCACGAATGGCCACGATAAATGCCGCCATCATGGTTTTTGAATGCCCTGGCTCCAGGCCATGCAAGGCACCGAGCAAGATGGCACTGGGGAAATACAGCCAGGCCTGCGAGGCCCCCTGTTGCAGCAGTTCGGCGAAGCTCGACATGGGAAGAGGCCTAGAGGTACTTGGTGATTTGCTTGAAGTCTTCGAGTGATGCGCGCTCGCCTATCGCAAGTGCTTCGACCGTGTGTTCCAGGCAGTGGTCGATATGGTCTTGGATCAGCACACGCTTGGCCTGGCAGACGGCTTTTTCTACGGCATGCAACTGCTGAGCGATGTCGACGCAGGCACGGCTGTCTTCGATCATGGTGACGATGCTGCGCAGGTGGCCCTCCGCACGCTTCAACCTTTTGATGATGTCACCATGACTTTGGTGCTGGTGGCCGTGTTCGTGATCGCTCATGCCTTGAGTCTCGTGCGTCGATGAATTACGCTCGCACTCTATCCCCCCTGGGGGGATGCGGTCAAACCGACCATCCCTCCAGAAAGCCAACCGCTTAGGCATTGAAAGAACCACGATATGCTCAGCAAGCCCCTCAGCGCCAAGGTGATTTTTGCCCTTGCTCTCGCCATCCTGATGGCTTGGGCCGGGCACACCTCTGCGCTGTTTATGGGCTCAAGTCAGCCAGCCGGCAGTGGCTACGACGGCGCTCATTCGCATACCCATGGTGACGAGGCTCTGGCCTGTGCTGAGTATGGGGATCACTGTCACCCACCGCTGACTGCCGACCATCTGCATGAAACGCCGCACCTGACCACGCTGCTGAGCATCAGCACGCAACCAGAGCGTACGCAGCCGATAGAGGCTCCGCGCTACTCCATTCCCCCCAGTCCGATCTTCCTGATCGAGCGGCCACCACGCGCCGCATTCGTGCTCTGACACAGGCCGCTGTGCGGCCCAAGACCACTGCAATTTAGGACTCAACTATGCATTCGCTATCTATGGGCGCAATGGACGCATCTGCCGTGCGCCCAAATCGCTCGTTACTACTGTTGCTGCTGTTCACGGCCTTGCTTTTTCTCGGTATGTCTGACGCACTGGCCCACGCCGTTGCCGAGGGCGACAAGGGCTTTATCCAGGAAAGCTCCGGGGTGATGGTGCTGCCGTTTATCTACATGGGCGCCAAGCACATGATCACCGGCTACGACCACCTGCTGTTCCTCTTCGGGGTGATCTTCTTTCTCTATCGCCTGAAAGACGTGGGTCTCTACGTCACCCTGTTCGCCGTGGGCCACACCGTGACGCTGCTGTTGGGCGTACTGGTGGAAATCCACATCAGCTCCTATGTGATTGACGCCATCATCGGTTTCTCGGTGGTGTACAAGGCGCTGGATAACTTGGGCGCGTTCCAGCGCTGGTTCGGTTATCAGCCGGATACCAAGGCAGCCACGCTGATCTTCGGCCTGCTACATGGCTTCGGTCTGGCGACCAAGATTCAGGAGTACGAGATTTCGGCAGACGGCCTGATTGCCAACCTGATCGCCTTCAACGTTGGCGTCGAAATCGGTCAGCTCCTGGCCCTGAGCGCCATTTTGATTGTCATGGGCTACTGGCGACGTACCGCCAGCTTCTGGCGTCATGCATACACCGCCAACGTCGCCATGATGAGCGCCGGTTTCCTCTTGATGGGTTACCAGCTCACCGGCCTGATCGTCTCTCAGTAAGGAATTCTCAGCATGTTCAATACCAAACTCCCGACCCAAAGCGAATTGCCGACCAGCCGCCAACTGCTGCGCTCCACTGTGATCGCCGTGGGTGTTGCCGCTGCCTTACTGGTCACCGTGGTGATGCCTTCGGAGTACGCCATCGACCCGACGGGCGTTGGTCGCGTACTCGGCCTGACCCAGATGGGCGAAATGAAGATAACCCTGGCCGAAGAAGCGGCAGCGGATGCAACGGTTCAGCCAGCGGCGGCTCCCGTAGCTCAAGCTCCTGTACCTGTTCAGCCAGTAGTTCAAGAGCCTGTTGCAGCAGCATCTGTGGCCGAACCAGTAGCTGAGCCGCAGCCAGCCCTGAAGTCTGATGAGGTGACCGTCACCCTGAAGCCGGGCGAAGCCAGTGAAATCAAGCTGGAAATGCTGGACAAGGCCACGGTCAGCTACGAGTGGACGACCAATGGCATTCCGGTCAACCACGACACCCACGGTGAGCCCTACAACGGCCCCAAGGACTACTACCACAGCTACAGCAAGGCCAAGCAGGTCAAAGGCGACAAAGGCGAACTAACTGCAATTTTCGACGGCACCCACGGCTGGTTCTGGCGCAACCGCAGCAACCAGGACGTGACCATCACGCTGAAGACCAAGGGCGAGTACCTGAGCGTCAAACGCGTGATTTAAGGTAGATAAGCCCCTTCGTCAAATGGCGCAGGGGCTCGCCTGAACACTCAGAGCTATAGCTCCTGTGGTTGGTGACTCTTTCGCGCGCCCTGTCGACGCATCAACCAATAGGCAGCAGGCAACACCAGCATGGACAGCAGCGGGGCTGTGATCATGCCGCCAACCATGGGCGCGGCGATGCGCTTCATGACCTCTGAACCCGCTCCACCGCCCCACAGAATAGGCAGCAGACCGGCTATGATCACGGCAACCGTCATCACCTTGGGTCTGACGCGCAGGACAGCACCTTCGCGGATTGCCTCAAGCAGAGTCGGATCGTCGCTACGCCCAGCATCCACGCGCGCATGCCAGGCGTTCTTCAGATACAGCAGCATGATCACCCCGAATTCGGCAGAGACGCCGGCCAGGGCAATGAAGCCCACGCCGGTGGCGATCGACAGGTTGAAGCCGAACCAGTAGAGCAGCCAGATACCGCCCGATAGGGCGAAGGGCAGGGTGGCCATGATCAGCAGGGCCTCGCTGAAGCGGCTGAAGGTCAGGTAGAGCAGCACGAAGATAATCAACAAAGTCGCCGGCACCACCCAGGCCAGCCGCGCATTGGCACGCTCCAGGAACTCGAACTGACCGGAGTAGGAGACGGTCATGCCAGCATCGAGTTGTACCTGCTCAGCTACGCGTTGCTGCAACTCGCGCACGGTCGATGCCAGGTCGCGCCCACGGACATCGACATAGACCCAACCGGACAGACGCCCGTTCTCGCTGCGCAGCATTGGCGGCCCTTCGGTCAGACTAACCTGGGCGACGGTGCCCAAGGTGATCTGCTGGCCGGCTGGGGTGAGGATCGGCATACGCCGCAGTGCCTCCGGGCTGTCGCGCCACTCCCTGGGGTAGCGCAGGCTGATCGGGAAGCGGGCCAGTCCTTCAACCGTCTCGCCAATATTGCTGCCGCCGATGGCGCCCGATACCACCGCCTGCACATCGGCGATGCTCAGGCCATAGCGCGCCGCGGCCAGGCGGTCGATCTGGATGTCCACGTAGCGCCCGCCGGTGAGGCGTTCCGCCAGCGCCGAACTCACCCCAGGCACCTCTTTGGCCACAGCCTCGATATCGCGCGTTATGCGCTCGATGTCGACCAAGGAGGTTCCGGACACTTTCACCCCAATGGGGCTCTTGATCCCCGTCGCCAGCATGTCGATGCGGTTGCGGATGGGCGGCACCCAGATATTGGACAGCCCCGGAACTTTTACCGCGCGATCCAGTTCCTCGATCAGCTTTTCGGGTGTCATCCCCGCGCGCCATTGATCGCGTGGTTTGAACTGCACCGTGGTTTCGAACATTTCCAGCGGTGCTGGATCGGTGGCGGTCTCTGCTCGCCCGGCCTTGCCGAACACCCGTGCCACTTCGGGCACCGTGAGGATCATCCGGTTGGTTTGCTGCAGCAACTGGGTGGCCTTGCTGGCCGGCAAGCCGGGCAGGGCTGATGGCATGTACAACAGGTCGCCCTCGTCCATCGGCGGTAGAAACTCTCCTCCGAGTCTGCTGAGGGGCCAGAGACTGGACAAAAACACTAGCAAGGCCAGCGCTAGGGTCACCTTAGGCCAAGCCAGCACCCACTCCAGCACCGGCCGGTATGCACCGATCAGCCAACGATTCAAGGGGTTCTGTTGTTCGCTGGGGATATGCCCACGAATCCAGTAGCCCATCAGCACCGGCACCAAGGTGATCGAGAGACCAGCAGCGGCAGCCATGGCATAGGTCTTGGTGAAAGCCAGCGGGCCAAACAGGCGGCCTTCCTGGGCCTCCAGGGTGAAGACCGGGAGGAAAGACAGGGTGATGATCAACAGGCTGAAGAATAGCGCCGGCCCGACCTCGGCCGCGGCTTCGCCGATCACCCGCCAGTGCGCCTCGCCCTGAAGCGGTTCACCGGGGTGTCGAGCCTTCCAGGCCTCGATGTGCTTGTGCGCGTTCTCGATCATCACCACGGCGGCATCGACCATGGCGCCGATGGCGATTGCGATCCCGCCCAGCGACATGATGTTGGCATTGACGCCCTGGTAGCGCATGACGATGAAGGCCATCAGGATGCCCAGGGGCAGGGTGATGATCGCGACCAGCGACGAGCGCAGGTGCCAGAGGAAGATCAGGCAAACCAGGGCCACCACCGCGAACTCTTCCAGCAGCTTGTAGCTGAGGTTATCGATGGCGCGGTCGATCAATTGCGAACGGTCATAGGTGGTGACCACCTCGACGCCGGCCGGCAAGCTGCCCTTCAGGCTGTCCAGCTTGGTCTTCACCGCGGCGATGGCATCGCGGGCATTCTTTCCGGAGCGCAAGATGACCACGCCGCCTACCACTTCACCCTGGCCATCCAGCTCGGCAATGCCACGACGCATCTCTGGCCCCAGCTGAATGGTGGCCACCTGACCCAGCAGCACCGGAACTCCGCTGGCCGAAGCCCGCAGCGGCACATTGCGGAAATCCGCCAGGCTCTCTAGATAGCCTGAAGCCCGCACCATGTACTCGCGCTCTGCCAGCTCCAGGATGGCGCCGCCGGTTTCCTGATTGGCGCTCTTCAGCGCCGCTTCGACCTCCTGCTGAGTTACCCCATAAGCCACCAGCTTCTGCGGATCGAGCAGCACTTGGTATTGCTTGACCATGCCGCCGAGGGTGGCCACTTCGGCTACGTTGGGCAGGCTCTTGAGTTCGTACTTGAGGAACCAGTCCTGCAGTGCCCGCAGCTGGGCAAGATCATGCTGGCCGCTGCGGTCGACCAAGGCGTACTGGTAGATCCAGCCCACGCCGGTGGCATCCGGCCCAAGGGTGGTGGTAACACCCTCGGGCAGGCGTTCCTGCGCCTGGTTGAGGTACTCCAGCACCCGCGAGCGCGCCCAGTAGAGGTCGGTGTCGTCCTCGAACAGCACGTAGACGAAGGAGTCGCCGAAGAACGAGTAGCCGCGCACCGTCTTCGCCCCCGGTACCGAGAGCATGGTTGTGGCCAGTGGGTAGGTCACCTGGTTCTCGACGATCTGCGGTGCCTGTCCGGGAAAGCTGGTTCTGATGATGACCTGGGTGTCAGATAGGTCCGGCAGTGCATCCAACGGCGTGTTGCGCAGCGACCAGAGGCCCAGGGCGGTGATGAACAGGGTGGCCAGCAGTACCAGGAAGCGGTTGCCGATCGACCAATGGATCAGGCGCGCGATCATGGCTGGTCTCCTTCCTTGCGGAGCTGCTCGATCAGCAGGCCGGAGTTTGTCTGACGTGCGGCGATGCGTACGTGATCTCCTGGCTTAAGTCCCACAGCTACTTCGGAGCTGACCAGAGGAAAAGCCATGGTCATACCGGGCATATTCAGGCTCTCGAAGGGGCCATGCTCCAGGGTGACTTGTTTCCCGTCCAGTGCGCGAATAACGCCGTGAGACACATGCAGCCCCTCCGTGCTGTCCTGTTCTGCATTGCCGGCCAGGATGCCCTGCAGGCTGGCTTCCGAATCGATGAGGAACTGGCCGGAGGTAACGACCGCCTGACCTTCCTCAAGACCGGAAAACACCTCCAGACGCCCATCGGCCTCGCGGCCCAAGGTGATTTCCTGGGGGCGGTAGCGTCCGTCGCCTTCGGCCAGCATCACCAATGCACGCTTGCCGGTGCGAATCACGGCTTCACTCGGCACAAGAAGCGTGGATTGTTCGACGGCACTGTTCAGGCGTACGGCGGCGAACATGCCGGGGCGCAACTTACCGGCAGGGTTGGGTAGCTCGCTGCGTACCGTGAGCGTGCGCGTTTGCGGATCGGCACTCGGCAGCAAGGCTATGACGCGGCCCAGCAGCGGTCGATCAGGAAAGGCCGTCAGGTTGGCGCGGATCTCGTCCCCGACCTGGATACTTCCGGCCATGGCCTCGGGTATCGCCGCATCGAGCCAGACACTGGATAGCCCGTTAATCAACGCCAGATCCTGCCCGGCTTCGACGGTCATCCCGGCGCGTACCTGCAAGGCTTGGAGCTCGCCGCTGATAGGTGTGGTGAGGGTTTGCACCGCCCGTGGTTTGCCGCTGTGGCGGACCTGCTCGATCAACGTTTGAGGCATGCCAAGCAGGCGCAGGCGCTCTTGGGCCGCACTTATCAAGCGAGTGTCAGCGGTACGCAGTACCGCCAGGAACTCCAACTGCGCGGCGGACCATTCGGGAATCAGCAGGTCGACCAGGGGGGCTCCGGCAGGCAGCACATCGCCCGGGGCGCGACCGTAAACCCGCTCGACGAATCCGCCGGCGCGGGCCTGGAGGTTCGCCACTTCTCGCTGGTTATAGGCCAGGGAACCCACCGCCTCGATATCCGAGGGCAGTACACCTCGGATCACCATCGAGGTTCGCATTCCGAGGTTCTGCACGGCTTGAGCGGGGATGCTCAGGACAGACGGATCCTGCTCGGATCCTGCGTATTTAGGGACAAGTTCCATATCCATGAAAGGTGACTTGCCCGGCTTATCGAAGCGCTGCTCAGGCTGCATCGGGTCGTACCAATAGAGCACCTTGCGCTCGTCCGTCGGTGCGGAGCTAGGCAGGATCTCGTGTTTGGCTTGCCGCTGGGCCAGCCAGTAGCCACCGCCCGCCGCGCCAATGCCCACGGCCAGCAAGGCGACCGCAAAACCAAATGCCGATATCTTCATTTCAGTCCCTCCACATAGGCGTAGTACAGGCTTGCGGAGAGCTGGCTCAGCTTGCGCTGCTGTTCAATCTGCCGTAGCTGAGCCTCGATCAGGTCGCGCTGGGCGGTGAGGACGGATGTCAGCTGGCTGTTGCCGGCCTGGTAAGCGGCAAGTTCGAGATCGGCACGTTTGCTTGCAAGCGGGATCAAGGTTTTTTCGGTGCGTGACAAGGTCCTGCGCAGTTGCTCAAGCTCGGCAATACCGCCTTCCAGCTCAGCCTGATGGGCGCGCAGTAATGCTTCCTGCTCGGCTTCCATCTGCGACACGCTTTGTTGTCTGGCGTTGATCTTGGGCCCCTGACGTGTGCCTACGAACAACGGCAGGTCGAACGTGAATTGCACCATCACCATATCGCCGAACTGGTTGTCGCGATTGTTGTAGGCAAACTCAACACCCCAGTCGGGGGTCTTCTCGGCGATGGCCTCGTTCAGCTCGGCGCTAGCCTCGCCGACTCGGGCGGAGGCAGCGCGCAACTCAGGGTGTGAGGCAATGCGTTGCTGCAGGTGCGGTGCCACCAGGTTCAGATTGGGAACATCTCCTTGCAAAGGCTGGTCAGCCTCGTTGCCTATCCAGCGGCGCAGCTTGGCACGAGCTACTGCCACATCGCGATTCAGTTCATCTCGCCGATCTTGTAACGCCAAAGCTTCCTGGTCGGCCTGCAACAGCTCGCCAGGCTGAGCACTACCGCCGGCAATCAGCGATTGCACGGTCGAGCGGAGCATCTCGATCTGACGGTCCAGTTGATCGAAGAGGCCAACACTGCGTTCGGCGTAGTACACGTCCAGCCAGCTCACTGCCGTCTGGCGCTTGATTTCCAACTGCATGGCACGCTGCTCGGCCTCGGCCCGCGTCATGGAGGCTTCGGCCAGTTGGCGACGGGCCAGACGCTTGTCGCCGTTTGGTACCTCCTGCATGAGTCCAATGCGGCGCATGGTCATGGAGTCACGATTAAGTGTGTAACGGTCAGGGCCTTCGATCGGCAGGTTGTCGAAGCCTATAATCAGCTTGGGATCGGGCAAGGCGTCTGCGGGCCCTACAGCCTGCTGTGCCGATGCCACCTGTGCCTGGCGCGCGAGGTTCTCAGGGGCACTCTGTTCGGCCAGAGCTTGGGCTCGTTCGAAGGTTAGGGGCTGTGCCTGCGCGGCAAGCCAGGGAGCTGCCCAGAATGCGGCAGCCAACACGCCGAGATAGCCACGGCGTGGAAAAAGGAAAGCGGACATGCTTTCGCCTCCAATGCGATTGATCGAGGTCGCAGCTACGAAACGTGGTCGCGACGATGCGCCTGACTGTAAGGCGCGGGATGATCACGGCATTAGACGAAACGAGGAGGGCGCCAGAGTCCTGCGGGCTCTCGCTTAATCACCGACTGGGTCAGCAATATCTCGGGGCGTGAGGGGAGAGGGGATATGCTCTTGATCACGGTGGTCTGGAGAAGTCCTCCGGTCTTGCATTCCTGGCCGGATTTGCAGGGGGACTTATTGGCCACCCCATCAGACGTGTCCATTTGCTCGCAGCACGGAGCATCGACCATTGCATGGCCCTGATGATCGGCGCTCTGCATCGGGCAAGGTTGTGCCGGCATGCTGAAAGCCACACCGCCGAAGGTCGGCAGCACGAGGCTAACAATCAGTACCAGAACCAATCCAATTCGACGCACGATGATTCACCGAACAAGGCGATAGTGCGACGATAGCAAATTGCTCCGAAGCAGGAGTGCTTCTTTCGACCACTGCAGCACTTCGTTGATCTCGATCAAATTAGAGGATCTGCAAGGCTTCCTCTGTGGACAGGCAGTCCTGTTCGCTACGAAGCATAGTCGTGGTTTCAATGACAGAGCGACAGGCAGAAGAGCATGGCGCGAAAAAAGCCGAGGGAGTGTCAGGTGATTGCAACGCAGGGTGTCCGCTGGCATGGCAAGGCCTGGGTCTCTCCAGGGTTTGGAGTATTTTCGGGGCAGGCCGGTCATCATGATTGGCACTGCCACATGGCTCACCAGATCACCATCGGAATAACCAATGACTTGACCGTGACCACCCCCGACAGCAGTGTCACGGCCCGAGCTATCTGTATCCAGGCAGGCGTAACTCACCGAATCGAAGCGGTGGAGGTTATTTCGATTTACCTTGACGCCTTGTCTGAGGAAACACAGGTGTTCAATGCCGCTACGAACATCTTGCCTATCGATGCACAAAACATTTCGACTCTGCAAAGACTGTTGGCAACTCCCGATATCTCAGCACAACAAATGCGAGGAGCGGTTCGCCAATTTCTTAATCTCACCGATCTGCCGATAATCGATCCACGGCTGCAGCTTGTCCTTAAAGCCTTGAGCAAACCCGCTAATGGCAGGCAAGAGTTGGCCGATCTGATCCACCTTTCGCCGACTCGCTTTTCTCATTGGTTTGTTGAACAGACCGGGTTGCCATTGCGCAGTTATCGTAAGTGGCTTCGTCTGGTCGCTGCGCTGCAACACATTACGGAAGGCCGAAGTTTGACCGTGGCTGCTCATACAGCAGGATTCTCGGATGCGGCGCACTTTTCTCGAACCTTCCGCAGCTTATTTGGCCTCGATCCGTCTTCGGCCTTGAGCCAGGTAAGTCTTAGCAGCTGAGATCAGCTTTTTCGTTCAAGCCAGCAGCGCAGAAGCAGCTTAACGTTATGGTCATCAAGGGGGGCGCACGATGACCAATTGCCTCAGGTTCATGATTCGCTGGTTCAGCTATCCAGTTATTTTTGGTGGTACGGCGGGTTGGATGATCTGGATGCTTTACAAAGGCTTGCCATATTGGCCCGGCACAGCCCTCATTGCCGTAGTCGGAATTATTCCGGTCGCCATCTTGGAGTGCCTGCAGCCATTCCGGAAGAGCTGGCTTGCCGGCCACCAAGACACACTGACCGACCTGCTTCACATGATCGTAAATCTGTCTGTCATCCAGTTCACCGCCGCGATCCTGGCTCGGCTGGGCGATTGGGTGAACGCCAGTGCCCCAAATGCGGTAGTGCGTTGCTAGTGCGCACAGTGAAAAGCGGCCCCAAGGCCGGCCAGCAGTTCTGGGGCTGCAGCGCCTTCCCCAAATGCCGAACCATACAGCCCCTTAACTGATTCATGCGATGGAGTCCGCACGATGCCTCTGCAAAACCGAATGAACCCGATGGGGCAGTTGCATGGCGTAAAGGCCAGAGGCCTGCTGATGGGGAATCGTGGTCAGTTGCACAATGCGGCACGCGAGATCGTGCGCCCCTGGAAACTGAACCGCTGGATCACCTGCGCTTTGGAGTATCAGGGCATCAAGCGTGAGTTGATGGCGTCCAACAGCTACACCGAACTATTCTTTCTTGATGAGCCTACCAGCTATGCCGCTGGGCACCGCCCCTGTGGTGACTGTCGCAAGGATCGCTACAAAGCCTTCAAGGCCGCCTGGGCCAAAACCTTTCCGGATCAGGATCGGTCTGCCGCCGGGATCGACAAGGTTCTGCAGGCCGCTCGCATGAACGCCGATAACAGCCAGCGTACCTGGCAAGCGAGTCTGGCAGGCCTTCCGGAGGGCACGATGGTTGAGCATGAAGGTCAGCCGGTATTGCTCTGGCGCGGACGTCAGTGGTGCTGGGGTTTCGACGGCTACAGCCCGCTTCCTCAGCCTATGACTAGCGATGTGGTGACCGTGCTGACTCCAGTGTCAATCGTGGCGCTATTCAAAAATGGCCTGGGTCCAGAGTTGCTGGTGCATCCCTCTGCTGAGGTGGAGTGCTAGGGATGAGAAACTGCTTTCGTGAGTCGATTCCGGAAATCCGAGATACCTCACGCTATCTGGATGCAGCCGTTTCTGCGCATCTCACGGGCCATCGGGAGCTGGCGTCGGCTCTGTTCAAACTGGCTGATTGCGACACGAACAGAGCCTGGCTGGAGTCCATCTGGGGTGCCAAGAGCGCTTATGTGAAGCTGACGCCTCTGCTTGATCAGCCGCTTGATCCTGCCCTGCGAGTGCAGTCGCGCATGCCGAGCAAAACGCAGATGGCTGAGCTGCATGCGCGCGATGGCTATCACTGCCGCTATTGCGGTATACCCGTGATCCGCCCCGAGGTTCGCAAGAAGGCGTGCCTGCTGTACCCCGAGCAGGTTACCTGGGGCTCCGCCAATGTTTCACAGCACGCGGGTTTCCAAACCCTCTGGGCGCAGTATGACCACGTGCTGCCCCATGCCTACGGCGGCACCAATGATCTGGATAACCTGGTGGTGAGTTGCGCGGCCTGCAATTTCGGCAAGATGTCTTACCGGCTGGAAGAGCTGGGTTTGGCTGATCCGCGTGAACGACCTCCTGTGCAGTCGCAATGGGATGGCCTTGAACGCCTGCTTAGCGCCTGAGCCAATCTAGCTTTGGGATATTGCCTATAGCTTTGGGTGTTGGCGATTAACTTTCCAGTTGATCCGTTCGGCAAGGATCTAGCTAGCGCCCAAGTCGCTAAAGCAGTGCGCGGTAGCGCACTGCTCAGGTCACTTATCCGTGTTCCAAAATAGGAGCAGACAAAGGCTGCTATGTCCCTCGTGGGTCGCTTTGGAAAGGCAGTGTGGTTATTCGCCTCGCGAGGTGCGATGGCACCTCGATTCGTCCCACCACCCGCCCACGGCCAAAAACTGCAGGCTGCTTCGGTTGGCGAACTTTTGACAAGTCAGCGTCCTGAGCAGGTCTGATATGCAATTTTTGACCAGCCCCAGATCGACGGTTCCCATAGACGCTGATGGATTCTATGGATTGGTGCCCCATCATGTAAGCGATGGCCTCATCGCTCTCGCCGGAGGCTTTTAGGGTTGAGCCCAGTTGGTGGCGGAAGCTTTTCAGGGTTGGGTGCTGTTTGCGCCTTGGCCACAGCGCTCGGCACTCTTTGCGTAGGCGATCCCGAATAGCTGTATTGGTACGAGGGCAGATACGCATACATTTCGCTGCGCCTTCCACAGCCTGGAGTACCGCAGGGTCGTCAATGACCAGTGTTCTGTCAGCGCCCCTATCCTGCGGAGCGCTTTTTTTTCCGCCGATGATATGGACGTGATTGTCCTTCACCGTGATCGAGCGCATCTCGCAGGGGCGTACCCCCAGGTAATAGGCCAGTACTAGCGACCAGGCTTCATCCATGAACTCACGCGCTAGTAGATGCTCCTGAAGCTCTCTGTAGTCTTCTTCGGAGATCGAGCGAATTTGCTTGAGTTTGGGTTTCTTGGGAAGTGTTGAGCCTTGCGCTGTCACTGGGTTGACGAGCTGCTTGATGGCTTTGGCTGCTTGGTGGTTGCCGCGTGCTTTTTGGTCATGTGCCAGGGCGCTCTTTAGTGTACCGAAGCTGTTGGGCCTGTACTCGCTGGCACTCTTTAGCAAAGCCGCGCAGATTTGCGCTGAATCTGGGGCCTCTGATTCGCAGTGCTTTCGATAGAAATTGCGGGCTCTGGTCTGGTACTTCTTCAGTGTGAGTGATTGCATGGTCGTCATCTCTTTTAGTTGTTTTTGATGACAAAGCTAAGCCGCTTCGCGAAGGGCGGTGAAGCAGCTCAGTCTTCACTGAAACTATTCCGCCTTCGCTCCATGTTTTCCCGTTACGCCTGAACTGCTCCACCGCCCCCATACTCGCGCCGCGAGTATGGGGGGCGCGTTTTTACTCGCGCGCCCACTTCATCTTCATTCAGCGTGCGCCGTGAGCAAAAGCGCGCGCAAGCGTTTTGTCATCAAAATCAAAAAGCAGCCAGCGCCTGTGGCGCTGAAGGGACGAGCTCGGCAGCACGATGCCCGCCAGAGGCGATGCCTCAAGAATCGATGCATTTCAAAAATGCTTGCCATTGGTCGAGGTTCTGGTTACGTATTTGTTATTTAAGTAATTGATTTATATTGCTTTTTATCCGAAATATAACCAATAAAAGCAGTGCCAGTTTTGGCACTCTTTGCGCCAGAGGTGGCGGTGATGGTGCCACTTCCGGCTGCTTTCGGTGCCTGACCAGGCACTGCTAATGCCGCATGCGGCACAGTAAGTGTGTCGCAAACCGCAGCTGCGACATGCGGGGTGTATCGCAGCTAGCAGCATGCGACATGGTCAGCGTATCGCAGCGCGTGTTGGCGACAGACTAGGTGTGCCGCACCGGTGCCCTGCGACACTCCCAGAGTGTCGCAAACCGAGTCTGCGACATGCGGGGGGTATCGCGGCTAGCGCATGCGGCACAAGATTCGTATCGCAGCGCGAGCTTGCGATAGGCCTAGGGTGTCGCAGTTAGACTATGTCATTGGGGCAAACAGCTTTCGTGCGGATGGGGCTGTCTGTTGCTTTTGCCAATATGCAATTGCACTCATCTGACCAGCCATTTGCACTCATTTGCTCGCCAGAGCACGTAGGGGACGCCGTCACGACAGGCCGCAACCGGCCAGAAGCGGTCATCTGGTGTCTACAAAAACTGGGGCGATTCAGTTGTACACAGTCCTCGCGAGCAGTCCGTCAGGAGCTCTCCGCCACCGGCAGCCATACATGCTCAAAGACCTCTATCGCCATCGGCCGGCCGAACAGATAGCCCTGGAAATGCTTGCAACCACTATCGGACAGGGCCTGGCGCTGCACCTGGTCTTCCACGCCCTCGGCGATCACTTCAAGCCCCAGGCTCTGCGCCATGGCCAGGATGGCACGCACAATCGCCAGGCTACTGGTACTGGCTGGCAAGTCGCGGACAAAGGACTGGTCGATCTTCAGCTGATCAAGCGGCAACTGCTGCAGGTAAGCCATGGACGAATAACCGGTGCCGAAATCGTCAATAGAAAAGCGGATACCCATCGCGCGCAGCGTCTGCATGCGCAGCACAGCCTTGTCCTTGTCATTGAGCAGCAGCGATTCGGTGATTTCCAGTTTCAGGCGCAGCGGGCTGGCCTGGGTGTCCACCAGGATCTGCTGGATCAGATCGACAAAGTCGTCCTTGTAGAGCAGCCGGGCACTGATGTTGACCGCCAGGCTCAGGCTGGCCATCTGCGGCAGTCCGGCCCAGCGGGCCAGCAGCTCGCAGCCCTGGCGCAGGGTCAGCAGATCCATCTGCTCGATCAGGCCGCAACGCTCGGCAATCTCGATGAAGTTGCCCGGCCCGAGCAAACCGCGCTGGGGGTGCTGCCAGCGCACCAGGGCCTCCGCCCCCTCCAGCGCACCATTAGCGCCGGCTTGCGCCTGCAGGTACAGGATAAACTCGCCTTCGGCCAGCCCGCGGCGAATATCCTCTTCCAGTCGCAGGCGCATGCTGACCACGGCCTGCATCTGCGGGTCATAGAAACTCAGGGCGTTCTTGCCCGCCGCCTTGGAGTTGTACATGGACAGATCGGCATGCTGCATCAGCTCATCGACCGTGTGCTGCTCATCATTGAACAGCACCACGCCAAGGCTGGCACTATTGTTGAAGCGCTGGCCATTGACCAGATACGGCTCGCGCAGCGCCTGCAACAACTTGCTGCCGATATGCTCGACCTGGGCACCGGCCTCCTCGGCATAGGGCTCCAGGCCCTCCAGCAGGATCACGAACTCATCCCCACCCAGGCGCGCCACGGTATCCAGCTCACGCAGGGCTCTCTTCAGCCGGTCGCCTACTTGGCAGAGCAGCTCATCGCCAACCTGATGGCCGTACAGGTCGTTGACGTTCTTGAAGTCGTCCAGGTCCATGAAAATTAGCGCAGCGTGCTGGCCTTTTCTGCTGCACAGGATCATCGCCTGCTGCAGACGATCACGCAGCAGACGCCGGTTGGGCAGGCCGGTCAACGGATCGTAAAAGGCCAGGTGCTGGATTTTCTGCTCGGCGCTCTTGCGCTCGCTGATATCGGTGAGTGAAGCCACGTAGTTGGTGACCCGCTCCTGCTCGTCACGCACAGCACTGATGGTGAGCCATTCGGGGAAGATTTCTCCGTTCTTGCGTCGGTTCCAGATTTCACCCTGCCAGCCCCCGGTTTCCGTCAGAGTCTGCCAGAGCTCCTGATAGAACTCCGGTCCCTGGCGCCCTGAGCCGAGTATGCTGGTTGGCTGGCCCAGCACTTCCACCTCGCTATAGCCGGTGATTTTCGAGAAGGCCCGGTTGGCTTTGACAATCCGAGTGCGCGCGTCGGTAATCAACATTCCTTGCTGCGACTCGAAGGCAATGGCGGCAATCCGCCTGTCCAGCTCCAGCGTTACCCGCTCGGTGATATCACGCGTCATCAAGACCACCGCACGCTTGCCCTCGATGGGCACATCCAGGCGCCGTGCGCGGGCTTCGAAGGTACGATGGCCCGCTTGAGTCTGCATGCCGTACTCGATGGACTGCGGACTGTCACTGCCCAAGGTGCGATGGATGAACTGCATGAACAGATCGGCCTGACTCGTCGGCAATACTTCATCCAGGCGCTTGCCCAGCAGCTGCTCCGAGTCTGCCAGCAGCAGGTCGTTGTCTGGCGCCTTGATCTTCAGGTAGCGGCCATCTTCATCCAGCACCAGAGACAGGTCGGGCACCGCCTCACTAATGGCACGCAACTGCGCTTCACTTTGACGCAGAGCCTCACGGGCCACTTTCTGCTGCTCGATGTCCCTGAGTAGCAAACCCATCATCAGCGTGGACGGCAGCAGAACCGTCACCACCGGCAGCAAGCCAACCTGCAGGAAATCAGCAAAATGCTCAGCCGGCAACAAGGTCAGGTTTAGCACCTGCAGGGCCTGCACCAGCACCGCGAAGACCAACAGGGCAAACACATTGAAAGGTAGCCTGCCTCGCCGATGCAGGTGTCGATAGAGCAACCCCATCAAAATCGGCATCAGCACGTTGAGCACGCCGGGCATCACCCCAACACCACCGAGCCACCAGCGGAACAGCGCTGCTATCACCCCGGAAAGCACCGCTACCAATGGGCCACCGAAAAAGGCGGCCATGCTCAGCACCACCGTTCGGCCATCGAAGATCAAGCCGTCGTCGAGGGTCATTGGCATGGCCATGCCAATGACGCACACTAGACCAAACAGGATCCCCGCGCTGATATCCCCGAGCAGCCTGCGCCCCTCCAGGAAGCGCATCAGCATACCGTGCATCCAGCACAAGGTGATCAGCAGCGTGACATTCTTGACGAGCTCTAAAATCATGTAGTCATCCAATGGCACGGTTGGGGCATATTAAGATTGCATAGTAGCAATTTACTGGCTCGAAAGAGTCGCTCTGGCTAATCGATGCCCCCCCATACAGCGGTCGCCCTCACCACACGGAAAGCTTTATTTCGCAGCAGACGATTTATCTATGCCTCAGGTTGAAATTCTAAAAATGGATACACCTAGAGTAAGGATGTGCAAATTTCATTTGCCACTGCACATGGATGCTTCGTCGAAAAGGGAAAGATTGATGTTGCAGGCAAACAGACCGCTTTTGGCCGGTTAGCGACGGCCTGACTTCGACCGTCGCTATACATGGTCAAACCTCGGTCTGCTCTGCCATTTCCAAGGCGTCGTCGACCTCAATCCCAAGATATCGAACGGTGCTCTCCAGCTTCGTATGGCCAAGCAGAAGTTGAACGGCCCGCAAGTTCTTTGTCCT
>Ga0208645_1000071_pt1 | contig 168510 bp, 142 predicted proteins | sample VirMetDEL_Sep_01_FD_184519 | JGI IMG/M metagenome (GOLD analysis project Ga0208645, IMG submission 184519) | Aqueous microbial communities from the Delaware River and Bay under freshwater to marine salinity gradient to study organic matter... | ecosystem: Environmental > Aquatic > Marine >...
ACTACATCGAGATGTTCTACAACCCGGTGCGTCGCCATGGTTCCGCCGGCGACGTCTCACCGGTAGAGTTCGAAAGGCGCTACGCGCAAAGCGGCCGATGAGTGTCTATGAAACTCTGGGCGGTCCAATGAGACCTCGGTAGCGAAGCTGGGAGCCCACGGCAATGGGCACGGAATGCGGCAGTCAGGGCACCCCGGCGTTCTGGGGTGGGGGCCGGCCTGGCAATGACGCTCCTGGGGACGAATGGCTGCTTACAAGCCCATGTAGGACACAATAGTCCTGTTCAGAGAACTGTCAATCCTGCGACGCAGCATTGACATCACATCGTGCGCCAGGCGTCCGCCGCGCCTCAGCGTGCGGCGCCCCAGACCGCCTCGTCGCACCAGATCGTGCCGTCGCGATAGACGACCCCGGGCGTGCGGTCCTGCTTGAGGAACGTAGGGCCATCCAGATCGACGAGATCGCACAACTGCCCGACCACGAAGCCCGGCGCAGCGCCCAGGCTGCTGCAGACCATGCAGCCGACCATGACGCCCAGATCCGCTTCGCGCGCGGCTCCCGCGATGAGCAGCGCCTCAGTGAGGCCGCCGCACTTGTCGAGCTTGATGTTGTAGACGTTGAAGCGACCCTTCAGGCCGTCCACGTCGGCCAGGGTGAGCGCGCTTTCGTCCGCGGCCAGCGGAATCGGCGAGACGAATCCATCGAGGTCGGCTTCGCGCCCGCGGGCCAGCGGCTGTTCGATCAGCGCCACACCGGCGTCCACCATGGCGGTGGCCAGCCGGTCGAGATCACCAATCTGATACCCCTGGTTGGCGTCGACGCCCAGCCACACATCCGGCCGTACCGCGCGGATGGCCGCAACGCGGGCGATGTCCAGGTCGAGATCGCCCGTCAATTTGACCTTGATCGAACGCGCCTGACGGTAGGCCACAGCGGCCGCCGCCATCGCGGCCGGCTCATCGGCGCCGACCGTGAAGGTGGTCGGCAGTGGACGCGGTGCCTCGAGCCCTGCAAGCGCCCACACGGGCGTTCGCGTCTGCCTGGATTCCAGTTCCCACAGGGCGGCATCGACCGCGTTGCGCGCGCCGCCGGCCGGCAGGATCGCACGTAGTTCCTCGCGCGTGGGATGCGCCTGGATCGCATCGCGCGCCGCTTCCAGCTGGATGCGCATGGTCTCCACGTCTTCGCCCAGGTAGTACACCCCGGTCGCCTCGCCACGCCCGATGTGCGTGCCGTCATCCAAGGTGACGAGGACGGCCAGGCGTCTGTCGAACACGTGGCTGGAAATGCGGAAGGGTGCCGCAAGGCGCAGGGCGTCGACGGCGATGCCGAGTTTCAGGCGGGCCATCAGACGTGCGCCCCGGTTGCGGCACGGTCACGCGTCAACGGGGACGTTCCCAACAGCTGGATCAAGCACATCTGGTTTCCCTGCCTCATGGTGAGGAATTCTCACATTGAGACATTAGTTCTCTCATAAGAGAACTGTCAACGGGCGCCGGGTTCGGCGCCCTCCCCTTTCCCTGCTTTTCTGGTTACTTTGCGGCGGGAGCGCCGGGCGCAAGCGCGGCCGCGATCTGCGAGAGGTACTTGTTCCAGTCGAACTTCTGGCCTTCGGGCGTCCAGCCCAGGCGCACGATCACCGCATCCTGCGAGGGAATCACGGCCACGATCTGGTGGTTATGGCCCATCGCCATGAAGGCATCTGTCGCGACATCCTGCAGCACCTTGCGTCCTTCTCCGCCGGCTTCGGCCCGGTTCAACCACAGCTGCGCGCCGTACGAGGGCCGCGGTGAGGCCGGGGTCGGTGTCACCGCGAAGTCGAGCCATTGCTGCGACAGCAGCCGCTTGCCGCCCGCCTCGCCGTGGTTCAGATGCAGCAGTCCGTACCGCGCCCAATCGCGTGCCGTCGCGTACCCGTACGAGCTGCCGACCAGCACACCCGATTCATCCGGCTCGATCAGTGCACTGCGCATCCCTGCGGGCTCGAACAGCCGCGTCTGTGCAAACCGGGTCATGCCTTCCAGCGTCCCACCGGTCGCCTCGAAGACGATCCGCGACAGGATGTTGGTCGTGCCGGACGAATAGCTCCAGAAGGTTCCCGGCGCGTGCTCCAGCGGCAACGCAGCGGCAAGCGCCCCCATGTCGCCGGCCTCGAACAACATCTTGATCGAGTCGTTACCGGGCTTGTAACTCTCCACGAAGGTGAGCCCGCTGGACATCGTCAGCAATTGGCGCAGCGTGATCGCGCCGCGCGGGTCGCCGGCGCCCTTCCACTCGGGCACCGGTGCCGGCTCATCCAGCTTGAGCACGCCGTCATCGACCAACAGGCCGACCAGGGTGCCCATGATGCTCTTGGTCGCCGACCAGCCCAGCATGCGCGTGCTCTGGTTGAAGCCGGGCGCATAGCGCTCGGCGACGATCGCCCCGCCCTGCACCACCACGATCGCCCGCGTGTCGGGATAGCCGCCGACGTTCTGCTCATCAAAGGCGGCGCTGACCGCGGCATCGAGTGCAGCCCGGTCAAGTTTCGCTTCAGCCGCCGCCTGCAGCGCCGGCACGGGCGTGTCGCCCTGGGGCCAGGGGCGCGCCGACAAGGGAGCAAGCGGTTTGAGCCGCCCCGCCTGCGTCTTGAGGGCCTTCAACGGAACATCCCCGGTGGTCAGGGTGCAGCCGACCGCCGGGCGATACAGCGCGGTACGGGTCGGCGTGCCGGGCGCGGAGGCGGTGACCGTCCCGGCCTTGCGATCCACCGACAGCGCGACCGTTCTGGTGAAAGGCGCCAGCGCATGCACGTCATCGCGCAGGACGTCGGCTTCGGTGCGGTTGGCCACGAAAATGCCGGCGCACGCAAGCTGCGCCGAGACCGCGGTACCCAGATCGTCCGCGCTGGTGATCGGCGGTGCGGCCGCCAGCACCGGCGCGGAGGCGGCGAGCGCCAGGGCCAGAAGGCTGCAGCGGGAGGAGTATCGAATCATGAGGTGGGTCCTGAAGTTGGTTTGACGCGCACGTGGATCAGCGCGTGTGGCAGGCGTGGCGCAGCGCCGAGCCCGCCCGGGCGCCGGTGTGCCTGCCACCCTCGAAACTCACCACGCCGTTGACGATGACGGTCTCGATGCCGGTCGGCGCGCCGGCCGGTGCATCCCAGCTCGCCACATCGTCCAGCGTGTCCAGATCGAACAGCACGATGTCCGCGCGCATGCCCTCACGGATCAGCCCGCGGTCGCTCAAGCCCATCCGCTGCGCGGGCCAGCCGGTCATTTTGCGGACGGCATCCTCCAGCGTCAGCACCTGGTTCCGCTTCACATACTCGGCGATGATCCGCGGGAAGGTGCCGTAGGCGCGCGGGTGCGGCAGGCCGATGGCACCTTCGCTGCCGTAGTTCACCGCCGCCGCGGCATCACTGCCGATGCTGACCCAGGGCTGGCGCAGCGCGAGCTGCACATCCTGCTCGCTGATCATGAAATACAGCGCGACCGCGCGGTTGGGCAGCCCTTCGAGCGCGATATCCCAGGCCGCATCGGCCGGGTCCAGAATCAGTTCGGCACCGATCTCGGCGAGCGTCCTGCCGTGGAAGTGCCGGTACTTGTCACTGAAGCTGTTGGCCAGGCGCACGTTCTGGAAACCGCCCGAGGCGTGCACCAGGTTCGACCAGCCGGGCATCGATCCAGCGGCGACTTCCTTCTTCATGCGTTCGCGTACCTTCGGATCGCGCACGCGCTCGATGCCCTTCTCGAGCCCATCGGCCCAGACCCAGCTCGGCGCGATGATCTCCAGCCCGGTGCCGCCGGCGGTATATGGGTACAGATCCGCGGCGACATCGACACCGCGGTCGCGCGCCGCATTGATCGTGGCCAGCGCCTGCGGCATCAGCTTGCCCCACTCCGGTGCATAGGCCGCCTTCAAGTGGAAGATCTCCACCTTCACGCCGCCCTTTTCACCGATCTCGATCGCTTCTTCGATCGCCTTGACCACGCCCTCGCTTTCGTCACGCATATGGGTGGCGTAGAAGCCATCGCATTGCGCGGCCACCTTGGCCAGCGAAATGAGATCCGAGGTGCTCTGGAAGCTGCTGGGCGCATAGATCAACGCGCTGGAGATACCGAACGCACCGGCCTCCATCGCGATCTTGACCTGCTCGCCCATGGCATCCAGCTGCTTGCGGGTCGGGGCACCGGCGGCATCGCCCATGACATGCACGCGGGCCTGGGTAGAGGAGTAGTAGGTGCCGAAGTTGACCGCGATGCCCTGCGTCTCCAGCTGCTTGAAGTATCCCGGCATGCCCGCCGCAGGCACCGGCGGTCCGCCCTCGCCGCCGATCAGCGTGGTCACGCCCATGCGGAGCTTGTTCTCCGCGGCGCCATCCTTGAGCAGCGCCGCGCCGGACTGGTCCATCATGTCGATGAAGCCCGGCGACACATACCGCCCGCGCGCGTCGATCTCGCGGGTGCCGGTCCCCGGCACCTGGCCGACCCGTGCGACCCGCCCGTCCTTGACCGCCACATCGGCACGGACCCAGGGGTTGCCGGCACCGTCCAGTACGCGGCCGCCACGGATCACCAGGTCATAGTCGGCAGCAGCCGCATGGGCGGCGAACAGCATCGACACACCGGCCCAGAGCAGAGTGCGCTTCATCATTTCATCTCCTTGTCGGTACGCGCGTCTGCACGCACGTCATCCACGACCTCACGAACCGCGTCCACCACCCGATCCGGCTGATCGATCTGGATGTAATGGCCGGCGTCGCTCACGATCTGTTGCTGCCCGCGGCTGGACATGGCGGCCTGCTCGGCATGCAAGGTGCGCCATTCCTGCTTGAACCGGGCGCCCTCCTCCGCGGTCAGGCCCATCTTTTCCAGCTCCTCGGGCTTGAACGGCTTCAGCGCGGTCAGCACGATCACCGGGCGATCGCCAAACGAGGTGACCGCGCGGGCATCGTCCATGGTGCGGTCGAAACCATCCACTTCGGCGGTCGCGCCCTTGACCGACGCACTGGAGAAGGCGGTGATCTCCGCCGCCTCATCCTCGGGGCGGGGACCATGATCGGCGCGCGAGAACAGGAAGCGCACCAGGCCGGTCCGCGACAGTGCCGTCGCGGTATGCATCAACAACGACACCTTCTTCGGGTGGACGTTGATGCTGACCACGCTGCCAAGCCGGGCGATCTGATCTGGATGCGAGGGGTCGACCATCACCAGCCCGGCGACCTGATCACCGTAGCGACCCACATAGGTCCGGATGTAGGGCCCGCCGATCGAATGGCCGACCAGCACCAGCGGATCGGTGATGCCGGCGCCCTTCAACAACGCATGCAGATCATCAGCCACGGCCGATGCACGCTGCGGGGAATCCTTTGCGTCGCTGCGCATGATGCCGGCACGGTCGTAGGCGCAGGCACGGGTAAAGCGGGCGATCCGGTCGTGCACGCGGGTCCAGTCGAGCGTGCCGCCCGTGCCCAGGCCGGATTCGAAGATCACCGTCGGCGAGCCGCTGCCCCGGCACTCGATATGCATCTGCCGCCCGCCGATGTCGACCAGTTCGCCGCGCAGCGGGTGCGCGTCCGCCGCGTTCCGGCGCGCCAGCGCCTCGTACACGACGCCCACCAGGGTGAGGAGAATCACGAGCGCCAACAGACCCAGCAGGATCCACTTCACCCATCGCCAAAACCGCCGCCAACCCTTTACTGCTGTCATGTCGTGCTCTCTTGAAGGGCGTACTGAAGCGCGTATCGCCCCGCGGTTCCGTCTCGCGCGGCGTTCAAGGGAGGACCACCCCATGCGGCAGACAATCATCCCGAATGGGATATAAACGTCCTGATAGGAGAATTGTCAATGTGCAGTGCGCCACTGTCCGGGTTCCCACGGTCACCGTTGTGAAGACCCGCACTTCACGCGACGCACACTACCCTCTTGCCGTCACACCCCACGGAGCTGCCCCCTCGTGAGCCGGCATTGGCCGCCAACGCGCGCGTTAAAAGGACTTTCCAGTCTCTCCCTGCTGTTTTTCAGTGGCCTGGCCATCGCCCAGCCCGCCCCGGGCGCCGCCGCTATCCCCGCGCTGGACTGGCAGCAGTCCCAGCAGCGGCTGGAGCAGGTCTCCGATGCGCTGGCCGCCGCCGATGCGTCGGTGCGCAACAAACAGGACCTGCAGGACGCCACCCGCCTGTTGCGGTTGCCGGAGATCACCGGTGAAGTGCGCCGCCTGCAGTTCCAGAAGACCCTCACCCTCCCCTTGGGTTCGCTGGCCCCGGTTGCCGAAGCCTTCGGTATCGATTCGCCGCTGCAGTTCACCGAGCGCGACTGGCGTACCCGCCCGGTGGTGACCGCGGTGCTGCCGCTGTATACCGGCGGGCTGATCCCGGCGGCGCAGCAGGCGGCGGCCGGCGCGACCGACCAGGCCAGTGCCGAGCGCGAGTCGCAGCGGCAATCGCTGAGCGTGCAGCTGGCCCAGGCCTATTTTGGTCAGCGCCTTGCCGAGCAGGCCGTCGATGTGCGGCGGGATGTCCGCGATGGCCTGCAGCGCCATCTCGACGACGCCTTGAAGCTTGAGCGCGAGGGCTTTGCCACCCGCGCCCAGCGCCTGCAGGCCAACGTGGCCCGCGACAAGGCCGAGCGCGATTACCAGAAGTCGCTGAACGATCTGCAGACCCTGAAGGCAGCGCTGGCCACCCTGCTCCGCAGCGGCGGCGAGGTCCGCCCGGTGTCGCCGCTGTTCGTGCATCGCGCGCCGATCGGTGCACTGCCCACCTTCGAACGCGAGGCCCAGGCCCGGCAGCCGCAGATCGCCCGGCTGCGCGCCCTGGTGGCGCAGGCCGAACAAGGCGTGCGCGTGCAGCAGGCCAAGCTCAAACCCACCGTGTTCCTGTTCGGCCAGTACGATTTCCGCCGTCGCGACGAGATGCTGACCGATCCGGACTGGGCGTTCGGCATCGGCCTGAAGTACACCTTCCTCTCGCCCAGCTCGCGCCCGGCCCAGATCAGCGCCGCCCGCGCGCAGCAGGAGCAGGCTGAAGCCGGCCTGCGCGAGGCCGAGAACCAGGTGACGCTGGGCGTTCGCAAGGCCTGGTACGAACTGGACACCGCCCGCCAGCAGTTCCTGTTGCTGGACAGCAGCATCGAACAGAACCGTGAGAACCTGCGCCTTCAGGAGCTGGCGTTCCGCGAAGGCCAGGCGACCTCGCTGGACGTGATCGATGCACGGCTGGGGTTGGGGGGCGCGCAGGTGGAACGCGCGCAGGCCGCCTATCAATACGACGTAGCGCTGGCACAGCTGCTGGAGATCAGTGGACAGATGGACCGATACGAAGAATTCCGCCGCCGGGGCGACGAGGTGATCGCGCATGAATGACACATTGCAGGCCGCCGCCGACGCGCCGCCGCCGAAGAAGCGCAAGGCGGGCATCCTCATTGGCCTGGCCCTGGTGGTCGTCGTGGTGGTCGGCCTCTGGCTGGCCTGGCGCACCCCGGCCGAGCAGCTGCAGGGCATGGCCGACGCCGACACCATCAACGTAGCCGCGAAGATCACCGCGCGTCTTGCCGAGCTGAAGGTGCGCGAAGGCGACCGGGTCAAGGCCGGCCAGGTGCTGTTCGTACTCGACAGTCCGGAAGTGGCGGCCAAGGAAGAGCAGGCGCACGGTGCACTGGAAGCGGCGCGTGCCGTGGCCGACAAGGCTGACGAAGGTGCACGCAGCGAGGATATCCGCGCTGCGCAGGCCAACTGGAAGCGTGCCGAAGCCGGTGCCACCCTGGCCGAGGCGACCTATCAGCGCGTGCAGAACCTGTTCAACGAAGGGGTCATGACCCGGCAGAAGCGCGATGAAGCGTTGGCGCAGGCGCGCAGTTCGCGCGAGCTCTCCAATGCCGCACGGGCGCAGTACGACCAGGCGCTGGCCGGCGCCCGTGACCAGGACAAGCGCGCCGCGCAGGGCCAGGTCCGCCAGGCGCAGGGCGCGGTGGCCGAGGTCAACGCTGCCCGCGATGAGGTCAACGGCCGCGCGCCGGTGGCCGGCGAGATCAACAAGCGCATGTCCGATATCGGCGAGCTGGTGCCGGCCGGCTACCCGGTCTTCACCCTGGTCGACATCGACCACATGTGGGTTTCAGTGAACCTGCGCGAGTCGCAGATGCGCGGCCTGAAGGTGGGCAGCCGCCTGCACGGCAGCGTTCCCGCGTTGGACCGCGACGCCGACTTCGAGGTGTATTTCATCAATCCTGCGGGCGACTACGCCACCTGGCGCGCCACCCGGCAGTCGTCCGGCTATGACGTGCGCAGCTTCGAGATCCGGCTGCGCCCGGTCGCCCCCATCGAAGGTTTCCGGCCGGGGATGAGCGTGCTGTTCGCGTGGCCGCAGGGATGAACCGCCGGGCGTGGGCGGGCATCACCGCCTCGCTGCAGCGCGAGCTGCAGCACCTGCGTCAGGATCGTGCCGATCTGCTGCTGGTCACCCTGCTGCCAGCGCTGATGCTGGGCGTGATGGCCTGGCTGTTCGCGGCCTCGGTGATGCGCGATATCCCGATCGCCGTCGTCGATCTGGACCGCAGCGCCGAGAGCCGGCAGCTGGCCCGGATGCTCGATGCAAGCCCCGGGGTGCGCGTGGCCAGCCAGCCGATCAGTCTGGCCGATGCGCAGTCGCAGCTGCGGCGGCTGGACGTGTTCGCCGTCGTACTGGTGCCGCGCGATGCGACCCGCAACGCCCTGCGTGGCGAACAGGGCACGGTGTTCGCGTACTACAACGCCACCTATCTCACCACTGGCCAGTCCGCCGTGCGCGACATCGTTGAAGCCGTCAGTGCCTGGAACGCGCGCCTGCTGGGCGGGCGCATCGCCAAGCAGGTGGGCCCGGCCAAGCTGCGCGCGCCGCCGATCGCGGTGCAGTCGGACATCCTGCACAACCCGGCACGCAGCTATGAGCTGTTCCTGCTGCCGCTGCTGTTCCCGGCGGTTCTGTCGCTGGGGTTGGCGTTGGCGGTCGCAGCCAGCCTGGGCCGCGAAGTGCGCGACGGGCACCTGCGCGCGTGGCTCGGCGACGCCCCGTGGTCGGCCATCGTCGGCAAGATCGCGCCCTATGTCCTGCTGTTTTCGGCGTATGGGGCGCTCGGCGTGCTCTACCTCGCGCGGGTGCGTGGCGACGGCATCGCCGGCAGCACGTTGTTGCTGATGCTGGGCCAGCCGCTGTTCTACCTGGCCTGTGCGGCGGTGGCGCTGCTGTTCGTGGGGCTCACCCGCGACATGGGCAGCGCGCTCTCCGCGATCGGCCTGAGCATCGGGACTGCCTTGGCATTTTCCGGGGCGACGTTCCCGGTGGTGGATGCGCCACTGTTCACCCGCATCTGGAACGCCCTGCTGCCCCTGACCGCCTACGTCAAACTGCAGACCCAGCAGCAGTTCGTCGGCGCGCCGTGGAGTGTTTCCCTGTGGCCGCTGGGCACCCTGCTGCTGATGGTCCTGGTGGCGGGCGGCATCGGGGGGGGGCGCTTGATCGCCGCCGCGCGGGCTGCCGATCCGGGCACGCCCGCCGCGGCCTCCGGAGCCAGCACATGAGCCGCTTCGGCAGCAGCCTGCGCCTGACCCTGCGCATGGTCCTCACCGACCGCTACGCAGTCGTGCTGATGGTGGGCGCGGTGGTGCTGTACTCGTTCTTCTACCCGGCCGCCTACCGCCACCAGGTGGCGACCAACCTGCCCATCGTGGTGGTCGACCACGACCAGAGCGCGACCAGCCGGGAACTGCTGCGTCGCGTGGATGCGCTGCGCACGGTGCGCATCGTCGACCAGCCGGCCAGCGTCGACCACGCCCGGAATGAAATGGAAGCCGGCCGCGCCGAAGGCATCCTGCTGATCCCTGCCAACCTCGAGCGCGACATTCTGCGCGGTGGCAATGGTTATCTGGTGCTGATGGGTAACGGCGCCTACCTGGGCCGCGCCAGCTGGGTGCTCGGCGGCGTGGCCGATGCCCTGACCGCGTTCGCCCGTGAGGCGGCGGTGTCCCAGGCGGCCTTCATGGGCGCGCCGCAGGCACCGCCGATCACCCTGGTGCAACGCCCGCTGTTCAACACCCAGGAGGGCTATGGCAGCGCGATCGTCCCCGGCGTGGCCGAACTGATCGTGCACCAGACCCTGCTCATGGGCATCGGCGTGCTGCTCGGCGCGCGGCGGCTGGCGCTGGGCCGGCGGCTGCGTTTCGACCTGCCGACGCTGGCCGGGATGGCCGTCGGCTTCGGTGCGATCGGCCTGCTCGGCCTGCTCTACTACGCCGGGTTCACCGCGTGGGTGCAGGACTATCCGCGCGGTGGCAATCCGCTCGGGCAGCTGCTGGGCGGCACCTTGTTCATTGCGGCCACGGTGGCGTTCGGCCTGTTCGTGGGCAGCTTTTTCGCCACTCGCGAGCGTGCGTTCCAGGTCGTCATCGCCTGCTCGATCCCGTTGTTTTTCCTGGCCAACCTGTCCTGGCCCGCAGTCACCTCACCGCCGGCACTGGTCGCGCTGGCGCACCTGCTGCCCACCACGCCCGGCATCAACCTGATGGTGCGCTTGAACCAGATGGATGCCAGCCTCAGCGAAGTCAGCCACGAAATGTGGACGCTGGCGGCGCTGCTGGCGCTGTACGGCGGCCTCGCCGTCTGGCGTCTGGGCGCCCGCAGGTCGAGCTGAGGGCATGGCGTCCCGCACAGCCACAGTGCCCGTCAGATGAGGACCTGGCGGGTGCTGCGCAGAAACTGGTGGATCTCGGCTTCCACGCGTTCATCCAGCATGTAGACCGGTCGCTGGCCGTTCGGGCAGCGCAGCGTAGGCGTGGTCCCGAACATGCGGCAGATCAACGGCCGCTCTTCGTAGACCTCGCAGCCATTGGCGCCCAGATACGGGCAACTCAGCGCTTCCAGGGCGGCGGCATGCTCGGCATCGCTCTTGAGCGGCAGGCGGGCCACTTCCTCGCTGGAGGCGGTGACCGGCCCACAGCAGTCGTGGCACCCCACCACGCAGCGGAACGAAGGAATCTGCTCGCGCAGCCGCTGGATCGCGTCACGGGTCGCATAGGGCATGGGGAGGGCACTCATCAGCGTCAGCGGCTGGCCATTTTACGCCTTCGGCGGCCGCGGGGGCGGCTGCCGGCCGGCGCGTGTCAACGGACAGGCAACGGCCCTTCCCTCGTCCTTGACGCGTGCAGGCACACCATGGAGCCCTCTTCTTTTGTCCCACCCCCATGAACCGTTCCACTGTTGTACCTACAGGCCGTACCGTACTGGTTGTTGAAGACGAAGCCGAGCTCTCCCGGTTGTTCATCGAAGTGCTGCAGGAGGCAGGTCATACGGCGGTCACCGCTGATTCCGTGACGGATGCGCTCAGCGCCCTCACGGGCCAACGATTCGATGCGGCCATCCTCGACGTGGAGCTTCGCGACGGATCTGTCTTCCCCGTGGCCGACCGACTGGCCGCCACGGGCACCCCCTTCCTGTTCGCCTCCGCGGTCTATCACCAGGTCGTGCCACGCGCCCATCAACGGGTGCCGTTCGTGTCCAAGCCCTTTGACATCCGCGTGTTGCAGCAACGGGTGGCAGAAGCGCTGGCCACAGGACCGGGGTCAACGGGCAACCCACAGCAGGCCTAGTGCCCCAGCGACGACGCAGCGCCGCGACCGCACCACCGTACTGTCGCATGGTCCCGGACAGAGCGCCTGGCCCTGTCGCCCCCTCACAGCGTCGCCTGCGCCTGCAGCGTGAACACCCAGCTGTCCGGGCGGCTGTCATACGCACCCGGCCGCGCGACGTACTGCACCGCGGGCCGCAGGATCAGCCACGGGGTGACCTGCACGCCGTAGTTCAGCTCGACGAACTGCTCGTTGCTCTGCACGTCCTTGCCGGTAATGCGCTGGTACTGGGCGAGGCGGTCGGAGATGTCCAGCCGGGTCCAGGCGAGACTGAGCACGTCGTCTTCGCGCGAGGCCACGACACCGCGCCAACTCAGGCCGGCCTCCCACGAGTAACGCATCAGGCCGGTCTTGGCATCCGCGCGCGTGGCCACGCCAAATACCGACACCCCGCGCACGGTGTCGCCTTCGGGTTTGAGCACGCGCTGCGCCAGCTGGATGTAGGAGCCGCTGCGATGGGAGGCACGTGGCGCCGCCGGATTGCCGATATCGTCGGCGTTGGAGGTGTCCAGGTAGTAGCCCACCTTGTAGGTGCCGCCGTAATGCGCGCCGGTGTTGCCGTGGCTGTAGCCCACTTCGACAGGCAGGAACAGACCGGTCTTGCCACGGTCGGACACCCGGAAGCCGCTGCCGGCCTGCTTGCGCATCGGCACGACGTCATAGATGCCGGTCTGGGCGTACCAGCCGGAAGGGTCGGCCCATTTCACCCGAAGGCCCCACTGGCCGGTCGGGTTGTCGAGCCAGCCGGAACTGTAGATCGGCCCCAGCGGGTGGCCGCACTGGCCGTTGTTGTTGAAATTGCAGGTATAGGGCAGACCGCCGAAGTCGTTGCCCATCGAGTAGAAGCCGCCCTTCATGCTCAAGCGCTTGTCCAGCAGCCAGCGCTCGTAGGAGAGTTCATTGAAACGCAGGTTCTGGCCCTGCCCGTAGAAGGCCTGGTTCTGCACGTAGGAGCCGGTGGAGCGGTCGTTGACCGCGTTGCCGAAGCGGTCGGAAAAGACCACGCGCATCGTGCCGTCAACACCGAAGGCCTTGCCGGTGTCGATCATCGCGCCGATGTCGACGTGCTCGGCGGTGGACCAGCCAGTGCCTTTGTAGCCGTCGCTGTTGACGCCGGTGGCGACCACGATCCGGGCGCTCGGGGTCACACCGCGGTCCTGCAGCCATATCCGGGCCGCCCACGCCGCGCTCAGCGGCGTCTGGGCGATGGTATCCACCGGTTTCGGCCTGGGCGCCTCGGCGTCGGCCGCCCAGGCCGGCATGCTGGTCGCGGCCGCCAACAGACCAAGGGTGATCAGACAGGGGGTGTGTTTCATGCTGAGGCCCTCCGCAGCCTGCGTTTCTTCCAGGCGCGTCGCACCATCGCGATCACCACCACGAACGCCGCAAGCCCGAGGATGAGCAGCGGCAGCCACAGGCGTGCGATCTTGGCCAGCAAGGGCTTCTCACCGCCGTCGCGGATCAGCGCGACCTGCGCTTCCGTCACCTGATCACCGGGGCCGAAGTTGGTCCGTACATACGTCGCAACGGCGGCGATATCGGCATCGCTCAACGCCTGGACGTAAGAGCCCTCGGAGAAATGCGGCATCACCACATGCTGACCATCCACCTCGCGGTCGATGCCGCCGATGATGGTGGCCACCAGGTTCTGGGGCCGGGTCATGCCGACGGTGCTGTTGTGCACCAGCGACGGGTAATAGCCGTCCTTGCTGCCCTCGCCCTGCGGCCCGTGGCAGCTGGCGCACAGGCCGGAATACAGCACCGCACCGGAGGTGATCGGCGCGTCCGTGCCGCGCACCGGCTGCTCACCGGGCGCCTTGGCGGCATCGCCCCAGGCGAAGGCGGCGCGGGTGGCGTCCTTGTCGGCCACCGCAGGCACGGTCCGCAGGTAGGTCACGATGGCGCTGATGTCTTCATCGCGCAGCTTGGAGAGGCTGTTGGTCACCGCCTCGGCCATGCCGCCGCCGGCCTGTCCCTTGCCCTCCACCCGGCCGGTCTTGAGGTATCGGGCCAGTTCGTCATCGCTCCAGCCGCCGATGCCGCTGATCGGATGGGAGGTGATGTTGGGGGCATACCAGTCACCCAACGAACCGCCGGCGAAGGCTTTGCCACCCACTTCCTGCATCATCAACCCGCGCGGGCTGTGGCAGCTGGAGCAGTGCGCCAGCCCTTCCACCAGATAGGCGCCGCGATTCCACTGGGCGCTCTGCGCCGGATCAGGTTTGAAGGGCGTCTTGTCCAGGAACAGCAGATTCCACACCGCCATCGACGAGCGGACGCTGAAGGGGAACGGCAGCTCGGTGGTCTGTGCCTCTTCATCCACCGGCGCGACGGCCTGCATGAAATAGACGTACAGCGCGTGGATGTCCTCGTCGGTCAGTTTCGCGTACGAGGTGTAGGGCATCGCCGGATACAGATGCGCGCCGTCCTTGCGCACGCCCTCGCGCACCGCCTTGGCGAAATCGCCTTCCGTGTAGTTGCCGATGCCATGGCTCTTGGACGGGGTGATATTGCTGGCCCAGATCTCGCCCAGTGGCGAGGCGATCGCATAACCGCCCGCATACGGCTTGCCCTGCTTCGGGCTGGTATGGCAGGCCACACAATCGGCGGCCACGGACAGGTAGCGACCGCGCTCGACCGTCTCGTCGGCGCGTGCAACCTGGCTGCCAACTGCCAACAGGCCGAACGCGATAAGGAGGAAGGTCTTCATGCGGCACGCTCGATCGCATCGGCCGCGCGCAGCGCCAGCGCAGCCATGGTCAGGGTGCTGTTGACGACGCTGGCCGAGACCATCGCGCTGCCACCCGGCAGCCACAGGTTCGGGTGGTCATGCGCGCGGCAGTCGCCGTCGACCACGGAATCCCGGGGGTCGGCACCCATGATGGTCGAGCCCATGATGTGGTTGTTGGCGTTGAGCGCCGTAGTGATGACGAATTCTTCGGCATTGAAGAGCTTGCCGATGTGCCGCAGCTGCTCGCAGGACTTGTCGTAGCCCTTGCGCGCGTAATCGCCCAACGAGTAATGGATGTCCGGGCAGGCCAGGCCATGACCATCGACGCGGGTCTTGGAGAGCGTCAGGCGGTTGCTCGGATCCGGCAGCGGCTCCAGGCTGATCGACAGGTCCACCCCGTAGATCGAACGGCGGCGGATCTCCGCATCCAGCGCCTCACCGGCCAGCCCCATCTTCAAGGCCTGGTCGGTGGCGATCGCCACGCGGCTGATGTTGTTGAGGATGATCTTGGTCGCCGAGTACTCCGAGCGGAACGCCCCGTCGCGTGGCCCGACCATGCAGCTGGACTGCGCCGGACCACGTCCCAGCCAGATCGGCCGGTCGGCAATGAAGGAGCAGTGGAAGCCGGAGTGGTCCAGCATGTTGCGGCCGACCTGGTCGGAGGAATTGGCAATGCCGTTCGGGTTCTGTTCGTTGGCGGCCAGCAGCAACAGGCGCGGTGTTTCCAGCGCGTTGCAGGCGATCACGAAACTGCGGCCGGTGGCCTTGTGGCTCACCTTGTCGCTGTCATACCAGTGGATCGCGGTGACACGGTTCTGGTCGTCGGTATCGATCCTGTACGCCACCGATTCGGCCAATACCTTGGCACCCAGCGCCTCGGCGGCCTGCACGGTATGCACGCCGTTGTACATCGCCCCGATCGGGCAGATCGGCTGGCAGTTGTTGTTGCCGCAGCAGGCAGGCCGGTCATTCCACGGCTTGATCATGCGCCCCTGCGGAATCGGCACCAGGTTGTAGCCATGCGGATTGACCACCTCGGCGAACACCTTGTCGCCGTTGCCCCACGGAATCATGTCGGCCAGGTAGGGCTTCGAGCGCTCCGAGGGGCTCTGCTGCGCCGGGTCGTTCGGCCCGGACACGCCCATGGCCTCCTCGGCACGGCAGTAGTACGGCTCGATGTCCTCGTAACTGATCGGCCAATCGCGACCGACGCCATAGGCCGATTGCATCTTGAAGTCGACCGGGAGATGGCGCCAGCACGACGCCGCCCAATGCCAGGTGGTGCCGCCGACGGCCTTGATGAAGCCCTGATGGAAGCTGCTGGCATCGGGCCCGGTCAGCCCGACGTAGTCGTTGGCCGGGAAATACAGCGGCGCCGTCGCGAATTTCGATTGCGGGAATGGCCCCTGGAAGTCGCTGCCGATACGGCGCTCGAAACTGACGTTGCGCCAGTTCTCGACCACATCGGAGCGGTTCAAGCGGGGCCCGGCCTCGAGGACCAGGACCGATTTGCCGGCGCGCACCAGCTGGTGGGCGATCAATGCACCGACGACGCCCGAGCCGACGATCACGACGTCGGCATCGACGTCGCCATCACGGAAAACCGGAGCTTTCATGAGAGAGATTCCAGATCAGTAACAGGGAAAAGAGAACCGCGCAGGCTTATGCGTGGGCTCGAATCGGGGCCGGCGGCTCAGCGGTCCACCAGGCGGGTCCGCCCTGGACATAGGTCGGTGGCGAAAGGCCGTCGTCCACGCAGCGCTGCATCAGCGCATCGCGATAGGACACGGTCACGGCGTGGACCCCTTTGCCCACCGTGCCGGTATACCAGGCAGTGATGATGGCAAGCGCCGCGGGCTTGGCCTCGCCGGCGGCGGCGACCAGCGCCGTGGCACCGCTCACCTGCCCGGCCAGCGTGACCAGGGCGGGGAACTGCGCATGCAGGTCGGGCTGCAGGGTGGCAAACGCCTTTTCGATCCGTTCGGCCGTGGCCGGGTCGAGGTCGTTCTTGTCGGTCAGGGCGCGGGACAGCGAGAGGAAGACGGTATCGGTCCTTGCCGCCGGCGCTGCTGCGGCGGGCGTTGCCACCGCAGGCGCTTTATCACGACAGGCCGCGAGCAGCGAAACCGAACCAACCGCAAGAAGGAAGCCTCTTCGTGTGAGGCCGTGCCCGCGCCGGTTCTCGTCCACTCCCTCGGGAATACTCATGATGTCTACTCTGCTCCGTAACACGCCGGCTCCCCGCCCGCAGACCACGGAACGGCTAAGCATCGACGGCGGCAAGGGTACTCCATGCCGCTGTCGTCACAGAGTGATCAACGAGGTGATCACGGATCAGCAACAGCCTCGGCGTTACAAACCGGAGTGGTATCACTCCCGGAGAATCGTCATGCGCACCTTGTTGCTCACCGCCCTTGCCACGATGGCGCTGTCTGCCTGCAGCCAAGCCGAGCACACTGATCAAGGCAAGCACGCCGATACGATCGAGCAGCCTGCCACGGCCCCGGCCGCGGGCGATACGTCGCGCAACGTGCCCGGTGGCGGTAGTGGAACGGCCGCCTCCGAGGCGCAGGACTCCGGGCACGGCACCGGGACCAGCGCGGAGCCGAAGCGCGAATCCCCGCCTAAGCCGTGATCCCCCATGACCCCACTCGATAAACCCGTGCGCCGGGAGGTCCAGATCGGCGACCAGGCGTACACGCTGACCATCGATCCCGACGGCCTGAAGCTGGTGCCGAAGGGAAAACGGAATGGCCTCACCCTGAAGTGGACCGAATTGGTGAATGGTGACGCCGCGCTGGCCACTGCATTGCAGGCCTCGCTCGCGTCAGGCTGAGCGAGCGCGGCGTTCGCGCCCGATCGGGGCTGGACGCTGTTCTTGGATCTGGCGTGCTCATCGGCCGGCAGATCCGCACCCCGCGATGGCGTGTCCGCATGCTCATGCGGCTGGCCGGATCGGATCAGGTGCCGCACACGCCCGCCGCACGCCACTGGCGCAATGCGGCCCCCTTCAGGGACTGCTCGCCGCAGCCGGTGGGGCAGCGCAGCAGGCGCGCCGCCGAGGTGCTCACGAATCCTTCCCCTTCCCGGGCGTTGAACACCACCTCACAGGACAGGCACCGCGCCACCATCGAGTACAGATGCACGATACGGCCGCTGCCCGGGTCCTGCAGGGCGCTCACATCCAGCAGCTCGAAGTGGCAACTGTCCGGCAACGGGCGCCGGGGAAGCGGAAGGGACACGGAGGTCTGCAGGCTCACGGGGAAGGGCCATCGATTGGGTGGAGGCCACTCTATGGGGCGCGGTGTGGAGCGGATGTGGAGCCAGGGATGGGCGCCGCTCAGCACCAAATCCCAGGATCAGGGACAATAGCCGCCCATCGTTTGCCCCGGCCTGCCGGCGCATGCCCCGTCGGGGGCCACCGCGCGGCGCCCGCCTGCCTGTCTTCCTGCTGCTTTTCCCGGACCCGAATTGAATACCACCGCCCTGCCCCTTGCCGACGACGACCTGCCCCTGACCGACCGGCTGCGCGCCGCGCTGGACCTGCTGGAGGCCATCGAAGCCGACCGCAGCGTGCTCGATACGCTGCCCGACGCCGACCGCACCCGCCTGCACCAGGTGGTGGCGAAGGTCTACCACCCCGAGCCCAAGGCGCGGCGGGCGAAGCTGAAACAGCAGGCCAAGCAGCGCCACCAGGAAAAGGTGGCCAAGGCCGAGGCCCTGCTGGAGCAGACCGGCATCCGCGCCCTGCGCCGCAAGCCCGTGTTCAGCACCCCGAATTACTTCCCGCCCCATGCCGCCGGCCTGCATGACGCCTCCAATGGCGAGCATGCCGCCGCCGCGCCGGAGCCGGTGCATTCCCCGGAGCTGCGCCACTGCTATGTGTGCAAGCAGAAGTTCACCCAGCTCCACCATTTCTATGACCAGATGTGCCCGGCCTGTGCCGAGCTGAACTTCTTCAAGCGCACCGAAACCGCCGACCTGAGCGGGCGCGTCGCGCTGCTGACCGGTGGCCGGGTCAAGATCGGCTACCAGGCCGGACTCAAGCTGCTGCGCGCCGGCGCCGAGCTGATCGTGACCACGCGCTTCCCGCGTGACTCGGCCGCGCGCTACGCCGAAGAGCCCGACTTCGCCGAATGGGGCCACCGCCTGCAGGTGTACGGCCTGGACCTGCGCCACACCCCCAGCGTGGAAGCCTTCTGCAGCGAATTGCTGGCCACCCGCCCGCGCCTGGACTTCATCATCAACAACGCCTGCCAGACCGTGCGCCGCCCGCCGCAGTTCTATGCGCACATGATGGCCGGTGAAACCGCGCCGCTGCACGAGGTGCCGGACACGCTGCGCAAGCTGATCGGCGATTACGAAGGCCTGCGCAGCGCCGAACTGCTCGGCACCACCGCCTCGGCCGCGCTGCCGGTGGTCCAGGGCCGCGACTTCAATGCCGCCAACGGCCTGGCCCGTGCTGCCGAGCTGTCGCAGGTGCCGCTGCTGGACGATGAGCTGGTGGCGCAGCAGCATCTGTTCCCGGAAGGTCGCCTGGACCAGGACCTGCAGCAGGTGGATCTGCGCGGGCGCAACTCCTGGCGCATGCTGATGGCCGAAGTGCCCTCGGTGGAGCTGCTGGAAACCCAGCTGGTCAACGCCATCGCACCGTTCATCATCAATGCGCGCCTGAAGCCGCTGATGCTGCGCACGCCCGAGCGTGACAAGCACATCGTCAACGTTTCGGCGATGGAGGGGCAGTTCTACCGCAACTTCAAGACCACCCGCCACCCGCACACCAACATGGCCAAGGCTGCGCTGAACATGATGACGCGCACCTCGGCGGCGGATTACCAGAACGACGGCATCCACATGAACAGCGTCGACACCGGCTGGGTGACCGACGAGGATCCGGCGGATATCGCGGCCAAGAAAGTGAAGGAAGAGCGCTTCCATCCGCCGCTGGATATCGTCGACGGCGCCGCCCGCATCGTCGACCCGATCATCCACGGCATCAACACCGGTGAGCACGTCTGGGGTCAGTTCCTGAAGGACTACGCGCCCACCGACTGGTAACTGCATCCAGCTGCGTGTGTCGTACGTATAGCCTGGAAGGAACGCCGCCGGTTCGAGCGGCAAGGGACAGGAGGCCCACTTTTCCGGCTTCGGCCGTGGCCTCCACCCCCAGTCGAATCACGATGAGCCCCCCCACCTCACAACGCGACGAACGCAGCGCGGTCCTCAGTGCCATGCAGGTCGACGGTCTGGCGTCCCTGCCTGCACTGGACAGGCTCACCGCGCTGGCCGGTTACACCTTCGATGCCCCGGTGGCATTCGTCTCGATCCTTGGGGATGTGAAGCAGCGCTTCCTTTCCCGGATCGGCCTGCCCATGGCGCAGACCGACATCCGCGCCTCGATCTGCGCCCACGCCGTCACCGCCGATGGCGTGCTGGTGGTTCCGGATCTCCGCCAGGACCCCCGCTTCCGCGACAACCCGCTGGTCACCGACAGCCCGCATCTGCGCTTCTACGCGGGCGCACCGCTGGTGGCAAAGAACGGGGTCGCCATCGGTGCCCTGTGCGTCATGGACACACGCCCGCGCATGTTCGACGAGGGTGATCAGGATCAGCTGGCCACCCTGGCCGAGCTGGTCGTCGCGCAGCTGGAGCTGCGTGCGATGTCCGGTCGGCTGGACCCGGTCAGCGGCCTGCCGAGCCGGCACCAGCTGCATGCGGATCTGCCCGGCATCCTGGCGCGTTGCACTGAGGGAACGGCCTACGCCGTCGCGGTGGACATCCTCGACATTCCACGCGCCAACCAGGTGGGCCAGGTGCTGGGCCTGCGGCCGCTGGAGGCCTTGATCCGGCGCGCCGGCGTCCGCCTGCGTGCCGCGCTGGAGGGCGTGGCCACGGTGTACCACGTGGGGGTGACGCGGTTTGCCTTCGTGGTCGAGATGCCGGCCGCAGCCCAGGTGGAGGCGCTGATCCTGGAATTGAGAACGCGCATGCTGCGCCCGCTGATGGCCGCGGCAGTGCCGATGTCGCCACGCTTCCATGCCGGCATCTGCGCCGTCGAACCGGGCGAAGAAGACAGCCACGACCTGCTGCGGCGGCTGCTGGTGAGCATGCATGGTGCGTTCGACGCACGGCGGCCGTTCTGCTGGTACTCCGAACAGCGCGACGAAAAGATGCACCGCGCCTACCGCCTGGCCTCCGATGCCGAACACGGGCTGCAGGCCGGCGATTTCCACCTGGATTACCAGCCCCGCTTCACCCTGGACGGCCGGCGCCCGGTCTCGGCCGAAGCCCTGATCCGCTGGACCCACCCCACCCTGGGGTCGATCAGCCCGGCCGAGTTCATCCCGGTCTTCGAGCGGACCGCCCTGATGGATGAGGTGACCAACTGGGTGCTCGACACCGCGCTCGATCAGGTCCAGGCGTGGCGCGCCCAAGGGCTGGATATTCCGGTCTCGATCAACCTCTCCAGCAGTTATCTGTCCAACGCCTCGGCATGGCACGACATCCGCAGCAAACTCGAGCACAGGGCGCTGCCGTTCTCGATGATCGAGCTGGAGATCACCGAGGGCGAATGGCTGCGTCCGGGCTCCCCGGCCATCGGCCATATCGCAGCGATGGCGCAGGCCGGCATCACTGTGGCGATCGACGACTTCGGCAGCGGCTACAGCAATTTCAGCTATCTGTCCGACCTTCCCATCCACACCGTGAAGCTGGACAAATCGTTGATCGATGGCATCGCCATCAATCCCCGGGCGCGCGCCAAGGTGTCGGCCATCCATCATCTGGCGCATGAGCTGGGCTACCTCACCGTGGCCGAGGGAGTCGAGCAACAGGCGCAGGTGGAGGTGCTGGCTGCGATGGGGGTCGACGAAGTCCAGGGCTACCTGCTTGCCCGGCCGATGTCCCCGGCCTTGGTGATGCAGGTGTTCGAAGCGGCCGCGATCACGGCCTGCCCGGTTAGAGTTTGAACACTTGCTGCAGCTTCCGCGCGAACCATCCGCTGAAGACCAGTGGCGCATCCAGCGCTGAAACGCAGATGCACGCCACCCCGGGGGTGGTCACCGGCTGATGCTCGACCTGGCTGTCGAGATCGGCCACATCGCCGGGGGCGAAATGCCCCAGTGAATCATCGTAGGCACCGCGAAGGATCTGGGTCAGCTCGCTGCTGCCATGGCTGTGCATGGGCAGGCATTTGCCCGGGGCGATTTTCAGCATGATCAACGACGGGTGCGCCGCTGCGCGGATGCAGTGGACACCCGGCGCCATCCACCGCCATTTCAGCGAGCGGTAGGACGTTCCGAAATGTGGCGCCAGTGCCGCCGGCAGTTGATCCGGGTCGTGCGCAGGCGCGCCGCGCACCGCTGCCTGGCCACGCATGCCATCCTCCGCTGGCGCGGCATCCAGGCGCGCCAGCATGGCCTGCCGAAGCGCGGCCTGGCGATCCTCCGCGCCGGGCGGCGGCAACTGCTGCTCCAGCAGCAGTCCCCCGACCCGTTCGGCAGCGCGCAGTTGTTCCCGGCAGCAGGCGCAGGCTTCCAGGTGCGCCGCGGCGACCACCGACATTTCCGGCGCCAGGGTTCCGGTGGCAAAGCCCAGGACGGTGGTCGGGTCCAGGTGATGACGAGGATTCATCGCGACTCTCCCATCAGCGACTGCAACTGCAGAAACGCACGTCGGATATGGGACTTCACGGTGCCCAGTGGCATATGCAGCTCGGTGGCGATCTCGGCGTGGGTTTTGGCTTCGAAGTAGGACATCCGGATCAAACGGGCCTGCGTTGCGGAGAGTTCGTCCAGCCGCTGCTTGAGCCTGACGTGCTCGGTATGGCGCTCGGCCAGCGAGCCGCCCCCGTCGGCCTCTTCGGCGGCCTGCTCGACCACCTCGTGGGCATGCACCCAGATATGTTCCCGGCGCACGCGGTCGATATGCATGTTGCGCGCGACCCGGTACAGCCACGTGCCCAGGCTGCTGCGCGCCGGATCGTACAGGTCGGCACGGTTCCACAGTTTGAGCAGCACTTCCTGGGCAAGATCCTCGGCCACGCCATCGGCCGCCCCCAACCCACCCAGGTAGCGGCACAGACGCGGCATGAAGTGGTCGTAGATGCGCAGGAAGCACTCGCGGTCGCGCGAGCCGGCCACCGCCGCCATTTCCGCCGCCCAGGTCTTGATTTCCGTCGTGGATTGAGCGGGGGCGGCAATCATCCGGGCGGCCTCGAAGGGCGTCATCCTGGCAACAGGCGGGTCAGCCTCCATGGTAGGCCACTTCCGGGGGATCGGCGACTTGGGGTTCATGGCGCTTGTACGAGCAGAGCGGCGTTCTGGATGCAGGTGCGTTGGCTGCTGATATAGTCGGCCGAGCATGGCGGGCACGGTGCCCGGCCACGAATCACAGGGAGTTGGTCATGGGTCTTCGTCAGGCGGTGGCAGGTGCAGTGGGTGGTGTTCTGGCCGACCAGTGGAAGGACTTCTACACCGTGCCGACGGGCCTGCCCTCCACGGCAGCGCTGTTCGCGGCGGTCCCGCGCGGCACCAATGCCGGGCGTGGCTCCAACACCAGCGCCTCCTCCAACATCATCACCAACGGCTCCAGGATCGTCGTGCCAGAAGGCTACGGCCTGCTGCTGTTCCAGGACGGCGCGATCACCGGCTTCGTCGCCGAGCCGGGTGGCTATGAATGGCGCTCGGACGATACCAACTCGCAGTCGATCTTCGCCGGCGACGGCTTCGTCAGCCCGCTGATCAAGCAGAGCTGGGAACGTTTCAAGTTCGGCGGCCAGCCCGGGTCGCAGCAGGCGGCCTTCTTCGTCTCGCTGAAAGAGCTGCCGGACAACCGCTTCGGCACGCAGTCCGAAATCTACTGGGACGATGGCTTCCTCGGCACGCAGGTCGGCGCGGTCACGCGCGGCTCGTACACGCTGAAAATCGTCGATCCGATCCTGTTCGTGAAGAACTTCGTGCCGGCCAGCTACCTGCAGCCGGGCCAGGTGTTCGATTTCACCGATCTGGACAACGCCGCCGCGAGCCAGCTGTTCAACGAGGTGGTGGGCTCACTGGCCCCGGCCTTCAGCCTGTATACGAACGACCCGGGCAAGGGCAACCGGATCACCAAGCTGCAGCAGGACTCGCTGGGCTTCGCGCAGAGCCTGTCCGCCGCCGTCGAGCAGGGCTACCAGTGGAAGTCCGATCGCGGCCTGGCCATCGTCAAGACCGCCATCGTCTCGATCGAGTACGACGCCAACACGCGTGAACTGCTCAAGACCGTGCAGCGCGCCGATGCACTGGCCGGCTCGCGCGGCAACTCCAACCTGCAGGCCAGCGTGGCCCAGGGCATCCAGTCGGCGGGCGAGAACGGCGGTGCCGCCGGCCTGGTCGGCGTCGGCATGGCCTCGGGCATGCTCGGGGTTGGCGGGATGCAGCAGCCGGTCGCCCCGGCCGCGGACGACCCGGTCGCCAAGCTGAAGAAGGCCAAGGAGATGCTGGATCTCGGTCTGATCACCCAGGACGACTACGACAAGCTCAAGGCCAAGGCGCTGGGGCTGTAAGACACCGAGCGCACCGACACCATGTCCGACCCAAAGATGCCACCGCCGATCCCGGCGGGTCCGCCACCGTTGCCGCCCTCGCCCTCGCCCTCGCCCGCGGCGCCGGTCACCGGCCCAGGCTCGCCCCGGGAGGTGCCGCCGGTGCCGGGCAGTTTCCCGATCGACCCGGCCACCCTGCCCCAGCCCATCCGCGATGAAGTGCTGGCGCCCGATCCGGCCGCGCTGGACACCTCTGCGGCCGAGCTCAAGGACGGCGTCAACCGCTGCCCGAACTGCGGCTCCAGCGATGTGCGGCTCAAGCTCGGCACCGATGTACTGGTCTGCCAGTTCTGCCGTCACGAATGGCACGGCGACCGGGTCGAGGAAGCGTTCGGGTTCGGCGAAGGGATCGGCGAGCTTCGCGGTACGGTGGTCGCATCCGGTGCGCGCGACATCGACACTGGCACCGCCAGCCTGATGAGCTTCAAGTGCACCGGCTGCGGTGCTGAGGTCACCATCAACACCGAAAGCACCATGACCGCCCGCTGCCACTGGTGCCGCCATGTGTTCGGGGTCAACGAGCAGGTTGCCAATGGCGCGGTGCCCGATGCGGTGCTGCCGTTCCGGATCAGCAAGGACGACGCGGTCGCGCGGATCCGGCAGTTCGTGGACAAGCGGCGCCTGTTCGCGCTGAAGGCCTTCAAGGATCAGTTCACACCGGAGAACGTCACTGGCGTCTACCTGCCCTACATGATCGTGGACAGCAACGTCAGCGCCAGCGTCTCCGGCAAGGGTGAAATCCAGACGCGGCAGTACACGCGCGGCACCGAAAAGAACAAGCAGACCTACTACGACGCCGACGTCTACCAGGTGGATCGCCAGGTCGATTTCACCGTGGACGACCTGACCCTGGAGTCATCGGCCGAGCGCGGCAATCTGGACACCCAGAGCAATACCAACAACATCATCAACGCGATCCTGCCGTTCGACACCAAGAATGCGCTGAAGTGGAACGCATCCTATCTGGCCGGCTTCACTTCGGAAAAGCGCAACCTCGATGTCGAGACGCTGCGCCCACGGCTGGAAGACCAGCTGCTGTCGATCGCCCGCGCGCAGGTGGAAGGCTCGGTGCGCCGCTACGATCGGGGCGTGCGCTGGGAGCGTGAGCGCGTGGATGTGCATGGCACCCGCTGGGTGTCGATGTACCTGCCGGTGTGGCTGTACTCGTATCACCAGCCGGGCCGCAACGGCGGCATGCTGCACTACATCGCGGTGAATGGCCGCACCGGTGAAACCATGGGCAGCGTGCCGGTGCAGCAGTGGAAGCTGCTGCTGGCCGCGCTCACGACCGGCACCATCATCGAAGCCCTCGTGCTCTTCTTCCTGGTAGCTGCCTCATGAGCGATGACAGTGGTCTCTGGCTGCTTGCCGCCGGCCCTGCCGGTGCAACCGCGTTGTACTGGGCGCTGTACCGGTACTACCGCAACACCGACAAATCCCACGCGTTCGAGCGCGACACCGCGATCGACGCCAAGCCCGTCACCGGTTCAGACCGCAAGGTCGATACGGTGACGGGCACGCAGGAACGGCGCATCCGCGGTGACAATGTGGCGGCGTACCGAACGCGGGTGCAGCGCGATGGATGACACCTCCATCGGCATTGACTGCCGATGGCATCAACGCGTTCGGTTGAACCCCCGCTGCACGATGACGAAGAACAGCGGGACAAAGAACACACCCAGCAGCGTGCCCACGACCATGCCGCCGAGTACGCCAGTCCCGATCGCCCGCTGAGCGCCGGAACCGGCACCCGACGCGAGCGCCAGCGGCAGCACGCCCAGGCCAAAGGCCAGCGAGGTCATGATGATCGGGCGCAGACGGTCGCGCACGGCATGCATCGTCGCTTCGATCAGGCCGGCGCCCTTCTCCAGGTTTTCCTTGGCGAACTCCACGATCAGGATCGCGTTCTTGCTGGTCAAGCCCACTGTGGTCAGCATCGCCACCTGGAAGTAGATGTCGCGCTCCATGCCGCGGAAGGTGTTGGCCAGCACCGCGCCGAGGATGCCCAGCGGCGCCACCAGCAGCACCGCGGTCGGCACGCTCCAGCTTTCATACAGCGCGGCCAGGCACAGGAACACGATCAGCAGTGACAGCGTGTACAGCAGCGGGGTCTGCAACGTCGCACCGTTTTCCTGGAGTGCCGTGCCGGTCCATTCGATGCCGAAGCCCGGCGGCAGCTGCTGGGCAAGACGTTCGATTTCGGCGATCGCGCGTCCTGAGCCTGTCCCTGGGGCCGCTGCCCCGAGGATTTCCCGGGCGGGCATCCCGTTGATGCGCTCCAATCTCGGTGAAGAATGCCTCCATTCGATCGAAGCAAACGCGCTGAACGGCACCATCTCACCCGCCGCATTCCTCACCGACCAGAGTGCGAAGTCATCCGGGCTCGTCCTGAACGACGCATCGGCTTGAAGGTAGACGCGCTTGAGCCGACCGCGGTCGTTGAAGTCGTCTACATAACGGCTCCCCCAGGCGGTGGCCAGGGTGCTGTTGACCTCATCGATCGACAGTCCCAGCGCCGCAACCCGTTCGGCATCCACATTCACCTGCAGCGAAGGCATGTCGCTCAGCCCATTGGCGCGCATGCCAGCAAGGATCGGACTGGCCTCCGCCAGTGCCAGCAGCCTGTCCTGCGCCTCCAACAGCGCGGCATGGCCCTGGCCAATGCCATCCCGCAGGAAGAAGCTGAATCCTGCGGCCGTTCCCAATGCCGGAATGGCGGCAGGCGTCAGCACGTGGAAGGTGGCGCCCGGGTATGAGGCAAGCGCGGACCTGGCGCGCTCCGCCACCTTGTCCGCCTCGTCATCACCCCCTCTCGTGGACCAGTCCTTCAAGCGTATGAAGGCCTGCCCGTTGTTCTGCCCCATGCCCGAGTAGCTGAAGCCGACCACGGTGAGAAGGGCATCGACCACCGGATCATCCTCAAGGAAGTGCTTTTCCACCGCTTTCAACGCTGCCTCGGTATGGGCAAGTGTCGAACCGGCCGGACCCTGCACGAGTACCACCAGCGTTCCCTGGTCTTCGGTCGGCAGAAACGAAGAGGGAAGCCGCATGAACAGCACGATCATCGCGCCGGACAACAGTGCGAACAACGCCATGCTTCGCCACGGACGGGCCAACAGACCGGCGACCCCGCGCTCATAGGTGGCGCTGGTGCGTTCAAAACCCGTGTTGAACCTGCCAAAGGCCCGGGCCAGCGCGCCTGCCGGTGGTGACTGATGCCCGCCGGTCCTGACCGGCTTGAGCAGGGTTGCGCAGAGCGCTGGGGTGATCACGACCGCGACCAGCACCGACAGCGCCATGGCTGAGACGATCGTGGCCGAAAACTGGCGGTAGATGATGCCGGTGGCCCCACTCATGAAGGCCATCGGCACGAACACCGCCGACAGCACCAGGCCGATGCCGACCAGCGCACCGGTGATCTGGCCCATGGACTTGCGCGTGGCCTCCAGCGGAGAAAGTCCTTCCTCGGCCATGATCCGCTCGACATTCTCCACCACCACGATCGCATCATCGACCAGCAGGCCGATCGCCAGCACCATCGCGAACATGGTCAGCATGTTCACCGAGAAGCCCAGCGCGGACAGGATGCCGAACGTGCCCAGCAGCACCACCGGCACCGCGATCGTCGGGATCAGGGTCGCGCGGAAGTTCTGCAGGAACAGGTAGATCACCAGGAACACCAGCACGATCGCCTCCAGCAGCGTGGAGATGACGCTGCGGATGGAGGCCTTGACGAAGGGCACGGAGTCATACGGCACCACGACGCGCAGCCCGGCGGGCATGTCCGGGGCCATGCTTTCCAGTGCTTTGTCTACCGCCTCGCGCGTGCGCAGTGCGTTGGCCCCCGGAGCCAGGTAGACCCCGATGGCCGCAGCGGGCCGTGCATTGAGTCGGTTGCTGAAATCGTAACTTTCCGCGCCGAGTTCAACGCGGGCCACATCACCGAGCCGCAACTGGCTTCCATCCGGATTCCCCCTCAGGATGATCGCCCGGAACTGCGCAGCACTGGACAAACGCGATCCTGCGTCGACGAATGCCGTCATCGCCTGCGCCTCCACGCCGGGCGCGCCGCCCATCTCGCCCAGCGCAATCTGCGCGTTCTGCGCGCGAATGGCTTGCGCTATCTCATCGACCGTCAAACGATAGGCGTGGAGGCGAGCAGGATCCAGCCAGATGCGCATCGCATACTTGCCGCCATACTCGCGTACAAAGCCAACGCCCTCCACTCGGCTGATCACATCCACCACGGACGAGCCTACGTAATCGGCCACATCGGCGGCCTCCATGCTGCCATCTTCAGACACGAAGCCCAGAATCTGCAGCACGTCCGCACCGGACTTTGAGACGTTGACACCGCGTCGCTGCACCTGCTCGGGCAGCGAGGGCATTGCTCGCTGTACGCGATTCTGTACGTGTGGCTGGATCGTCTCCAGGTCCGTGCCCGGCTCGAAGACGATGCTGATGGTGGCGTAACCCCCGTAGGAGTAACTCTGTGAAGAAAAGTACAGCATCCCGTCCAGGCCGGTGAGGTGCTGCTCGATGACCTTGGTGACCGTTTCCTCGATGACCGTGGCTGACGCCCCCGGGTAGATCGCCGTGATCGTCAGCGTGGGCGGCGCCACTTCCGGGTACATCGACACCGGCAGCTTGAGCACCGCCAGGCCACCGGCGAGCATGATGATGATCGCAATCACCCACGCGAAGATGGGGCGATCAATGAAAAAACGTGCCATGGAATTCTCCGGTTACTGCTGGGCGGCGGGAGCCGCCGGCGCGGCGGCCGGCTTGGCCGGGGCCGCGCCCATTTCGGTGGCCTGCACGGGCATGCCCGGCTGGATCTTCTGCAGGCCTTCGACGATGACCTTGTCACCGGCCTTCAGCCCGTCCTCCACCAGCCACTTGTCGCCGAGCGAGCGGCTGACCTTGACCTGCCGCACTTCGACCTTGTCGTCCTTGCCGACCACCATGGCGCTGGTATCGCCCTTGGGATCGCGGGCAATGCCCTGCATCGGCACCAGGATCGCGTTCTCGCGCACGCCGCTGCCGACCTGCGCACGCACATACATGCCCGGCATCAGCACCTGGTCCGGGTTCTCGACCTTGACCCGCAGCGCGTAGCTGCCGGTGGTCGGGTCCACGCTGACTTCGGAGAATTCCAGAGTGCCCTTGTGGTCGAACGCGGTGCCGTCATCGAGCAGGATCGTCACCGGCAGGGTCTGGTTGTCCTGCAGGCGGCCGCTGGCCAGCTCGCGGCGCAGCTGCAGCAGCTCGCTGGCGGACTGGGTCAGATCGACATGGATCGGGTTCAACTGCTGCACGGTGGCCAGCGCTTCGGCCTGGCCGGCGCTGACCAGCGCGCCCTGGGTGACCGAGGACTTGCCGATGCGGCCACTGATCGGCGCGGTGATGCGGGCATAGCCCAGCGTCACGTTGGCCGCATCCAGCGCGGCACGCGCGGCGCCCACATCGGCCTCGGCCTGCTTGAGCGCGGCGATCGCATTCTCGTTGTCCTGGGTGCTGACCGCCTCGACCTTGGCCAGCTCACCGATGCGCTTGGCGCTCAGGCGCGCGGCATTGGCGGTTGCTTCGGCGCGGGCCAGCTGGGCGCGGGCGCTGTTGGCCTGGGCCCGGTAGCTGGCGTCATCAAGCTGGTACAGCGGCTGCCCGGCGGTGACCAGGCCTCCTTCGGTGAACAGCCGCTTGGCCACGATGCCGTTGACCTGCGGGCGCACTTCGGCGACCAGGAAGGCGTTGGTCCGGCCCGGCAGTTCACGGGTCAGCGAAACACTGGTGCGATCCAGCCTGCTGTAGTGGACCGCTGGCGGTTCGCGTGGATCCCCCACACCGGGCGAGCCGCATCCCGAGAGAATCAGCAGCATCAGTGCGCAAAGCGCATGGCAGTGATGTTTCGTCATACATCGGTTCCTTTCATTCAATAGCTCTCCTGAACGTCGAACGGAGCATCTCCGCCGTCGATGCATCGCCTGCCCAAGGCAACGGTGCATGGAACGGCAAGCGCAGGCGAAATGCCATGCGAGACGTCGCATTGAGCACGCTCAGGAACTTGCGATTCATGGGTCGCTCAGGCCTGCCACGCCGATCCGCATACGCTGCAGCGGTATCATTGTTGTTGGACTCTTCGAGTGACCCACTCCATGCGCAGCCTCTATCCCGCGATCACCCCGTTCCGCACGCATCACGTGCCCGTGGACGAGTTGCACACCCTGTTCGTGGAGGAGTGCGGCACTCCGGACGGCATCCCGGTGGTGTTCCTGCATGGCGGACCGGGTGCCGGCGTCTCGCCGGTACACCGTCGTTTCTTCGACCCGGCGCGCTATCGCATCGTATTGATCGACCAGCGTGGCAGCGGGCGCTCCACGCCATTCGGCGAGCTGCGCGACAACACGACGCAGCACCTGGTCGCGGACGTGGAGAGCATCCGCGAGCTGCTGGGTATCGACCGCTGGCTGGTGTTCGGGGGATCGTGGGGCTCCACGCTGGCACTGGCCTACGCCCAGGCACATCCGGAACGCGCGACCGGTGTCATCGTGCGCGGCGTGTACCTCGGCCGCGCCGAGGAGAACCGCTGGTTCGCCGAAGCCGACGGCGGTGCGCGCTGGGTCTTCCCGGAGCGCTGGGCGCGCTACGAGGCATACATCCCTGAAGAAGAGCGCGGCGACATGATCGCCGCCTACTGGCGGCGCCTGGACGGCCCGGACGAAGCGACCCGCATCGCGGCGGCGCAGGCCTGGCTGGGGTGGGAGGATCACGCCGCCACGCTGGATCACGATGTGGATGCGGAGTCCGCTGATGATCCGCTGCATACGCTGGCCAAGGCGCGCATAGAGGCGCACTACTTCCGCAACCACGCCTTCCTCGAACCTGGGCAGCTGCTGCGGGATATCGACCGCATCCGGCACCTGCCGGGGGTGATCGTGCAGGGCCGCTACGACATCATCTGCCCGGCGCGCAGCGCGTGGCATCTGGCCTGCGCCTGGCCTGAAGCATCGCTGCAGATGGTCGTGTCGGGCCACAGTGCAACGGAACCTGCGACCGCAGATGCGCTGGTGCGCGCCACCGATGCCTTCGCCGGCAGGCAGTAAGGAGCGGCAGTGGATTCGATTTACCTGGTTGTCGCGCTGGGCGCCATCGTCGCCGGCTTTGTGCAGGGTCTTTCCGGCTTCGCCTTCGGGCTGGTGGCGCTGTCCTTCTGGGCCTGGGTGCTGGACCCCAGGCTCGCGGCGACGCTCTCGGTGTTCGGTGCCCTCACCGGCCAGCTGCTGGCGGCCTTCACCGTGCGCCGCGGCTTCAACCTGAAGACCCTGCTGCCTTTCGTTCTGGGTGGGTTGGCCGGCATCCCGCTGGGCGTCTACCTGCTGCCCGTGCTCGACATGAACTGGCTCAAGGCGATCCTGGGCACCCTGCTGGTGCTGTGGTGTCCGGCCATGCTGCTGTCACGCCGGCTGCCCCGGGTCACCGCCGGCGGGCGCGCGGCGGATGGCGTGGTGGGGTTCGCCGGCGGCATCATGGGTGGACTGGGTGGCTTCACCGGCACGCTGCCGACGCTGTGGTGCACGCTGCGCGGCTACGAGCGCGATGTGCAGCGCTCCGTCGTGCAGAACTTCAACCTGTCGATGTTGCTGGTCACCATGGGCACCTACGTGGGGACGGGCATCGTCACCCGTGACATGCTGCCGATGTTCGCCATCGTCGCGCCGGCCATGTTGATCCCGACCCTGCTCGGCACCCGTGTGTACATCGGCATCAGTGATCTGCGCTTCCGCCAGATCGTGCTGAGCCTGCTCACCGTTTCCGGGATCGCGTTGCTGGCGTCTTCGCTGCCGGCACTGCTGGGCTGGCGCTGAGGCGAGCCGGTTACAGCGGCAGGCGATTGCCGACGAAGTTGACCACGTTCTCCATCGCGTCGGGATCGACATTGCTCAGCCCGATCACCACATAGCCCTGGCTGGGCAGCACGATGAGCGCGGCATTCGCGCCGGGCGCCCCGCCCTCGTGGCCATACTGGCGCTGCTCGTCCTCCCCACTCACCATGAAGCCGTAGCCGTACCAGCCCTTGGTGTTCTGCGGCGAGGTGGCTGCCTGCACCGCCGCGGCCGGGATCAGCCTGCCAGCGCGCAGCGCTTCGGCGAAGCGGAGCAGATCCCGGGCGGTGCTGTAGCCGCCGCCCGCCGACGTGCCTCGCAGCGGCAGGGTCCTGGTCTCGCGCACCCAGTGCCCGTCGCTGAGCGTGTAGGGAATGGCGCGGCCGGGCACCCGTGCAGCCTCCGGCATGGCGCCCGTCGCCGTCATGCCCGCCACGCGAAAGATGTGCTGCTCGATGTAGTCCTCGTAGGGCTGCCCGGAGGCCGCCTCGATGATCGAGCCGAGCAGGATGTAGCCGTAGTTGGAGTACTGGTCCTGGGTGCCCGGCTTGAAAGCAGGCGCTGCATCCCCGTACACAGCCCAATAGTCGTGCAGTGTCTTGAGGGACGCTTTACGGGTCTCGAATGCGTCGTCGAAGATCTCGCCCAGGCCGCTGGTGTGGTTGAGCAGCTGGCGGATCGTGACCGCCGTGGCTACCGCCTGGTTGGGGTAGTCCTCCAGGTGGCTGGCAACCGTATCGTCCAGCGAAAGCCTGCCAGCCTCGGCCAGCTGCAGGATGCCCACTGCGGTAAACATCTTGTTCAACGAGGCGAGCCTGAACTTCGTGGCCGCATCGACCGCGATACCCTGCTCGCGGTCAGCCAGCCCACCCTGCCAGCTCATCAGTACCTCGCCCTCCCTGGCGAGCAGGAAGCTGCCGGAGAGTTTGCCGTCCGCCTGCAGCCCGTCCAATCGCGCGCGGCTCTGCGCGATGAGCGCGGGCATTTCAAGCCGCGCGGGTTTGAATGCGTCGGGTATCTCGGTGCCCTCCAGCTGCAGCGTCTTGAGCCGGGGTCTGTTGTCAGGATCGATGGCCACGGTGATCAGCACCCCGCGATCGCTCGATGTGCCCCGCACGATGGCGGCGATGGTATCGGGCGTGTCGACGGTCCTGGTCAGCACGTCGAACGGGCCGAAGGTCTCGCGGATGTCCAGATACCGCTGCGCGGTGTGATCGATCCCGTAGGTCGACAGCACCGCCTGCAGTTCCTGGCGGTCGCCGGCGTTGTAGGCCGCCAGCCAGCGAGTGAAGATCTGCTCGGCCTGCGCGGGGTCGGTGGGCACCCCGGCCCAGCTCGAGGTGCTGAAGAACAGCAGCACCACCATGAGTGTTCTGATCGGCAACATCCTGTCCTCCTTTCCGCTGGGCTGCCGTCCGGCAGTCGGGGGAAGTATGCAGCGTCGCGGGGCCACCTGGGCCGTACCGCCTGCTTTTCAATCGTTTTGCATGCCCATCCAGCGGGCAGTCAAGACTCCCAGCGTGACTGCGATGAGTGTCCAGCTGCTCAAGAAGATGACAAGCCCTATCCAGATGCTGCTCATGATCCGATGTCCTCGTCGTATCGCCACCCCGCAGGCATTCACTGTATGCGGGCCGTTCGCCCAGCGACATCCAATTAGTTGCAAATATGGCGTGGCCGGTCTGCCCTGATTGCGACGACCACCGCCCATATCGCGAGAGACGGGGCCCGAGCCGCGGTCTACGCTTGTCGCCTATCCGCTTCCGGGTGCCAACGCCGCTGATACCCAGGCATCGGCACCCTCCCGCTCCTGATCCCGGCCCATGACCACTGAAACCGCTGCCCCGCCCGTCATCCCCACCGAACCGATCACCCCGGCCCCCAACCAGGGTTTCGCGATCCGCATCGTCGGCGCTGCTGCCTTCGCGCACCTGCTCAACGACATGATCCAGGCCGTGCTGCCGGCGGTGTATCCGATGTTCAAGAGCGAGTTTTCGCTCACCTTCGGCCAGATCGGCATCATCGCCCTGGTGTACCAGGTCACCGCCTCGCTGTTGCAGCCATGGGTGGGCATGTACACCGACAAACGGCCGCTGCCGTACCTGCTGCCGTCGGGCATGATCGCCACCTTCGTCGGCATCGCCCTGATGGCGGTGGCGACCAGCTACGAAATGCTGCTGATTGCTGCGGCGATCGTCGGCATCGGTTCGGCCACCTTCCATCCCGAAGCCTCGCGCGTGGCGCGCATGGCCTCGGGCGGCCGCTTCGGCACCGCGCAGTCCACCTTCCAGGTCGGTGGCAATACCGGCTCGGCGATCGGGCCGCTGCTGGCGGCCTTGATCGTGATCCCGCACGGGCAGCGTGCCATTGCATGGTTCATGCTGGCGGCTGCGTTGGCCATCACCGTGCTGTTCCGTCTCACCGGCTGGACCGTGCAGCACGGCCAGGCAAAGATGAAGAGCCTTGCCAAGAGCCACGGCGTCGGGTTGAGCCGCGGTAAGGTGATCCAGGCCATCGCAGTGATCGCGGTGTTGATGTTCGCCAAGTTCGTCTACATCGCCTCGTTCACCAACTACTTCACCTTCTACCTGATCGAGCGCTTTGGCCTGAGCGTGCAGCAGAGCCAGATGTACCTCTTCATCTTCCTGGCCTCGGTCGCGCTGGGTACCTTCATCGGTGGTCCGGTCGGGGACCGGATCGGGCGCAAGGCGGTGATCTGGATCTCCTTCCTCGGTGTTGCGCCGTTCGCGCTCGCCCTGCCCTACGCCAACCTGATGGGCACCGCAGTGTTGGCGGTGGCGGTCGGGCTGGTGATGTCCTCGGCCTTCGCGGCGTTGGTGGTGTACGCGCAGGAAGCGGTACCGGGCCGTGTCGGCATGGTGTCGGGCCTGATGTTCGGTTTGATGTTCGGCATCGGTGGCATCGGCGCGGCCGGGCTCGGGAAGCTGGCCGACGTGCACGGCATCGTGTGGGTCTACCACTTCACCTCGTATCTGCCGCTGCTGGGGCTGGCGACAGCGTTCCTGCCGAAGACGACTATGCGCTGAGCCGCGCGCCTCAATGGAAGAACTGGCTCGGCAGCTGGCCGAAGCGTTTCTTGAACATCGCAGTGAAGGCGCTCGGACTGGCGTAGCCCAGCGAGAGCGCCACGTCGATCACCTTCTCGCCGTGCGCCAGCTGCTCCAGCGCACGCAGCAGACGCGCCTGCTGGCGCCATTGCCCGAAGGTCATGCCCAGCTCGCGTGCGCACAGGCGCTGGATGGTCTTGACGTCCACGCCCAGCCGGCGCGCCCAGTCCTGCAGGGTGGAGGGATCGTCCGGCGTGGATTCCAGCTGCTGCCCAATGGCGCGCAGCCGCGGGTCGGTCGGCTGCGGCAGATGCAGCGGCAGCACCGGCAACAGCTGCAGCTCATCCAGGATCAACTGCATCAGCCGCCCGTCGCGGGAATCGGCTTGATACGGCGGCGCGACGTCCATCGCCGCATGGATCAGGGCGGCCAGCAAGGGCGTGACCGAGACCGTCGAGGCGCTGGCTGGTGGCTGGGTGATCGCCTGCGGCAGGATGTACAGGCTGCGCATGCCGACCGCGCCGATGCAGCTGACCTTGTGGCCCATGCCGGCGGGAATCCAGATCGCACGTGTGCTGGGCACCACCCAGCGCCCTGCCCCGGCCTGCACCACCAGCACGCCGGATTCGGCGTAGACCAGCTGGTGCCGGTCCGGATGGTGATGCAACGCGATGATCGTGCCGGCGGGATACTCACGCGCCCGACAGAACACCGGGGTCTCCGGGCCGGCCGGCAGCCGCTTGCCCTCGCCGACGCCCGGGGCGATGTCCTTTCTCCGATATGGCATGGCAATATCCTCGCAAACGGCCTGCCCGAGGACTCTACCGCGTCGGCGGTGTTTTCGACATCCCGCTGCGGCTATCGGGGCTTGGGCGGCGCCACGACCTCGACCCAGGTGGGCGCATGGTCGCTGGGTTTTTCCAGCGCCCGCACCCAGCGGTCCACCCCGGCATCTTTCAGGCGGGGCGCGAGCACCGGATTGAGCAGAAGATGGTCGATGCGCAGCCCGCGGTCGCGGGCGAAGTGCTCACGGAAGTAGTCCCAGAACGTGAAGATCTGTGCATCGCCATGCACCGCGCGCAGGCTGTCGACCCAGCCCTGGTCGAGCAGCGCCTGGTAGGCCTGGCGGACCTCGGGCTGCAGCAGCGCGTCCTTGCGCCACGATTTGGGATCGTAGATATCCGCATCCGTGGGCACGACGTTGAAGTCGCCGATCAGCGCGACCGGATGCGGCAATGCGACCAGCGTTTTGGCGTGATTGTGGAGCCGCTGCATCCACTTCAGCTTGTAATCGAACTTCGGGCCCGGCTGCGGATTGCCATTGGGCAGATACAGACCCGCCACGATCACGCCATGCGCGGCCGCTTCCAGATAGCGGCTCTGGTCGTCTTTCGGGTCGCCGGGCAACCCGCGGCGGCTTTCGATCGGGTCCTGGCCGCGCGCAAGCAGTGCGACCCCGTTCCAGGATCGTTGTCCCTGCCAGATGCAGCCGTACCCCGCCTCGCGGATCGCCGCCTCCGGGAACGCCTCCTGGGTGGCCTTGAGCTCCTGCAGTGCCACGATATCGGGCTGTTCGCGCGCCAGCCACGTCAGCAGATGGGGCAGCCGTGTCAGCACACCGTTGACGTTGAAGGTGGCGATTTTCAGGCGCTTTCTGGCGGGCATGGCGCGTGGCTGGCGGTGGCGGTGTCTGCCATGGAGGATTGCCCTGTTTCGATCAACCTGCCGCGAATGCGGGGCGAGCGTGGCGTGACGATGGCAGCGCGTTGATCGCGCATTGACCCGCGGCGCGTCACAGTAAGCGCTGGTTCCACACTGGCAAGGTGCATCCATTGCGCGGAAGGTCATGAAGACGTGGAAGGTTCTGCCGCGGCGTTTCTATCAGCGGCACCCGGCCGAGGTAGCGCCGGAACTGTTGAACAAACTGCTGGTGCGCGATGACGGTCGCGCCGGTCGGATCGTGGAGGTGGAGGCGTACGCGGGTGACCAGGATCCGGCTGCGCACTCCTATCGCGGGATGACCGCGCGCACCGCCACGATGTTCGGCCAAGCCGGCCATCTCTACGTCTATTTCAGCTACGGCATGCACTGGGGCTCGAACGCGGTGTGTGGGGACGTCGGCCAAGGCTGGGGCGTGCTGCTGCGCGCACTGGAACCGGTGGCGGGGCTGCAGCTGATCCGCGAGGCGCGTCCGGCGATCAAGCGCGAGCGCGACCTGGCCAGTGGCCCGGGCCGCCTGTCGCAGGCGATGGGCATCACCAAGGCGCTGGATGGCGCGGATCTGGTCCGTAACGACCGCGGCATCCGCATCGTGTCCGATGGGATGGCGCCCCCCGTCGCACCGGTGGTCGGGCCGCGGATCGGGATCAGCAAGGCGATCGAGTTTCCATGGCGCTGGCATGTGCCCGAGCACCTGCATGTCTCCGGGCGCAGGGGTACACCGAAGACCGGGAGGACGGTGTCATGAGCGCTTCGCCGCCCGCTGCCTCCCCTGCACGCCGCCTGCGGCGCGGGTTGCTGCGGCTGTTCGTGCTTGTCGTCTGCATCGTGGTGGCCGGCGTGCTCTGGAACAGCCCGATCGCGGAATCACCACGGGCACTCTGGCGCCTGTCACAGATGCCTGCACCGACCGCGCTGCCCGTCCCCGTGGCGGGCGTGGCCGCACGCCAGGTCGCCGACACGTTCGGCGCACCGCGTGGACGCGACCGCACGCATGCCGGCGTGGACATTTTCGCCAAGCGCGGCACCGAGGTGCGCAGCGCCACTCCGGGGATCGTCGCCGACATCCGTGAAAGCGGCCTGGGCGGGCGCCAGGTCTGGGTGTTGGGGCCTGCGCGCGAGCGCTACTACTACGCGCATCTGGATGATTGGCGCGAGGGCCTGGCACGTGGCGATGTCATCGAACAGGGCACCGTCCTGGGCTACGTCGGCGATACCGGCAATGCCAAAGGCACCCCGCCGCATCTGCACTGGGGCATCTACGGAGCCGACGGTGCCTACGATCCGCTGCCGCTGCTCAAGGCCTGGCCGGACGCGCCCTGAGGTGCGTGCAGAGCGCCTTCACAACAAAGCGCGCTGGACTAACACCCCCGCGCCTAGCGTCGGATGCTCAAACCCAACGGCAGTACCTCCATGGCGATCAAGACCGCAGAAGACCTGTTCATCCACGAGCTCTCGGATATCTACAGTGCAGAGAAGCAGCTGACCAAGGCGCTGCCCCGACTGGCGCGCGCCGCCTCCAATCCCGACTTGGCCGCCGCATTCACGACGCACCTAGAAGAGACGCAGGGCCAGATTGAGCGCATCGACCAGGTGGTGGAACTGCTGGGGATCCGGCTCAAGCGCATCAAATGCGCCGCGATGGAGGGGCTGGTCGAGGAAGGCAAAGAGGCAATCGAGAGTATCGAGGAGGGCCCGGTCCGCGATGCCGCACTGATTGGTGGCGCGCAGAAGGTGGAGCATTACGAAATCGCCTCCTACGGCACGATTGCCGCGCTGGCCAAACAGCTGGGCTACAAGGCAGCCGTGCCGCTGCTGCTGGAAACGCTCAAGGAAGAAAAAGACGCGGACGAGAAGCTGACCCTGCTGGCCCTGGCCGGCGGCGGCAATGCCAAGGCCGCCGCAGCCTGATCGTCCCGTTTCTCCTCCGGCATTGCGTTGTGCGGGGAGCTGGCCTCCCCGCGCAGCGCGTTTCGCTTTCCGCGCTTGATCGCCGCCCTTGATCACACCAGGAGCCTGCATGTCACTGCCCCCACCCGTTCTTTACCACGCCTCGCTCGAGCATGCCGACGAAGATGAGGCCACGCATATCCGCGAACTGACCGAGGTGTTCGCGCGCATGGCGCTGACCGTCGCCGAGCAGGAAGGCCACGCCCACCGTGCGGTGCACGCCAAGGGCCAAGGGTTGTTGAAGGGCCGGCTACGTGTATTGGACGGGTTGCCGGCCGAGTTGCGACACGGCCTGTTTGCGCGGCCGGGCAGCTACGACGCACTGGTCCGGCTGTCTTCGCCACCGGCCGAGCAGTTGCCAGACTCGGTCTCCACCCCGCGCGCGATGGCGCTCAAGGTGATCGGCGTGGAAGGCCCGCGCGCCGAGGGTGCGGAGGAGCAGCACACCCAGGATTTCCTGATGGTTAACGGTCCGGCGTTCAACACGCCCGGCGTCGCCGGCTTCCTGCGTTCGGCCAAGCTGCTGGCCGCTACTACCGAGCGGATGCCGCGTACCAAACGCATGATCTCAGCCACGCTGCGCGGCGCAGAGGCGGCGCTGGAAGCCGTCGGCGGGGAAAGTGCCACGCTGAAGGGCATGGGCGGCGAGCCGCAACACCATCCGTTGGGCGAAACCTTCTTCAGCCAGGTGCCCTTCCTCTATGGTCCCTACATGGCCAAGTTTTCGCTGGCCCCGATCTCACCGGCGCTGCTTGCGCTGACCGGCGACAAGATCGGCTCGGACGAAGATGCCCAGCGCGAGGCAGTGGTGTCTTTCTTCACCGACCTGCCCAATCCGGTCGAATGGGAGCTGCGGGTGCAGCTGTGCCGCGACGTCGAACGCATGCCGATCGAGGATGCGTCGGTCGCGTGGCCGGAAGCGGACAGTCCGTTCCTGCCGGTTGCACGCCTGAGCGTGGCGCAGCAGGAAGCGTGGCAGCCTGCCAGCTCGCCGGGCATCGAGGACGCACTGGCGTTCGCCCCGTGGCACGCGCTGGCCGAGCATCGCCCGCTTGGTGGCTTGAACCGTGCGCGCCGCGTGGTAATGGCCGCTTCGCGACAGTTCCGTTCGCGGTTCAATGGGTGTCCGATCCACGAACCGGTGGGATGACACTGAGCCTGTTGCTGCTGCTCAGGCCATTGCAGTAACCCTCACGCCGGGGTGTGCAGCTCCATGGCGCGCATCACGATCGGCTTGGCCCAGTCAGGCGTCTGCAGCAGCTCGATCGCCGAGGCCGGATAGTGCAGCCCGTTGCGATCCAACTGCAGCACCGGCAGCGGTTCGGCGCCGTCGGCATCGGCCGGGGCGCTGTTGTCGTAGACATGCAGCTCGGCCAGGTGCGGCAGCAGGGCCAGCAGGTTCTCGCGCGAGGAATCGTAACGGGCGCGGATCTTGTCGGCGGGGATGTCATGCCCGCCACGGCTGACCCGGGCCGCGACGCGTGCCATGTGCAACTCCACGCTCTGCAGGCCGCAGAACCAGATGGCCACGTGGTGGCGCTCGCAGGCCTCGCGCAGCAGGCGCGGGATGGTGTTGCCGCCCAGGGTGGTTTCGAAGGCGAAGTCGCTGCCCTCGTCGATGGCCTGCCGCAAGCGGCGCGCGCCCTCGTTCCACGCGGCGGCATTGGCATCCCCCAACGCCCAGCCGGCCTCCACCAGGCGGCGGGTGAACGTATCCGGGTTGAACCAGGTCAGGCCTTCTTCTTCCAGCCACATGCCCAGCAGCGAACTTTTGCCGGCGCCATTGACGCCGGCCAGGACCAGAATCCGCCCCATCGGTCAGAGCGGACTGCCGAGGGCGACCTTGCGGCCGCGGCGGATCGGCTGGCCCAGCACCTTGCCCAGCCCGCCATCGCGGCCGAGGCTGGCCAGGGTGGTATCGAACGCGGCGCGCAGGCGTTCCAGCTCGCCCACGCGCTCATCAAGGTCGCCGCCGGCCGCCTTGGCCAGCAGTTCCTGGTAGGTCTTGATGTCCACGATCACCGCTTCGGGATGATTGTGGTTGGTGATCACCAGTGCCTGCTTCTCGCGGACGGTCCGCATCAGGCTGGGCCAGCCGCGGGTTTTGACCGAGGAGGCAGTGGCCTTCTCAAGGCCGGGCAGATCCAGTGGCAGGGTCATGGCACGTTCCAGGACGGGATGCGCCCACTATACCCCTTCTGGCCAAATTGGACATAAATCCCATTTTGGCCAGAAGGAGGCCGCGGCCACCCGTCAGCGGGACATCGAGTACGGTTGCTCGGCGCCCTGCCCCGGCCAGGCCTTGTTCGGCTCGGCCTGCAGGGTGAAGCGCAGTTCGCCGCCGGCCAGGATCTCGTCGTGGCGCAGGAAGGGGCGCTGCAGCGGTTGACCGTTGAGGGTGACCGAGCCGACGTAGTCGTGGCCCTTGCCCATTCCTTCGGTGACGATGGTGAAGGTCTTGCCGTTGGGCAGGTGCAGCGCCGCCCTGGGCAGGAACGGACGGCCGATGATGTACTCGCCGCTGCCCGGGGCCACCGGGTAGAAGCCCAGTGCAGTGAAGACATACCAGGCCGACATCTGGCCGAGGTCGTCATTGCCCGCCAGGCCATCGGGCCGGTCGGCGTACTGGGTGTCCATGATCTGCTTCAGCCGCGCCTGGGTGCGCCACGGCTGGCCGGCATGGGCATACAGGTACGCCACGTGGTGGCTGGGCTCATTGCCGTGCGCATACCAGCCGATCAGGCCGGTGATGTCTTCCATGTGCTCGAAGATCGACGGGTCGACCTTGGCCTCGAACACCTCATCCAGCCTGGCCAGCAGTTTATCGCTGCCCCCGTGCGCGGCGGCCAGACCGGCCACGTCGTGTGGCACGTACCAGGAGTACTGCCAGGCATTGCCTTCGGTGTAATCGGTGCCGTAGCCGCTGGCGCTCGGGTCGAACGGCGTGCGGAAGCTGCCATCGCGCTTGCGCGCGCGCATGAAGCCGGTGTCCTTGTCGAACGCATTGCGCCAGTTCGTGGCGCGCTTCTCGAACTCGCCGGCGACCTTCGTGTTGCCCATGGCCTTGGCCATGCGCGCGATGGTCCAATCGTCGAAGGCGTATTCCAGCGTCTTGCTGGCCGCCTCGCCTTCTTCATCGATCGGCACCCAGCCCAGTTCGCGATACTGCGCGATGCCGTCGTACGGACCGTAGTTGGCGGTCGCCACCATGGCGGCCAGTGCCTTGTTCTCATCAAACCCACGGATGCCCTTGAGGTAGGCATCGGCGATCACCGGCACCGCGTGGTAGCCGATCATGCACCACGTTTCCTGGCCGTGGAATGCCCACACCGGCAGCATCCCGTAGGCGCTGTTGTGCTGGTGTGCGAGCAGCGAATTGATGAAATCGCTGTTGCGCTTTTCCGGCTGCATCAGGGTCAGCAGCGGATGCAGGGCGCGGTAGGTATCCCACAGCGAGAAGGTCGAATAGTTGGTGTAACCCTCGGCGCGATGCACGGCGTTGTCCGAACCGCGGTACTGGCCATCGCTGTCCATGAACACGGTCGGCCCGAGCAGGCTGTGGTACAGCGCGGTGTAGGCACTGCGGCGGTCATGCTCGGGGCCGTCGATATCCAGCACCGACAGCGCCTGCGTCCACTGCGTTTTTGCCTCGGCGCGGACACCGTCGAAATCGAAGCCGGGCACTTCGCTTTCCAGGTTGGCGATCGCACCGGCCTCGCTGACCGAGGAAATCGCCACTGTCACCACCAGCGGTGTATCCAGCTTGCCGAAATCAAAGGTACCGACCAGCTGGCGCCCTTCAATCTGCGCACGCTGCGCGGGGCTCTGGTGCCCCGGCGGCGGGAAGCCCTTGTAGGCGATGTCGGTCTCGGTGTTGTGGAACTCGTGACCGGTCAGCGGCCGGGAGAAACGCATCGCGAAATACAGCTGCCGGCCTGGCGCCCAACCGCGGGTCTCGCGGAAGCCAGTGATGGTGCCGTCCTCGCGGGCGCGCAGGCGCGACCACAGGATCTTGCCGGGGTAATCGTAGAGGCTGGTGCGCAGGTCCAGCAGCACGCGCGCCGGCTGGTTGGCCGGGTAGGTATAGCGGTGCACGCCGACGCGGGTGCTGGTGGTCAGCTCCGCGCGCACCTTCGGATCATCCAGGGTGACCGCGTAGTAGCCCGGCTCGGCGCGCTCGTCGTCGTGGCGGAAGCGCGAGGTATAGCCGCTGCCGGGCTTGTCGGGGTCGCCCCGCTCCAGGCTGGCATCGGTGCGCACCGGCATCAGCAGCACATCGCCAAGATCGGAATGGCCGCTGCCGGAGAAATGCGTATGCGAGAAGCCGACGATGCTGGTGTCGTCATGCCGATACCCTGCGGCCCAGCCGTAGGCCTTCTCGCGCGGCTGGATGCGGGTATCCGGGCTCAGCTGGACCATGCCGAACGGCACCGTGGCGCCGGGATAGGTGTGGCCCTCGCCCGCCGTGCCGATGAAGGGATCCACCGCCGCGTACGCGCGCTCGCCGACCTTCGCCGGTGCCGCCGTGGCGGTGCCGGCCACCAACATCGCCCCTACCGCGAGCCCCAACCACCGTACCGTCCCCGTTTTTGTCATGGCGTTGAATTTAGATCGATTCAGGTGAGGTTGATCCTAGCACTGGCCGATCGGGCTGACATGTTGCGGTGCGGGTGGGAGCCTTCTGAAGCGCAGGCTCAGCAAAGGCCCCCGCCCGGTTTCAGGCAGAAACTTCCCCAGTAGGAGGCAGGATCTGTTCGCCTCACGGCATCCGCATTCAGACGGAAGGTGTAGCGCCCGGCTTCCGTGAGAGCCTGCGCCGGGACCTCCTGGATATAACCGTGGAGCACAGCACCGTACGGCAGGCACTGGCCAGGCCTCAATACGAAACGTCCCGATGGCGCCGATGCCTTGAGACTCCAGACAAGCTTTCTGTCAGTACCGCTCTCGTGGATGAGCCATACCGATTCGACGGAGAAATCCTTCTTTGCGTCGCCCGGTATGCAGATGGCCGGCCGGCCCTCGGTCACTTTCACCACGCCGTCTCCTTGCCATCCCCACGGGGTTGCGGTCACCGGATCTGCGTGGATTGCCGTGAACACCATGACCAGCATGCCCCAGCACGACGTCGGGAGAACTCTCATAACGCTCCTGCTTCTGCCAGCCCTGGGGCGAGGCGCCGATAACCATCAATCTGGATTCACCAGCCGATGTGGATGGATCGTAATCTGCCCGTCCAGCGCCGAAGTTGATATGAAACTTCTTGCAAAGAAACGGGTCCGATCACGCCGGGCGCGCGTCTTCCGGCACCGCTGCCACCGGCAGCGTGGGCTGGGTCGCATCCACCGTGACCGGCTCATCGCTGCGCATCAGGGCACGGGCTTCGGCTTCGCTGGCCACCGCCGGCGGCGACCCCCGCAGCGGCATGCCGGCGGTCTCGCGCACGAACAGCATGGTGATCACACCGATCACCGCCGCCCCCATCAGGTAATACGCCGGCACCAGCGGATCACCGGTACGCTCCACCAGCCACGCAGTGACCAGCGGCGTGGTGCCACCAAACAGCGAGACCGACACATTGAAGGCGATCGACAGCGCGCTGTAGCGCACCGGGGTATAGAACAGTGCCGGCAGCGTGGACGGCATCGAGCTGGTGAAGCACACCAGCGCCACGCCAAGCAGCATCAGGCCCAGGAAGATCAACCAGTCATTGCCGCTGCCGACCAGCTTCAGGCAGGGGATCGCCAGCAGGAACAAGGCGATGCAGGCACCGATGATCATCGGGCGGCGGCCCAGGCGATCACTGAACAACCCGCCCAGCACATTGAGCGGCATCATCACCAGCATCACGATGATGATCAGCAGCAGCCCCTTGCTCTCGGCATAGCCCATCGTCACGCTGAGGTAGCTGGGCATGTAGGTCAGCAGCATGTAATCGGTGACGTTGAACACCAGCACCAGGCCAACGCAGATCAGCAGCTGCACCCAATGCACGCGGAACAGCGCACCCAGGCCGGGGCGTTCGTGATCGCGCTTTTCGGCCTCTTCGGCGTACGCACGGAACGCCGGCGTCTCTTCCAGCTTCATGCGCATGTACAGGCCGAGCAGGCCCAGCGGACCGGCCACCAGGAACGGAATGCGCCAGCCCCAGTCCAGCATCTGCGTGCTGCTCAGCGCCATGTGCAGCGCGGTGACCGTGCCCGCGCCGGCGATGTAGCCGCCCAGCGTGCCGAACTCGAGCCAGCTGCCCATCAGGCCGCGGTTGCGGTCGGTCGAGTACTCGGCGATGAAGGTCGCCGCACCCCCGTACTCGCCACCGGTGGAGAAGCCCTGCACGATCCGGGCAAGCAGCAGCAGTGCCGGAGCCCAGATGCCGATGCGGTCATAGGAGGGAATCAAGCCGATGCTGAAGGTGCCCAGCGCCATCAGGATCATGGTGAAGGCCAGCACTTTCTGGCGGCCGTACTTGTCGCCGAGTGGCCCGAACACCAGCCCGCCCAGTGGACGCACCAGGAAGGCCACGGTGAAGGTGGCGAAGGTAGCGATCAGCTGCGCGGTCGGGCTGCTGTCGGGGAAGAACACGTGACCCAGCGTGACGGCGAGATAGCCATAGACACCGAAATCAAACCACTCCATCGCGTTGCCGAGTGCGGCCGCACCCACCGCCTTCTTCAGCATCGGGCGATCAACGACGGTGACTTCGTCGACGTGCATCTGGCGGCGGCGTTTGAACCAGCCGAAATGGGCATGTGCGGCATGCAGGTCCTGCATCTGCTTTCTCCTGGAAGCAGGCCATCACGGCGCCCGAGGTCCCGCGCACGGCACAGGAAATACCGCCTCTGATGACACGGCGCGACGCGCGAAGAGGGGTTGCAACAGACGATCCCGGACGGCCGCGTGGACTCAGCGACGCTGCGGGATGGATGACCCGGAAGCGGGCAATGGCCCGGGGGTGATCAAGCGGACCATGATACTACAAATGACGCCGGCGTTCCCCTCGCTGCTCGTCCGGAGCGCGTGGAACAGCCTGTTTCAGGCGTTTTCAGCGGTCTTTCATGTGATGAACGCACGCAGGCGCAGCAGGTCCAAATCGCGGCGTACTGCGCGCCAATGCACGTATCGGAGGACGCATCCTGCTGGCCTGCGCGACCCGCATCCTTCCGTTACGGACCGCGTTCCAGCGCATCAATCAGCGGCGCCAGATCCTCGCGCTCATGCGGCCGTACCGCGCGGGCGATCTCCTGGCCATCGCGCAGCAGGATCACGGTCGGCCAGAGTTTCACGGCAAAGGAGCGGCCCAGTGGCCGCCCCTTCCCGTCCTCGACCTTCAGGTGCGTCGCGTCATAGCCACCGAGAAACTTCTGCAGCAGTGGCTGGGCGGCGCTGCAATGGCCGCACCAACCGGTGCCGAATTCCAGCAGCATCCATCCGCTGCCCGCGTCGATGTCGGCACGGGTGATGTCGGACGGGCTGTATTCGCGGGCGAAGGCCATGGGCGGTGTCTCAGGACAGGGCGCGCTGGATATCCTCCAGTGGCGCATTGGTGAAGTCCTTGGCGAGATCCTTGAGCAGGCGCTCCTGCGTTTCCTTGTGCAGCAGCGGACGGATACGGCCCAGGGTCTGCGGATCGGCGATCAGGATCAGGTGCGCGTAGCGGTTCTTCAACGCGTCTTCATTCAACTGTGCCGCCACCTGCTTGGCAAACGTGGCCTCGTTGAGCTGGGAGATGGTCATCTCCTGCGGCACCGAGCCGGACGGGCCCTGCCCGGACGCGCCGGTATCGCTCACGGCCTGCAGCTGCAGTTCCCCTTCCTGCTTGAGCTGCAGCTTGTGCGCGGTGCCGACGTTGGTGAACACGCGGGCCGAGCCGCCATCGGCTACAACGACCAGGGTACCTTCGGGAATCTGCTGACTCATCATCTACTCCTTATGGGGAAAACCGAGCGCGGGTGCACTCGGGTTCCACCGTAGGCAACCGAATGTATGCGCAGTGCATACGGATGTATGCATCGTGTATGCAGCCCCGTCGCACCCTACTCCGCGGGCGGTCCGGGCAGGGCCATGTCCAGGTGCCGGGCGAAGAAGCGCGCCATCACCCGGTACGCCTGCTGGCTTTCCGGCAGCCGGGCGTCGAGGTGGAAGGCGTGGCCCAGCCCGTCCCAGACGTGCAGGTCCGACTGGCGCCCCAGGTCCACCAGCCGCGAATGGGTATAGGAAACGTTGCTCAGCTCGGCTGCCCGCGTTGCAGTGATGAACAGCGTCGGCGGAAACTGCGCGAGCACCGCATCGGAGAAGACCGGCGACACCAGCGGGTCACGGAAGTCCACCGGGCCGTAGTAGAGGTCTTCCATGATCGGCAGGCTGCCATCGGCGTGCGGCAGCAGTGCATCGGTGACGGCAGCGGCCACGTAGCGCGAATCGCCGCCGTAACGCGCATCGCCGCCGGCGCAGAACAGCCCGGCCGCCGCTGGCATCGGCAGTTTTTCCTTGGCGAACCACGCCAGCGATTCGCCGGTGAGCACGCCGCCAGCCGAGCAGCCGAACACGCCGATATGCGCTGCGGGCCGCGTTTCCAGTGCCGCGCGGTAGACCGCCGCCACGTCCCCACTGGCGGCGGGGAACCGATGCTCCGGTCCCTGCCGATACTCCACGGCGACAACCGTGGCACCGGTCATCGCCGCGACCGGGATCGCCTCGAGCAAACCGATGCTGTCGGCGCGGCCGAACACGAATGCACCACCGTGCAGCTCGATCAGCAGACGACGCTGCGCCGGATCGGCCGGCGCGCTGCGCGGCTCGACCCGCACCACCGGCACCCCGTTCCAGGTTTCGTGGTGCAGCTCGACCGGATAGCGCTCGCGCAGCGCCTTGATCTCGCCGTAGGCCCAGTCATCGGCGCCCTTGCGTATCGTCGCCAGCTCTTTGAGCACGGTGGCGTTATCCATCTTCGCGACCGGATCACCGTTGACGACGGCGCTGCGCATGGCTGCCTGTGCTTCCGGGCTCAGATATGGCGAGAGCGGCAGCGCAAACCCAGGCACGTTCCGGACCCCTTCGGCGGTCGCCGGCACGGGCGCGGCGGCGGTCGCACCGCTGGCCGCCACCAACAGCGCCAGCGGCGCGAGCTTTACTGTCCAACCCATCTGCTGCACTCCGCTGAGAAATCGGGCGACAGAATAGCTGCTGCGTCGTTGCCACGGCGCGCAAGCCAGGCTGATCCTTGCCCGCCGCGCAACACTCTTTCGCCCATCGACGGCTGTTTGAGCCAGAGCGCCGCGCCCAGACTGGGCGGCCTTCCGCTTCGTACCCACCCCCACATGAGCATTCACCTTCCCGGCCGTGTTGGCTTCGGCACCGCGCCCCTCGGCAACATGTACCGCGCCATTCCCGAACAGGAGGCACTGGCGACCGTTCACGCCGCCTGGGACCAGGGCATCCGCTACTTCGACGCCGCCCCGCTGTATGGCGCCGGCCTGGCCGAACGGCGGCTTGGCGAAGCGCTGCAGCACTACCCGCGCGATGCCTATGTGCTGAGCACCAAGGTCGGCCGCCGTCTGCTGGATGAAACCGAAGACGCCGCCAGCCGCGACCTCGGCGAGAAAGGCGGCCTGTTCGAGCATGGCCTGTCCAACAAGATCGTCTATGACTACAGCGCCGACGGTACGTTGCGCGCCATCGAAGAAAGCTTGAAACGCCTGAAGACGGACCGCCTGGACATCGTCTGGATCCACGACCCGGCCAGGGATTTCCATGGCGAGAACTGGCGCGCCGTGTTCCACCAGGCCCTGTCCGGCGCCGCGACCGCGCTGACCCGGCTGCGCGAGGAGGGGGTCATCAAGGGTTGGGGCCTGGGCGTCAACCGGGTCGAGCCCTGCGTGATGGCGTTGCAGCAGGCCGACCCCGATGGCTTCGTGCTCGCCGGGCGCTACACCCTGCTGGATCATGATGAGGCACTGGCCGGCCTGATGCCGGCCGCCGAAGCGCGTGGCGCCCGCATCGTGGTCGGTGGTCCATACAACTCCGGCATTCTCGCTGGCGGCGCGCATTACGAGTACCAGATGGCCGGTACCGACGTGCTGCATCGGGTCGGGCGCCTGCAGCAGGTAGGCGCGCAGTTCGGCGTGGACATCCGTGCGGCGGCGCTGCAGTTCCCGCTGGCGCACCCGGCCGTGGCGGGCGTGATTCCCGGTGCCAGCCAGCCCGGCCGCATCGCAGAGAATCTCGCGTTGGCCAAGGTCGCGATTCCGCCGGCGTTCTGGAGCGCGTTGCGCGAACAGGGCCTGGTCTCGCCGCACGCGCCGTTGCCGATCGACTGAGTTGGCGCACAGCCGCCGCTGACGAAGATCATGCCAGTGCTGGCAATGCTGGCAGTGCTGGCAGCGCCGGGAGCGCTCGGCGCCGTGGCTGAACCCTGCGCGCCGGCGGCCCGCGGCCATTACGGTGTAAAATTCGCCGTTTTAACCGGAACAATGGCCAAAACCGCGCAACGGACGCCTGTCCCGGGCCCGGCCTTCATCCGGCTGCTGGCCCGTCTGGCTGAAAGCAACCTGTCCTCGACGGGCCCGGCCCTGTCGGACCGGCTCAGCGAATGGGTGGACTGGACGCGGGCGGTGACCTTGTCCAAGGCGCTCGATGGGCGGCTGCCGCCTGCGGTGGAGGGGCCGGATTTCGATGCCGACGAGGATGTGGAATGCCAACGGATCCGCGCGGCGCTGGAAGCCACCATTGTTCAGGAACCTGAGCCTTCCAGGCCGGTTCGGCGCGCGGTCGAGGCCGAAGCGACCGAAGCGCCCATCGAATTCGCCGTGTACCGCGAGCGCTACGTTACCGCGCAGCGTTCCATGCTCGGCGCCACCAGCCGCCTGCGCGGGCGGCTGCGCGACATGCTGACCCGCCGCTCACCCGAGCTGGCGCGGCTGGCCGAGGTGGACGCGCTGATGGAGCAGACCCTCAGCGCCCGCGAACACGCCCTGTTGGCCAAGGTGCCGGTGCTGCTCGGGGTGCATTTCGAGCGCCTGCGCGACGCCGGCAGCGACGCGGCCTGGCTGGAGGTGTTCCGCCGCGACATGCAGAGCCTGCTGCTGGCCGAGCTGGATATTCGTTTTCAACCGATCGAAGGCCTGCTTGCAGCGCTTCGCACCCACTAACCGGGACGTCATGTTCAGAACCAGTCTTCACTACGTTGTTTTCCTGCTTGGCCTTGTCGCGGTGTGCTGGATCGGGGCGGGTTATGCCAGCACCAATCCGGTCGGTTTCGCTGTCGCCGCGCTGATCGCCGTGTGCTACCTCGCCGGTGGCCTCGAGCTGTACCGCTACCGGCAGGCGACCGCCTCGCTCGCCGCGGCCAGTGCTAGTGCCGGCGCGGCCAGCTCCGGCCTGACCACCTGGCTGGGCCAGCTTCACCCCAGCCTGCGCAATGCGGTACGCCTGCGCGTGGAAGGCGAACGCGTCGCCCTGCCCGGCCCGGTCCTGACCCCCTATCTGGTCGGGCTGCTGGTGCTGCTGGGCATGCTCGGCACCCTGCTCGGCATGATGGCCACCCTGCGTGGCACCGGCCTGGCCCTGGAAAGCGCGACCGACCTGCAGGCCATCCGCGGCTCGCTGGGCGCGCCGGTGGAAGGCCTGGCGGTCGCCTTCGGCACCTCGATCGCCGGTGTCGCCACCTCCGCGATGCTCGGCCTGCTCTCGGCGCTGTGCCGGCGTGAGCGCCTGGAAGCGGTACAGCAGCTGGACGTGGAGATCGCTACCACCCTGCACACGCACTCGCAGTCCTGGCAGCGCAATGAAGCCTTCCGGCTGCTGCAGCAGCAGGCCGAGCTGATGCCGGCGCTGGTGGATCGGCTGCAGGCCATGACCACGGCGATCGAACAGCAGAGCAGCGCCTCGGGCGAGCAACTGCTGGCCAACCAGCAGCGTTTCCATGCCAAGGCCGACGAGGAATACGCCCGCCTGACCTCCGCGATCAAGGAGTCACTCAAGGACAGTGTCGCCGAGAGCGCACGTGCCGTCGGTGCCGCCCTGCAGCCGGTGATGGACACCACCCTGGCCGGCATCGCCCGCGCCAACGCCGCCATGCACGAAACGGTGACCGATGCGGTGCAGCGCCAGCTGACCGGCCTGACCGACGGCTTCGACGCCAGCCGTGTCGCCACCGCCGCGTCCTGGCAGGCCGCGCTGGACAGCCAGCAGCAGACCAATGCTGCATTGACCGCCGACCTGCGCGCCGCGCTGGACGGATTCGCCGCACAGCACGACCAACGCGCGCTCGGCCTGCTCGAGGCGGTCTCCTCGAAGCTGGTCAGCACTGCTGACGGTTGGCAGGCGGCCCAGTCCGAGCAGCAGCAGATCAATACCGCCATGGCGACCGAGCTGCGCAGTGCACTGGCCCACTTCGCCGAGCAGCATGGCGAGCGCTCCAGCGCCTTGCTTGAGGCGGTCTCGGCCGAACTCAACGCGACGGCCACCCGTTGGCAGGATGCACAGGCCGCGCAGCAGCAGACCCATGCCGCCCTTGCGGATGACCTGCGCAGCGCGCTTGGCAGCTTCACCGAAACGCACGAGGCCCGGGCCACCGGTCTGATCGATTCGGTCGGCAGCCGCATGGAGGCCACCACCGCGCAGATCGCCGAGGCCTGGCAGCAGGCGCTGGCCCGCCAGGATGACGCCGCGACCGCGCTGAGCGAGCGGCATCAACAGGCCCTGGATGCCGCTTCCGCCACACTGCAGGCGCAGGCGGCCTCGCTTGGCGAAGCGATGCAGCACTCGCATGCCCAGCTGCAGGACGCCCTGGAAGCACGCGATCAGCAGCGCCTGCGCGCCTGGACCGATGCCTTCACCGGCATGAGCGCCAGCCTCGGCGAGCGCTGGGAACAGACCGGCGCCAGCGTGGCCAGCCGCCAGCAGGAGATCTGCGACACCCTGGCACGCACCGCCAATGACATCACCCAGCAGGCCCAGGCGCACGCCAGCGAGACGATCAGCGAGATCTCGCGGCTGGTGCATGCCGCCTCGGAAGCGCCCAAGGCTGCGGCCGATGTCGTCGCCGAACTGCGCGGCAAACTCTCCGACAGCCTGGTCCGCGACACCGCCACGCTGGAAGAACGCAGCCGCCTGCTGGCCACCGTGGAGACCCTGCTGGATGCGGTCAACCACGCGGCCAACGAACAACGCGTCGCCGTCGATGCACTGGTCTCCACCTCGGCCGAACTGCTGGATCGCGTTGGCACCCGTTTCACCGACCACATCGAAGCGGAGACCGGCAAGCTCGGCAACGTGGCTGCGCAGGTCACCGGCAGCGCCGTGGAAGTGGCGAGCCTGGCCGACGCGCTCGGCAGCGCCGTGCAGTCCTTCGGCACCGCCAGCGACGGCCTCAACGAGCGCCTGGTCCAGATCGCCGCTTCGCTGGATGGTTCGCTGGCCCGCAGTGACGAGCAGCTGGCCTACTACGTCGCCCAGGCGCGTGAGGTGATCGACCTCAGCGTGCTCTCGCAGAAGCAGATCATCGATGAGCTGCAGCAGCTGGCCGGCCGCCGCGGCAGCAAGGCCGGGGCTGCCTCGGCATGAGCGACGAGATCGAAGTCGAGGCCGACGGAGGCGCCCCGATCTGGGCCGCCTTCGGCGACCTGATGTCGGTGCTGCTCGGCGCGTTCGTGCTGATCCTGGTCGGCGTGGTCGCGCTGCAGCTGGAGCTGACCAACCGCCTGGATGAAGAGGTCAAGCAGCGCCAGGCCGAAGTGCAGCGCCGCCAGACGCTGGAGCAGGCGCTGGCCGGCCCGCTCGCCGCCGGGCGCGTCACGCTGGTGGACGGCCGCATCGGCATCCGCGGCAACGTACTGTTCGCGTTGAACTCCGACCAGCTGCAGCCGGAGGGCCTGGAAGTGCTCAAGAGCCTGGCCGGTCCGCTGAAAGGCTACCTGGCCGCGCGCGAGGAGATCCTGATGGTCAGCGGCTTCACCGACGACCAGCAGGTGCGCGATGGCAACTGGCGCTTCGCCGACAACTGGGAGCTCTCTGCCGAGCGTGCGTTGACCGTGACCCGCACCCTGATCGCCGAGGGCGTGCCGTCGGACGCGGTGTTTGCCGCGGCGTTCGGCTCCGAGCAGCCGGTGAGCTCCAACGCCAACGAAGACGGCCGTGCCAAGAACCGTCGCGTGGAAATTGCCCCGATCCCCAAGCCCAAGGCGAGCAAGGCCGCGGATGGCCCGTAACGCCGTCGCAACCGCTGAGATTCTCCAGCGTTGGCGAGCGAACAAGCTCGACCAGCTCGACCGCACGCGCTTTGCCGTGATCGAGGCGCTGCATGCCCGCACGCAGGCGCACGACGGCGAGGTGCGGGCACTGCTGCAGGCGAAGCTGGAAGCGATGGTGACCAGCTACACCGAGCGGATTGCCGAGGCGCCCGCCGCGGCGCAGCCTGGGCAGGGCCCGTCACCCGGGCGCATCGGCCTGCAGGCGCTGGTCACGGAATTGACCGGCCAGCACAAACCGGCCTACCCCGAGCTGCCGCTGCTGGCCGACGTTCGTGCGGGCTGGGCCACGCTTCGAAACGCCAGCCAGTTGAAAGAATCGCTGGCCCAGGTGCCGACCAACGGCGGCCCGCTCAATTCCGGCGTCCTGGTCCATCGGGCCCTGACGCTGATGAAAGAAACCTCGCCCGGGTACCTGACGCATTTCATGGCGTACCTGGATGCGCTGTCCGGCATGGAGCATCTCCATCAGTGGGGCGTACTCGTGGCAACGCCGAAAGTGGCGCCGCGGGGGGCGAAGCCGCGGCGGCCGCGTGCGGGAAAGGCCGCGGGCTGATCAAGCGTTCCATCTGCGTGCCTTGAAGGCGGCACGACATTGCCCCGATCACCGCTGAGCCAAGGTCGCTCCAGCGCGGTATCGCCCGCTTCGAACACACATGCCTGCGCATGCGCCAGCCATGCCGCTCAGCACCGACACCGCGATGCTCGGTGCATTGACGCTGAAGATGAGCAGGCAGCCGGTTCTAACTGAATACGACAGGCCCATAACTGGCCTCCTCAGGCCTCTTGCCCCGGCCAAACTCGGGTGATAGCTTTGTAATTACAGCGTAATTATGAAGAGGCGGCAGATGGCTCGAGACTGGAACACGCTAGCGGATCGCCGCCGGGCAAGGCTGCAGCGGGCCGCCGATGCCGGGCTCGGGCGCTTGCTGCCCCATGCCGAGGTTCCCCGCCTGCTGCACACCGTGCTCGAACCGGGCGACCGGGTCTGCCTGGAGGGCAACAACCAGAAACAGGCCGATTTCCTGGCCGAGTGCCTGGCCCAGCTCGATCCGGCGCAGGTCCACGGCCTGCACATGGTCCAGTCCGTGCTGTCCCTGCCCTCGCATCTGGATGTGTTCGAACGCGGCATCGCCCAGCGCCTGGACTTCTCGTTCTCCGGCCCGCAGAGCGGTCGGCTGGCCAATCTGGTTGCCGAGGGACGGATCGAGATCGGGGCGATCCACACCTATCTGGAACTGTTCGGCCGCTACTTCATCGATCTCACCCCGCAGGTCGCCTTGGTCGCCGCGCAGGCCGCCGACCGCCACGGCAATCTCTATACCGGTCCCAACACGGAAGACACCCCCGTGATCGTGGAGGCCACCGCGTTCCGTGGCGGCATCGTCATCGCGCAGGTGAACGAAATCGTCGATACCCTGCCCCGCGTCGACATCCCGGCCGATTGGGTCAACTTCGTCACTGAAGCGCCACGGCCGAACTATATCGAGCCGCTGTTCACCCGTGATCCGGCGCAGATCTCCGAGATCCAGGTGCTGATGGCGATGATGGCCATCAAGGGCATCTACGCCGAGTACGGTGTGCAGCGACTCAACCACGGTATCGGGTTTGATACCGCCGCGATCGAACTGCTGTTGCCCACCTACGCCGAGTCACTGGGCCTGAAGGGCAGGATCGGCACGCACTGGGCGCTCAATCCGCATCCGGCACTGATCCCGGCGATCGAGTCCGGCTTCGTGCAGTCCGTGCATTCGTTCGGCTCCGAGCTGGGCATGGAACGCTATATCCAGGCGCGCTCGGATGTGTTCTTCACCGGCAGTGACGGCAGCATGCGCTCCAACCGCGCGTTCTCGCAGACCGCCGGCCTGTATGCCTGCGACATGTTCATCGGCTCAACGCTGCAGATCGACCTGCAGGGCAACAGTTCCACCGCCACCCGCGACCGCATCGCCGGCTTCGGCGGCGCGCCCAACATGGGCTCGGATGCACGCGGTCGCCGCCATGCCAGCCCGGCCTGGCTCAAGGCCGGCCAGGAAGCGGCGCTGCCGGGGCAGATGCCGCGCGGGCGCAAGCTGGTCGTGCAGATGGTGGAAACCTTCCGCGAGCACATGGCGCCGGCCTTCGTCGAGCGCCTGGACGCCTGGGAGCTGGCCGAGCGCGCGAAGATGCCGCTGCCGCCGGTGATGATCTACGGCGACGACGTCACCCACGTACTGACCGAAGAAGGCATCGCCAACCTGCTGCTGTGCCGCAGCCCCGAGGAACGCGAACAGGCGATCCGCGGCGTGGCCGGCTACACGGCAGTCGGCCTGGGCCGTGACCGCGTGATGGTCGAGAACCTGCGCGACCGCGGCATCATCCGCCGGCCCGAAGACCTGGGCATCCGCACCCGCGATGCCAGCCGCGACCTGCTCGCCGCGCGCTCGGTCAAGGATCTCGTGCGCTGGTCCGGCGGGTTGTACAACCCGCCCAAACGCTTCCGCAACTGGTAAGGGGCACGCCATGGAAACCCTGCGTTATCGCTTCCCCGGGCAGCACGATCTCACCGAGCGCGACCATCACGCGCTGGTCGGCGTGGTCGCCTCGGGCAATCTGGAAGTGCTGATCGAACCTACCCCGCTGGACGGCGCGATGGAGATCGAGGTGATCACCTCGGCCACCGGCTTCGACACGATCTGGCAGGCGGTGCTGGCCGATTTCGCCGCGCGGCATCCGCTGCGCAATGTGCGCCTGTCGATCAACGATGCGGGCGCCACACCCGCCGTGGTCAGCCTGCGACTGCAGCAGGCAATGGAAACCCTGCAGGAAGGAGACGCTTCGTGAGCAGTCACAGTTTCTACGAAGCAGACGCCCGCGAGCGGATCGCCGGCCTGCTCGATGCAGGCAGCTTCAGCGAATTCGTCGGCCCGGCCCGCCGCATCATCAGCCCGCACCTCGCGCAGCTGGATCAGCCCGGTGCATTCGATGACGGGATCGTGGTCGGCGCGGGCAGCCTGTGCGGTCGTCCTGTCCTGATCGCGGCGCAGCAAGGCCAGTTCATGGGCGGTGGCGTCGGCGAAGTACACGGCGCCAAGCTCACCGGGCTTCTGGAACGTGCCGTCGCGGTCCGTCCGGACGCGGTGCTGCTTTTGCTCGACAGTGGTGGCGTGCGCCTGCATGAGGCCAACGCCGGCCTGGTCGCCATCTCCGAGATCATGCGTGCGGTGCTGGCCACGCGTGCCGCCGGGATTCCCGTGTTTGCACTGATCGGCAGCGGCAACGGCGCATTCGGTGGGATGGGCATCGTCGCCCGCTGCTGCACGGCGGTCGTGATGTCCGAAGAAGGCCGGCTCTCGCTGTCCGGCCCGGAAGTGATCGAGACCGTGCGTGGCGTGGAGGAGTTCGACTCGCGCGACCGCGCCCTGGTCTGGCGCGTCACCGGCGGCAAGCACCGCTACCTGATCGGTGATGCCGTGCAACTGGTGCCGGACCGCATCGACGCCTTTGGTCAGGCGGCACTGTCACTGATCGACACCCACACCGAGGCCGACGACCCGTTGCAGGCCCTTGAGCAGGCGCACACCCGGCTCGATGCACGCATCAACGCCTACGGGGACTGCCGCGATGGTCTGGAGGTCTGGCGCCTGCAGGGCATCGTCGATGCCGACCAACTGCCACTGCTGGAAACCGCTGACTTCCTGGAAGCGGCCAGGAACCGGAGCCTGCCATGGAACTGACCCCTCTGCTCGACGCACTGTTCCCGCGGGGTCACGCGGTCACTCGCAACGACGATGTGCTGGGCGGCACCGCCACCACTGCAATGGGCGAGGTCACCGTGATCGGTACCGCGAACAAGTTGGAGGTCGGGGTTGATCATGCACTGGCGTTGGCCGCCACCGTGCTCGCCAGTACCCGCGCGCATCCGCAGCGGCCGATCGTGATGCTGGTTGATACCGCCGGCCAGCGCCTGGCACGCCGCGATGAGATGCTCGGCATCAACAGCTACTTCGCACACCTGGCCGGCACCCTGGATCTGGCCCGCCGCCGTGGCGCGCCGCTGGTGAGTCTGGTCTATGGCGAATCAGTCAGCGGCGGCTTCCTGTCGTTCGGGCTCATGGCCGACCGCATCTACGCCTTGCCCGAAGCGCAGGTGCGCGTGATGGATCTGCGCGCGATGGCGCGCGTCACCAAACAGCCGCTTGAGAAACTGCAGGCACTGAGCCAGAGCTCGCCGGTATTCGCGCCGGGCGTGGAAAATTACGTGCGCATGGGTGCGGTGGAGGCCGTCTGGGAGGGCGATCTTGCACAGGCGCTGGTCGATGCGCTGCAGGCGCCGGGCACCGGCGATCAGCGCCGGGAACGCGGCGCGGCGCGTGGCGGCCGCCTGCTCGCCCGCGACGTCGCCGCCGCCGTAGCCGCGGGCGAGGCCTGAGCCATGCGCCGTCACGACCTGGTCTGGCTCGATCCGCAGGCACCGTGGCAGGTTCTCAGTGCGGGCGCCGAGGCGCGGCTGCGGGCATGGGCACAGGCGCGACTGCCCTTCGTGGTGGCGCGTCGCGACCCCACCAGCGACGAACAGCAGCTGCGGTTGGGCGTTCCCCTGCCATTGGCCGAGCACCGCCAGCGGTTGTCGCTGCGGGTTGATCCGTCCGCCGTCCTGCGCAGCGCGCCACCGCCGCTGCTGACCGAGGTCGCGACGGATATCGGTGCGGGATGGCGCGACCGGCTCCACGGCCTGGCCACCGAAACGGCCACCTTGCCGGTAGCACCGCGCGTGTTCGGCAGCGCGGCGTGGCAGCACCTGACCGGCCTGGGCTACCTGCATGACGGCTCGGATATTGACCTGCTCTGGGACGTCACCGGCACCGGCCAGGCCGAGACGATCGTCGCCGTGCTGCAGCACTGCGAGCGGCGATCACCCATGCGGCTGGACGGCGAACTGCGCTTCCCGGTTGACCGTGCGGTCAACTGGCGCGAGTACGCCAGCGGCGCCGCGCGCCTGATGGTCAAAGGCAACGATGCATGCTCGCTGGTGCCGCGCGAGGCGCTCACCGCTTGGCAGGTCGCCGCATGAACGCCGTTCGGCTGCCCTTGCCGGCCACCGCTGCGCCCCGCTCCGCCGATGCGCGCCGTCTCGGCCGCCTGGCCATCGCCAGTCTGCACGCCGAGCTTGCCTGCGCGCCCAAACCCGGCCTGGTTACGCCGTTCAGTCGCGGCAGTCACACCGACATGGATGCGGGCACCTTCCTGCGCAGCCTGTTCGCGCTGCGCGGTTACTTCGTCGCTATCGCGCACGCGGGCTGCAGCGAAGTGACGTTCGCCTCGTTGCGTACGCTCGGCATCGCCGCCGAAGCCGCGATGCTGCGCGCCACCGGCGGTATCAATACGCATCGCGGGGCGATCTTCAGCCTCGGGCTGCTGGTCGCACAGTCCGCCCGCCTTCGCGCCAGCGGCGAAGGCGCACCGTCGGGCGAGGCCGTATGTCGAGGCGTTGCCCAGTGGCGATCGGCGCTGCTGGAGGCCCCGTTGAATCCGCACAGCCCCGGCCAACGCGCCCGCCGGCGGCACGCCGTGCCCGGTGTCCGCGAACAGGCGGCCGCAGGGTACCCGCTGCTGCACGCGCTGGCCCTGCCGACCCTGCAACGCGTACTGGATGCCACCCAGGATGCCGAAGCGGCGCAGGTGGAAACCCTGATGACGCTGATCGCCCACACGGTCGATCTCAATCTCCTGCACCGCGGGGGTGAGGCCGGGCTGGCCTTCGCCCAGCACCAGGCGCGCGGCTTCCTCGCGGGGGGCGGTGTCCAGCAGGCGGATTGGCGCGAACGTATCGCCGCCATCGGTGACGCATTCGAGCAGCGACGGCTCAGCCCCGGCGGCAGCGCCGATCTGCTGGCCTGCACGTGGTTCCTGCACCTGCAGGCGCACGCATGAGCCTGGTCCTGCTCTGCCCGGGCCAGGGTGGCCAACACTCGGAGATGTTCGCGCGCGTTGGCGACGACGCCCGCGCCCAGCCCATTCTCGCGCAGGCCAGTGAGATGCTGGGCACGCCGGTGGAGGCTCTTGCGGCAGACGAACACCGCTTCCGCAACGCCCTCGCCCAACCGCTCGTCTGCGCCGCGGCGCTGGCGCACTGGGCCGCGTTGCGCGACCGATTGCCCACCATAACGGCGGTGGCCGGTTACAGCGCCGGTGAGTTGGCCGCCCATGCCATCGCCGGAAGTTTCGACAGCACTGCATGCCTGCACCTGGCTGCCCGCCGCGCCGCGCTGATGGACGCCGCCTCGCCGGCCGACGCCGGCCTGATCGCGGTGATCGGCCTGGCGGCCGACGAGATCGCCCTGCTGTGCGCCGAGCACGCGGTCCATCTCGCCATCGTCAACGGCCCGGACCACGTGGTGCTGGGGGGCCTGCGCAGCGCGCTGGAGGCCGCCGCCGCTGCGGCCGTCCGGCACGGCGCACGCACGGCGCCATTGCCGGTGGATGTTCCCGCACATACCCCGCTGCTCGTGCCCGCGGCGCAGGCGTTCGAAGCGGTCCTGGGTGAGACCGCACTGCAGCCGCCGCGGCTGCGCCTGCTCGCCGGCATCGACGGGAGCAGCGTCGTCGATGTCGCACGTGTGGTGCACACGCTGGCCGCGCAGATCGCCCGGACGGTGCAGTGGCAGCAGGTGCTGGCGCAGGCGGTGGAGCGCGGCGGAAAAGTATTTCTGGAGCTGGGCCCCGGCTCGGCGCTGAGCCGGCGGGTAGGCGAGCTGCATCCGCAGCTGCAGGCCCGCTCGGTAGAGGATTTCCGCACGCTGGAGGGCGTGCGCGAATGGGTGGACGCCGCATGCGCACGCGCATGAGGGGCCACCCGAAGGTGTAACACCAGCAGTCCCCGGGTGGCGGGTCGCCATCATGCTGCACGCGTATCAAGTGTCTCGGGAGGGCGCATGAGTCCGCAAATCGCAACGATCATCGGCTTGGTGATCATGTTCATCGTGGCCACGGCCCTGCCCATCAACATGGGTGCCGTGGCATTCGCGCTGGCCTTCATCATCGGCGGCCTGTTCGTCGGGATGGAGGGCAAGGAAGTGTTGGCCGGCTTCCCGGGCGACCTGTTCCTGACCCTGGTCGGCATCACCTACCTGTTCGCCATCGCGCAGAAGAACGGCACCATCGATCTGCTCGTGCACTGGGCGGTCAAGGCGGTGCGTGGGCACATCGTCGCCATACCGTGGGTGATGTTCGTGGTCACCGCCGTGCTGACCGCCTTCGGCGCGCTCGGCCCGGCCGCAGTGGCCATCATCGGCCCGGTCGCGCTGCGCTTTGCCAAGCAGTACAAGATCAACCCGCTGATGATGGGCCTGCTGGTGATCCACGGCGCGCAGGCCGGTGGCTTCTCGCCGATCAGCGTGTATGGCGGCATCACCAACCAGGTGGTGCAGAAGGCCGGCCTGGAAGTCACGGAAATGGCGGTGTTCCTGACCAGCCTGGGCTTCAACCTGCTGATGGGCATCATCTGCTTCTTCGCCTTTGGCGGATTGGCCCTGATGCGTCGCGCACCGACGGCGACCGAACCGCTGGTCGCCGGCAGCCAGGCCTCCTCGCGCCAGTTTGCGATCGAAGGTCACGGCGCCCTGGTCTCGGCCGGCGGTGGCACGCTCTCCAATGATCCCGATGCGCTGGATGACGTGCGCATCAACCGCGAGCGCGTGTTCACCCTGATCGGCCTGCTCGGGCTCGGCATCGCGGCCCTGGTCTACAACCTCAACGTCGGCCTGGTCTCGATCACCGTCGCGGTGGTGCTGGCCCTGCTCTCGCCGAACTCGCAGAAGGGCGCGGTGGATGGGATCAGCTGGTCGACCGTGCTGCTGATCAGCGGCGTGGTGACCTACGTGGCCGTGCTGCAGCAGGCCGGCGCGGTGGACTACATCGGCCATGGCGTGGGTGCGATCGGCATTCCGCTGCTGGGCGCGCTGCTGGTCTGCTATGTCGGTGGCATCGTCTCGGCGTTCGCCTCCTCTGCGGCGGTGCTGGGTGCGACGATCCCGCTGGCGGTGCCGTTCCTGATGCAGGGGCATCTGAGCGCGGCCGGTGTGATCTGCGCGCTGGCGATCTCTTCCACCGTGGTGGACGTCAGCCCGTTCTCGACCAATGGCGCGCTGGTGGTTGCCTCGGCGGCGAAGGAAGAGCGCGAAGCCCTGTTCCGTCGCTTCCTGGTCTACAGCGGCCTGGTGGTCGCCTTCGGTCCGCTGCTGGCATGGCTGCTGTTCGTCGTGCCGGGCTGGATGTAAGCACACGGCGGGCCTGCACCGGCAGGCCCGCCATGACCCGGTAGAATGCTGCACACCTGTCCATGAAGCCCTGCCATGCCCCTGGCCCCTGGTCCCCGCCTGTCGAAGAAACGCGTGCCGCTTTATGAAGAAGTGGCCGAGCGGCTGCGCCAGAAGATCTACGACTACGAACTGCCACCGGGCGAATGGATCGACGAGCCTCTGCTCGCCGAAGAACTGTGCATCAGCCGCACCCCGCTGCGCGAGAGCCTGAAACTGCTGGCCGCTGAGGGCCTGGTGCAGCTCGATGCGGGCCGCGGCAGCCGGGTCACCCGGCTGACCCTGGAAGACCTCAACCAGCTGTTCCCGGTGATGGCCATGCTGGAAGGCCGCTGCGTGCATGAAGCGGTCAAGCGCATCGATGAAGCGGGCGTGGTCCAGCTGCAGGCGCTGCACGATGCCATGGAAGTCGCTGCAGCCGCGGGCGATCTGGCCGAGTACTACCGCAACAATTATCTGATCCACGAAAGTCTGCAGACCCATGCCGGCAACCCGTGGCTGATCCGCGTCACCCACGACCTGCACCGCATCCTGAAGATGCATCGCGGCCGGCAGTTACTCACGCCGGGCCGCATGGCCCAGTCACTGGCCGAGCATCGCGCCCTGATGGCCTGCATCCGCAACCGCGATGCCGAAGCCGCCGAGCAGATGATGAACCGCCATCTGCTCAGTCAAGGCGAAGCACTGGCGGCCTATGTGGCCGCCGGTGGCCAGCTGAACGTGCCTGCGCCGCTGCCTCGCCAGGGCGGGATCTGAGCGCTCAGGCCAGCTCCACCGTCAGCCGCGTCAATGATTGCCCCAGCAGGTGAAGCCGGATCTGGTCCAGGCTGGTGAAGTAGCACGCCGTATCGGCGCCGGCCAAGCGGTAGATGCCGCGCTTGCCGCCCAACAGAACGAATTTTTCCTGGTCCACCAGGTACTGGGCGACCGGCGGCACACCCTGTGCCTTGAGCGCATCGATATCGATGGGTTCAAGGGCGTCCGGATCATGTAGTGCTGTGGTCATGGGGAAAAAAACTTCGCGACGGGAATGCCAGCTTAGGTGGCGCACACGCAGCAACGCGTGGAACGATCGTGAGGACGGTGCGAGTGTCCAAGGTGATGCAGGCAGCTGACCGAACGCATCGTCGCCAGCTGCGCGATGCACGTTGATGACCTTCGACTGCCATGCCGATCGAGCCAATACCCGTGAAGGGCGCGTGGAGGCCTGCGAGACGCACTGCGCAGACCCAGCGCCTCGTGCCGGATACGACACCCCTTCGTCGGAAACGCACATTGAGCGCCTCCTGGCGTCGTGCAAGGCTGGATTCGTGGCTGCGCGCACCAGCTTCCACAGCACCGTCGGCGCCTTGCCGGTGCCGTTCTTGTGCGTGGATCGGGTGCGAGCGTAATTACATGAAAAACATCGCGGGTAAACGTCGGGTCGCGTTGCAGGCCAGCCTGCTGGCGACCATCCTCCTCGCCGCCGGGGCGCTGCTGCTTACGCTGTTCCCCGCTCATTCGGATCGGCAGCCACCCTTCGTGCTGGCCGCCGGCCCGCAGTTGGGCGGCCCGTACGGGCTGGGCGGGCCTTCCTCGCTGGGCGGTGCACGTGCCTACGTGGAGGCGGTGGAGGCGCTCTCGGGCATCAAGATCCAGGTGGCCGGCGCCACCACCTTCAGCGACGCACTGGGCCTGCTTGCGCAGCAGGAGGTGGACGGGCTGGCGTTCGCGCTGCCGGGCACCACGGCACTGTTGCCCACGGCCACGGTGATTTCACCGGCCTTCTATGCCGGCGACTCGGTCCTGCTCACCCGCAGCAGCTCCCCCGTGCGGGCCCTGGCCGCCCTGGAGGGCAAGCGTGTCACCGTGATCGGCAACGGGGAGTACCACGGCTATCTGGCTGCTCACCACCCCGCGATCGAGGTCTTTCCACTACCTGCCGCGGCAGACATGGTGGCCGCGGTGGACAGCGGCACCGTGGACGCGGCGCTGGGCATGGACGCCATCCTGATTCCGCTCGCACGCCGGGGCAACAGCACCACGCTGGCGGTGCATCCGGCCAGCGATGGCCCCTCCGTGCGAATCCGGGTCGCCTCCCACCCTGCGCGTGCCGCCGAGATGGACCGGGCCCATCAGGCGTTCCGCTCGTTGCCGCTGGACACCCAGCAGGATCTGGTCGGCCGGTGGATGGATGCCCTGTATCGCTCGCCTCCCACTCTCCATGCCGTCCTCTCTTTCTATCGCACGCCGATCATCGTACTGGTGCTGTCCATCCTTGGTGCGGCCTTCGTGATCATCCAGGCCTACCGCAATGCGCGGGCGACGGCGGCGCTGCAGGCCAGCACGGCGCGCATGTTGACCCTGGTCAATCACGAAGTGCGCAATGGCGTGGCCTCGGTCATTTCCGCCATCGACCTGATTGAATCCACCGTCCCCACCCCGGCCGCCGCGCCCGTGATCGCGTCCGCCCGCGCGGCCACCTCTTCCCTGCACGACACCCTGGCCAATGCGCTGGAATTCATGTTCCTGGATCGCCACAGCCATGCACCCGTGGAGTGGCAGCCCGGCGCGGCCTCCGTACTGGCCGGCTGCCTGAGCGCATCCAGGCCGGTAGCCGCGGCCAAGGGCACCGCCCTGCTGTTCGATCTCGACCAGCCGGTGCTGGAGCACGCGAGCTGCGACACCCGCGCCCTGCGCCACATCGCCAGCAATCTGATCTCCAACGCTGTGAAGTTCTGCGATGCCGGAACCGTGTCGGTGCGCCTGAGATTCGAGGCAGGTGTAGGCGAGCGCGGCCGGATGGTGCTGCGTGTGAGCGATACCGGCGAAGGCATCAGCGCCGAAGATCTGAACGACATCTTCGGCGCCTTCAACACCACCCGTGACGGCCGGCAGCGCGGCGGGACCGGCCTGGGGCTGTCCCTGTGCCGCCGCATCGCCACGGCGCAGGGCGGGCAGATCACCGTGCGCAGCCAACCAGGCGTGGGGTCCACCTTCACCGCCACCCTGCCCGCGCAGCGGCGCACGGAGCAGGCGCCGGCCCTGCCCGGCCACCTGTCCGCCCACAACGACCGGCCCGCGCGCGTCCTGGTCATCGAAGACCAGCCACTGAACGCCGACGTCATCAGCCACCGGCTGCGCGAGCGCGGGTTCGAGGTGCGCTGCGCCGCCAGTCGCCATGAGGCACTGCAGCAGCTGGAACAGGCCGGCCCCTTCGACCTGATCACCCTGGACGATGCACTGCCGGATGCCAGCGGGCTGGAAACAATCGAGGCCATCCGCGCCCTGGAGCGGGCGCGCGCGTGGCTGGGCGCCCGCGTGGTCTCGATCTCGGCATCACCCGACGTCACCCGCCCCCCCCGCTACCGGGCCGCGGGCATCGCGGCGACCCTGTGCAAGCCTATCGAGTGGCCTGCGTTCGATGTGGCCACGCACTGCACGGCGATGAATCCGGCCAGGGCCCCGCGGCCGGCGGCGGCGACGCCGTTGGATGTGCTGGCGGTGTATCGCACGCAGATCCCCCAGGATATTGCCGCACTGCGCGAGGCCATCGTGGCCCACGAATGGCGGCCGGCGCTGGCGATGAGCCACCGCATCCGCGGGGCGGCCTCGATGGTCGGGGATGCGGCCACGCTGGTCACGCTGGACCAGATCGACGGCTGCCTGAAGCACCATGCCATCAACGGCGACCCGGGCGCCGCGGACCTCGACGAAATGGACCGCCTGCTGGCGCAGATGGACCCAGGCGCCTGAGCCCGCGGCGGCGTGGCACCTGCTCGCCCGGGGCCGCGCGGCACGACAAAAAAAGAAACTCCCCGGTCCGCAATGACGGACCGGGGAGCGCCGGTGTTTCCCTGCAATGGGCCGGGAGGATTACCAGCCGATGCCTACACCCAGGCCCACGCTCTGCTCACCGCTGTTGGTGAACGCCCCGTTGAGGCTGAAGGTGGCCGAGCCTCGCTCGTTGAGCACCCGCTGATAGCCGACGGCCAGTGCCGACTCGCCATCGCTGTAGCCCACGCCAGCGCCCAGGCGGTTGTAAGTCGCCAGGCCCGCCGTGTTCATCGCCATCGCGCTCTGCGCACTGCTCATCGCCGCCATGCGGTTGAAGCGCTTGTCCATTTTGTCCAGGCGGCGCTCGAAGTTGCTGATCGCCCCATCGGTGTACTCGTTGGCGCGGGCCAGCATCTTCTCCAGATCGGCGGTGTTCACCTGCGGGGTCGGCGCCGGCGCGTCGGCCGGCGCAGGCGTGCCACCGCCGTCAGCACTGGCGATGCCGCCACCGGCACGGCCTGCGGAAGCCGCTGCCGGTTCACCCGATGCGCCGGCGGGACCCTCGGCCTCCGGCGCGGCCGGCGGCGTGGGTGCACTGGCCGACGCCAGCGCCCTGCCCTCCGGCGTGGCATCAACGCGCTGCTCCAGCCCATCGATGCGACCGTCCAGGCGCTGCTCCATGGCATGCAGCTGACCACCGTTGATCGCATCGCGGCTGCCCGGTGCAATCAGGCCGTTGGCCACGTTGCCCAGCACCATGCCGTTGGCGCCAGCGAGGTTCAGCTGACCCAGACCATCGCTGCGGGTGGCGGGGCTGTCCTGGAACACCGAGCGCAGTTGGTTCTCGACCTGGTCGACCCGGGAGCCAGCGGTGATCACCGCGCCGTCGAGGACGGTTAGGGCGTCGTTAACGGTGTACTGTTGGCCACCCTGAATCTTGTACGAAGGAGAGACAAGGTTTCCCTGACGATCCAACGTAGCTCCTCCGCCAAGTGACGACAAAGCGTCTCGAAGCTGCCCAGCAGTCGCGGCATCGTACGAGGCAATTCCGTTTGCAACGCTCGTCAGCCTGCGTCGATTTGAATAGGTTCCGATCGAAACTTCATTGGAGCGCATCGCCTCAGAGCCCGCACCAATAGCCACCGAGTTCTCCGCACCACCGAAGACCCAAGCGCGCTCACCGATCGCCATGCTTCCACGAGCGTCTGCCCGCGCGCTTGAGCCGATTGCCAGCCCCCCCTCGTTGTAACGACTTACCGAAGAGGATTGACCGATCGCCACAGAGTTTTTTGCCGTCGCCTGCGCATAGTTACCGACTGCTGTGCCGCCCTCACTATCAACGCTAGCGGATGCATACTCGCCAATGGCTACTGAGCGGTCACCAGCCTTCGCAGGCGAATTGCTGTCATTCTTAGAGGTTATTGCAATCACCTTGTTCGTCAACTCCAGATCCGAAACGCGTTCGTTGGTCTGAAAAAGCTGCGCCCCCGTCATCGCGTCGGAACTGCCATCGGATATCCTTCCATTGGAAATCCCTGTTAGTCGGTTACCTCCAAAATTGACGTCAGCAGCTGCAGCCATCGCTACCGCCATATCAGTAGATTTCAGGTCATTCCGATCTCTCTGCAGTTCATTCAGCTCACTGCGATTCCGCGCGATCTCTCGCTTCGCCTCAAACAGCTGACTTCCCGTCACTGCATCACGACTACCGTGCTCCACGCGCCCGTCTGCAAGGTTAGTCAGGATTGCACCTCCCGCCCCAGCCAACACGACGTGATTGATGCCGTCAGCGTGGACCGATGGGCTTGATTGGAAAACCGAGCGTAGTTGGTTCTCGACCTGATCAACCCGGGAGCCAGCGGTGATCACCGCGCCGTCGAGGACGGCCAACGCGTCGGCCACATTGTTCTGCGTAGCTCCTTGCATGCGATAGGTAGGCGCAACCACGTTACCGCTTGCATCCATTCCTGCACCGCCACCCAACGTACCCAATGCCTCGTGCAACTGTTCGACGGTCGATGCGTCTCCACTCCCCAAGCCACGGCCGACATTGACGATACGACGCTTCACCGATTCACTACCCACTGACACAGTGTTGGCCTGGTCTGCATAAGAGCCATAGCCCAACGCGACCCCGTTGGTAGCCGTTGCCTTCACCTGAGCGTGCGCGCCCAAGGCCACACCCCCCTCAATTTCGACGCGTGAGCTGGGTCCGAGGGCAAACCCCTCTGTGGCATTCACAAGAACGTGGGCTGCTCTGCCGAGCGCCACGGAATTGTTACCCATTGCCTTGGAGAAGCTCCCCACCGCGGTACCACCCTCCTCTCCGGGCGCAGGCGATGCCTCTGCAGACTCACCGATCGCAACGCCGAACCACCCTGCATCTGCATCCTCACTGAGCGAATCCGTTCCAATCTTGAAGAATCGACGTTGGTGCTCAATGGCCTCAATCCGACTATTGCTTGCATGCAACTGGCGCCCTGCCACCACATCACGGCTATCCTCGCTCAGATTCGCATCGGCGATACCAGTAAGGCGCGCCCCGCCAAAGTCGATTGGACCATTTGCGTCGCTTGCATGAGGCTTGTCCACTGGGCCAAGCGATGACCGGATCGCCTCGAGATCGTCTCGATTGCGTTCGATCTTCTGCTCAGCAGCATAGAGCTGACCACCGTTGACCGCATCGCGGCTGCCCGGGGCAATCAGGCCGTTGGCCACGTTACCGAGGACCATGCCGTTGGCGCCGGCGAGGTTGAGCTGGCCCAGACCATCGCTGCGGGTGGCGGGGCTGTCCTGGAAGACCGAGCGCAGTTGGTTCTCGACCTGATCGACCCGGGAGCCAGCGGTGATCACTGCGCCGTCGAGGATGTTCAATGCGTCCTCAACACTCCTTTGGATTGCTCCCTGCATGCGGTAAGTGGGTGCTATAACAATGCCATTGACGTCTATGCCAGCGCCGCCCCCCAACGAGGCCAAGGACTCGTCCAACTGCGCAACAGTCGTCGCGTCAGTGTCAGTGGTCCCCCGTCCAACGTTTACAAGCCTGCGGTGAAGGCTCCCGTGCCCCATTGAGACAGTACCGGGAGCATCGGCGATCGAGCCCGCGCCCAATGCCACTGAGCCGACGGCGCCAGCCTCCACTCTTGCATAGGCTCCCAGCGCCACACCGTCAGTAGCGTAAACATTCGTGCCCACGCCCAACGCAAACCCTTGATCACCGGAGGGTCCTACGTTGGCGCCTCTACCCAAAGCAACCGAATCTCTCGCGTCCGCCGAGGTAAAGCTGCCTATAGCTGTACCCCCCTCTTTTCCGAGCGATGCACGGGCTCCGTCTCCGATTGCGACGCCAAATCGCCCGGCTTCCGCGGCCTCGCTGTATTCATCGTTGGATACCTTAACGTAATCGCCGGCAGACTCAATCGCGGATAGTCGATAATTGGTGGCAAACAATTGCCCACCATTCACAGCATCGGTACTCCCCGCCGAACTGATATCGCCCGCCGCCACGCCCCGTACCTTGCCGCCGTCCATATCGACAGAACCGTCGGCTGCGTACCGGACCACGCCTTCCAGGTCGGGATCGAAGTTGTCAAACTCGGTACGCAGGTCATCCAGATCACGTCGGTTGCCGGCGATACGCGCCTCGTGCCCAGCCAGCTCGGTGGCGTGGCTGGCCAGCAGAGACTGATTGGCAGTGACCTTCTGATCGACGCCAAACAGCTGCCTGCCCGTCACCGCTTCCGTGCTGCTGGTGCTGAGCGTTGCGTCAGCCACGCCCATCAGCTTGCGATTGGCATTGGACTTGTTGCGCACGTCCAGCACCGTACCGGTGTTTTCACCACCCAGGCGCACGTTGCCCGTGGCCGATACCTGGCCGACCAATCCGCCGAGCACATCCGCTTTGGCCAGCGCATTATCGGCGGTCGTCTTGGCAGTGTTGGCCGTCGTCTGCGCGCTGGTGGCTGTAGTGCGAACAGAAGCCACTTCCACGTTCGTCGCATTGAGCTGCTTACCGCTCACCGCCTCGGTGCTGCTGGTGCTGAGCGTTGCGTCAGCCACGCCCGTCAGCTTGCGGCTGGCATTGGACTTGTTGCGCACGTCCAGCACCGTACCGGTGTTTTCGCCGCCCAAGCGTACGTTACCCGTGGCCGATACCTGGCCGACCAATCCGCCGAGCACATCCGCTTTGGCCAGCGCATTATCGGCGGTCGTCCTGGCAGTGTTGGCCGTCGTCTGCGCGCTGGTGGCCGTGGTGCGGACCGAAGCTACTTCCACGTTCGTCGCATTGAGCTGCTTGCCGCTCACCGCTTCGGTGCTGCTGGTGCTGAGCGTTGCGTCAGCCACGCCTGTCACCTTGCGGCTGGCATTGGACTTGTTGCGTACATCCAGCACGGTACCGGTGTTTTCGCTACCCAGACGTACGTTGCCGGTCACTGAGGTTTGACCGACCAGCCCGCCCAGAGCATTGGCCTTGGCCAACGCATCGTCGGCGGCGGTCTTTGCTGCGCCCGCTGTCGTCTGGGCGCTGGCTGCGGTGGTGCGGACCGAGGCTACCTCGACGTTGGTCGCATTGAGCTGCTTGCCGGTCACGGCCTCGGCGCTGCTCGTGTTGAGCGCGCCATCGGCGACGTTGACGATTTTCCGCTTCAGCGTGTCGTTGCCCACCGAGATCTGGTTCCCTGCGGTGGTCTGGGAGCCATTGCCCAGCGCCACGCTGTCGGTGTGGGCCGCTACGGCGCGGTCACCCAGCGCCACGGCGCTCTCCGCGCGGGCGCTGGCCAGATTGCCCAGCGCGGTGGAGAACGTGCCGGATGCCGATGCTTCACGACCAACGGCCGTCGCTTGGTTGGCGCTGGCGGTAGCTTTGTAGCCTGCTGCGGTTGCGTGGGTGGCCGCTGCGTTAGCATCGTTGCCCAGCGCCACTGCGCGATCGCCAATGGCGCTCGCACGCAAGCCGGCGGCGACCGCGCCATTGCCACTGCGGCTGAGTGCGCCAATAGCGACTGCGCCAGTGGCGGCGGTGCTTTTCTCGCCCTTGTCATTCACACCGGCACGTGCGTCTGCACCCATCGCCACACCATTGCCGTTGTACGCCTTGGCCGCCGAACCCAGTGCGGCGCTGGCCGTGCTTCCACTGCCTTCAGCCACCGCCGCTTGACCCAGGGCGACAGCTGCAGCGCCGATACGGCCTACGGCAGCATCCGCCGATGCTTTTGCGGCATTGGCGGTGCTGGTGGCAGTGCTCACGCTCTGGTTGGTGGCATACAGCTGCTTGCCGGTGACAGCTTCGGTGCTGGTGGTGCTCAATGCTGCGTCGGCTACGCCGCTGATCTTTCGATTGGCGTTCGACCGGTTACGCACGTCCAGGACGGTGCCGCTATTCTCAGCGCCAACGCGGATCTGCCCGCTGGCAGATGTCTGCGTGACCAGCTTGCTGTTGTCCAACGCGCGCTCCGCCGTCTCCTTTACACCGAGCAGCTGGCGCCCGTTCACGGCGTCCATGCTGTGCTGACTGACATTGCCGTCAGCGACATAAACGACCCTGCGTGGCGCAGCGGCATTGCCTACGGAGACCACATAGCTCTCCGTAGCTACTGCACCGCGCCCCAATGCCACCGAGCCGGCGCCCTTTGCCTGCGCCTCATAGCCAAGCGCCACACCGTCGTATTCCGCACGAGCACGACCACCTAACGCGATGGCGCCCGTCCAACCCGGTGTACCAGCGTAGGAATCATTGCCGATGGCGATCCGGGAAATACCGCCACTGTTGTCCGCCGTTGTGGCCGCAAAGCCCATGGCAATTCCGTATTGGCCGGATGCACGCGCATAGGTCCCGACCGCCACCGCGCCAAATCCGTCGGCTACCGATCGCGCACCAAATACGGCGCTCCCCCCCTGCCTGGCGCGAGCATCGAATCCGAACACGGCATTGTTGTCACCTACCGAACTCGACCAGTTCCCGAACAACGAGGAGTACTTGCCCTGCATATGGCTTCCAGCACCCAGCATCATGTATGAACTGGTGTTTGGACCAAGCGTGTTTTGGGCCATGCTCGGAACATGGGCCATGAACGGCACGCAGTTGAGGATGATCTGCTCGGGGTTCTGGCACGCGTGATAGGTGACCGCCCCGGCGGTTCCCACACCCGCACCGGGTACGAGCGACGCAGTCACGATCAGCACGGCCGCTCCGACCGATGAGGCCGGCTTACCGCGTGGCGAAGTCAGTTCACTGGCCACCACCCAGCATTGCCGTGCGGTGGACCATAGGCGACGGTAGATCTTGTTCATCGAACTCTCCTTAACAACGATGTCAACAACGCACCCGCCACGGGAATCTGCGTGGCGGGCGTGGAAAAATCAGGGCGTGAGGGTGGTCACGTGTTCGCGATAGCCATCGCGCGTGAGCCGATAGCGCAGCTGCACGGTGTGGCCGGGCACCACCGTGAAGGGCAGCGCAAGGGAACTGCCGGGGTACAGGCTGTGCGATACGTCATGAGCGGTGCAGCGGCTGCCCTCGCAATCGGCGATGCTGGTGATGCCCAGGCGCAGGGTGCCGTCGTTGTACAGCGCATCGCCCTGCACCCGCGGCTGCACGGTGCCTTCGGCCGGCAGCACATTGACCAGCGCACCCCAGACCAGATTCACACCGATACTGGCCTGCGCACCGTCACCGCCCTCGATGCTGGTCTCCTCGGGCCCACGCACCCCTTCGAAGTAGACGCGGTAGGCTGTCTCGGCCTCTACGGGCTGCAGCGGAATCAACCGGATCAACCGGTTGCCGCCGCCCGCGAGGGCAAATTTCCCGGGTGTGATGGCGATGGCCGCCTCGCCCGGCTCGACCTCCACCTCGTGCTCCTGGTCGCTGGCAGGATCTACGATCCGCCGCAGCGAAGCCTGGATGCACTGCGGTTGGGTGGACTGTGAATAGATGCGCATCTGGGTGCTGCGCTTGCCATCCACCGAGGCGCGCATCGGATGCACGGTGAGATTGGCCTGGGCTGGCAACGCCAGCAGCAGCGTCAACGGAATGAGGCAGGCGGCGAGTCGTTTCATGCGGCTTCCTGGGGGGATCAGGGGGTGGTGGTGGGCACACGCAGCTCCACCTGCAGCTCGCCGAAGTAAGTGCCGGCCAGCTGGGTGGAAATGGGAACGCGGGGAATATCGAAGGTGATCGGCGTGGGCACACAGAACACCGGCTGGCTCATGCCCGGCAGGATCACCAGGCGCAGCTGGGCGCTGTCGATGCCGTGCAGTTGCTGTTCCACGCCGTTGGGCATCCGCACCGTCGCGCCGCTATGGGCGAGACTGACGGTGTAGTCCAGGCGCCGTGTATCGTCGGTGCCGCCATCGGTGTGCCAGAGCGAATAGCCGCTGGGACCGGGCGGATGCCCGCCACGATCGCGGACCGTCACGCCGAGATACTGCGCCTGCGAACCGAGGCCGTCGTACAGGCACATCTCCAGCACCGTGCGTCCACCCACGGTCTGCCCGATGGGGTCGTAGGCAGCGTTGAGCTGTACCAGCGGCGTAACGTTGTGAAATCCGGGGAAGTAGATCGAGACAGCGTTTCGATCCGTGATCGTTAGGTCGAACTCGAAACCATAACGGGCCAATGGTGTACCGCCGATCTCGCCTTGCGCGTTCAAACTGAGGGATGCGCGCCACCTACCCGCAACCAGTCGACTCACTTCGGTGGCTGGAAGGTGCAGCCCCGCACCGGTGCCGATCGGCCATTCCGAAGCACACTCCCATACGGACGCAGACCATAGGGGAATGGGCAAATTTGTCCAGAAGTCGCCGCTGCACCGGCGCCCAGGCATTGCACGATTGAGGTGACCACTGAGCCTCAGCTCCGTACGCATCCCCGAGCGCTGCTCAACGAACGCGAGCGTTATGAGGCCTGCTCCTGCTTCTCCTTCCGTGCCTACCTCCGGACAACTTCCGTTTGTTGAATTCGAAGACGACTGGCAGGTCAGATGGACGCCTCCATAATTGAAGCTTGGATCAGTGCTGTAGGCCAACACCGTTCGTGGCGCCCACAACTCGATTTCTCCAGGCATCGCCGAGCGATCCCACGTCATCACGATGTTCTGCGTGGCACTCACCGGGTGGGTTTCCGGCGGCCGCTGCCCCCACGCATGCGGCATCACCAGCAGCGACGCCATCACCAGCATCACCGTCCACACGCCACGCCGGTTCATGGCGTACCTCCAGCGGCTGCGGTCTGCGGCACGGCCGCGATCAGCGCCTGCTCCTGCAACAGGCGGGTGACCCGGGCCTGCTGGCGGATATCGGCGGGCAGCTGGGCCACGCTCAATGGCGCGCACTCCACCTGGCCCACCAACATCACGACATTGCGGCGCTCGCGAACCTCCAGCGGGCACTGCAGCAGGTTGTCGTCCTTCAGCAGGTACAGGGTGCGTTCGCGGCGCGGGAAATCGGCGACGAAGCCGCCGTTGGCGCCGGTACCGGGCACCGGCGCGTTGAGGATGCGGGCGCCGCGCAGTGGCGCGCCGGCGATGTCGCGGGCGCTGCCGATGAAGGTGTAGGTCACCTCGATCGGTACCGGCATCTGCACCAGCCGGCCGGGAGAGAGGAACAACGGCCGTGCGCCGCCCACCCCGGTCACGCGGATGGCGGCATCGCTGGTCAGCGCGCTCGCATCCTGAACTTCGGCGCGGTGGGTCTGGTAGGCCGGCAGCGGCAGCAGGCGGCGCTCGCCCAGCGCCAGGCGCTGCCGGCGCAACCCGCCCACCTGCAGCTCGGCGGCCACGCCGGTCAGTTCCAGGTCGTCGGTGTCATCCACCTGTACGGCCAGGCCGGCGTCGGCGCCCAGGCCGCCGCCCCAATAGAAGCCACGGCGGCCCAGGGCCAGCCCGGAGCTGTGCGTGGCGCTGTAGGCCATCTCGTTGCCACCGCGCTGCTGGTAGTGCGCGAGAGTGGCGCCGGTGTGGCCGATGCTGTTCTGCAGCTGGGCACTGAGCGCGGCACTGTAGCGGTCGTTGTTGTTGCCGCGCAGGTCCAGCGAGGCCTCGCGGTACTGCGTGTCCATCTCCTGGCGCACGGTCTGGCCGGCGCTGTAGTTGACGTCCGGCCGCAGGTGCTGCGGCTGCCGGAAGTCGATGCCATAGCGGCGTTGCGAACTACCGCGGTCGCCGCGTTGCAGGCGGGTCAGGCTGACGTTGAGGTAGATGCCGCGGTCGCGGCCGTTGCGCAGGCGGCTGCGCGTATCCTGCTGCCACAGGCCGAGCCGGGTGGAGACACTGAACTGCTGCCAGCGCTGCACGCGGCTGTAGCTGGCCTGCCAGGTGCGGCTGAGCTGCGGCTCGCGCGTGTAGCGCTGCTGCCACGGGGGCAGCACCGGGTCGAGCCCGGCCATCGGATCGTCGATGTCGCCCGGCAGCAGCGAGCCACGGCTCCAGGTCTGGCGGCGGGTATAGGCCATGTAGGCGCTGCCACCGGCAACCGGCAGCGCGACCGAGGCACTCAGCGAATCGGCGCAGCCCAAGCGGTCGCGTGCATCATCCTCGAACACACAGGCCTTGCCGCGTACCCGCTGCTGGTAGAGATTCCACGAGGCATGGCGGCGATAGGAGAGCTGGTGCTGCTGGCCACTGCTGCCGTCGCTGCCCTGCAGGCCACTGAAGGTGGCACGGATGTCCTGGGTGGCGAAGGCATGGCGCAGGTCCACACGCAGCTCGCCATAGCTGAAGCCGCCGAGGTCGGCGACGCCGGCGGTCACCGCCGTGGTGCGGCCCAGTGGCAGGCGCAGGCCGGCCATGGCGGCCATCTCGCCGTCGAAGCGGTCGCTGCGCCGCTCGTTGCGGCGGCCGCCCTGCAGGAACCACTGCACGCTGCTGTTGGTCCAGTCGCCGCCCTTGTCGAACGGCGCGTCTTCGCTGCGCACCAGCTGGCCGTCTTCGTAGACGCGCAGGGTGACGGTGTAGTTGCCGAACGGGAACCGGCGGGTGTCGAGCTCGTTGATGCCGGCCGGCAGGTAGAAGGTCTGCAGCAGGCGCTCGCCATCGAAAGCGTCCACCCGCGCGTCGCGGGCCAGCAGCACGGTCAGTGGCAGTGCCTGCACGGCGGCATCGGCATCCACGTAGGCTTGGGTGGTGCCTACGCGCAGGCCGGCGAAGCGATCCATCGGCAGCATGCTGAAACTGAAGGTGCCGCCCTGCGGGCTGGACAGGTTGCGGCGGTCCATGCGCCCGGCCTGCAGATAATGCTGCTGGCCCAGGTCATGGCGGTAATAGGCGTTGTCGAACTGGAAATCATCGCGGCGGCGGCCACCGCGGTACTGCTGGCTGTTGAAGTTCCAGTCCACGGCGAGGTGGCCACGTTGCAGCACGCCCAACGCACCCGCGCCTTGGGCGGTCAGTGCCTGGTAGCCGCGGCCACCGCTGAAATTGAGGGTCTGCTGGTGCAGGAACGCGTTCTCGGCGTTGTTGCTGACCTGATGGAAGCGCTCGGCGGCCGGCTCGGCCGCGATCCACTGGCGGGCGACGAACAGGCGCACCGCGCCCTCGCCTTCGTCATAGAGGGCACGCACGGTGTTGGAGTCCTCGGGGGGATCGAGATAGCCACAGCCGGCACTGCCCCCGCCATAGCGGCAGGCGAGATGGCTGTTGCGCGGCAAGGGCTGCGACAGCGCGGGCAGCAACGCCGCCTGCGCCTCGGGGGAAAGATCCAGCGCCTGCAGCACGCGCGCGGGGTCTTCCAGCTGCACCTGTTCCAGGGTCACGCGCACCGGCGAAAGCCCGGCCGAGCGAGCGAACAGGCGCACATCAAGTTGTTCGATCTGGCCTTCAACCAGATCCTCGAAGCCGGGCGGAACGCCGCGTGCCGCGACCAGGGGCATGGCCAACGACAAGGCGAGCGCGACCGCCAGCCGAGTGACGGCCGGTACAGGAACTTTCATGGGTGTCATGCCTGAGGCGGCCGGCCCGTTGCCGGGCCGGCGCGGGGTGTTACGGCGAAGCGGTCTTCTGCTTCATGGCGATGCTGACGATGCCCTCGTAGGCACCGGCGACGGTCAGCGGGGCCTTGGTGGCCTGGGCGATATCCAGGTCCATGATGAACGAGGCGCCCGGCAGGGCACCGTCGAAGATGTCCGAGGCCAGAAAGTCCTTCGGCGCCACGGACAACGGTGTCTTGTTGAGGCTGACGGTCAACGGGACCGTTGGTGCAGTTCCGGTCTTGATGACGAGCATCGGGTCATGCATCACATTGACTTCAATGTCCTTGGTCTCGTCGTTGGTGAACACACGAACGCGCTCTCTGACAGCGGCCAGGCCATCACCCGGGATATGCGTCATTTCCATCATGTCGGGCAGCGGGCTGCCATCAGCCTTCAGCAGGGCCAGCGACAGGTCGACGTTGGTGTAGACCATGATGTGGGATTCGGCGGCGTTGGCCGACAGCGAGACGGTGGCCAGCGCGGCGGCCAGGGACAGTTTCCTGAGCAGAGTCATTGCGATCTTTCCTTGCGTAATGAGTAGAGAAACTGAACGCAGGCAAGAGAAGCCGAACGTCGGCGCCTGCGGACAGGACGCAACAATAGAGATGCAAGCTGCGTTGCACCATGCAACAACTTGACAAAAATGAAATGCGTGCAGCATTGGACGATCGACTGGAAAAATGGGTGCAATCGCACGCGCCGATCGCCCCCATATCGACGCTGTCGCCGGGTTCTCATCAGCGGCATTCCCGATGCACAGCTGCTTCCACAACGGCGGCTCAGTGCCCGCCGGGAGACAATCCAGTGGATTTTGCGTAGTCGAGCAGCTCATAGTCCGAGCGCAGGCCCAGCCGACGCATTGCCGCGCCCTTCTGGCGGCTGATGGTGCTGATCGTTCGCCGGTGCACATCGGCGATTTCCTTGACACTCAGGCCGTGCGCGAGCAGCCGGATGACTTCGCTCTCGCGCGAGCTGAGCCCGGTGCGGTTGCGACCGGAGCGCAAGCGTTGGGCAAGATCACCGGAGAAATAGGTACGGCCGCCGAGGACGCAGTCCACTGCGGCCAGCAGGTCGGACAGGCCGCCGGTTTTCTCCAGGATGCCCTCCACGCCCAGCCGCACCACCGCTCGAAGCACCTGCAGGTTGGTGAAGGACGTGACGACGATCAATCGCACATGGCCGTGATCACGGCGGATGCTTTCCAGCATGCGCACGCCATCGGGGCGACCGCCCCACGGCATGGACAGGTCGGTGATGACCAGGTCGCACGTCTTTTCTGCCAGCAGGACTTCGAGTTGCTCGGGATCCGCTGCTTCGCCGATGACCCGTACCCCGGGGTGCCGGGCAAGCAGGCACTGGAGGCCCACGCGGACCACTGGATGATCGTCCGCAATCAGTATGTTTTTCATGCAAGAGCCCGTGAATTGAAGTTACACGCGCACGGCGCATGGCCTCGCCACACTGGGCGATGACGAATGCGTTCTGAAACTCTCGCTCAACGGCCTGCCGGCAGGAACGCGGCAGGCAGTTGTGATTGTTTCGGGTGAACCTTAGGCGAAGCGCTGCACCCCAAACTATGAATCAACTTGCATAAACGTGAATCTGCGGCGTAGTTCCGTTCTGGCCACCGTTCAACCGCGCAGCGTTGCGCCACCGTCGACGTAGAGATCGCTCATCGCGATATGACCGGCCTGGTCGGAGATAAGAAACATGACCCCGTACACGATGTCATTCGGGCGAGCGATTTTCTGCAGGGGAATGCCTACCTTGTATGTTTCCAAACTCCCTTCAATCACGCGCTGCTCGCCCTCGGGTCCGGCCCACATCCCGGTCTGCATCGGGGTCAGGGTTGAGCCGGGCGCCACGATGTTGCAGCGGATGCCGAGCGGCGCCAGTTCCAGGCCGAGGCAACGGGTGAACATGGTCGCGGCCGCTTTGGATGCCGCATACGCCGCCATCCCGTGCCGGGGTACGCCCGCGGCATTGGAGCTGACCGTGACGATGGCGCCTTTCCGCCGCGGCGACATCACCCGTGCGACGGCACGCGAGACGTGGAACACGCCATCGGTATTGACCGCGAAGACGCGGCGCCATTGCGCGTCATCCGTCTCCACCACCGTGCCGGTCTGCAGGACACCAGCCACGTTGATGGCAAAGCCGATCGCACCGATCCTGGCTTCGATCCAGGTAACCAGCGCCTCCACCGCAACCGGATCGCTCACGTCCAGCGCGCAGGCGTGGATGTGCGGCTGCCCTGCCCGCGCGGCGAACACGGGGGCCTCCAGATCCGTGGCGATCACGGTGCAGCCGCTGTCGTGAAGGTGCTCGGCCAGTGCCGCGCCGATCCCGCCGCCCGCGCCAGTGACCAAGGCGATGGTGCCGTCGAATCCGGTGAGTTTCATGCGGGTGTCCTGATCGTTTCAGAGCGCTGAAGCTGCGCATCGAGCCATGGCGCGATCTGCGCCACGGCATCGCGGCCGGTGAGTTCAGCGTGCAGGAAAGGAAGTTCAATCGCTTCGACGCTGGCGGCATGCGCCTGCCACAGGGCCGATTGCAGCTGCGGGCGGTCGAGGTGGTCGCGGCCGGCACGGACGTGCAGCAGCCGACCGTCGTAACGTGTGTGGTGATGGGCGCGGATCAGCCGGTTGGTGCCGGTGACCGCACGCACCACCCCATCGAGCACCACATCGGGGAGGTTGCCCAGCGCGCTGTCGCCCCGGCGCAGGAACGCCAGGATCCGCTCCCGGCTGTCCAGCTCGGGATGCGCCTCCGGGTCATGGCCGGCGATGGCCAGCAGGGCGCGTAGCGCGGCGATCGGATCCGGTTCGGGTTCGGCACGCCAGCACTCGCTGGGATAGGCATCCAGCAGCGCCAGTACGCCGACCTCGTGGCCGAGCGCGCGCAGGTGCACCGCCATCGCCTGGGCAAGGATGCCGCCGACCGACCAGCCAAGCAGATGCACCGGGCCGGGCCGGCCCAGCGCGAGGATGCGCTCGGCGTAGCTGGCCGCCAGTGCCTCGATGCTGGCCGGCAGTGGCTGGGCAGGATCAAGCACGGGCGACTGCAGGCCCTGCACCTCGCGAGCCGGGGCGAGCGCCCGGGCCAGGTCACGATAATTCCAGGCGATACCACCGGCCGGGTGGATCACGAACAGCGGCGCCAGCGCAGCGTCACCAGCGGCCAGCTGGATCATCGGCGCCAGGCCGTGATCGGTGGCCGCTGGCGGCGCGTCGATACGGGCGGCCAGCGCCGCAGCCGTGGGGGCGGCGAACACCGCGCCGAGGCCGAGATCGCAGCGCCAGCGCTGCTGGATCGCCAGCAGCAGGTGCACGGCGCTGAGCGAGTCACCGCCCAGGGCGAAAAAGTCGGCGTCGGCACCGATCGGGCTGCCCAGCCCCAGGGTCTCGGCGAACAGCTGCGCCAGCGCCTGTTCGGTGCCGGTGCGCGGCGCCACACCCTCGGATACACGCTGCGCCGGGGCCGGCAGCGCGGCACGATCCAGCTTGCCGTTGGCGGTGACCGGCCAGTGCTCCAGTACAACGAATGCGCTGGGCACCATGTAATCCGGCAGGCGGGTGGCCAGGTGGGTGCGCAGCTCATCCGCCTGCGGGCTGCCCGCATTGAGGTAGGCCACCAGCCGCGGCTCGCCGGGGCGATCTTCGCGCAGCAGGACGTCGGCCCGGCTGACGCCGGGTGCCGTGCGCAGGGCGGCGTCGATCTCGCCAAGTTCGATGCGCAGGCCGCGCAGCTTGATCTGATGATCGTTGCGACCGAGGTATTCCACCGCCCCATCCTCACGCCAGCGCGCCACATCGCCGGTGCGATACAGGCGGTTGCCGGGTACGAAGGGATCGGCCAGGAAGCGCTCGGCGGTGAGGTCGTCGCGGCCGAGGTAGCCGCGCGCCAGCTGCACCCCGCCCAGGTACAGATCCCCTGCGACACCGGGTGGCAGCGGCTGCATCCGCGCATCAAGTACGTACAGCCGCGTATTCCAGACCGGGAAACCGATCGGCACGGGCTGGGAGGCGTCGTCGCGACTGGCCGGCCACCAGCTCACATCCACGGCAGCTTCGGTCGGCCCATACAGATTGTGCAGCTCGGCCTGGACCGTGGCATGGAAGCGATCGCGCAAGGCGGCATCCAGCGCTTCGCCACTGGTGAAGACCCGGCGCAGTTGCAGCCCACGGGCCGATGGCGCAGCCAGGAACGCGGCCAGCATCGACGGCACGAAATGCAGCGTGGTGATCGAGTGCTCGCGGATCAACGCGGCCAAGGCGAGTGGATCACGGTGCGCCTCGGGCGGTGCGACCACCAGGGTGGCGCCACTGATCAACGGCAGGAAGAACTCCCAGACCGAGACATCGAAGGTGGCCGGGGTTTTCTGCAGGATACGATCGTCGGGCTGGACACCGTAATGCGTGCGCATCCATTCCAGGCGATTGACGATGGCGCGGTGCTCGATCAGCACGCCCTTGGGCTCGCCCGTGGAGCCGGAGGTGTAGATGACGTAGGCGGCATCGTCCGGCTGCGGCACGGTGCCGAGCGGGCCGTCGCTGGCGTGCGGCCACTGCGCCGGGGGGAGCACCGTCATCCCGGGGAACCGGTGGCGGTCCTGCTCCAGCGCCAGTACGCAGACCGGCCCGGCCGAGCGCAGGATCCGCGCCAGGCGCTCATCCGGGTGGGCCAGGTCCACCGGCAGGTAAGCTCCGCCCGCGCGCAGCACGGCGACCAGCGCGATGACCAGTTCAAGCGAGCGCGGCAGTGCCACGACCACCCTCGCCTCGCGGCCGGCGCCCTGTGCCTGCAGGTGCAGCGCCAGCGCCCGGCTGCGTTGCTCCAGCTCGGCGAAGGTCAGCTGCTGCGCGCCGTAGACCACGGCCACGGCGTCGGGCGTGCGCGCCATGCGAGCGGTGATCAGCGCGGCGAGGCTGACCTCGGGCACCGGATGTGCGGTGGCGTTGACCTCGTAGAGATAGCGCTGGGCCTCCTCCGGCGTGCACAACGGCACCGAGGCGATGGGGCCACCGGCAGCCTGCACGTCCAGTGCGGCCGACACGAAATGCAGCAGGCGTGCGGCATGGGCCCGCACCTGCGCGCGGGTATACAGCGCCGGGTTGGCCTCGATCTCCAGATCGAGCACGGCGGCGCCATCGCCACGAAAGCCCAGCGTCACGTCGTCAACCGGGCCGGTGGACAGAATCTCCAGTGTCGCGTGCACGCCGTCCAGCTGCAGCGGCCGATAGAACGGCTGCACATTGACCAGCGGGCCATGCAGGCGACGCTGGCCACCAATCAAGCCGAGATCGCGACGCAGTTGTTCACCGCGGTAGCGTCCGTGGCGACGGCCGCGCATCAGCCGCAGGGCGACGTCGCGTACGAAGGTGTCCACGCTGCCCTCGCCGGCCTTGAGCCGCAGGGGCAGTACATTCATCACCATCGCCGGGACGCGGGCCGAGACGCTGCCCAGGCGGCCCATGAACGGGACGCCGATCACCGCCTCGGTTTCGCCACTGATGCGGCGGCAGTACTCGGCGCCGAGCGCGGTGAGCAGATCCGGCCAGGGCTGGCCGATGGCGGCGGCTGCGGTGTGCAGGCGCGCCCGCAGTGTGGGATCGATGGGCGCCACGTGGCGCAGTGCATCCGCCGCCGCGGCTCCGAGGCCAGCCTGCAGACCCGCGGCCGCCGGTGCATCGGCCATGAGCTCACGCCAGTATGCGGCGTCGCGCGTGCGGCGCTCGCTGTCACGATACTGCGCGTCTTCATCGAGCACCGGCGGCAGCGGCGCCAGCGCGCCCTGTGCGGCGTTGCCTGCGTACAGCGCGCAGACCCGCTCGGTGAGCAGGCCCATGCCGTAGCCATCGGTCGCCAGGTGATGCACGCGCAGGTACCAGACGCTGCGGCCCGCGCCGAGCAGGAACAGGCGCTGCTGGCTGAGCCGGTCGCGGGCGGGATCGACCGGGCTGAGCCGGTCGCGCTGCATCGCCTCGCGGGCGGCGGCGGCCGGGTCCGGATGGCCGGACAGATCCACCACCTGCAGCGCGGGCGTGTGCTGCCGGTCCACCCACTGTTCGGGCAGGCCCTGTGCGTTTTCGACGATACGCAATGCCAGCGCGTCGGATTCATGCGCGGCCTGATCCGCAGCGCGCACGAATGCAGCCACGTCCAGTCCGCCCTCGATCCACACCGCATGGGCGGTATTGAAGGCGGGATTGTCCGGCGCCAGGCGCTGGGCGTACCACAACCCGGCCTGGGCCTCGCTCAGCCCGCGAACGAGGCGCGCGTCCGGACTCGGCACCGCACGTGCGTTCATGCGCCAGCCGCGGCCTGGGCCTGCAGGCGCTGCACCACCGTCCACCAGCCGCCCAGCGTGGTGTGCTCGGCCAGGTGGCTGAACTCCAGCGCGATACCGGTGTTGCCCCAGGCCAGTACCAGCCCCAGTACCCGCATCGAATCGAGCCCCAGGTCCATCAGGTTCTCATCGTTGCGGATGTCCTCGGGCGCTTCGCCGATCATCTCGGCGACATCGGCGCGCATGCGCTCCAGGGTGAGTGCGGTCATGCGAGCGTCTCCAGCAGGTGATCGGTGGTCATCGGGATGCCGCAGGTACGGGCGATCCAATGCAGGGCCAGGTCGTGGTCGGCGCGCGAGAAATCGGCGACGGCATCGGCAGCGATGAAGCTCTCGATGTCGCGCTGGAAGCCTTCGGCCACGGTGGCGGTGCAGCCGATGTGCGCATAGACACCAGTGACCAGCAACTGGTCGCGGCCACGGGCGCGCATCATCGTTTCCAGGTTGCTGCGCTGGAAGGCGCTGTAGCGGTGTTTGACCAGCACATGGTCGCCCGGCTGCGGTGCCACCGCCTCGATGATGGCTTCGTGCTCGTCGGTTGCGGACATGCCCGGGCCCCACAGATCCGCCTGCAGGCCGCGATCGCGGCGGTCCTGGTGGCCGCGCTGGGCGGTATAGAACACCGGGATGCCACGCGCACGGCAATGCGCGAGCAGGCGCGCGATGTTGGCCACGGCCGGCGCCAGCGGTGCGGTGTCCGGCGCGAACGCGGCCAGGAAGTACCGCTGCATGTCATGTACCAGCAGCGCCAAGCGCTCGCTCTGGGGCTGCCAGGCGCCGCGCGGGGTGGGCAACTCGGCCTGGGTCGGCAGGGGGTACGGTTGGATCGTTGGCAGCGCCATCAGCGCGTTTCTCCTGTCTGTTGCATGAACCGTTCGCGCAACTGGGCACGCAGCTCGCGGCGGCTGATCTTGCCGACCGCCGTGGTGCCGAAGGCATCGACGAACACGATCTGGTCCGGCACCTTGAACGCGGCCAGGCCGCGGCTGCGCACCCAGGCCTTGAGGCTGGCGGCCTTGGTCGGCTCACCCTGGGCAATGATGAAGGCGCAGCTGCGCTCGCCCAGGTAGGCGTCGGGAATCGAGACCACGGCCGCATCGAACACGCTGGGGTGCGCCAGCAGATGGTCTTCGATTTCTTCGGCGGAAATCTTCTCGCCGGCCCGGTTGATGTGATCGCTGGCCCTGCCCTGCACGACCAGATAACCGCCGGGCAGGCGCTGCACCATGTCGCCGGTACGGTAGAAACCGTCCTCGGTGAAGGCGCGCGCATTGGCCGCCGGGTCGTTGTGGTAGCAGCGGATGGTGTACGGGCCGCGGGTGAGCAGATGCCCGGTCTCACCTTCTGCGACGGGATGACCGTGGTCGTCGACCACCAGCACTTCATCGTCCTCGCTGATCGGGCGGCCCTGCGTGGAGACGATGATCTCTTCGCTGTCGTGCAGGCGGGTGTAGTTGACCAGCCCCTCGGCCATGCCGAACACCTGCTGCAGCGTGCAGCCCAGCCCGGCGATCACGCGGCGTGCCGCTTCCGGCACCAGCTTGGCGCCACCGACCTGCACTACCTGCAGGCTGGACAGATCCTGCGTGGTCGTCGCGGCCGCCTGCGCCCATAGCAGGGCCAGCGGCGGCACCAGGCCGACGCAGGTGACCCGTTCGCGTGCGATCAGGGCGAACGCAGTCTCCGGGCCGGCGCCCGGGCTGAGCACCACCCGGCCACCGGCATACAACGTGCCGAAGAAGCCGGGCGAGCTCATCGGGAAATTGTGCGCGGCAGGCAGCGCGACCAGATAGACGCTGTCCTGGGTGATGCCGCAGATCGCATTGCTGGCGCGGAATGAATACAGGTAGTCGTCATGCGTGCGCGGGATCAACTTGGACAGGCCGGTGCTGCCGCCGGAGATCTGCAGGAACGCCACGGACTGCGGATCCGGATCGGGTGGCAGCCGCTCGAGATCGCCTGCCAGAGCCTCCAGCGCGGTGAACCCGGCGCCCTCACCCACGATGATGACGTGCTGCACTGCCGGCACCTGCGCCTGGAGATCGCGCGCCAGCGTGCGGTAGTCGAAACCGTCGTAGCTCGCTGCAGCGACATAGGCACTGCCCTCGGCCTTGCGGGCGAAATGCGCGACTTCGGTGATGCGGTGCGCAGGCAATGCGTAGACCGGAATCAGCCCGGCGCGGAACAACCCGCACACCACGGTGATGAACTCGGGCACGTTGCCAAGCTGGACCACGACCCGGTCGCCCGGGGCCAGGCCCTGCGCGAGCAGGCCGGCGCCGATGCGGCCGGCTTCCTGCCACAGCTGGGCATATGTCAGGCGGGTATCCCCCCCGACCACCGCGATATCCCCGGCAAAGCGTTCGGCACGTTCGCGCAGGAAGCCCGGGAAGGTCTCGCCACGCCAATGGCCGGCGGCACGATAGCGCGCGACCAGGGCCGGCGGCCAGACCTGGCGCAGCGGCACCCGGGAGGAAGAGAAGGATGCGTTCATGGACAACTCCCGCACATCAGAATGGACGAACGTCATGGACGCCGAGCGCGGTCAGCAGGGCCATGAACTTGGCAGCCGTTTCGGCCACTTCGAGATCGGGTTGCGAGCCCGCGACGATGCCGGCACCGGCATACAGGCGCACCTGCGTGCCCTGCACGCGCGCACAGCGGATCGCCACGTACCAGTCGCCATCGCCCCGGGCATCGGTCCAGCCGACTGCGCCGGCATAGAAACCGCGCGCGACCGGTTCAGCCTGGCGGATCAGCGCCAGTGCGGGGTGGCGTGGTGTCCCGCACACCGCCGGCGTGGGATGCAGCAGTGCCACCAGCGCGGCCGAGGAAACCGATGCGTCCTTGAGGGTGCCGTGGATGCGCGTGCCCAGGTGCCACATGGTGGCGGTGGCATGCAGCGTGGGCTGGGGCTGTGCCTCGACGCGATGGCACAGCGGCGTCAGCGCTTCAACGATGGCCTCGACCACGTGGCGGTGCTCATCATGGTCCTTGGCCGAGGCCAGCAGCGCCTCGGCGGCGCGGGCATCCTCGGCAGGATCGGCCGAACGACGTGCCGAGCCCGCCAGCGGATGCGACAGCACGCGCTCGCCACGTTTGGAGACCAGCAGCTCGGGAGTGGCGCCGACCAGCCAGGCAGGACCGGGGCCGCCTTCTGAAGGCACCGGCACCACGTAAGTGGCCACGCTCGGATCCCTGCCCAGCCGCGCGGCCAGCACCCGCGGGTGCAGTGGCTGCGCGGTGGTGACCCGCAGGCTGCGGGCCAGCACGACCTTTTCCAGCGCACTATCGGTGCGCTGCAGTTCCGTGACGGCGGTGGCGACCGCGCCTGCATAGGCCTGCGCAGGCGGTTCAGCCAGCACGTCACCGACCACTGTGGGGGTTTCAACGCGGACCACCGTGGGTTGGCCAGACACGTGATCGGGCTGGTACAACGCATCGGCCTGCTCGGGATCGAACGGCACCGCGCCGACCAGCAGCCGCGGGCCGGAGCGCGGTGCGGCGAAGAAAGCGTCTACACGTTCGGCCAACGAGGCGGTGGGGCCCGACGGCAGGCGCGCGCGCACGCCCTGCGCTTCGAGCGCCTGCTGCGGGCTGCGCAACAGAAAGTACGGGGCGTCGGCCATGTCGATGGCGGACGCGTGGGTCAGCTCGTCGGCTCCGTGGTTGATCAGCATCTCGTTCATACGGCACCCCGCTGGCGGTGGATCGCGGCAGAGACCGCCAGGACCAGCAGCACGGCGCCGACCAGCAGATACGGCGCGCTGGGCGACCACCGGTACAGCAGTGTGCCGATCATCGGCCCGACCACCATGCCCATGCCCTGCACCGACGCCACGGTGCCGGCGGCGGCGCCCTGCTCGTGCGCCTCCACCGAATCGGCGGCCAGCGCCTGGAAGTTGGGGAACACGAAGCCCATCCCGAACGCCGCGACCGCGTAGCTGGCCAGCAGCTGCCACGGCACGCTGACCAGCGCGACCGACGCAAAGCCGAGACCGGAGATCAGCGCGCCGACCACGATCCAGCGCGTGGGGCGGATGTCCTTGAGCTTCATCACCAGGCCCTGGGCGAAGATCAGGCCGACGCCGACCGCGGTCAGCGCCAGCCCGGCCATGCGTGCGCCATCTGCCGGCGACAGTTGAAGGCGGTCGATGGCGAAGAAGCCGACCGTGACCTGGGCGATGGTCACCGAGATCATCGCGGCGAACACGGCCAGCAACGGCAGCCGCAGGCGTGCATCGCCCAGCCCCAGCGTTGGCTTGGGGCCGTTGTGCGTCGGGGCGACCGGCGGGGTGTTCGGCAGGCGCCACCAGATCATCAACAACGACAGCAGCGGCAACAGCGCGGCCACATACAGCGTGAGGGAGAGGTTCTTGTAGGCGATCCAGCCGGCGGCGGCAGGACCCAGCACCATGCCCAGCGCATTGGCGGTGCCGAGCTTGGCCATCACGCTGCCGCGCTGCCCCGGCGCAGCCTGGTCGGCAACGATGGCTGCGGCGGTCGGTGGCACGGCGGCGTAGAACAGGCCGACCAGAGCACGCGTGCCGACCAGCACCAGCACCGAAACCCAGATAGCCGGCGGTGAAGTCAGCGCCACATCCACGAAGACCGCCAGCCCCAGATAGATCACTGCGTAAGCGGCCAGTGCGATCAGCAGCACGCGCTTGCGGCCGATGCGATCGCTGAGCGCCCCCCAACGGCGGGCGGCGAGCATCCACAACACGCCGGCCGCGGTGACCGACAGCCCGGCGTGCCATTCGGCCAGGCCCAACACCCGCACCACCGGGCCGATCACGGACACGAACGCCATCATTGCCATGGTGCCGAGCAGCGCGGCGGAAACGAGGGCGGGCAAACCGGATACGACAGGACGTGCAGACATTGAACACCACAGCCAATAAGAAGTTGAACCACGCGGTGCGCCGGGGCGCGCGCGGTTCTGCCATCCGGTTGCGAATGCATCACCGCCCTGTGATCCATCAAATGATAACGGCTCGCATTTGCGTTTGATAGTGCAGTCTGTACGGGATGTTCATGTCGCCGGGGCCGCCGCCCCTGCGACAAAAAAGCACTACATCTGCGGTTGACGATCCACCACGACCCCACTATGTTGTGTCCATCGGCTCCCCGCTTCCGCCAGGCCCGGTGCACCGTCACGACGCCGCGCCGTAGTAGAACGCCCCGTCGTATCCCTGACCGGCGCCTGGAAGCAAGGCCCGTTGCCACCGATGTGAGCCTCTGGCGACGTATTCCTGCACACGCAGGGCCTGCCCACCAATCACGCCTTCTGTCCGGCTGCCGCACGGCTCTGCCGCGCCGCCTGCTGGGCACTGCGCCATGCATGGAGAACGCATGAACACCGACGACACCGTCGCCTCGACCGCCACCCCACCCACCGACACCGCCCTGGATGCCGCCACCGGCGGTGAAACACTGTGGATCACCAAGGAGGGCGGCAACCGACGCATGCCCTTCGACCAGCCGCGGCTGGAACGCACGGTGCACAGCGTGCATACCGAGTTCCCGCAACTGGACGTGGCCGACTATCTGCGCAGCGTGCTCGGGCAGATCGCCCGGCGGCAGCAGCTCAGCGCCGATGAGATGGTGGACCTGCTGATCCGCGAGGCCGAATCACGCATCGACCTGACCGCACCGGACTGGGAGCACTTCGCCGCCCGCCTCTACCTGCGGCGGCTGTACAAGCGCGCCAGCAAGAACCGCTTCTACGATGCCACGCTGAAGTACGGCTCGTACGTGGGGCTGCAGGAAAGCCTGGCCGACCGCAACGTCTACTCGATCGACATCCTCAAGGCGTATTCCAAGGATGAACTGGAGGAAGCCGGGCAGATGATCGAGCCCGAGCGCGACACGCTGTTCGCCTACAACGGGCTGTACCTGCTGGCGACCCGGTACCTGGCCACCGATCACTCCCGTGCGGTGTACGAGCTGCCGCAGGAACGCTGGCTGACCATCGCGCTGTACCTGATGCAGCACGAACACGAGCATGGCGAACGCTCGCGGCGCCGGCGCATGCTGCTGGTGCGCGAGGCCTACTGGGCGCTGTCCAACCTGTACATGACGGTGGCGACGCCGACCCTGGCCAATGCTGGCAAGGTCGGCGGCCAGCTGTCCTCGTGCTTCATCGACACGGTGGACGACAGCCTGCAGGGCATCTACGACTCCAACACCGACGTGGCGCGCGTCTCCAAGCACGGTGGTGGGGTGGGTGCGTACCTGGGCTATGTGCGCTCGGCGGGCTCATCGATCCGGGGCGTGGCCAATTCCTCCGGCGGCGTGGTGCCGTGGATCAAGCAGCTCAACAACACTGCGGTGAGCGTGGACCAGCTCGGCCAGCGCAAGGGCGCGATCGCGGTGTACCTGGATGTCTGGCATCGCGATATCGAGGCCTTCCTCGATCTGCGCCTGAACAACGGCGACCAGCGCCTGCGCGCGCACGACGTGTTCACCTCGGTGTGCCTGCCCGACCTGTTCATGGAAGCGGTGGAGCGCCGTGGCGACTGGTACCTGTTCGATCCGTACGAGGTGAAGCGGATCAAGGGCTGGTACCTGCAGGATTTCCACGATGAGCAGCGCGGCCAGGGCAGCTTCCGCGAGAAGTACGAGGAGGTCGTGGCCGATGAACGGATCAGCCGGCGCACGATCAAGGCCATCGACCTGTTCAAGCGGATCATGGTGAGTCAGCTGGAGACCGGCAATCCCTTCATGTTCTACCGGGACGAAGTGAACCGGAAGAACCCGAACAAGCATGCCGGCAGCATCTACTCCAGCAACCTGTGCACCGAGATCCTGCAGAACATGAGCCCCACCCGCATGATCCAGGAGATGATCAGCGGCGACCAGATCGTGACGACCAGACAGGCCGGCGATTTCGTGGTGTGCAACCTGTCCTCGATCAACCTGGGCCGTGCGGTCACGGCCGCGCCGGACCTGCTGACCAGCGACGTGCTCGAGCGCCTCGTGCCGATCCAGGTGCGGATGCTGGACAACGTGATCGACCTCAACCAGCTGCCGGTGCCGCAGGCGACCATCACCAACCGCAAGTACCGCGCGATCGGGCTGGGTACCTTCGGCTGGCACCACCTGCTGGCCCTGCAGCAGATCGAGTGGAACTCGCCCCAGGCTGAGGACTATGCCGACAGCCTGTACGAGCGCATCAACTACCTCACCATCCAGGCCAGCATGACCCTGGCCAAGGAAAAGGGGCGCTACAGCGCGTTCGTCGGCAGCGAGTGGCAGAACGGCGAGTACTTCCGCGCCCGTGGCTATGACAGCCCGGCCTGGCGCGAACTGGCCGCGCAGGTCGGCGTCAACGGCCTGCGCAATGGCTGGCTGATGGCGGTGGCCCCGAACATGAGCACCGCCCAGATCGCCGGCTCCACGGCCTCGATCGACCCGGTGTACGGCGCCTTCTACTACGAAGAAAAGAAGGACTTCCGCCGGCCGGTGGCTGCGCCGGACCTGTCGCTGGAGACCTATCCGTACTACGAGAAAGGCGCCTACCGGGTCGACCAGTTCGCCAGCATCCGCCAGAACGCCCGCCGCCAGCGCCACGTGGATCAGTCGATCAGCTTCAACCTGTACGTGCCCAGCACCATCCGCGCCAGCACCCTGCTCGCGCTGCACATGAGTGCCTGGCGCGAAGGCCTGAAGACGACCTACTACGTGCGCTCCAACGATATCGACATCGCCGAATGCGAATGGTGCGGGTAGGCGCATCGCATTCGCGCTGACGCTCCCATGGTTCGCTGTGCAAACCATGGGCCCCGCATTACAACCACCCAGACCCCCGCCGCTTCGCGGCCGCCCCCTGACTCAGGGGGCTCTGCTCCAGGACACACCCCCCATGGCCATCCCCCTCGAACGCATCAAGATCCTCGAACCGCGCCACCCCAACCGCTCCACCGGCATCATCAACGGCCGCACCAGTGGCATCCTCAACTGGAACGACATCCCCTACCCGTCGTTCTACCGGGCGTACAAGGAGCTCTCGACCAACTTCTGGATTCCCGACGAAGTCGACATGAAGGGTGACGCGCGCCAGTACGGTGAGCTCAATGCCCGCGAGAAGAACGCCTACGACTCGATCATCGGCCTGCTCGCCACGCTGGATTCCCCGCAGACGCGCTTCATCTACAACGTCGCCGAGTACATCACCGATCCGGCCGCGCACGCCAACGCCGCGATCATCGGCCAGCAGGAAGTGATCCACAACGAAAGCTACAGCTACGTGCTGGCCTCGATCGCCGGCCTGGCCGACCAGAACCGGGTGTTCGAGATCGCGCGTACCCACCCGACCATCCTGGCCCGCAATGCGCCGATCATGCAGTCCTACGATGACTTCATGCGCGAGAAGACCGCCGAGACGCTGATCCGCGCGTTGATCCAGTCCTCGATCCTGGAAGGCATCAACTTCTACTCGGGCTTCGCGTTCTTCTACAACCTGGTCCGCCAGAACCGCATGACCGGCACCGGCAAGATCATCAGCTTCATCAACCGCGACGAGCTGGCCCACACCAAGTTCATCAGCGAACTGATCCGCGCCATCATCGGTGAGAACCCTGCCCTGCAGGGCGAGCAGCTGACCGCCTACGTACACGAGGCCTTTGAGCACGCCATCCAGCTGGAGACGCGTTGGACCGGGGAAGTGCTCGACGGCATCGACGGCATCGATGTGGACGAGATGATCTGCTACGTGAAGTACCGCGCCAACAAGATGGCCGGCATGCTCGGGATCGAGAAGCTGTACAGCGAGACCAACGTCAACGTGATGCCGTGGATCAAGGCCTACGCCGACAACTTCACCGAAACCAAGACCGACTTCTTCGAGATGCGCAACGCCAGCTACAAGAAGACCAATTCGGACAACGGTTTCGACGATCTGTAAGGACGCATGCCGATGCATATCCTGCTGGCCTTCGCCTCGCTGAGCGGCAACACCCGCGAGGTCGCCATGCTGGTCCGGGCCCGCTGCGAAGCGCTGGGCCACCGCGTGGACTGGCTCGACGTCGATGCCGGCGACATCGCCCTGGCCTTGCCCGCCGATCCCCCCGCCCTGTGCCTGCTTGGCTCATGGACCGACAACGCCGGGCGCACCCCGGCGGAAATGAAGGACTGCGCGGCCGCGCTGCGGGATCGTTTCGGGTTGCCCCTGCCCTTCCCGGCCGCGGTATTCGGCACCGGCGAGACCCAATGGGGCGAAGAGTACTACTGCGGCGCCGCGCACCGCCTGGCGCGCTTCTTCCACTCCCCGTACCACGTGCTGGAGATCGAGCAGATGCCGCACGGCGCCGCCGACACCCACGCCATCCACCACTGGACCGACGCCGTGTTGGCCACTACCGAGACATCCACGACATGCTGACCCTGCACGCCCGGACCGCTGAGGATTACCACGCCGCCCTGCGCGAACACCCTGCGCTGCTGGTGGACTTCCACAAGGACGATTGCCCCGGGTGCCGGATGCTGGAGATGTCGTTGGCCAGTGTCTCCGGCGCCATCGCGGACGCCGGGATGACAGTGTTGAAGGTGAAGCTGGAAACCGTGGGTGAGGGCTTGTTCCGCGAACTGGGGTTGCGCCAGACACCGACGCTGCTGGTGGTGCGCGACGGTCACGAAACCGCCCGACTGGCGGGGTTCCAGACGCCGAAGCAGATCCTGGCGGTGTTGGGCGCGGGGTGACGCCCTGGACGGTAGGCCCGCGATTGCGCGGGCTTACCGTGGGGGCTTCAACGCAGCGGCGCGGACAACAGCCCCCGGCGCTTGAACCACCATTCCAGCGGCAGCGTGACCAGCGGCGGCACCGCCGCGGCCAGTGCCAGCAGTGCGGCCCACCACGGCCAACGCAAGCGGATTGCAGCCAGGACCGACACCACGACGTAGACCATGAAGGCGACGCCGTGCACCGGTCCAAACACCTTGACGCCGACCGGCGTTGGATCCGCTGCGTGGTACTTGAAATACATGCCGATCAACAGGCCGGCCCACGTCAGGGCTTCGACGAAAGCCACCGTGGCGAAGACGCGGCCCATCGGGCTGAGTGGCGAAGCAGTCTTCAAGGCAGGCTCGAGCGTGGCGGAAGGACCCGCATCATAGCCATTGACGGCGCTTGATGCGAACCATTCTCACTCGATCAACCGAGAGCGTCACGACCCACGGTCGTGACCGGCCCTCGATCCACTGCCAGCAATGAGAACCGCGCGTGCCACACGATGGCCGCTTTGACCGCCCGCGATCTCAGACGAACATGCCGCCCGACGCCTCCACCCGCTGCGCGTTGATCCACGCCGTCTGAGGCGACAGCAGCGCCACCGCCACCGGACCGATGTCGTCCGGCTTGCCCGGGCGGCCCATCGCGGTGACCGAGGACACCATCGCATTGACCTGCGCGTCGTCGCGCACGCGGCCGCCACCGAAGTCGGTTTCGATCGCGCCGGGGGCGAGCGTGTTGGCACTGATGCCGCGGGCGCCCAGTTCCTTGGCCAGGTAACGGGTAAACACTTCGATGCCGCCCTTCATCATCGCGTAGGCCGAGCTGCCCGGCAGCGAGAAGCGTGCCAGCCCGCTGGAGACGTTGAGGATGCGGCCGCCATCGGCAAGCAGCGGCAACACCGCCTGGGTCAGGAAGTACGGTCCCTTCAGATGGACCGCGACCAGGGCGTCGAACTGATCGACGGTGGTGTCGGCGATCATCGCGTGCAGGCCTTCGCCGGCGTTGTTGAGCAGGCCCTGCAGATGGGTCTCGCCCCAGCCATCTAGCACGCTGCGGACCTGGCTGGCGAAGGCGGCAAAACCGGCGCTGTCGGCCATGTCCAAGGGAAGCGCGGCCGCGCGACGGCCGAGTGCTTCGATCTGCGCGATCACTTCCTGGGCGGCGCCGGCCTGGCTGCGATAGGTGAGCACGATATCGGCGCCGTCGGCGGCCAGTGCGAGGGCGGCATTGCGGCCCAGGCCACGGCTGCCGCCGGTGATCAGGACGACTCGGGTTGCGTTGCGCATGTCAGTACACCTGCGTTGTGGGAATGGTTGTCAGCCTATTGGTGTTGCGTGCGCGGATAAATCGGCGGATGCTGATTTGACTATCCAATAATCACGAACAATCCATGGATCGCCTCGATCACCTGCGCTGCTTCCTCCGGGTGGCCGAACTCGGCTCCTTCACCGGCGCCGCCGACAGCCTCGGTCTCCCCAAGGCCAGTGTGTCGCTGGCCGTGCAGCGGCTGGAAGCGGATGTGGGTGTGCAACTGCTGCATCGGACCACCCGCCGGGTGCAGCTGACCGCCGACGGCGCCCAGTTCCAGGCGCGGGCACACGATCTGCTGCATGACATGGACGACCTGCAGGGCATGTTCCGGGTCGATACGGCGCAGCTGAAGGGGCGCCTGCGGGTGGATATGTCCAGCGGGCTGGCCCGGCAACTGGTGATACCGCAGCTGCCTGCCTTCCTGGCCCAGCACCCTGGCGTGGAAATGGAAGTGAGCGGTACCGACCGCCGGGTCGATCTGATCCGCGAAGGGTTCGACTGCGTGCTCCGGGTCGGTCCACTGGACGACAACACCCTGGTGGCCCGCCCGCTGGGCCAGCTGCCGATCATCAACTGCGCCAGCCCGTCCTATCTCGCCGCCCGGGGCACGCCGACCACGCTGGCCGACCTGGCCGGCCACGCGCTGGTGCATTACGTGAGCACCCTCGGTCAGCGTTCGCCCGGATTCGAGTATTACGACGGGCAGACCTATCAGAGCCTGCCCATGGCCGGTGCGGTGACGGTCAACAGTGGCGAGGGCTATACCGCCGCAGCCCTGGCCGGGCTGGGGATCATCCAGGTCCCGCTGCTCGGCGTGCGCCAGGCACTGGCCGCGGGCACCCTGGTGGAGATCCTCTCGGACGTGAAAGCAGAGCCGATGCCGGTAACACTGCTCTACGCGCAACGCCGTCATCTACCGCGACGGGTGGCGGCGTTCATGGACTGGGTTGCCGGCGTGGTCCGGCGCGAGCTGGACCAGGAGCGCTGACCTGGGACCTCCCGGCACGGCGTCGTGCCGGGAGGACTGGGACAACTCAGCCTTCCGTATCGGAATGGCGGTTGCGGCGACTGCTGAGCACCACGATGGCGCGGTCCGGCAGTGGCCAGTGGCCTTCCGCATCCGCCTGCAGCGGCGCACCGTCGATGGTGCTGATCAACACGCGCCAGTGTTCATCGTCGATCAGGGGCGGCACGAAGGCCTGCGGCGCGTGCGAGGCATTGAACATCAACAGCAGGTGCGCATGCTCGGGGCCGCGCGGCGTGTCTTCCTGACGGGCGGCCCCCAGGTGCAGCGCCAGGCTGCGGGCCTCGCCATCGTGCCAGTCGCCATCTTCCATGGGCTGGCCATCCGGGCGCAGCCAACGCACGTCATAGCCTTCGCCCTGCTCGTCGCGGGCGTCCAGGAAGCGGCCGCGGCGCAGCTGCGGGTAGCGGCGGCGCAACGACAGCAGCCGGCGTACGAACAGCGACTGCTGGCGGCCTGCCGGGCTGGCGGCCTGCTGCCAGTCGATCCACGTGAGCGGGTTGTCCTGGCAGTAGGCGTTGTTGTTGCCGCCCTGGCTGCGCGCGAACTCGTCGCCGGCCAGCAGCATCGGCGTGCCCTGGGCGAGCAGCAGGCTGGCCAGCATGTTGCGCATCTGCCGCGCCCGGACCGTGTTGATGCCCTCGTCGTCGGTGGGGCCTTCGGCGCCATGGTTGAAGGAGATGTTGTTGTCGCTGCCGTCGCGCCCGTCTTCGCCGTTGGCCTCGTTGTGCTTGTCGTTGTAGCTGACCAGGTCATTGAGGGTGAAGCCATCGTGGGCGGTGACGAAATTCACCGACGCGGCCGGCCGCCGTCCCTTGTGGTTGAACAGATCGGCCGAGCCCATCAGGCGGGTGGCGAACTCGGCCAGCTGGCCGCCATCGCCGCGCCACAGTGCCCGCACGTTGTCACGGAAACGGTCGTTCCATTCGGCCCAGCCCGGTGCGAACTGCCCCAGCTGGTAGCCACCCGGCCCGATGTCCCACGGCTCGGCGATCAGCTTGACCTGGCTCAGCACCGGGTCCTGGCGCACGGCATCCATGAAGCTGCCCGATGGATCGAAGCCGGCGCGTTCGCGGCCCAGGATGGTGGCCAGGTCGAAGCGGAAGCCATCCACGTGCATGTCCTGCACCCAGTAGCGCAGCGAGTCCATCACCATCCGCAGCGCACCGGCGTTGGTCAGGTCGAAGGTGTTGCCGGTGCCGGTATCGTTGATGTAGTAGCGCGGGTCATCGGCAAGCCGGTAGTAGCTGGCATTGTCGATGCCCTTGAACGACAGCGTCGGGCCGAGCTCATTGCCTTCGGCGGTGTGGTTGTAGACCACATCCAGGATCACTTCCAGCCCGGCGTCATGCACGCAGGCCACCATCTGCTTGAACTCGGCGATGGTGGAGGTGGACATGAAGCGCGGTTCGGGCGCGAAGAAGGCCAGCGTGTTGTAGCCCCAGTAGTTGCGCAGGCCGCGCTCGAGCAGATGCTGGTCATCCACGTGGGCGTGGATCGGCAGCAGTTCCAGCGCGGTCACGCCGAGCTGGCGGAGGTGATCCAGCAGCGCGTCCTGCTTCAGCGCGGAAAAGGAGCCACGTGCCTGCTCAGGCACCTGTGGGTGCAGCATCGACAGGCCGCGCAGGTGGGCTTCGTAGATGACCGTGTCCTCCCACGGCGTGGCCGGTGCGGTGTCGCGGCCCCAGGTGAAGGCCGGATCGACCACGGCGCAACGCGGCATGTACGGCGCGCTGTCGCGTTTGTCGAAGCTCAGGTCCTTGTCCTTGTGCCCGATCGTGTAGCCGAACAACGCCGGCGCCCACTTGAGCTGACCGACGATCTGCTTGGCATACGGATCCAGCAGCAGTTTGTTGGGGTTGAACCGGTGCCCGGCTTCCGGTGCGTAGGGACCATGCACCCGGTAGCCGTAGCGCTGGCCGGGCCGTGCGTCCGGCAGGTAGCCGTGCCAGATTTCATCGGTGTACTCGGGCAGCACGATGCGCTCGACCTCACGGCCACGCTCGTTGAACAGGCACAGCTCGACCTTGGTCGCATGCCGGCTGTACAGCGCGAAGTTGACGCCCAGGCCATCCCAGGTGGCCCCCAACGGGAAGGGGCGTCCGCCCCGCAGGCGCGAGGACTGGGCAAACTGGCGGGCACTCATCGGCGCGTCTCGACGGTGTGGCCCGCGGCCTGCAGCTCGGCATCGAACAGCCGTTCGGCCATCAACCAATGCCGTTGGTCCTGCCCGTCCGGACGGCCTTCGGCTTCCCAGATCTGGCGGGCCAGGGCCCCGATGCGTTCACGTCGTTCGTTTTCGTCCATTGCGCTTGCTTCACTCGTTGATCAGCAGGGTCACGGGGCTGCCATCGGACAGCGCCCGCAGGGAAATATCGGGGTCGGTGATTTCTACCGACGTGCCGGTGAGCAGATTGCGATAGCGCCCCTGCGGAATCGTCACGCGGCCCGTGCCCCAGAACCGGGCAGGCAACGCCGCCGTGACTTCCTGCGCGGGACGCACGGTGGTGGCGATCGCGGCGACCACGATCAGCCGCTGCGCGCCGTGTTCGCGCGCGAAGGCCAGCACGCGTTCGGGCAGCGTGGTCGGCAATGGCACATAACCGCCCAGCGCGAACAGCTCCGGGGCGCTGCTCCGGGCCTGCAGCAAGGTCTGCACCAGGCGCGCCTTGGCCACGCCATCGCGCCACCCCTGCAGCAGTACCGGCCACGCACGCGCATCCCGGCGCCAGTGGCCACGCAGCGCATAGTCCACCGGCCGCCGGTTGTCCGGGTCCACCAATGACAGATCCCAGCCTTCGGTGCCCTGGTACAGATCCGGCACGCCCGGCACGCTCAGCCGCAGCGCGGTCTGGCTCAGGCTGAAACGCGCCCCGGCCGGCGCGATGCGCGCCACGACGTCCTGCACGGCCGCGCGGAACGCCTGCCCGGCATCGCTGTCGATCAGTGCTTCCACCACCGCCGCCGCGCACGACTCGTAAGCCTCATCCGGATGGCCCCAACTGCTGCGCTGGCCACCCTCGCGCAGCGCCTTGGCCTGCCACTGCACCACGCGCGCAGCGAGATCAGCGCCTGATCCACCCTCGGCCGGCCAGACCGAGACCAGTGTCTGCCACAGCATCTCGCGGTCCGCCGCATGCAGTGCACCGGCACCGAGTGACGCTGCGAGCCGTTCAAAGCGACGCACCTGGCGCAGCCACCATTCGGGCCACGCTGACACCACCGCCAATCGCATCCGGGCGTCTTCGCCGCGTTTATGGTCATGCGTGGCCGTGGCAAGCAGGCTGCGCGGGTGCTGGTCGTGGCGGGCGCGCATGAACCCATGGAAACGCGGTGCCGACACACTCAGTACCGTTGGATGGCTACCAACCTCGTTGCGGGACAACAGCGGCGCATGCCGATAGAAGCTGCTGTCTTCCACCGCCTTGGCGTTGAGCGGCGCGCTGAGCAGCTGGGCCCGCTGCCGCAGCGCCAGGCCGCGGCGATGCAGCGCCGGGTCATCCTCCTGCGATGGCGGCGCCAGCACCCACGCGGCGATCTGCTCGATCGCAGCCACCTGGTCCGGCGCGCTGCCGGCGATGGCCGCCTCGATGGCCTGCTGCCACAGCCGACGATCCTCAGCGCCCGGAGCCGCGTGGGTGAGATAGCTGCGGTACACCGGGAAGTGACTCAACAAGGACAACGCCGCGCGCGCCAGCAGGGGCCTGCCGAAATCAGCGGCGATGCCGCCGGTGAGGCGCGAAAGGCGGACGAGGCGGGCGACGAAGGCATCGAACTCGGCGCGCAGGCCGTGCTCCAGCACGTCGCGCCTGGCCTCCAGTTCCACCTCGCGGAAGCTGCGGGGGTCACCGGTGACCTGCTGCCAGTGCCGTGTCAGCGGGTTGCCGCCGGCACCGCTGTGCAGCAATGCACCGACCTGGTCCATGAAGTCGTAGCCGGTGGTGCCATCGCACGGCCAGTCCGCCCGCAAGGCTTCATCCGGCGCCAGGATCTTCTCCACCCACAGGCCCAGCGCGCCAGGCGACAGCCCACGGCGGGCGCCGGCAGCGTCCAGCGCTGCGCGCAGCCGGTGCAGGTAACCGGCCGGATCGCGGAGTCCATCCACGTGGTCCACGCGCAGGCCATCCACCCGTCCCTCCGCCACCAGGCGCAGCGGAAGTGCATGCACGGTCTCGAAGACATCGCGGCGGTGCATCTGCAGCGCGACCAGCGAGGCAATGGTGAAGAAGCGACGGTAGTTGATCCGGTCATCGCCACTGCGCCACCACGCCAGCCGGTAGGGCTGCGCCGCCAGCACGCCGGCCAGGGCCGGTGCCGTCAGCTCCGACCCGCCCGCGGCCCAGGTAGAGGGCGCCAGCGGATACACGGTGCCGTGGTGCGCGACGCCCGCCGATCCGTTGGCGGCGCGCTGCACGGTGAGCACGCCTTCGGCGATCGCGCTGGACAGCGGCCGATCCAGCACCGGCAGCCACAGCTTGCCGTCACGCCCCGGTGCGCGCCAGGCGATGTCGAACCAGCCGGCATGCGCGCTGGCCTTGCCGTGGGCCAGCACATCGGCCCAATACGGATTGAGCGGGTGCGCCGCCATGTGGTTCGGCACGATATCCAGGATCAGGCCCATCCCGCGTGCGCGCACGGCGTCGGAAAGACGCTGCAATCCGGCCTCCCCGCCCAGCTCCGGATTGACCGTGGTGGGATCGATGACGTCGTAGCCATGCGTGGAACCGGGCATCGCGCTGGCGATCGGCGACAGGTACAGGTGACTGATGCCCAATGAAGCGTAGTAATCCACCTGCGCGCGGGCCGCGTCGAAATCGAAGCCGGCGTGCAGCTGCAGGCGGGCGGTGGCGCGGAACGGAACCATCTCAATGCTCCTGGCGGCGGCGGGCCGCGGCGAACTGCTGCAGCGAACGGTCCAGCGTCCGCAACGGCAACGGGGATGGCAGGCGCTGGCGCCAGTTCGGGTGGACCGCGACCGTGCCCGGGAGATTGACCTGGCCACGCAGGCCCAGCGCGTCTTCCACCGGCAACAGCGCCAACGGCGCCGGGCTGGCGGCGACCTGCCGCAGCGCGGCCAGCCGGAGGGCATCCGGCGCAGCGCCATCGGTGCCGACCGCGCGGGCCAGCCGCGCCACGTCCTCGCGCCGCGCGGCCATGGCCTGCGCGGTATCGGCGGCCGGCGCTGCGCCCAGGTGCGCCCGCCAGCGCAGGTCATCGCCGTGTTGCCAGCCTTCCAGCGTCGGCAGATCGTGGGTGCCGGTCAGTGCGACGGCGTCGCGCCGCCACTGTGCCGGCGGCAGGAAGTCGCCGTCCGGCGCGCGGGTGAAGGCGAGCACATCCATGCCGAGCACGCCGCGCGCGGCCAACGTGTCACGAATCCCGGGCGGCACGACCCCGAGATCTTCGCCGATGACAATGCACCGGTTGCGCCAGGATTCCAGCGCCAGCAGATTGAGCAGATCGGCCAGCGGATAGCGCAGGTACACCCCCTGCCCCGAACCCGCGCCGTGCGGCACCACCCATAGCCGCTGCAGGCCGAGGATGTGGTCGATACGCACCCCGCCCCGGTCACGCATCACGGCGCGCAGCAGGGTGATGAACGGCGCAAAGCCGCTGCGGCGCAATCCATCCGGCGAGTAGCTGCTGATGCCCCAGACCTGTCCGTCAGGGGCGAAGGCGTCCGGCGGTGCACCCAGTACCAGCCCACGCAGGGCGGTGTCGGCAGCCGCGGCCGCCTCGGCGCCATCGGCGGTGAAGCCGACCGCCAGGTCGGCGATCAGGCCCAGTGCCATGCCGGCCTCCTGCGCGCGGCGTTGCGCCTGCTGCCAGCTGCGCGCAGCGCGCCATTGCGCATGCACCTGCAACGCTGGATCGCGCTGGCCCATCGCGGCGGCGTTGCATCGCGCGAACGCGGCCAGTGCGGCGCCGCCCTCCTGCTCGAAGCCACGCAGATCACGCTGCAGTGCCTCTGGTGCCTGGGTGACCCGCTGGTACGACTGCTGCAGGCGATGCCACTTGCGTGCCGCCGCGCCGGCCCAGTCGATCAGGCCATCCGCCGGCGTCGGGTCCGGCGCATCGTCCTCGGCCATGTCCCACTCCTCCAGCGTGCCGGCATACACCGGCTCGAGAAAGCGACGGTCACTCGGCGAATAGGGACTGAAGGACGCATCGATCCGGCCCGCGGCGTGCAGCGGGCTCAGCGCCACCGCATCGCCACCGGCGGCGGCAATGCGCTCACACCACTGCTGCGCAGCACTGCTGTCGCCGATGCCGTCATCTCCGGCACGGCGCGCGGCATATACCTGGAGCACCGCGCCCCAGCTGCGCGGCTCGGCGAGACCGGTGGCATCGGCCACGCTGAAGCAGCGCGTCGGCGCCACCGCCACGGCATGCTCATCCTGCCCGACGCGCAGGCGCCAGTAGCCGGGCTGCTCCGGCACTACCCAGACACCGGGTCGTGCCCGCGTCGCCGGCATGGTGTGACCGCGTTCATCGCACCACTCACCTGCGCCTTCCACGTCCAGCACCAAGGGCTCACCGAGCTGCACGGTGCGCAGCCACGGAGCGGCGCGCTCGTGCAGGCAATGCTGCAGGCTCTGCTGGCACTGCGCCGGTGTTCCCGCGCGCCAGCCCAATGCGTCCAGCACGCTCTGCAGTGTGTCCTGTTCGACGATGCGCGGCGTGCCGTGCACGTCCTCCCAGCGGATCAGCAGCCCGGCCGCCTCGGCCAGGCTGGCCAGCGCGGGCGTGGCGTTCATGCCGCCACGCGCCGCACCAGCAGCGCGGCCGGTGCCAGCAGCTGGCCGTGCCCGACCTCGCCCAGCTGCAGCACGGTTTCGCCATAAGGCAGATCGGCCAGCACGGCGGTCTGGCCAAGGTTGAAGGCCAGCCACCATTGGGCATCGCCCAGTTGCCAGCCTGCGCGTACCGCGCCGTTGCCGAGCACGCTCGCGCCGAGGCTGCGGGCGTGCCGCAATTGCGGCACCAGAAATTGCCAGCGCAGGGTCAGCACGCTGCGGAAGGCCGCCAGCCACGGGTTCTGCTGACGTGCTTCGGCTGACGGCAGCGGCGCCTGCGACGCCTGGAAGGTCGCCAGGGCATTCGGGTCCGGGATCGAGGCCTGCGCCTGCGGATCGGCAAAGGCACTGAAGAGGCTGAACTCGGCACGGCGTCCATCGCGTACCGCCTGGTCAAGCGGCGCATCGAAATCGGTGAAGAACAGGAAAGGCTCGCGCGCGCCCCACGGCTCACCCATGAAGAACAAGGGAATCATCGGTGTCAGGGCGGTCAGCGCCAGCGCCACCTGCAGCCGCTCGGGCGACACCAGTGTCTGCAGGCGGTCGCCGAAGGCGCGATTGCCGATCTGGTCATGGTTCTGCGCGAAGATCACGAAGTGCGCCGGCGACAGCCCCGCACTGGGCTCGCCCCGCCGCTGCCCCAGGCGGTTGACTCCCCCCTGCCAGGCAAATCCCTCGGCCAGCACCCGCGCCAGCTGTGCGGTCGGGTCGGCCGCGAAATCAGCGTAGTAGCCCTCCGTTTCGCCGGTCAGCAAGACGTGCAGCGCGTTGTGGAAGTCGTCATTCCACTGCGCGGTGTAACCCTCGGCCAGCAGCGAGGCGGTGTTGTGCTCGTTCTCCAGGATCAGGTGCACCTGGTGCGACGGCCCGTGCTTCTGGATCGCCTCGCGCAGCTGGGCGAGGAACGACGGCGGCTGGATCGCGTGCACGGCGTCCAGGCGCAGGCCATCGAACCGGTACTCGCGCAGCCACATCAGCGCGTTGTCGATGAAAAAGCGTTGCACGTGCGGTTCCCGGAAGTCGATCGCCGCACCCCACGGGGTGGTGACGTCGTCACGGAAAAACGCGGGCGCATACTGCGGCAGATGATTGCCCTCCGGGCCGAAGTGGTTGTAGACCACGTCCAGCAGCACCATCAGACCCAGCGCATGCGCGTGGTCGATCAGCGCCTTGAGCTCGTCCGGGCTGCCATAGGCGGCGGCCGGCGCGTAGGGCAATGCGCCGTCGTAGCCCCAGTTGCGCGTTCCCGGAAAGGTGGCCAGCGGCATCAGTTCAAGGGCGGTGATACCCATCGCTGCCAGTGCCGGGAGTTGCGCCTGCAGCGCGGCGTAACCGCCTACAGCACCCACGTGGACTTCATAGAGGACGGCTTCCTCCCACGGCCTGCCCGCCCAATCGGCGTGTTGCCATGCATGGCCATCTTCGTCCAGCACGGCACTGGGGCCGTTGAGCCCTTCGGGTTGCCAGCGCGAGGCCGGATCGGGAACGCTGAGCGTCCCGTCGATGCGATAGCGGTAGCGCGCCCCCGCTGCACACACCAGCCGGATCCAGTAGCTGCCGTCGTCGGCTGCCTGCATCGGCAGCGCCTCGCCGTCGAGCAGCAGCTCCACGGACTGCGCGGCCGGTGCCCAGAGACGGAAGACATGGTCACCTCCAGGCTGCCGCCAGGCGCCAAATCGCTCTCCCGCCGTCACCCCTCCACCTGCAGGAACACGGTGGACAGCGGCGGCAGGGTCAAGGCCAGTGACTGCGCGTGCCCGTGCATCGCGATCGGCAGGGTATCGACCTGCCCATGGTTGCCGATGTCACTGCCACCGTAGAAACGGCTGTCGCTGTTGAACACTTCCTGCCAGCGCCCGGCGTGCGGCACCCCTACGCGATAGCCGTGGCGCGCCATCGGGGTGAAATTGCTGACCGCCAGCAGCGGGCCGGCGCTCCCACGCGGATCGTGGCGGATGAAGGCGAGCACGCTGTTGACGTGATCGTCGCCCACGCTCCACTCGAATCCCTGCTCGGTCCGGTTGCCGTGCTGCAGCGCCGGCAGCTCGCGCAGCAGCCGGTTGAGGTCGCCGACCATCCGCGCCACGCCCGCGTGTGCCGGCTCGGACGCCTGTGCCCAGTCCAGCTGGGCATCGTGGTTCCATTCGGTGCATTGCGCGAATTCACCGCCCATGAACAGCAGTTTGCTGCCCGGGTGGGCCCACATGAAACCGAGGTAGGCTCTGAGGTTGGCCAGCTGCTGCCAGCGGTCGCCGGGCATCTTGCCCAGCAGCGATCCCTTTCCGTGCACCACTTCATCGTGGGAGAGCGGCAGGACGAACTGCTCGGAGAAGGCGTACATCGCGCTGAAGGTCATCTGGCTGTGATGGTGCGAGCGATGGATCGGGTCGCGGCCCAGGTAGCTCAGCGTGTCGTGCATCCACCCCATGTTCCACTTGTGGGTGAAGCCCAAGCCGCCCTCGCCGCTGGGGGCGGTCACCCCCGGCCACGCAGTGGATTCCTCGGCGATCACCAGCACGCCGCGTGCCTGCCGGGCGATGGCATCGTTGAGGTCGCGCAGGAAGGCGATCGCCTCCAGGTTCTCGCGGCCACCGTGCGCGTTGGGGATCCACTGCCCATCCTCGCGGCTGTAGTCCCGATACAGCATCGAGGCGACGGCATCCACGCGCAGGCCATCGATATGGAACCGCTCGATCCACTCCAGTGCGCTGCCGATCAGGAAACCGGTCACTTCGCTGCGGCCGAAGTTGTAGATCAGCGTGTCCCAGTCCGGGTGCAGGCCCTGGCGCGGGTCATCGTGCTCATACAGCGCGGTGCCGTCGAAACGTTGCATGCCATGCGCATCAGACGGGAAATGCGCGCCGACCCAGTCCACGATCACGCCGAGTCCAGCCTGGTGGCAGCGATCGACGAAGCGTGCGAAACGGTCCGGCCCGCCGTGCCGCGCGGTGGGGGCATACAGGCCGAGCGGCTGATAGCCCCACGACCCGCCGAACGGATGCTCGCTGACCGGCAGCAGTTCGATATGGGTGAAGCCCAGGCCCGTCACGTAGGGAATGAGCTGGTCGCCGAGCTGGTCCCAGTCGAGCACGTTGCCGTTGTCACCGCGCCGCCAGGAACCGGCGTGCACTTCATAGATGGAGATCGCGCGGTCATCCATCGATGCGCGCGCCTGCATCCAGGCGTGGTCCTGCCATGCACGCTGCGCCCCATCGGCCACTACCGAGGCCGTGCCCGGCAGCAGCTCGGACTGGCGGGCCATCGGGTCGGCCTTGTGGGTCAGCCGGGTCCCGTCGGCTGCGGTGATCTCGAACTTGTAGCGCGCGCCGGCCTCCACGCGCGGCAGGAAGATCTCCCACACGCCAGCGCCATGGCGCAACCGCATCGGGTGACGCCGCCCGTCCCAGCCATTGAAGTCGCCCACCACCGAAACACGGCGCGCGTTCGGGGCCCAGACGGCGAAACGCACGCCATCGATACCCTGCTGCTTTGCCTGGTGCGCACCCAGCGCCACGCGGACGCTGTTCGGGTCGCCGGCGGCGATGCCGGCCAGTGCATCCTCGTCCAGCACGGGACCGAAGGCGTAAACGTCTTCGATCTCCTGTTGCACGCCGCCCCAATCGACCCGCAGCAGGCTCACCACGGGCCCCTCGATGGGGGCCTCGAAGATGCCCTCGCCCATGGCGGCCATCGGCCGCCAGTGGCCGTCCGCGTCACGGCGCAGGACCGCGAGTGCGGCCGGGAACAGCACGTGCAGGCGCCAGGCGCCGGTAGCATCACGGTGGGGGCCCAGCAGCGCGAAGGCATCGCCAGGCGCGCCGGCGGCAATCGACGCCCGCGCCGGCGACAACGCCGCCTCGGCCAATGGCGCTGCGGACACGCTCTCACCGCCGGGCTCGATCCCGGCATCCAGTTCCCATTGCGTGCTCATGCGCGTGCTTCCGTGGTGCGTTGATAAAGATCCAGGTAATGCGTGCCGGCGATATCCCAGCCGCTCGGGCGCAGCATCGCCGCGCGGCGCATCGCCGCCATCAGCCCGGACTGACGGAAGGTACGGAACGCACGCTGCACGCAGCGGCGCAGCGCATCGGCTTCGGCGCCGTTGAACAGGAAGCCGGTGACGCCATCGTCCACGGTATCGATCAGGCCGCCGGTGGCGTGCGCGATCGGCAGGCAGCCGAAGCGTTGGGCGTACATCTGGCTCAGGCCGCACGGCTCGAACCGCGATGGCATCAGCAGGAAGTCGGCGCCGGCGAACATGCGGCGCGCAAGCGTTTCATCGAAACCGATGTAGGCCGAGACGCTACCCGGATAGCGGCGCGCGAGTTCACGCACCTGCGCTTCGATCTGAGGCTCGCCACCGCCGATGATGACCAGCTGGCCACCGGCGGCCACGATCTGCGGGGCGACGTCGCAGGTGAGGTCCAGGCCCTTCTGGTGGACCAGCCGCGAGACCACCGCAAACAGTGGACCCCGGCTTTCGGGCAGGCCGAACGCACGCCGGACATGGCGCGCGTTGTGGTCGCGCCCTTCGCAGGACTGCACGCTGAAGTGCACCGGCAGGTGATGGTCGGTGCGCGGGTCCCAGCTGCTGTCGATGCCGTTGACGATGCCGCTCAGGTGCCCCAGCGCTGCACGGCGCGAGAGCAGCCGGTCCAGGCCACAGCCCTCCGCCGGCGCGGTGATCTGCGCGGCATAGCTGATGCTGACCGTATTGACCTGGTCGGCATGCACGATGCCGCCGCGCAGGAAGGACAGCTGCCCGTGGAAATCCAGCGCTTCACGCTGCGCCTCGGCGATGCCCAGGTCCGCGGCCAGGCTGGCCGGGAACAGGCCCTGGTAGGCCAGGTTGTGGATGGTGAGCAGGCACGAGGCCTTGCTGCCCGACCAGCGCACGTAGGCTGCGGCCAGCGCGCACGGCCAGTCATTGAGGTGCAGCAGGCCCGGCGTCCAGTCCATGCCGGCCTCACCTGCGGCGATCACCGCCGCCGCGCGCGACAGCGTGGCAAAGCGCACCGCGTTGTCGGTCCACGGCTCCCCGGCCGCGTCGACGTACGGCGAGCCGTCGCGTTCATAGAGCTCCGGGCAGATCAGCACGTAGACCGGCAGTCCGTCGTCCAGCACGGTGTGTGCGATCACGCAGGCTGGCAACGCCGCGTGCGCCGGGGTCTGCCCGATCACCTGGATCGGCCCGGTGCGCTCGAGCACCTCGCGATAGCCGGGAATCAATACGCGCATGTCCGCGCGGTCGCGCAGCGCACGCGGCAGCGAGGCGGCGACATCACCCAGGCCGCCGGCCTTGATGTAGTCGGCCATCTCCGAGACGACAAACAGCACGCGATGGTCGCGGTTACTGGCACGTTCGATGTGGTCGCCAGGCACGACGGTCTGCGTGATGCGGCGCCGGCGCGCACGCAGGGCATCGGTTTTGACCAGGGCCTCGGCCTTGGCGGCGGAGACCTCACGGGTGCGATTGCGAGCGGACATTGGGGGAAGACTCAACGGGGGAGGCATGGCGCAGCCACTCGCCGCCCCGCGCGTGATACGCACAGGACGAAGCGTGATCTGCCTGGAAAAAGAATCGGTCGGAGACACAACCTCGACCTGCGGATCGAATCTACACTCCCGCTGAATCAATGGACTGTGAACCCTCGGCGACGATTTGTTGACTACGCGGGACGTCGCTGCCGAAAACGGTCCACAACGCCTTGCACGCCGCGCGCATTGCACTCGATGAACCTTTCAGATTCGATGAAAACCGTATGCGCACCTACCGTTGGCGAGTGCGGTGCGCAATGCATATCGACATGCCTTCTCGTTCTGGATCAAACCAATGTCGTGACGCAGAACATTCTCCAGACCTCCGTGCCGTTGATGGCAGTGATTGCAGTGATTGCAGTGATCGCAGTGATAGCGGCGATGGCGGCGATGGCAGCGACACCAGAGTCGACATAGAGGCCAGCGACGCCAGCGACGGCCATGTTCGACCGGCGGGCTTACCCGCGAGCAAGGCGGTTGAATGCGTCCGCTCCGAGCATTTGCACGTTCATGCGTACTTCAATAGAATGCGCATCAACACGCAGACTCAGCACAGGCCGCTTTCGCCATGACACCCGCCCCGGACACGCTCCCCAGCGAACGCCAGCAGACCATCCTCGGCCTGCTCCAGCAACACGGCCGGGTTCTTTCGGCCCAGCTGGCAGTTGACCTTCAGGTCTCCGAGGACTCGATTCGCCGCGATCTGCGCGATCTCGCGCAGCAGGGCCTGTGCCGGAAGGTGTATGGCGGCGCACTGCCCGCCACCCCGGACTTCCCCCCGCTGAGTGCCCGCCAAACTGTGCAGAAAACGCAGAAACAGGCACTGGCACGCGAGGCCGCCGCTCAGATCCGGGCCGGCGACACCGTTCTGCTCGATGCCGGTTCCACCAACAGCGCCATCGCCGCCTGCCTGCCAGCGCTGGAAGGCCTGCATATTCTGACCAATGCACCGGATATCGCGCTCACCCTGATGGCGCGCGGCGGCATCGAGGTCACGCTGATCGGCGGCCGCCTTGACCCTCGCATCGGCGCCACCGTGGGCGCGCAGGCACTGGAGGCCATGGGCGGACTGCGCGTGGATCTGTTCTTCATCGGCACCTGCGCAGTGGATGCGCAGCAGGGGCTGTGGGCGGTCGATGGCGAAGAAGCCGCCCTCAAGCGGGCGATGCTGGCCGCCAGCAGCCGCTGCGTGGTGGTGGCCACCAACGACAAGCTCGGCGCCCAGGCGAGCCATCGCATCGGCACCGTCAATGACATCGATGTGCTGGTGCTCGAAGCCGATGCGCCTGCGCCGCAGATCGATGCATTCGTCCGTCGCGGCGTGGATATCCAGCTCGCCTCGCGCCGTTGACACTTTCCCAGGAATCTCCAGACCAATGACCCCGCTCTCTTCCGTTGCCGCCCGCGGGCAGCAGCACGCCACCCGCGCCGCCTTTTTCCTGCCCGGCTTCGCCACCGCTGCCTGGGCGCCGCTGGTCCCGTTCGCCAAGCACCGCACCGGGCTGGATGAAGGTTCACTGGGCCTGGTGCTGCTGTGCCTGGGCGCCGGCTCGCTGCTGGCGATGCCGATCGCCGGCATGCTCGCCGCACGCCACGGCTGCCGCGCAGTCATGATCGCCACGCTGGTGATGGTGATCGCCACCCTGCCCCTGCTTGCCGTCGCGCCCTCGCCGCTGACCCTGGGCCTGGTGCTGTTCGTGTTCGGTGCCGGCGTGGGCGCCTGCGATTGCGTGATGAACATGCAGGCGATCATGGTCGAGCGCGACAGCGGCCGGCCGATGATGTCCGGCTTCCACGCGTTCTACAGCATCGGCGGTGCCGTCGGTGCCGGCGCGATGACCGCCCTGCTCGCGTTCCACCTGCCGCCGTGGCTGGTCTGCCTGCTGGCGTCGGCGGTGATGGCCGCGCTGTTGGCCCTTTCGCTGCCGCACTGGCGGACCGACAAGGCCCCCAGTGATGCGCCGATGTTCGCGGTGCCGCACGGCGTGGTGCTCGCGATCGGCGTGCTGTGTTTCGTGGCGTTCCTGGCCGAAGGCTCGGTGCTGGACTGGAGCGCGGTGTTCCTGCATGAGGTGCAGCAGGTCGATCCCTCGCGCGCCGGCCTGGGCTACCTGGCCTTTGCCATCGCGATGACCGTGACCCGTCTCGTCGGCGATGGCGTGGTGGCCAGGCTCGGCCGCCATCGTTCGATCCTGATCGGCAGCCTGGTCGCGGCGTCGGGCTTCGCGCTGGCCACCTTCGCGACCTGGATGCCGCTGGCCCTGTGCGGTTATGCCCTGGTCGGCCTGGGCTGCGCCAACATCGTGCCGGCCCTGTTCTCGATGGCCGGCAACCAGAAGGTCATGCCGGAAAGCCTGGCCATCCCGGCGATCACCACGCTCGGCTATGCCGGTGTGCTGGCCGGCCCGGCACTGATCGGTTTCGTGGCGCAGGCCAGCAGCCTGGTGTTCGCCTTCAGCGCGGTGGCGGTGACGCTGGTGCTGGTGGGGCTGTGCGCGCGGTGGGTGCGCGCCTGAGACTGCCCTGACTGTTCCTCGCTAACGCCCGTAGCGCGCGAGGATCACCAGCGCCAACAGTGCGATCGCGGCCAGTACGAGCAGCATCAGGAAGATCATGCGATAGCGCCCGGCCTTGCCTTGTTCGCGGTGGATGCGCTGGCGGTAGGCCGGGTCGCGCAGGTACCGCACCGGGCTGATCCTGAACAGCGGGGCCAACAGCAGATCGATCACCTCGAGCATGCGCGCCTCCTTGGCTGCGCCGGCGGCCCGGCGCAGCCCCAGACTTGCACGCAGAAGGCACCCGGGCAAGCGGTCGGGGCCCTGACAACGCAGATGATTCCCATTTGCTGTACGATCCGCCGGTTTTTCCCAGGCGCGCACGCCCGCGGCCTGCCCTCGCCCGACCGGACCGCCGTACCCATGCACGCCCTCCCCGCACGCCCCACCCTCGCCGCGATCGCGACCGCCATCGGCCTGGTTCTGGCCAGCGCCCCGCACCTGGCCGCAGCGCAGGCCGCCGCGCTCGACGCCACGCAGTTGGATGCCGTCACCGTCACCGGCAACTGGCTGGACAACCCGACCGAAGCCAAGCTGCTCGACCATCCGGGGGCGCGCAGCATCGTGGAGGCGCAGCGCATCGCCGAGAGCGGCTCGACCAGCGTGCGTGACGTGCTGCGCCAGATTCCCGGCGTGCAGGTGCAGGAAAGCAATGGCACCGGCGGCAGCGATGTGTCGCTCAACGTGGGCGTGCGCGGCCTCACCTCGCGCCTGTCGCCGCGCTCCTACGTGTTGATGGACGGCGTGCCGATGTCGTATGCCCCGTATGGCCAGCCGCAGCTGTCGCTGGCCCCGGTCGCGCTGGGCAACCTGGAATCGGTGGACGTGGTGCGCGGTGCCGGCTCGGTCCGCTACGGGCCGCAGAACGTGGGCGGCATCATCAACTTCGTGACCCGCGCGATTCCGAAGGACGTCGCCGGCTCGCTGGGCTTTGCCTCGGAGATGTACGGCCAGGGCGGCAACCTGAAGACCGTCCCCAGCCTGTTCCTGGGCGGTACCACCGACGGTGGGCTCGGCGCGGCGCTGCTGTACTCGGGCACCCACGGCGACGGCTGGCGCAGCAGCAATGACAAGACCGACATCGACGATGTCCTGCTCAAGGCGTCCTATGCGTTGGGCAACGCCGGCGACCTGGCGATGTCGCTGCACCACTTCGAAGGCAGCGGGCGCATGCCCGGTGGCCTGACCACCGCCGAATACGCCGCCGATCCGTTCCAGTCCACCCGCCCGTATGACGTGTTCAACGGGCGCCGCAGCGATGGCTCGCTGAAGTACAGCTTCAGCGACGGCCGCAACAATGTCGAGGTGCTGGGCTACTACGTGGATTCCTTCCGCGGCAGCTACATCGAGCAGGACGGCACCGGTGCCACCAGCGGCCAGCGCCGCCTCACCGCCGCGCCGCGCAGCTACCACTACCTGGGCGTGGAGCCGCGCTATTCGCGCCTGTTCACCACCGGCACGGTCGTGCAGGAAGTGAGCGTGGGCTACCGCTACCTGAAGGAGGCCAGCAGCGAGGTGGCCTCGCGCACCCGCTACTACCCGCCGGGCGCGGCGGTGGCCGGCTTCGATCTGCCGCTGCTCCCGTACCAGACCAGCCGCGGTGGCACGACCGCCCATGCGTTCTACATCGATGACCGCATCGATATCGGCAACTGGACCCTCACGCCCGGCGTGCGTGTGGAGGACATCCGCACCTTCAACACCGTGACCAACCTCGCCACCAGTGGCGCGGTCAGCAGCGTGCTGACCCCGAGCATCGACTCGCGCGAGACCCTCCCCACGCTCTCGGTGCTGTACCGCCTGGGCGATCACTGGTCGCTGTTCGCCAATGGCGGCAAGTCGTTCGGCCCGCAGCAGTACAGCCAGCTGGCCTCGACCACTGAGGGCCTGCATCCTGAATCGGCAACGACCTATGAGCTGGGCACGCACTACAACGGCAGCGGCCTGAGCGGCGAATTCACCCTGTTCAACGTCGATTTCGACAAGGAACTGCAGCTGGCCCGCTCGATCGTCGGCGAAGGCATGTGGACCGACCTGGGCGCGACCCGGCACCGCGGCGCGGAGTCGGCGCTGCGTTACGACATGGGCCAGCTCAGCGACGCACTCACCGGCCTGCAGCTGTCGATGACCTACACCTGGACCGAGGCCACCGCCCGCGCCGGTGCGTTTGCCGGCAAGGACCTGCCGCTGTACTCGCGCAATGTCGGCTCGTTCGGCGCGCGCTATGCGATCGACCGCTGGACCTTCAACGCCGATGTGTTCGCCCAGTCCGGCCAGCGCTCGCCGGGCACCCCGAACCCGGGCGCGACCTATGTGACCGAGGAAGACCCGACCGGTCGCCTCGGCGACATCGCCGGGTACTCCACCGTCGCCGTGCGCGCCGGCTACGACTTCGGGCCAGAGCTGCACGATCTGAAGCTGGCGATCGGGGTCAAGAACCTGTTCGACCGCCGCTACTACACGCGCTCCACCGACAACAACGGCGGCAAGTTCGTCGGCCAGCCGCGAACGCTGTACCTGCAGGGCACCATCGCGTTCTGATGTGACGGCGCTGCGCGGCCCAGGCGGTCGCGCAGCGCAGCATGGGCGTGGCAGCGGCGGGCGTTACCATCAGGCCACTGCTTACCGGATGCGCACGATGACGGACCTGTCCTTCGATCCCCGCCCGCGCCGCGCGGCCTTCCGCGCGTTGCACGATGACGGCTGCTTCGTGCTGCCCAACCCGTGGGACGCCGGCAGCGCACGCTATCTGCACAGCCTCGGTTTCCAGGCACTGGCCTCCACCAGCTCCGGCTATGCGTGGAGCCAGGCGCAGGCCGATGGCACGTTGACGCTGGAGGAAACGCTCGCCCATCTCCGCTCCCTCGCCGCCGCGACCCCGCTGCCGTTGAACGCCGATTTCGGCGATGGCTTCGGCACGCTGCAGGAGGTCGGCCGCAACGTCGCCCTTGCCATCGCCACGGGCGTGGCTGGCATCTCCATCGAAGACGCCAGCCCGGACCCGGACCATCCGCTGCGCACGCTGGACGATGCCGTGGCCCGGGTGCGCGCGGCGCGCCGTGCGATCGACGAGGCCGGTGAGGACGTGTTGCTGATCGGCCGTGCCGAAAACTTCTTCGTCGGCCGCCCGGATCTGGAGGATGCGATCACGCGGTTGCGCGCCTATGCCGAGGCAGGTGCGGACTGCCTCTACGCACCGGGCATCAGCACCCGCGAGCAGATCGAGGCGGTGGTGGCCGCAGTGGCACCGCGACCGGTGAACCTGCTGGTGGGCAGCGCGTTGCCGTTCACCCTGCAGGACATTGCCGCCATGGGCGTGCGCCGGGTGAGCGTTGGCGGTGCGATGGCGCGTACTGCCTGGGGCGGGATGATGCGCGCCGCGCAGTTGCTCAAGGACGAAGGCCGCTTCGACGGCTTCGCGGACGCGGCCTCCGGCACGGTGTTGAACCAGTTGTTCCGCTGAGCGGGATCAGTGGCTGGACAGCACCACCACCGCCGCGGTGACGAGCGCGATGCCCACCCAGCCGATCGGGCGCAGACGATTGCCGAACAGCACGCGCCCGCACAGCGCGGTCCCGATCACACCGATCGCACCCCACATCGCGTAAGCGGTGGCCAGGTCCAGGGTCTTGACCGCCTGGCCGAGCATCGCGAACGCGATCCAGACCAGCACGATCGCGGCGACGCCCCACGCCGGCTTACGGAAGCCATCGGACTTGGCGACCATCATGTTGGCTGCGATGTCGATCAGGGCCGAGCAGACCACGAACAGGAAAGCGGTGAGATTCATGGCGTGTGCTCCTCGCCGAGCGTGACGCAGACGATGCCGACCGCCGCCATCACCAGGCCGATCATCTGCTGCACCGACAGGCTGTCCTTGAACACGAAAATACCGACCAGGGTCAGCAGGGTCAGGCCGAGGCCTTCCCATACCGCGTAGGCGACACCGACCGCGATGCCGCGCACCGACAGCGCAAGGAAGTAATACGAAATGGCCAGGGCCACGGCCATCACGGCATAGCCCACATAGCCGCCATGACGGGCGGCGTCGGCCATGAACGAGGTACCGACCACTTCGGCGACGATCGCCACGGTCAGGCAGGCCCAGGCGATCAGGCCGCCGCGGGCACGGGGTTGCGAATGCACCTGTGTGTGCATGGAAAGCTCCTTGATGGCGGCCGGTGCGCGCCGGCGGAATGCCCGGGCACCGGGGCATCGGCCGGGATGGCGGATGCGCGTGCGTCGCTGCTGGCCGGGTGACATGGCTGCCGACACCGGGTCGGCACTGGCGGTACCGTGGGCACCGTCGGCACCGCATCGGCACCGCATCCGGTAGGTGCCGACCGTTGGTCGGTACGCGCCAGCCGGGCCATGGCACCCAAGCGACGCGCCCATTATCATCGCCTTTTCCATCAGTCCCAAGATGGAATCCATCGACAAAGGCGATACATCCATGCGTTATGGCCCTGAATCCCTGCACGCGTTCGTCGAGGCCGCGGCCCTCGGCTCGTTCTCCGCCGCCGCACGCCGTTTGAAGAAGACCCAATCCACCATCAGCACCGCGATCGCCACGCTGGAAGCGGATCTGGGCCTCACCTTGTTCGATCGCAGTGGTCGTTACCCGGTGCTGACCGAAGACGGCCGCAAAGTGCTCGGCCATGCGCAGGAAATCCTGGCCGCCGCCGACCGCCTCGAGCAGCTCAGCATCCGCCTGGCCGACGAGGTCGAACCGCGCCTTACCCTGGTGTTCTCGGACATCTACCAGCTCAATCCCGACCAGCATCTGCTGCAGCGGTTCGAGCAACGCTTCCCGGATATCGAACTTGAGTGGCTGGATGCCGAAGGCCACGACGTGCTCGAGGTGGTGCAGCGCGGGCGCGCCCAGCTCGGGCTGATCCCGCATCAGCCGTCCTATCCTTCCGAACTGGCGGTACGCGCCCTGCCCCTGCGTGCGGAGATGGCGGTATTCGTGGCCGCCGCTCACCCGCTGGCCGCCGTGGCCACGCCGGAGGAATCGCACCTGGCCCGTCATCGCCAGATCTGCCTGAGCGGCGACGCCTGCCGTGAGGGCCACGCACGCGGGCGGACGTGGTCCGCCTCGGACTACCTGATGGTGCTGGAGATGGCCGAGGACGGCTTCGGCTGGGCCGAACTGCCGCGCGCGCTGGTCACGCGCTACGGCCGGGGCATGCTGGTGGAGCTGCCCCTGCCGGGCTGGCCACGGCTGGTTTCCACCGATGCGGTGTGGCGCAAGGGTGCGCCGCTGGGGCCGGCCGCGCTGTGGTTGCTGGATCAGTTCCTGGGGGCGGCCAACGCGTAATCGATCGCCGCGCAGATCGCCGCCACCTGGGCATCGTTGCACTGCTGCGGGGTCGCGCGCGGGCTGTCCGGATACACCTCGGTGGTGGTGGTGAAGGTCGCACCGCTGACACTGGCGCACAGGCCCAGCTTTTCCAGCGGATATTCGATCACGCCGGGGGCGACCACCGGCGAGCCGATGATTTCGCCCTTGTCGTCAGCCGGGGCGATGTGGGTCACCCGTTCGACGGCCGCGTTGACGGCGGTCTGGAACGCAGGCTGCGGGTTCTCGCTGTCATCGACCAGATAGAAACCATCCGGGATCAGGCCCGGCTCGAACGGCTTGCCGTCGCGCGCGGCCAGGGCCGGGCGGAACTCGGTTTCATCGCTGTCCGTGGTTTCGTGCAGGTCGATATGCATCACGATACTGCCCTTCAGCGGCGCGACGAGAGCAATCAGCTCGGCCGCTTCGGCCGCCGGGCTGTTGACGATGAAGGAGCGGTTCGGATCGATCGCCTCGGCGTTCCAGCGCTGGATGCGCTCGTAGCCCCACGGGCTGACGCAGGGCACCACCAGCAGATTGGCGCGCCCGGCGTACTCGACCGCGCGGGCCTGCAGGAACTGAAGGGCACCCTGCACGCCACTGGTTTCGTAGCCGTGGATGCCGCCGGTGACCAGCATCGTCGGCAGCGCGGGGTTCCAGTCGCGGCTGCGCACGGCGAACAGCGGGTACTGGTCCGGGGCGTAGTCGAGCGTGCCGTACTGGGTCACCTCGAACGCATCGCGCAGTGCGTCCACCGCTGGCAGCACGTCATCGGCATAGCGCCGCTGCGGCACCTGGCGGGCACGCCACTGCGCCTTCTCTTCAGCGCCCCAGGGCTGGCCGGGGGTGCCGATGGGATAGAAGGGGGCGTTGGTCATGGCGTGCTCGTCTGTGGTGCGGTGTGGAAGCGCGATTTTACCATTGCCGCACCAGGCAGCCCCGCTTACGCGTGGTCGAGCGCGGCGATCGCTGCATCGACAGGCTGGTCGCCTTCGGTCAGCTCGATGATCGTGCGCCGCAGCTGCGGCTGTTCCACCAGCGCGACCAGGGTGGCGGCCACATCGGCGCGCGGTATGTCGCCATAGGCGATCGCCGGTCCCGCGGTGACGCGGCCGGTGCCTGCTGTATCTTTCAAGGTGCCCGGGCGCAGGATGACCCAGTCCAGATCGGTCGCGGCCAGATACACATCGGCGCGCTTCTTGACCGTCATGTAATTCTCGAAGCCCTCGCCCATGGCCTTGTTGCGGCCGGCTTCGGGGAATGCCGACACCAATAGGAAACGACGCACGCCCGCCTGCCGGGCGGCATCCACGGCAAGTTCCAGGCCGCGGCCGTCGATGGCGTTGGTCACTTCGATGCCGGCGCCACCCGCGCCGGCGGTAAAGACGACGACGTCGCTGCCTGCCATCTGGCCGGCCAGCGTATCGACGTCGGTGGCGGTGAGATCACCGGTGACCGGCGTGGCGCCACGTGCTTTCAGTGCCGGGCCCTGCTCGGCGCGGCGATGCAGGGCATGCACGCGATGCTGTTTGTCGGCCAGCTGTTCGACCAGATGACGGCCAACCTTGCCGGCTGCGCCGACGATGAACACATTGCTCAAGACGGTTCTCCTGTTTCAACCCGCCTGTGAGGGTACGCAGGCGGATGTGACATGACCGTCCCTGTCACGGAGCGTGGTTCAGTTACCGCTGTACTGCGCGTCGCTGACCTGCTCCATCCACGTCACCGGCGAGCCGTCCACCGCTTCGGCAATCGCGATATGCGTCATCGCCGTGGTGGCCTGCGCGCCGTGCCAATGCTTGACGCCCGGTGGAATCCAGACGATGTCGCCCGGGCGGATCTCGCGCGCGGGCTTGCCCCACTCCTGCACGCTGCCCACGCCTGCGGTCACGATCAGGGTCTGGCCCAGCGGATGGGTATGCCATGCGGTGCGGGCACCGGGCTCGAAGGTGACCGTCGCTCCGCCGACCCGTGCCGGCGCATCGGCCTGGAAGGGCGCATCGATGCGGACGCGGCCGGTGAAGTAATCGGCCGGGCCGGCCGCCGAGGCGGCGCTGCCGGCGCGGGCGATGCGGATGGGCGGCGCTTCGGCGGGCGCGGTGGCGGCCATCGAAAGCGACAGCGCGGCGGTGAACAGGTCCATGAAGCGATCTCCTGTGGGGAGCGACGAAGCACGCCGCCGGGACCCTCACTCTAGGCCTGGCCCCGCGCGGGAACTACCCATCGCAACCGGGATGCAGCCATGACTGATCCTCATCAATGGGTAAACAACGCTACTTGAGTTCATCAGTCGGGCCCGCGCATCATGGGCGCGCATGACTGCCATGCGCCCTCGGCCCCCGCTCCATGGCCCGCGAGAATTTCAACGATCTGCAGGTGTTCGTCACTGTCGCGCGCGAGCGCAGCTTCACCCGCGCGGCCGCCCAGCTCGGCGTCTCGCAGTCTGCGCTGAGCCACACCGTCCGCGGCCTGGAAGAGCGCCTGGGCGTGCGCCTGCTGACCCGGACCACGCGCAGCGTCTCGATGACCGAGGCTGGCGAGCGGCTGTACGACACCGTCGCGCCGCGCATGCAGGAGATCGAGGCCGAAGTGGCCGCGATCAGCGAGTACCGCGACCGCCCGGCCGGCACGATCCGCATCACCACCGCCGAACATGCGGCCAACACGATCGTCTGGCCGCGGCTGTCGGCCGTGCTGCCCGCCTACCCCGACCTGCGTGTGGAGCTCACCATCGACTACGGCCTGGCCGACATCGTCGCCCAGCGCTACGACATCGGCATCCGTCTGGGCGGGCGCGTGGCCAAGGACATGATCGCCGTGCCGATCAGCCCGCCGCAGCGCATGGCGATCGTGGCCAGCCCGGCCTACTTCGCCACGCATACCGCCCGCAGGTGCCGGCCGATCTGGCGGCACACAACTGCATCGGCATGCGCCTGCCCACCCACGGCGGGCTGATGGTGTGGGACCTGGAAAAGGACGGCGAGGACGTGAACGTGCGCGTGGACGGCCAATGGACCTTCAACGGCAGCAGCGCGGTCCGTCGCGCCGCCCTGGCCGGCGCCGGCCTGGCCTATCTGCCCGAGGACATGGTGCTCGAGGACATCGCCGCCGGTGCCTTGCGGCGTGTCATGCCGGACTGGTGCGATCCCTTCGACGGCTATTACGCCTACTACCCCAGCCGCCGGCAATCCTCCAGCGCGATGCGCGTGGTGATCGAAGCATTGCGCGCAGAAAGGTAGAGCCGACCGTTGGTCGGCTGAGGCGGCGCCACATCCCACGTAGAGCCGACCGTTGGTCGGCAGACGCAGCGCCCGATCAAGGGCAGCCGACCAACGGTCGGCTCTACCGGTCCTTCTCAGGGGCGCAGCAGCACCTTGCCGTTGCGGCCTGGCTCCAGGCTGGCCTTGGCGGCGTCGGCCACCTCGTCCAGACCGAACACCCCGTCCACCGGCAGACTCAGCCCGCCACGCGCAGCCAGCTGCAGCAGTTCCCCGACCAGGCGCCGCTTGTCATCCGGCGCCATCGCCTGGCTGACCTTGCTGCCCCAGAAGCCCTTCACCGTGGCCTGTTTGAAGATCACATCGCCGGAGCTGAGCTGCATCGGCTCACCGGTCATCGAACCGAACGACACCAACGTGCCGCCATCGCCCAGCAGGGTCATCAACTCACTGCTGGCGCGCCCGCCAACCGAGTCCACGGCGGCGGCGATCGATGCCTTGCCGACCGTGGCCTGCACCTGGGCCATCCAGTCGGACTGCGCGGTGGAAATGGTGTGGTCGATGCCGAGTCCAGCCATCTCGGTCACGCCCGCGTCGCGCCGCACCAGGTTGATGCAGTGCACGCCACGTGCCTTGGCCAGCATCGCCAGCGCCTTGCCGACCGCGCCGTTGGCCGCGTTCTGGAGAATCCACTGGCCTTGCTTCACCTGCAGGAACTCCAGCAGCATCAATGCACTGAGCGGCATGGCGATCAGCTGTGCCGCCGCGTTGTCATCGATGCTGTCGGGCATGGGAATGACCATGCGCGCCGGCGCGATGAAGTACTCGGCCCAGGTGCCGTGCACCGACGCGGCGCTGACGCGCTGGCCGACCTTCAGGCCGTCGACGCCTTCGCCCAGCGCGTCGATCACGCCGGTACCTTCGCTGCCACCGACCGCGGGCAGCTCGGGCTTGTAGCCGTACTGACCGCGAACGGTCCACAGGTCATGGTTGTGGATGGGCGCCAGCACGGTGCGGATGCGCACCTCGCCGGCCGCCGGGGCCGGCTGCGGCACGTCGCCGCCGTGCAGGACCTGGGTCGGGTCACCGAAGGTGGTGTGGATGGCAGCGCGCATCAGCCGCGCGCCTTCATTGCGATGTTCATGGGGTATCTCCTGCAGAAGGAATCAACGGCGATGACGATGGGCGGCGACGATGGCGCGCGGCTGGTGCCAGGCGCGCACGCGCAGCCAGATGGTCTGGATCACCACGATGATGATCAGCACCAGCGCCAGGATGGCGATGTTGTGGGCCCCCGGCAGATCCCAGCCGGACTGCTTGACGTACATCCCGGCCAGCGCCCAGATGACGGCGGCCGGATAGGCGAAGTGCCCGCGCAGCAGCTGGTTGACCACCAGCACCAGCAGCGTGGCCAGCACCAGCAGCACCAGGCTCCAGCCGAGCATGTTGTCGGTCGGCAGCCAGCCAAGGGCGACGATCACCTGGGCGGTATTGAGGAAGGCCGCCAGCGACAACCAACCGGCATGCAGCGCCAACGGATAGGCAGCCCACGCACGCTGGCGACCCGGCGCGGTGACCGGCGAGGCGCGGTAGGCGGCCACGATCACGCAGAGCAAGGCGGCCCAGATGATCGCCAGCGCCGGGAGGAACCACTGGTTGGAGAACACGGGCATCCAGGCGGCGGTCAACGCGAAACCGGCCGCCGCCCACGGGCGCACCCCGGTGATGTCCGGCTTGCGCAGGCGCAGCTGCCAGAACCCGAACAGCACGTCCCACAGGAAGATCAGGCCCCAGATCGCGAAGGCATAACCGGCCGCGACCAGCAGGGTCGGGTACTGGTCGGACACTGCACCGTTGGCCGGGCCGAACGCGCCGGTCTGTGAGAACCACGCCACCACGGGCATGGCAAATGCGGCCAACAACACGATCCAACGCATGCATCCACTCCAGCTGAAAAGAGCGGTGACGATACGCGGTTCAGGGTTAAGGCGTTGGGAGGCCACAGATTGCAAAGCCTTACTAACATAGCCTCTGCTATATTGCGGCCGTGGATATCCAACGCCGCCCAGAAAACGCCCCCGCCTGGCCGTCCTCGGCCGGGCATACGCCCAGCCTGGGCGAGATGAACGCCAGCGTCGCGGTCCCGAGCGGCGGTCACTGGTGGTTCCGGCTGCTGGCCTTCCTCGGCCCGGGCTACATGATCTCGGTCGGCTACATGGACCCGGGCAACTGGGCCACCGATATCGCCGGCGGTGCGCAGTTCGGTTACCTGCTGCTCTCGGTGATCCTGCTCTCCAACCTGATGGCGATCGTGCTGCAGGGGCTCTCGGCGCGCCTGGGCATCGCCACCGGGCGCGATCTGGCGCAGGCCTGCCGCGACCACTACTCGAGGCCGGTCAACCTGGGCCTGTGGCTGCTGTGCGAGATCGCGATCATCGCCTGCGATCTGGCGGAAGTCATCGGCACGGCAATCGCGCTGAAGCTGTTGTTCGGGATCCCGCTGCTGGCCGGCGCGATCATCACCGCGGTGGACGTGGTGCTCGTGCTGCTGCTGATGAACCGTGGGTTCCGTGCCCTTGAGGCGTTCGTGATCGCGCTGCTGCTGGTGATCTTCGGTTGCTTTGCGATCCAGATCTTCATCGCCGCCCCGCCGCTGCAGGCGGTGCTGGCCGGGTTCATTCCGCACGCGCAGGTGGTGACCGATCCCAAGGCCCTGTACCTGGCGATCGGCATCATCGGTGCCACCGTGATGCCGCACAATCTCTACCTGCACTCCTCCATCGTGCAGACCCGCGCCTACCCGCGCACGGATGCCGGTCGCCGCAGCGCGCTGCGCTGGGCGGTGACCGACAGCACCATCGCGCTGATGCTGGCGTTGTTCATCAACGCCTCGATCCTGATCCTGGCGGCCGCGGTGTTCCATGCGCATGGCCGGACCGATGTGCAGGAGATCGAGCAGGCCTACGAACTGCTCGCGCCGATGCTGGGCGTCGGCCTGGCCTCGACGTTGTTCGCGGTCGCCCTGCTCGCTTCGGGCATCAACTCCACCGTGACCGCGACGCTGGCCGGCCAGATCGTGATGGAAGGTTTTCTGCGGCTGCGGATCGCCCCGTGGGCGCGGCGCCTGATCACCCGCGGCATCGCGATCGTGCCGGTGGTGGTGGTCACGGCCATCTATGGCGAGCAAGGCACCGCACGGTTGCTGGTGTTGAGCCAGGTGCTGCTCTCGATGCAGCTGCCGTTCGCGGTGGTGCCGCTGGTGCGGTTCGTCTCGGACAAGGCCAAGATGGGCGCGCTGGTGGCGCCGAGGTGGTTGATAGCGCTGTCGTGGCTGATCGGCGGCCTGATCATCGTGTTGAACGTGAAGCTGCTGGTGGATGTGTGGCGGGGCTGAGCCTTGGCGCTTGACCTCAACGTTGGTTGAGGTGGCACAGTGCATTTCCCTCACCCCACTGGCACGCCCAGATCGAGCCACGCAATGACCGATACCTCGCAGCACGCGTTATGGAATGGCCCGGCAGGTGAGGCCTGGGTGGACGCGCAGCGCCTTCTCGACCAGATGTTCGCGCCGCTGGCCGACCATCTGCTGGCCGCGATCCCGCCGGGCGACGATCTGCGTGTGCTGGATGTCGGCTGCGGCACCGGCGCGGTGGCGCTGGGCATGGCCGGGTGCCTGGGGCCGGAGGCACACGTCACCGGGGTCGACATCTCCGCCCCGATGATCGCCCTGGCGCGCGAGCGCGCGCAGCGCGCCGGCCTGGCCGTGGAGTTCATCGTCGCCGACGCGCAGCAGCACGCATTCGCCCCGGGGAGCCTGGACCGGATCGTGTCGCGCTTCGGGGTGATGTTCTTCGATGACCCGGTGCAGGCGTTCGGCCAACTGCAGCGCGCCGCCAGACGCGGCGGGGTGCTGCAGGCGCTGGCCTGGCGTGGGGCGGACGAAAATGCCTTCATGACCACCGCCGAGCGCGCCGCGGCGCCCTGGCTGACGTTGCCACCGCGCCAGCCCGGCGCACCGGGTCAGTTTGCGTTTGCCGATCAGGCCCGGGTCGAGCAGGTCCTGGGCGAAGGCGGCTGGGAGGATATCGAGCTGCTGCCGCTGGATGTCGTGTGCCGGATCGACCGAGCGGATCTGGCGACGTACGTCTCGCTGCTGGGACCGGTCGGGAGCGCACTGCGCAACAACGACCTGGCTGCGGACGGACGAACGAAGGTGCTCGAGGAGGTGCTGCATGCCTTCGAGCCGTTCGTCGACGGCGAGTCCGTAACCTTCACCGCGGCCTGCTGGGACGTGCGCGCCCGCGCGTGGTGAGCGCCGGCAGGAACCACGCCAGGCGCGGTCGCCCCCTACGGACCCTCTAGCGCCGGCTCATCAGCGTGCTGGTCAGCAACATCGCCACCAGTGCCATGGCCGCCGCGGTCACGAACGCATACGCGGCGCCGTCTGCGTAGGCCTGGTGCGCCAGCAGCGTCAGGCTGCCATGGGCCGCGCCGGGTACCGACAGTTCACCGACCACCACGCGCTCGATCAGTGCGGGCGAGCCTGCCTGCCCTGCCTCGGCAAGTGCCTGGCGGGCGGCGTCGCGTACGTGGCTGGACAGCACCGCGCCCAGCGTTGCGAACCCGATCAGGATGCCGGAGAAGCGCGCGGTGGTGCTGATGCCCGAGGCCATGCCGGCGCGGTCCGGCGGGATCACGCTCATGATCGCCTTCTGCGTTTCGCCATTGAGCAGGCCGCCCCCACTGCCGAGCACCGCCATCGCCAGCAGTAGGCCGAGCTGACTGTGCTGCCACAGTGCCACCGCGATGCCGAGATTGCCGATCACGGCAACGCCCAGCCCCAACGCCAGGATCCGACCGGACGCCCATCGCGTGCCGAGCCGGCGGCCCACGAACGGCAGCAGCAGCATCGCCAGCGCGAACGGCAGCATGTGCACGCCGGCCTGCAGCACGCTGTCACCGCGGGCGTTCTGCAGCAGCAAGGGCAGCAGCGAGGCCATCACCTGCACGCAGGCGGCGTAGGCGAACATCGCCAGCACCGCACCGACCAATGCCGGCGCGCGGAACAGGCGCAGGTCCAGCATGGGGTGGGCACGGCGCTGTTCGACCACGATGAAGCCGGCGCCCAGCGCGGTGCCCGCCAGCAGCCACGGCATCACCGCGGCGCTGCCCCAGCCCTCCACCGGCCCACGGATCAAGGCCCAGGTCCACGACAGCATGCTGCCGGCGAACAGCAGCACGCCCGGCACATCGATGCGGCGGCTGACCGGATCGCGTGATTCGGGCACGAAGGCCACGCTCAGGCCGGCCAGCAACAGGCACAGGGGAAGATTGATATGGAAGGCCCAACGCCACCCTGCCCAGGTGGCGATGGCACCGCCGATCAGTGGCGCGAGCACCATGGTCAAGCCCATGATCGCGCCCCAGATCGCCCAGGCACGCGCGCGGGATGCCGGGCTCTGGTGTGCATGGCCGATCAGCGACAGCGCCGGTGCCAGCATGAAGGCTGCCGCCGCACCCTGCCCGGCCCGTGCCAGGTACAAGGCCATGGCGGTGCCGGCGAGCCCGCAGGCCACCGAGGTCAGTGCAAACAGGCTCAGACCGATCAGGAACAGGCGGCGACGCCCGATCCGGTCGGCCAGGGTGCCGGCGGGCAACAGCAGTGAGGCGAAGCACAGGACGTAGGCACTGACCACCCACTCGATATCCGCGAAGGTGGCCGACAGATCGCGGGCGATGGTCGGCAACACCACGCCGACCACATTGGTATCGAGCACCGTGAGTGCACAGCCGGCCGAACCGAGCAGCAGGACGGCATCCGCGCGGTGCGCGCCTGCACGCTTCATGGCCGTGCGATGGCTCGGGGAGTGGCCTGCAACGACCTCACGTGCCGGCCTCGGCCAGCCGCACGCGCAGCTTCTCGACGATATCCTGTTCGCTCATTGCATAGCCGTAGACATCCTGCAGCTGGCCGTCAGCACCGAGCAGGAACCACGAGGCCGTGTGCTCGAAGGTCGCCCGGTCACCTTCGCCGACGCGCCGATAGCTCACCCCCAGGCTCTCGGCGATGGCACGGGTACCGGCCTCGTCGCCGGCCAGGCCGAGGAACGTCGTATCGAAGGCCGCCAGGTACTCGCGCAGGTGTTCGGGCGTATCGCGCTGCGGGTCGACGGTGACGAAGGCGACCTGCAGCTGCTCTGCCGCGGGGCCCAGCAGCCGCTTGATCTGCACTGCCTTGACCAGGCTCAGCGGACATACTTCGGGGCAGTGGGTGAAACCGAAGAACAGCAGCGTCGGCGTGCCCTGCAGGTCGCGGATCGCAAGCGTTCGGCCGTCGCTGCTCTCCAGCTTGACCGCGCCGAGTGCCGCCTGGCCCATTACCGGTGCCTGATCATCGGCGCAACCGGCCAGCAGCGCCACCGTCACGATGCCCGCGGCGACCCAGCGCCTCACTTCGCTGCTCCGTGCAGCACCAGGCCATCGCGCACGCTGAACTCCACCACCTGCGGTGCACTGCGGGCGAACTGCAGCGTCACCCGCACCGTCTGCCCGGCCGACAACGGCCGCTTCGGCTTGAGCAGCATCAGATGGTAGCCGCCGGGCTCCAGCGCGACGGTCTGCCCCCCCGGCAAAGCCAGGCCATCGGGCAGCGCCTGCATGCGCATCACTTCACCATCCATGCGCATGGCATGGATCTGCACCTCGGCGAACATCGAGGACGCGGCCGACAGCAGCCGGTCATCACCGCCGCCGTTATGCAGCAGCACGTAACCGGCGGCGACATTCGCCGCCGGCGGTGGCAAGCGGACCCAGGGATCGCTGACCGACACCGTTGCCGCGGTGTGGGCCTGCGGGGCCGCAGCCACCACCGGCATCACGGGAGAGGAGAGCAGCAGCCCGGCCAGCAGGGTTGCGCAGGATGAGCGGCTCATGGCGTGCCCGACATCTGCATCGGCATCATGTTGAGGTTGGCGTTGTGCATCACCCACAGCGAACCGGCCACCACGATGGCGATCAGGAAAGCGGTGCACAGGAAGATGCCGGTGTTCTCGCGCTGGCTGCGCCCTGCCCCGATATGCAGGAACAGCACCAGCTGGGCGACCAGCTGCACCACGCACAGCACCACGATGGCGGTCAGCCGCAGCGGCTGCGGGACCAGATCGGTCATGACCACGCCGAACGAGGCGCCGGTCAGGACCAGGCACAGCAGCAGGCCGAGGATGTAGCCCGTCAGGGTGGCATGGCCGCCACCGTGATCGGCATCAGGCGCGTTCGCGCTCATACAAACTCCCTCAAGTAGACGAAGGTGAACACACAGATCCAGATCAGATCCAGGAAGTGCCAGAACAGGCTCAGGCACGCCAGGCGGCGGCGCACGATGCCGTCCAGGCCGAACTTCAGCACCTGGTGGATCATGATCGCCAACCACAGCAGGCCGAAGGTGACGTGCAGGCCGTGGGTGGCCACCAACGTGAAGTACGCCGACAGATACGCACTCACGTCCGGGGTGGCGCCTTCGTGGATCAGCTCGGCGAACTCATACAGCTCCATGCCGATGAAGACCGCACCGAGTACACCGGTCACGGCCAGCCAGCCCACCACCTGGTTGCGCTTGCCCGCCTGCATGCCGAGCATCGCCAGGCCGAAGGTGAAGCTGCTGAGCAGCAGCACCACGGTCTCGGAGAGCACGAAACCGAGCTTGAACAGTTCCTTGCCGCTGGGGCCGTCGGCGGTTCCGTTGAGCAGTACGCCGAAGGTGGCGAACAGCACCGCGAAGATCAGGCAGTCGCCCATCAGGTACATCCAGAACCCGACGACGGTCTTGTTGCCATCGTCGTGATGCGCGTGGGCAGGGTCGTGATGACCGGCCGCGAGCTGCCCGTGCTGCGTGGCAGCGGTCAGGGTATCGCCGCTCATGCCTTGGCTCCTTCCATCTGCGCGAAGTGCGCGTCTTCGATTTGCTTCACCTCGGCGGCGTGCACGTAATAGTCCACATCACGGTCGTACGAGCGCAGCACGAAGGTCGCGATCACGCCGATCAGGCCGATGCCGGCCAGCACCCACATGTGCCAGACCAGGGCAAAGCACAGCACCAGGCTGAACACCGAAATCACCACACCCGAGGCGGTATTGCGTGGCATGTGGATGTCCTCGTAGCTGTCCTGGCGCTGCCAGGCACGGCCGTGCTGCTTGTCGTCCCAATGCTGTTCCAGCGAGGTGATCGCCGGCAGCCTGGCGAAGTTGTAGAACGGCGGCGGCGAGGACGTGGCCCACTCCAGGCTGCGCGCATTCCACGGGTCGCCGGTGAGATCCATGTTGGCCTTGCGGTCACGCACGCTGACATAGAACTGGATGAACATCGCGGCGATGCCGGCGGCGATCACCAGCGCACCGACGGCGGCCACGATCAGCCACGGCTGGTAGCCCTCCACGCCGTAGTGGTTCATGCGGCGGGTCATGCCCTTGAAGCCCAGCACGTACAGCGGCATGAAGGCCAGGTAGAAGCCGACCAGCCAGCACCAGAAGGAAATCTTGCCCCAGCGCTCGTTGAGGGTGAAGCCAAAGGCCTTGGGGAACCAGAAGCTGATGCCGGCCAGGCAGCCGAACACCACGCCACCGATGATCACGTTGTGGAAGTGTGCGATCAGGAACAGGCTGTTGTGCAGCACGAAGTCCGCGCCCGGGATCGCCAGCATCACGCCGGTCATGCCGCCCAGGGCGAAGGTGACCATGAAGCCGATCGTCCACAGCGTCGAGGAGTGGTAGCGGATCCGCCCGCGGTACATGGTGAACAGCCAGTTGAACAGCTTCACCCCGGTGGGGATCGAGATGATCGAGGTCATGATGCCGAAGAAGGCATTCACGTTGGCGCCCGAGCCCATGGTGAAGAAGTGGTGCAGCCACACGAAGAACGACAGGATGCCGATCGACGAGGTGGCGTAGACCATCGAGCGGTAGCCGAACAGCGGCTTGCCCGAGAACGTGGCGATGATCTCCGAGAACGCGCCGAAGCACGGCAGGATCAGCACGTAGACTTCCGGGTGGCCCCAGATCCAGATCAGGTTGACGTACATCATGGCGTTGCCGCCGGCGTCATTGGTGAAGAAATGCATCCCGAAATAGCGATCCATGGTCAGCAGCGCCAGGGTCGCGGTCAGCACCGGGAAGATCGCCACGATCAGGATGTTGGTGATCAGTGCGGTCCAGGTGAACACCGGCATCTTCATCAGGTCCATGCCCGGCGCACGCATCTTGAGGATGGTGACGATGAAGTTCAGGCCGGTCAGCGTGGTGCCGATGCCGGAGACCTGCAGTGACCAGATGTAGTAGTCCACGCCTACCGTGGGGCTGTACTCGATCCCGGACAGCGGCGGATACGCCACCCAGCCGGTCGCGGCGAAATCGCCGACGAACATCGACAGCATCACCAGCACCGCGCCCACCGCCGACAACCAGAAGCTGAGCGAGTTGACGAACGGGAAGGCGACGTCGCGCGCGCCGATCTGCAGCGGCACCACGATGTTCATCAGGCCCACGATGAGCGGTGTCGCCACGAAGAAGATCATGATCACGCCATGCGCGGTGAAGATCTGGTCGTAGTGTTCCGGCGGCAGGTAACCGGCGCTGTCATTGGCGGCGATGGCCTGCTGGGCCCGCATCATCAGCGCATCGGCGAAGCCGCGCACCAGCATGACCAGGGCCAGGATGATGTACATCACGCCGATTTTCTTGTGGTCCACCGAGGTGATCCACTCGGTCCAGAGGTAGCCCCACTTCTTGTAATACGTGATGGCCGCGACGATCGCCACGCCCAGCAGCAGCGAGCCGACCAGCGCCGACATGATGATCGGGTCGTGGTAGGGAATCGCTTCGAGGTTCAACTTTCCAAGCACAATCAGTTCTCCGCGGTACGGCTGGCAGACGCGGCCAGGCTCACGAGTTGGGATGTCGCGCCGGGTTCTTCACCGGGCAGGCAGATTTCGTCGTCGGGCATGCCGCCGTAGCGGCGCAGGATGCTGTCGAACAGACCGGTATCCACGCTGGCGAAGCGCTGCATCGGCGCGCCGTGGGTCGGTTTCTCCAGTTCGGCCAGACGGGCCTGGCCCAGGTGCTGGGCAGTGCCGCGCGACTGCGCCAGCCACTGCGCGAAGTCCGCCTCGGTCATCACCCGCGCATCGAACTTCATGTCCGAGAAGCCCGCGCCGCTGTAGGCCGAGGACATGCCCGCGTACGTACCCGGCGTATGCCCGATCAGGTGCAGGCGGGTCTGCATTGCCGGCATGGTGTAGACCATGCTGCCCAGCTGCGGCACGAAGAAGGCATTCATCATCGACTCGGAGGTCAGCTTGAACGCCACCGGCGTATCGACCGGCATCACCAGTTCGTTGACCGTGGCCACGTTGTGGTCCGGATAGATGAACAGCCACTTCCAGTTGAGCGAGACCACTTCCACGCGCAGCGGCGCCTTGTCCGATTCGATCGGCCGGTACGGATCCAGCGCGTGGGTGCTTTTCCAGATCAGCACGCCGAGCACGACCACGATCAGGCACGGGATCGTCCACACCACCACTTCGATGGCGGTGGAGTGCGACCAGGTGGGTGCGTAGGTGGCCTTCTTGTTCGACTCGCGGTAGTGCCACGCGAAGTACAGCGTGAGGATGATCACCGGGATCACCACCAGCAGCATCAGGCCGGTGCAGACCAGGATCAGCTGCATTTCCTGCTCGGCGATGCTGCCCATGGGATTGAACAGCTCCAGGTTCCTGCAACCTGACAGCAGCGGCAGCAGCGCTGCCAGGCCGAACCAGCGTCCGGCGCGGGCTCGACCGGCCAGCGCGGCGCGGCGAGCGGGGTGTGTAGCGGGGTTCATGCGTGACGGCCCTTCCAACGCAGTGCCGGGCCGGGCGGCCCGGATCATGAGAAGTGGCGAACACCCCCCTGCATGACCGATATGCATGGGGGGTGCCCGCCGCAGCCGCGTACGTTAGGCAACGACATGATCCATACATGATGCGACACACTGTCGCAGCCCTGCCCGGCCGCGCGCGTACCATGCGCGCATGGAGTGGAGCCCCCTCATTGCCGACGGCCACGGGCCGGTCTACCTGCGCATCGTGCAGGCCCTGGAACGTGCGGTCTGGTCGGGTGCGCTGCGCCCCGGTGAGCGCCTGCCCGCACAGCGCGCGCTCGCCGCCGAACTCGGCGTGGACCTGACCACCATCACCCGGGCCTTCACCGAGGCACGCAAACGCGGGCTGATCGATGCACGCGGCCCGCTGGGCTCGTTCGTGGCGCCGCCACAGGTGGAACTGACCCAGCTGATCGACCTGAGCATGAACCTGCCGCCCAGCCCTGGCGGGCAGCAGGTGGCCGAGGTGCTGCGGCGCGGCCTGTCATCGGTGCTGACCCGCAGCGATGTCGGCAACCTGATGACGTACCACGTCGGTGGCGGCAGCCGCGCCGATCATCAGGCCGCGCAACAATGGCTCAAGCCGATCCTCGGCAAGGTCGATGCCGGCACGGTGATCGTCACGGAAGGCGCGCAGGCCGCGCTGTCCGCCCTGCTGCTGGCCTTGACCAATGCCGGTGACACGATTCTGTGCGAGCCGTTGGTCTATCCCGGCCTGCTGCATGCCACCCGGGTGCTGCAGCGGCGGCTGCAGGTGGTCGAGTGCGACGACGCGGGCATGCGACCGGATGCGCTGGCACGCGCTGCGAAGAAGCACGGCGCGCGCGTGGTCTATCTCAACCCGACCGCACAGAACCCCACGGCCCACACTATGCCGCCCGCACGCCGCGAAGCCTTGGCCGACGTGATCCGCGCGCAGCACCTGCAGCTGATCGAAGACGATCCGTACTGGCTGCTGGTTGACGACGCCCCTGCCCCGCTTGCGCTGCTGGCACCACGGCACACCTGTTACATCTCCACCCTCTCCAAGTGCCTGAGCCCGGGATTGCACACCGGTTTCGTGCGCCTGCCCGACGGCATGGACCGGCAACCGGTGCTCGATGCCCTGCGCGCGGTCAACCTGATGGCGCCGCCGCTGATGAATGCCCTGGTGACGCAGCTGATCCTGGATGGCTCGGCCCAGGCGATGCTGACGCTGGTGCAGGAAGAAGCGGCCGAGCGCCGCTACCTGGCGCAGTCGGCGTTGTCGCCGCGCTTCCTGCAGCACTGCGCGGGCGTACACGCATGGTGCCGTCTGCCGGCCCACTGGACCGATGCCAGCCTGACCCACGCCGCGCGGCTGCAGGGCCTGGGCATCGCACCGTCGTCGGCCTTCACGCCCGAAGGCGTGGCGATCAACGATGCGGTGCGGATTTCATTGGGTGCGGCCGCCCACCGGCAGGAACTGCACCGGGCGCTGCGCCAGCTGGATCAGCTGATGCATGTGGCGGCGGCGGAACGCCCGGGCTGGACGGTCTGAGTCCCGCGCCCCGGCAACCTCAGCCGGACACGGCCTTGGCTTGCTTCCAGACGGCTTCAAACTGGCTGGCGGTGATGCTGTCATCCGAATCCAGGTCCAGCCAGGACAAGGGCTGATCGGACAGCGGGAAACGCGCGTCGGCCTGCCCGGATTTGTCGGCCCAGACCAGCACGCTGCGATAGCTTTCGACCTGGCGGACGATCACATCGCCCTGCGCCTCGAGGTAGATCGTGCCGTTGCCGATCTCGGATTCCGCAGGGTGTTTGTAGTATTTCCGGGGCGTGCTCATGGCTTGGTCTGGATCTGGCGATGAAATGGGGCCGGGGAATATACCGTGATCCCCCGGCCACCGGGGGCCTGCCGTGGCCGCTCACGACGGCGGAAACACCGCTTTGGCGTCGCGGACGAACAGGGACCGCAGCTTGTCCCAAAAGTCGCCGCCCAGCAGGAACAGGCTGACCACCAGCAGCAGGTCACCGCTCATGGCGACCAGGTGCGGGTGCTGCATGCGCAGCGAGCCGGTCTGCGGCGCGACGTACGGCCCGACCGAGCTCAGCACGATGACCGCGATGAACAGGATCAGCCCGATCCGGTAGCGCACTGGGCTGACCTGCGCCGCCGGCGCAAAGCGGCGCAGGTGCCCGCCGATCAGCGACTTGAGATAGGCGAACCCGGGCTTGCCCATGATCGCCACGGCGAGCACCAGGAACAGCTTGGGGAACCCGAGCAGCAGGACGCCGTTGAGGGTGGTTTTCAGGCCGTCGGACAAGGTGGACGCCTCAACCACGGGCATCAGGCCCAGGCCGAGTATCCATCCCACGATCCAGACCGCGACACCGAGGATCAGTCGCCGCCGCTGTCGCGGGTCGGAGGGCTGCACACCGGGAACCTGGGGCGAATCGAGGGTGGTCATGGCAATGCTCCTCGCGCTCAGCGCGGATGGGGGGGACGCGGAAGGGGATGGGGACGGCGCGGCCGCGCGGGGCAGCCAGCGCCAGAGCAGGTGCATCAGGGTCAGCGTGACCGCGCCGGACAGCGCGAACTGGGTCAGGCGGGTGAGCCAGACCATGACCGAGGTCGGGCCAGTGGCCAGCGCCGTACCGAAAATGATCAGTGCCGCGTTGCAGGCCACCAGCGCGACGGCGCTGACCGCCCCGCCAGCGCTGATCCAGCGTCCGAAGCCGATCATCACCAGCAGCAGCAACAGGCTCAGGAACAGCAGGTTCGGGGTGCTCAGCAGCGCCAGGTGCAGGCACCACCCCAGCAGCCCACCCGCCAGGTTGCCGAGCACCAGCGCGAGCGCATGCCGTGCACTGCGTTGCGTCTCGAAATTGATAACCAGCATCACCGTGGTGACGATCACCGGCAGCGCATCGACCAGCCCCAGCAGCAGATAGACCAGCAGGACCGGCAACAGCACCAGGGTCGAGACGATCGCCAGTGCGAGTGGCGAGCCCGGCAATGGACCGGCCGGTGGAGCCGCCGATGGCGCAGGCAGCGCCGGCCACAGCGCATGGACCCCCAGCATCAGCACTACCGCCAGCGCCATGCCGCGTACCAGCGCCCAAGGCAACACCGCGGCCTGCGCCGGTGCGGTCAACACCACCACCGGGATCACTGCAAGGCATATCAGCAGCAGCATCGCCGGCAGCCGCGCGCGGCCGAGCAGCAGGCCGAGGAAGGCGAGGAACATGCCGAGCAGGGTCAGCCCGAACAACACGATGGGCGTCCCACGCAACAGCGACGCCAGCAGGTACGGAGCCCAGGCCACGACCGTCATCACCATCACCAGGCCCAGCGCCATGCGTGGCGTCGGCCGCACCGGCAGACTCGCCAGCAGCACCGCGACCAGGACCGCCGCGAGGAAGCTCGGCCACCACTGCATCACCTCGCCGATGACGAACGCGGCGGTGACCGCGACGGCGAAGCGCAGCACGCCGTGCAGCCGGATCGTGGTCGCGCCGGAGGAGGCGTTCATTGCAGGTAGCTCAACTGCGCGGCCAGCCATATCCATGTCCGGGCCAGCGGATTGAGCAGCGAACGTTCGGCGGTCAGCACCACGACGCTGGCCTGCGCACCACTCCGCCCCGGCAGTCGCGCGGTCGGTTCCGTGGGCGGGTCGAGCACGATGCGCACGGGGAAACGCTGTGGTTCGCGCAGCCACCCGGTAGGCGCCGTGACCGTCGGCAGCTCACCGGTCGGCACTTCGCCCCCACGTGCAATGCCCTCGCCGATGCTGTCCACGCGCCCGACGAAGACCTGCCCCGGCCGATCGTCGAAAGCCACATAGGCCCGATTCCCGGGTGCGATGCGACCCAACTGGTTTTCGCGCATGGCCGCGGTGACCCAGCGCGGCCCGTCGCCGATGAACCCCAGCACGGGTTGGCCGCGGCCGACGAACTGGCCAGGCGCCAGCCGCAGATTGCTGATGGCGCCGGCCGCCGGCGCAACCACCGTGGCATGGCGCAGGTCCAGCGCGGCCTGGTCGACGACAGCCATCGCCTGGAGCACCTGTGGAGAGCCGCCCTCACCACTGCCCAGGCGGATCCGCGCACGCTCGGCCTCGGCCTCGGCGCGCTGGATCTCCGCGCGTGTGCGCGCGATGTCACTGCGGGCGCGGATCGCCGAGGTTTCGGACAAGGCGCGCTTGGCGGCGAGGTCCAGCACGATCCGGCCCAACTGCTGGCTGCTGGCCAGCTCCACTCGCTGGCGCTGCAGCTGCGCGGTGGCGACCCGCATGTCCGCGGCCGTCGCCTCCATTCCCTGCTGGACGACCGCCAGATTCGCCTGGGCCGCGCGCAGCGCGATTTCGAACGGCAGCGGATCCAGACGGAACAGCACCTGGCCGGCACGCACCGGGTGGTTGTCGCGCACCTCCACGCTCACCACCGGCCCACTCACTTCCGGCGCGATCTGGACCAGGAAACCGTCCACGGTGGCCTGCGAGGTATAGGGAGTGAAGCGGTCGGCGACGAGGTGATAGACGAAGACAAGCAGCAACAGCGCCAGCACCGCCTGCACGATCCGCCGAAGCGGCGGCCGCGCTGTCTGCGCTGCGCCGGTCGCGGCCTCGGAAGGATCTGCTTCTGTCGGCTGGTTCTGCATCGTGCCCTCTCCTGGTGTGTCGAAGGTGTCAGCGCGGCTGGCCGGAAACTTGCGCCCGGCTGGCCATCTGCCAGGTCCATCCCTCCCCGCCCAGGGCCTGATACAACGCGACGCTTGCCCGGTATCGGTCACCGCGTGCGCTGCTCAGCGCCAGCTCCGCGGAGAACAGCCCGCGTTCGGTATCAAGCACCTCCAGGTAATCCGCGTAGCCGTTGTCATACCGCTCTCCGGCCAGGGCAACCGCACGTCGCAATGCGCCCACCCGCCGTTCCAGCGACGCCACCAGGTCGGTCTTCGACTGGATGGCGGCCAGGGCGTCGTCGACGTCACGGAACGCGTTCTGGATCGTGCGCTGGTAGTCCAGCACCGCCTGCACGTTGCGGGCCTGCGCCTGTCTGTTTGTCGCATCGATGGCACCGCCGGCGAAGATCGGCCCCAGCAGCTGGCCAACGAAGGACCACGTCCGCGACGGACCACTGAACAGATCATCCAGCGCCGCACTGGCATGGCCGCCCTGCCCGGTCAGTGACAGGGACGGAAAATACAACGCCCGGGCCACCTGGATACGCGCATGCGCAGCCACCAGCTGCTGCTCGCTCTGCAGGATGTCCGGTCGCCGCGCGAGCAGATCGGAGGGTAGCCCTGCCGGCGGCACCGGCGGCTGCAGGGTCTGCAGGGTGCCGCCACGCGCGATCGGGCCGGGATTGCGTCCGACCAGGACCGACAACGCGTTCTCCTGCTCGGCCAGCGCCTGCTGCAGTTCCGGCACGGCCGCCACGGCGCTTTCGTACTCGGCGCTGACCTGCAGCATTTCGAACTCGGACAGTGCGCCGCCGTCCAGGCGCAGCTGGAAGAGCGCCACGCTCTCGCGGCGGCCGGCCACGGTGGCGTTGGCGATCTCCAGGCGTCGATCCAGATCGAGCAGGGTGATGTAGCCGGCCACCACCGCGACGACCACGCTCAACGCCACGCCCCGCCGCGCCTGTTCGCTGGCCATCAACTCGGCACGTGCGGCGTCCTGTTCGCTGCGCAGGCGACCCCAGAGATCGAGCTCCCAACTGGCGAACAGGCCCACCGCGTGCGTGCCGGATGGACCGATCCCCTGCGCCCGTTGACGGCCCGAGCTGACGCCGTAGTCCAGCTGCGGCAACGCGGCCGCCCGGGCAGCCGCGACCCGGGCGGCGAACTCGTCCACCCGCGCCACCGCGATGCCCAGATCGTGATTGGCGCGCAGCGCTTCGTCGACGAGCGCATCAAGCTTCGCATCGCCGAAGCCCTGCCACCAAGGGGCCAGTGCGTCGAGCGAAGGGCCGTCCGCCGGTGCCGTTGCGATCCCGGGCAGCCGATACGCGGCAGGCACCTCCACGGTGGGCCGCACATAGGCAGGCGTGGACATGCATCCGCTCGTGGCCAGCACACCGAGCAGCGCCGCGCCGCAGACACCGGGGGCAGACCGTACACGCAGCCGGACGCAGACCGTCCGTGCAGCCGATGCCGCGCGCGGAGAGATCACTGACTGCGGGCACGTCATGGCGGCACCCTGTGTCTGGAGGGGATGGCGGATCAAACGATCCTCAGGCGCGTGCACCTTGCATCCCCCGGGTGCCCCGGCCTTCCGCGCATCATGCGCCCGGACGGGAAGGTTGGATCTCAGTATTTCTACCGTTCCGCGCAAGACGGGCGTCGCCTCACCCGACACTAGACGACCGGTCTAATCAGGCGTACAGTTCCTCCCATGACCTCCGCCTCCGCCACCTCCCCCGTCCGCGACACGATCCTGGCCACCGGCCAGCGGATCATGGGCGCCAAAGGCTTCTCCGCCGTCGGCCTCAATGAAGTGCTCGCGGCGGCGGGCGTCCCCAAGGGCTCGTTCTACCACTACTTCGCTTCCAAGGAGGCGTTCGGCGAGGCGCTGCTGGAGGACTACTTCACCGCCTATCTCGCCGACATGGACCGCATCTTCCGGCAGCCCGGGCAGACCAAGGCCGAGCAGCTGGAGGCGTATTTCGCTGCATGGCAGGACAGCCAGTCGTTCGAGGATTGCCAGGGCAAGTGCCTGGCGGTGAAGCTCGGTGCGGAAGTCGCCGACCTGTCCGAGCCCATGCGGGCCGCCCTGCAGCGCGGCACCACCGGGATCACTGATCGTCTGGCGCGGGCGCTTGATGCAGGCGTCGCCGACGGATCGGTGACGATCCAGGACCCGCCCGATGCGGTGGCGCGGCGCCTGTACCAGCTGTGGCTGGGCACCAGCATCATGGTCAAGATCGCGCGCACGGCCCGCCCCTTCCAGGACGCCGTGGCGTTGACCAGCCGCCTGCTGCATACCGCCCCCTGACAAAGGGATGTCTCACACACGCCGGCATCGGCGTGTCTTTCTCGGCCCCATCACTAGACGACCAGTCTAATCAAGCGCCCACAGGAGTATCACCCATGAAAGTCCTCATCGTATTGACGTCCCACGACGAACTCGGCAATACCGGCAAGAAGACCGGCTTCTGGCTGGAAGAGCTGGCCGCGCCCTATTACACCTTCAAGGATGCAGGCGCCGAGATCGTGCTGGCCTCGCCCAAGGGCGGCCAGCCGCCGCTGGATCCCAAGAGCAACGAACCCGACTTCAAGACCGACGCCACCCGCCGTTTCGAGGCGGACGTGGATGCCAATGCACAGCTGGCCAACACCGTGCGCCTGGACAGCGTCTCGCAGGCGGACTTCGATACCGTGTTCTATCCCGGCGGCCACGGCCCGCTCTGGGACCTGGCCGAAGACCGCCATTCCGTTGCGCTGATCGAAGCCTTCATCGCTGCCGGCAAGCCGGTGGCCCTGGTCTGCCATGCGCCGGGCGTACTGCGTGACGTCAAGACTGCCGAAGGTACCCCGCTGGTCCAGGGCAGGAAGGTCACCGGTTTCACCAATACCGAAGAAGCCGGCGTCGGCCTGACCGAGGTGGTGCCCTTCCTGGTGGAAGACATGCTCAAGGCAGCGGGCGGCCACTATTCCAAGGGACCGGACTGGGGCTCGTACGTGGTCACCGATGGCTTGCTGATCACTGGCCAGAATCCGGCCTCCTCGGCGGAGACGGCCGCGGTGCTGCTGCGGTCGGTGGCTTCCGCCGCTGCCTGATCACGGGCGACGGGCGCAGGTTGCGCGATGTCCCACGCTGCCAAGGACGGCAGCAGCGGCAACAGATGTCTCATGCACACGTGTTGTCCTCCAGGATGCGGGCCTCCCCTTTACGGCGAGGCGGGGAACCCGGCTTCGGCCAAGGCCGCAACAAACGCCTCCGGCCCGTGGGCGCTCTCGACACGCACTTCGCGTGCGGGCGGATCGGTCTCGATCCGCGCGTCTGGATCGACGCCCTGAAGGGCCTTGGTGACCGAACGGGCACAGCCGCCGCAGGTCATGGTGGGGATGATGAAACGATGCATGGCGACCTCGCCGTCGTGGGTGTAAGCCCACTGTCAGGGATGACAACGTGGCAAGGTCAAGCGATTGTCGTGGAGCGTCGCCGGTTATTCATGCCCGCGTTATCCGCCGCGCGGGAGCAGATGCGTCCACGCCCGGTGCGGGGCATGGACGCGGCCCGGTCGATCAGGACCGTGGCTTGCGGGACAGACGTCCGCGCGAAGACACCGGCGTATCGGCGCCGAACAGCGGCGTCTTGCGAGGCTTCCTGGCCGCTGCGGTCTCCACCGGCGCCGCAGCCGGCTGCGCCAGGTCCGCGATGATCGGGCAGTCCGGCCGGTCATTGCCGTGGCAATGCGCGGCCAGGTGCTCCAGCGTCTGCACCATGGCCTGCAGCTCGGCGATCTTCGCCTTCAGCCCATCCACATGGGACAGCGCCACCGCCTTGACGTCAGCGCTGGCACGCTCGCGGTCCTGCCACAGCACCAGCAGTTCGCCGATCTGCTCGACGGAAAAACCGAGGTCGCGCGCACGCCGGATGAAACGCAGGCTGTGCGCGTCCTGCGGGCTATAATGCCGGTAGCCCGCCTCCGAGCGCGCGGCCGGGGGAATCAGGCCGATCTGTTCGTAGTAGCGGATCATCTTCGCCGAGACACCCGAGAACGTCGCGGCTTCACCAATATTCATCGTACGGTCCTCATCGCGCCTTCCTCCACGCCGGTACCCAGCGTATCGGCCTGCATCGGTGCATGGAAGCGCTTGAGCCGCAGCGCGTTGCCGAGCACGAACACACTGGACAACGCCATCGCCGCGGCGGCGAAGACCGGCGAAAGCAGCGTGCCGTTCAGCGGGTACAGCAGGCCCGCCGCGACCGGAATCAGCACCGCGTTGTAGGCGAAGGCCCAGAACAGGTTCTGCTTGATGTTGCGGATCGTCGCCTGGCTCAGCGCGATCGCGTTGGGCACGCCACGCAGGTCGCCGGACATCAGCACCACATCGGCGGCTTCGATCGCCACGTCCGTGCCGGTGCCGATCGCCAGCCCGACATCGGCCTCGGCCAGCGCCGGTGCGTCGTTGATGCCGTCCCCGACGAACGCCACCCTGGCGCCGCCCGCGCGGAAGCGCTTGAGCGCAGCCACCTTGCCATCCGGCAGCACTTCAGCCGCCACTTCATCGATGCCGAGCTGGCGCGCGATCGCTGCCGCCGTGGCCGCGTTGTCACCGGTGATCATCGCCACCTTCAGGCCCAGTGCGTGCAGCGCCTGGATAGCCGCGGGCGTGCTTTCCTTGATGGGGTCTGCCACCGCGATCACCGCCGCCAGGCGACCGTCGATGGCGGCATACAGCGGGCTCCTGCCCTGCTCGCCCAGCCGCTGCGCGGTGGGCTGGAAAGCGGTCACGTCCAGGCCGAGCCGGGTCATGTAGCGGTCCGCGCCCACGGCTACGGTGCGGCCACCGACCTGCGCGGACACACCGAAGCCGGGCACCGCCTCGAAGCGCTCGAGGGTCGCCAGTGCAAGCCCACGCGTTCTGGCGGCAGCCACGATGGCCTCGGCGATGGGATGCTCCGAGCGGGTTTCCACCGCAGCGACCAGCGCCAGCACTTCATCGGCCTGGAAACCGTCGGCCGGCTCCAGGTCGGTCAGTTCGGGACGGCCCCTGGTCAGCGTGCCGGTCTTGTCCAGCGCGATCACGCTCACATCGCGCAATGCCTGCAGCGCTTCGCCCTTGCGGAACAGGATCCCCAGCTCCGCCGCGCGGCCCGTGCCGACCATGATCGAGGTCGGGGTGGCCAGGCCCATCGCGCAGGGGCAGGCAATGATCAGCACCGCCACGGCGTTGACCAGTGCAAAGGTCAGCGCCGGCGTGGGGCCGAACACCAGCCAGATCAGGAAGGTGAGCGCGGCGGCGGCCATCACCGCCGGCACGAACCACATGGTGACCTTGTCGACCAGCGCCTGGATCGGCAGCTTGGAGCCCTGCGCCTGCTCGACCAGACGGATGATCTGCGCCAGCACCGTGTCCCCGCCCACCTTGGTGACGCGGAAACTGAAGGCACCGGTGGTGTTGAGCGTACCGCCCACCACCTCCGCGCCCACGGCCTTGGCCACCGGTACCGGCTCACCGGTGATCATGCTTTCGTCGACATAGGAGGCACCCTCCACCACCTCGCCATCGACCGGCACCTTCTCGCCCGGGCGGACCAGCACGATGTCGTCCAGCGTGACCTGTTCAAGCGGCACTTCGACGGTCTCCCCACCGCGCTGCACGCGCGCGGTCCGCGCCTGCAACCCGACCAGGCGCTTGATCGCCTGCGAGGTACGGCCCTTGGCCCGCGCCTCCAGCGTGCGGCCGAGCAGGATCAGGGTCACGATCACCACGGCCGCCTCGAAGTAGACATTCGCGGTTCCCGGCGGGAGTGCGCCCGGTGCGAAGGTCGCGACCACGGAATAGCCGTACGCCGCTGCCGTGCCCAGCGACACCAGCGAGTTCATATCGGGGGCGCCGCGCAGCAGTGCCGGCACGCCCTTTCGGAAGAAGCGCAGGCCCGGCCCGAACAGCACCAGCGTGGCCAGCGCGAACTGCAGGTACCAGCTGGTCTGCAACCCCACGGTGTGCACTACCCAGTGATGCATGGCCGGGACGAGGTGCGAGCCCATTTCCAGGATGAAGACCGGCAGGGTCAGCACCGCCGCCAGCAGCAGCGAACGGCGCAGCGCGCGTGCTTCGCCTTCGCGGCGTTGCTCCTCCTGGTCACCGGTTGCGGCCGTGCTCACACTGACCGGCCGCGCGGTGTAGCCGGCGCTCTCGACGGCGGCCTGAAGATCGGCCACGGACACCGTGCCGCCCAGATGCCGCACCTGCGCCCGCTCGGTGGCCAGGTTGACGCTGGCCGCGATCACGCCCGGCAGCTGCGCAAGACTGCGTTCCACGCGACCGACGCAGGACGCACAGGTCATCCCCTCGATGCTCAGCTCGGTGGTGTCTTCGCGGACGCTGTAGCCCGCGCGTTCGATGGCGCGCACCGCTGCCTGCGGGTCGGGCGCACCGATGAAGCTGAGATCGGCCCGCTCCGTGGCGAGGTTGACCGCGGCGGTCTGCACGCCGGGGACGGCGGTCAGCGCACGCTCCACCCGGCCCACGCAGGAGGCGCAGGTCATACCCTCGATGGGCAGACTCAGGCGGCTGTTCGGCGCGCCGGACCGGGAGATTAGAGAAGACATGGGCAGTCCTTGGGGTGAGGTTACCTGCCACCCTAAAGATTCCCATCATGGGAAGGTCAAGCATCGGATAACGGGGACGGAGGTGGCTATACCCTCCGTCCCCGTTGAAGCGCCTTACGGCTGAGCCGGGGTGCCGTCGGCGGTAACCCGCCAGATGGTGTTGGAGAGATCGTCGGCGACGATCAGCGCGCCGCGCGGATCGACGGTGACGCCCACCGGACGGCCACGGGTCTTGCCGTCTTCGCCGAAGAAGCCGCTCACGAAATCGATCGGTTCGCCGGCCGGGCGGCCATTGCTGAAGGGCACGAACACGACCTTGTAGCCCACCGGCGGATTGCGGTTCCAGCTGCCATGCTCGCCGACGAAGACACCCTCGGCGAACTGCGTGCCCATCACCGGGGACGAGAAGGCCACGCCCAGCGCGGCCACGTGCGAACCCAGCGCATAATCCGGTGCGATCGCCGAGGCGACCTTCTCCGGGTTCTGCGGCATCACCCGGCGGTCCACGTTCTTGCCCCAGTAGCTGTAGGGCCACCCATAGAAGCCGCCCTCCTTCACCGAGGTGAGGTAATCGGGCACCAGGTTGGGGCCGATCTCGTCACGTTCGTTGACCACCGCCCACAACGTGCCCGTGTCCGGCTGGATCGCCAACGCAGTGGGATTGCGGATGCCGGTGGCGTAATCCTTGTGCGCGCCGGTGACCGCATCGATCTGCCAGATCCGCGCGCGGTCTATCTCCACCGCCATGCCACGTTCGGTGATGTTGCTGTTGGAGCCGATGCCCACGTACAGATAACGGCCATCGGCGCTGGCGGTCATCGCCTTGGTCCAGTGATGGTTGATCGCCGCGGGCAGGTCGGTGAGCTTGACCGGTGCGCCACTCGCCTTGGTCTGCCCTTCCTGGTAGTCAAAGCGCACCACCGCGTCCTGGTTGGCAACAAAGATCGCATTGCCGATCATCGCCAGGCCGTACGGCGCGTTGAGCTTGTCGGCGAACACCGTTTTCAATTCGTAGACGCCATCGCCATCGGCGTCGCGCAGCAGGGTCAGGCGGTTGCCGCTCTTGACCGCGGTATTGCCCTTGGCCTTGATCTTGCCGGCGATGACATCCTTCGGCTTGAGGTTCGGCGCGCTGCCGCCGCGGCCTTCGGCCACGAGAATGTCGCCGTTGGGCAGCACCAGGGTCTGCCGCGGAATGGCCAGATCGGTGGCGATCGCCGAGATGCGGTAGCCCTTGGGCACGGTGGGGAGCATGTCACCCCATTGCGCCGGCTTGGCGATGGTCATGTCCGGCATCAGCCCGCGATGCGGCTTGGGCATCTCCGGGTTGCCGCCATACTGTTCCAGCTCCGGCGCCTTGCCGCTGCAGGCAGCCAGGGCGACCGCAAGCGCGGAGACCGAGAGAATGCGGAGCGTCGTCTGGCGGCTCATCGCACACCTCCCACGCGCAGGCTGGACAGTCCCACCCAGGTGGCGATCAGCGCCAGCACGGTCAGGATCACCGAGAGCACCAGGCCCGCCGGCATCACCGCCCACGCGTCGCGCGCATGGTGCAGGCAGTTGATGAAGCCCACGCCCCATATCACGGCGAGAATCACCACGTAAGCGAGGTTGCGACTGCCACGGACCAGCCCGACGATCCCGCACAGCAGCGCCAGCGTGGTCATCACCATTGCCCCGATCAGCAGCCAGGACGCGAAGTTGGCCCACTGGATCTCGTACGAACTCCAATACGCATAGTCCGCCAGCAGCGCGCCGAGGAACAACGGCAGCACGCCGCCCAGTACAGCGGCGTGGAACGGATGGATGACCCATGATCGGGTCAGGACAACGGTCGAAGCCATGATGGTCTCCTGGTGAGGGGGGCGAATCTCTCCCGATCCTGCCACCCCCGGCGTGATGGGGGTGCCGATGGCTCAGGTATCGGCCAGGTCCCAATACGGCGGCGAGCCGATCGCATCGGTCAGGAACGCCGAGACCTCGCGGACCTTGCGCGAGCGCAGCTTGTTTTCCGGTGAGAGCAGCTGCAGGTGCACGCGCTCGGACTGCGGGGAAAACTCCCACTCGCCGAGCAGCTTGACCATGCCGCCGCCCTGGAGGGTTTCCGCGTTGAACAGCCAGGTCGGGAACAGCACCACACCGCGCCCGGCGATGGCCGCGGCCAGCAGCGCTTCGGCATTGTTGCTGCGCAGCGGTCCGGTCACGTTCAAGGCCTTGAACGGTGCGTCCGGCGTAGCGCGGAAGTACCACTTCTGGATGCCCAGCTGTCCCTTGTAGACCAGGCACTGATGCTGCAGCAGATCCTCGGGGCGCTGCGGCGTGCCATGCGCGGCCAGATAGGCCGGGCTGGCGGCGAGGATGTTCCGGTGCGGGGCGATGACTTTGCCGATCAGCCCGGAGTCCACCAGCGGCCCGACCCGGATGGTGATGTCCACGCCCTCCTGCACCGGGTCGATCAGCGTGTCGGTGAGCGTGAGTTCCACGATCAGCTCGGGATACCTGGCCTGCAGCGTGTTGACGATATGCGCGATGTGCAGCCGCCCCAGCGATTCGGGCGCATTGATGCGGATGAGGCCGCGCAGTTCCGCGTCGCGGCCTTCCAGCTGTTCGACCGCTTCATCCAGCAGATCCACGGCATCGCGCACCTGCAGGTGGAACTGCTCGCCGGCCTCGGTCAGCCGCACCGCGCGCGTGCTGCGGTAGAACAGCTGCTGCCCCACATCCTGCTCAAGCGCGGCGATGAAGCGCGAGACCGACGAGGCCGGAACGCGGTAGTGCCGCGCCGTGGCTAGGAAGCTGCCGGTGGCGGCGACGGTAAGGAAATAGCGGAGCGCTTTGAGCTGCATGGGGAAGGCCTCGGCATCTGAATTGCGATTCCAGCAATAGTTATTTGCCCGATGGCCCGATTGTGACGGATATCGCACGCCCCTAGGATGACGTCAGGCGTCTGGCGTTCCCGCCATGCCCTCCCCCATCCCCTCTCCCGGACCCACCATGAGTTCTCTGTTCGACACCTTCGACCTCGCCGGCGTGCCGTTGCGCAACCGTGTGGTCATGGCCCCGCTGACACGCGCCCGTGCCCCGCATGACGCCGCCGACGAGCGCACCGCGCTGTATTACGCCCAGCGCGCCACCGCCGGCCTGATCGTCAGCGAAGGCACGCCCATTTCCCGCGAAGGCCAGGGCTATCTGTTCAACCCGGGCATTTTCACCGCCGAGCAGATCGCCGGCTGGCGCCTGACCACCGATTCGGTCCACGCCCTGGGCAGCCGCATGTTCGCGCAGCTCTGGCATGTGGGCCGCGTCTCCCACCCGACCATCCAGGCCGACGCTGCGCGCCCGGTCAGCGCCAGTTCGAAGCTGCCGGTCGGCGCGCAGGCGTTCGGCTATGACGACACCGGCACGCCCGCGCTGGTCGCCTCTCCGGCGCCACGCCAGCTTCAGACCGATGAGATCCCGCGCATCGTGGCCGACTTCGCACAGGCGGCCGCCAATGCCATCGAGGCCGGCTTCGACGGCGTGGAGATCCACGGCGCCAACGGCTACCTGCATGAGCAGTTCATCAACCCGCGGGTGAATGATCGCACCGACGCATATGGCCCGCAGACGCTCGACAACCGCCTGCGCTTCACGCTGGAGGTGATCGACGCGGTGGTCGCGCGCATCGGCGCGTCGCGCACCGCGATCCGTCTGTCGCCCTATGGCCAGCTGTTCGACATGCCGCTGTACCCGGAGATCGACGCGACCTACACCGCCCTGATCCAGGCCATCGGGCAGCGCGGCCTGGCGTATGTGCACCTGATGGACCAGTCCGGTTTCAAGGTCGGCCAGAAGTCGGTCGATGGCGCGGGCGATTCGGGCTTCAGTGGCCTGCTGCGCACGCTCAAGCCGCATCTGCCCGGGACCGCACTCATCCTCGCCGGCGGGATGACCCGCGAGCGCGCCGAGCAGTTGATCGCGGCAGGCATGATCGACCTGGCCGCGTTCGGCGCCGCCTTCATCAGCAATCCGGATCTGGTGGCGCGCCTGCAGCATGGCTGGCCGCTGGCGCCTGCCGATCGCGCCACCTTCTACGGTGGCGGCGCGACCGGCTACATCGACTACCCGGCGTACGTTCCCGCGCGCGGGCACGCGACATCGCAGGCCGCTTGATCGAACGGGGCCGGCAATGCCGGCCCTTTTCCTTATCCTTCCCAGCTCACGCCCTTGGGCGCACTGGAAAAACCCGCGGCACGCAGGGCATCCATCAAGGCGTCGCGCTTCACCACCGCGTCGTTGATCAGCTCCAGGGTGAAGGAACTGCGCCGGCCACGCCTGAGCGCACTGGCCAGTGCCTGCGAGGCCGCGCCAAGCGACGGATCATCCGCCTCGACATACACCTGCAGGTTGCGCCCCCCCTGGGCCAGATACATCAGCAGGCGCCCACCGCCGATCACCACGAACGCGCCAGCCCGCCGCATCGGACGCTGCCCCGTGCGATGCGCTGGCCACGGCAGCACCGTACCGAACGGATTGGCCGGGTCCACCGCGGACAGGCCGACCGCGATGTCGGCAGCCCCCGGCCGCAGCGCTTCGGCAATCCCGCGCAGGCGGTCCACCAGCAGGCGGTCAGCGAACTGCGCCCCGCCCAGCCCCTCCACGAAACGCCCGCGCAGCACGCGGCCGGTGTCCTCCATCCCACGATAGACCTGCTGCAACGCCGGGAAGCCGCCGGCAATCCCTTCCGCGACGGCCGCGCCACGGGTCACGATGCCGTGGCGATCCAGCAGGCCCTCGGCCAGGGCCACCGCACGCACGGTGTCACTCACCGCCTCCCGTTGCAGCAGCGACCAGCGACCGGCCAGCGTCGGCGCCGCGAAGCTGGCGGTGCCCGGCGGCGAACCTTCACTGACGGGGGGTATATCGTGCATCGGAATGCCGCGGAAACCGCGGCTGCGCCGCGACGTTCTGGCCACGCGGGGGCGCGGCGGGCGCGTGCCGGACAGCGCGCGCAGCGGCGCCCACAGGTCGGTGGTCACCTGGCCTGACCAGGCCAGGTCCCACAGGGCGCTCTGCAGCTGGTCCGGGGTGATCTCCGGGCTGGCCGTGCCGGCCTGCTCCCACTGGCTGCGCACGGCCGCGGCCAGTTGCCGTGCGAAGTACGCACCACCGTCGGCCAGCACCTGCAGGATGCCGGTCTGCAACGCGGAGAGCTCCGCGTTGGGCGGGAGTGCCGGCAGGGTCTCGGCGGCCAGTTCCTGCAGGTGCAGCGCGACCAGGCCGTCGTCCTCGCCGATGCGGCCATGGCCCGACCACAGCACCGTGCCGGTCGCGAGCAGTTCGTCCAGCAGTCCGGGCGCGTAGTCCACCACCCGCGCGGGCAATACCTGCTGCTCCCATACCGAGGCGGGCAGCGGCACGCCGGCCAGCAGTTCCACGACCCGTGCCACGCCGTCGATGCCCTCCAGCGCACTGCGGGCCGGGGTCTGCATGCCACGGGCGGCCTGGGCGGCATCGGCGATCAGGCCATGCCGTTCCAGCACCAGCAACGCGTAAGCCTCGCGGGGCACCGGCCGGGTAGCCTCGCGCGCGGCCTGCAGCGAGCGCACCCGCAACCGCCGGAACACGTCCTCGCTCACCCATTCGTGACGGGCCAATGGCACCGGTGACGGCATCGCGCCGGCACCCTCCGACTGCCACCGGACCACGCCGAACGTGCCCTTCAGCAGCTTGCCCTGCATCTCCAGCCGGGTCAGCGCGGCATCGGCCACGGCCACGCCCAGCCCGAACGCCGCTGCTGCGTCGGCGGTGGTGAACGGCGGATGGCTGCGGGCATAGCGCGCCAGCAACTCGCCCAACGGATCGGCAGCCGGCTGCAGGAATGCGTCGGGCAGGTCCGCCGCCACAGCGACACCGAGTGCGTCGCGCAGGCGTGCGGCATCTTCGATGGCGGCCCAGTGTTCGACACCGGCGATCGGAATCCGGATCGCGCGGCGCTCCTGCTCCAATGCCTGGAGCAGCGGCAGCGGCTCGGCGTCGATGAGGCGCGCGGCCAGCGCAGCCGCCGTGAGCGGGCCCAGCTCGCGCAGCAGATCGGCAACGCCCTCCTTGCCCTTGGCGCGGCGATCCGGCGCGCGCCGCTGCAGCGCCTCGCCCATCGCGTCGACCACGGTGGGATCGAGCAGTTCGCCCAGATCGACCTGGCCGAGCAGATCCCCCAGCAGGCTGCTGTCGAGCGAGAGCACCGACGCGCGGCGCTCGGCCAGCGGCACGTCGGTGCCGTACATGAACTCGGCGACATAGCCGAACAGCAGGTTCGCCGCGAACGGTGACGGCACCTCGGTGGTGACCTCGGCCATCGCCACGCGCCCATCGGCCAGCCGCTGCATCAACCCATCCAGTGCGTCCAGATCGTAGACGTCCTGCAGGCATTCGCGCGCGGTTTCGATCAGGATCGGAAATTCGGGGTAGCCCTGCGCGATCCCGAGCAGCTCGCCCGCGCGCAGGCGCTGCTGCCACAGCGGGGAGCGGCGGCCCGGCGTGCGCCGCGGCAACAACAGCGCGCGCGCCGCGCATTCGCGGAAGCGGGCGGCGAACAAGGCCGAGCCGCCCACCGCACGGGTCACCTCGCTGCGCAGCCGCTCCGGCTCGAACAGGAACAGCTCCGCCCCGGGCAGGCGGCCGGCTGCGTCGGGCAGCCGCGCGATGATGCCGTCATCACTGGCCACCACCGCGGGATCGATGCCCCAGCGCTCGCGGATGCGCGCGGCCATCGCCAGCGCCCACGGGTCATGCACGCGCCGGCCATACGGAGAATGCAGCATCAACCGCCAGTCGCCGGATTCGTCGCGGCAACGTTCCACCACCAGCGTGCGATCAGTGGGTAGCAGGCCGGTGGCCTCACGTTGTTCGCCCAGCAGGCCGACGATGTTGGCGACCGCGTTGTCGGCCAACCCATCGGCCTGCAGCCGCGCCCGCAGCGCGGGGGAAACGTCGCCCTCGCCGACCGCGCCTTCCAGCGCCCCGATGAAGGCACCGACCGCTTCGCCCAGCTCGGCGGGGCGCCCCACGCCTTCGCCCCGCCAGAACGGCAGCCGCGCCGAGCGGCCCGGTGCCGGGGTCACCACCACCTGGTCATGGGTGATCTGTTCGATGCGCCACGACGTCGCGCCGAGCGTGATCACGTCATTGACGCGCGACTCATGGACCATTTCCTCGTCCAGCTCGCCGACCCGGCGCGAGCCCGCGCGTTCCTCGCCCTCCGGCAGCATCACGCTGAACATGCCGCGGTCGGGAATGGTGCCGCCGCTGGTGACGGCCAACTGCTTCGATCCGGGCCGGGCGCTCAGCTCACCGGTGTCACGGTTCCAGACCAGCCGTGGGCGGAACCCGGCGAAATCATCGGACGGGTAGCGCCCGGCCAGCATGTCCAGCGTGGCATCGAAGGCGCTGCGCGGCAGCGACCGGTACGGCGCCGCGCGACGCACACAGGTAAACCACGCCTCCACCTGCAGCGTATCCATCGCCGCGGCGGCCACGGTCTGCTGGGCCAGCACGTCCAGCGGATTGCGCGGAGGGTCGATCGCCTCGATATCGCCGGCGAGCATGCGCTCCACCGCGACCGTCGCATCGATCAGATCGCGGCGGGTGCGTGGGTAGACCAGGCCGGTGGAGATGCCGCCCACCTGGTGGCTGGCGCGCCCGACCCGCTGCAGTGCACTGGCCACCGAAGGCGGCGCTGCGACCTGGATGACCAGATCGACCAGGCCCATGTCGATCCCCAGCTCCAGGCTGGAGGTGGCGACCACGCAGCGCAGCTCACCGGATTTGAGCGCCTGTTCGATCTCGCGGCGCTGCTCTTTGGACACCGAGCCATGGTGTGAACGTGCGATCAGCGGCTCTGCCCCGGCCGAGCGCGCGGCGGTGCCGCCAGTGAAGGAACCATGGTGCTCTGCCGCCGGAGCCTGCGTTGGCCGCTGCGCGAGGCGCTCGGCGTACAGCTCGTTGAGCCGCGCCGTCAGCTTCTCGGCCACCCCGCGCGCGTTGGCGAACACGATGGTGGAGCGCCGGGCCAGCACCTGGTCGAGAATGCTGGCCTCCACGTGCGGCCAGATCGACCCCAGCCGCCCGGAGGATGCAGCGCTGTCGGACGCGCCCGGATGTGGCGGCAGGTCGGCCATGTCCTCCACCGGCACGACGATGCGCACGTCCAGCGCCCGTTGCGACGGTGGATGGATTACGCTGACGGGGCGGTCGCCCCCGAGGAACCGCGCGACTTCTTCGACCGGCCGCACCGTGGCCGACAGCCCGATGCGCTGCGCGGGCACCGCCAGCAGGGACTCCAGCCGCTCCAGGCTCAGCGCCAGATGGGTGCCGCGCTTGCTGCCGGCCACCGCATGGATTTCATCGATGATCACGGTATGCACGTCGCGCAGCGTCTCGCGCGCCTGCGAGGTCAACATCAGGAACAACGATTCGGGCGTGGTGATCAGGATGTCGGGCGGGCGCCGGACCAGCCGCGCCCGCTCCGCGGCCGTGGTATCCCCGGTGCGGATCGCCACGGACAGGTTGACCGCCGGATCGCCGCGCCGCTCACGCTCGGCGCTGACCCCCTGCAAGGGAATCTGCAGGTTGCGCTGCACGTCGGCGCCGAGCGCCTTGATCGGCGAGAGGTACAGTACGCGGGTGCCGCGCTTCTTCGGCGGCGCTGGATCGGAGGGCGGAACGCTGGATGGCTCGCCGCTGCGGAACAACTGGTCGATCGCGTGCAGGAACGCCGCCAGCGTCTTGCCCGAACCGGTCGGCGCGATCACCAGCGTGTGCTCGCCGGCGCCGATCGCAGCCCAGGCATGCGCCTGCGCCGGCGTGGGCGCGGTGAACGCCGCGATGAACCAGGCGCGCGTGGCCGGGGTGAAGGTGGCCAGCGAACCGGTGGGGGAAGCGTTCGGGGTGGGCATGCAACAACGAGACCAGGCGAGCGCTCGTGGCGCATCCGCTCAAGAGGTTAACCGATCTCGAACACCACCTCTTTCACCGTGCCGGTAAACGGGAATGGTCCCTTGTACTGCGTCGACACGGCTTCGCCGAGATCACGACCGATGTCCATGGTCTCGGTGGCGCTGTAGCGGGCCGGCGGCACATGGGCGAATGGCAGGCTCGCCACCTCGTTGCCGTTGATCGCCAGGCGGCCGGTTCCGCCGCCGCCGTAGGCCTGGCTTTCATGGGTGTAATGGAAGGATACGGTCACTTCTCCAGCAGGAAGCCGGGTTCCGGCACGGATGAGGTCGCGCTCGCGGCCGAAGAAGTTGTTCTCGTACATCAGTTCGCCGTCCTTGACGAAGAACGCGTAGCCCGCGCTGCCGCCCGCCGCGACAATCACGCCTTCCGCGCCGCCCTGCGGAATGACCAGGGTGGCGGTGATGCTGTGGCTGCGCGCCTTCACGTCGGGGGCGGTGCCCTCGCTGATGCGCGTGGTGCCGCCGTAATATTTGAACCGCGCCCGGCCACGGGTCACGCTGGGGCGGTCGGGCACGTGCGCGCGCTCGGAGAAGCGATCATCCAGCGGGAACACGAAATTGGCGTCGGCCTCCTGGCGGAAGATCTCCAGCAGCTGCGCCAGCTTCTCCGGATGCGTGGCCGCAAGGTCATTGGCCTGGCTGAAGTCCTGGCTCAGGTCGTACAACTCCCAATGGTCGCGTTCGAAATGACCGTCGCGTCCCAGCAGCACCCACGGCACGCCATGGTGCGCCGAGGCGATCCAGCCGTCATGGTAGATCGCCCGGTTGCCTGCATTTTCGAAGTACTGGGTGAGATGGGTGGACGGCGCATCGGCATCGGCGAAGGTATGCAGGAAGCTGGCACCGTCGAGCTTCTGCTGCCGGACCCCATTGACCGCTTCGGGGAAGGCGATTCCGGCCGCTTCGTAGATGGTCGGCGCGATGTCGACCACGTGCTGGAACTGCGCGCGCAGTTCGCCACCGTTCTTGATCCTGGCCGGCCAGGTGATCGACACCCCGGTGCGGTTGCCACCGAAGTGACTGGCCACCTGTTTGGTCCACTGGAACGGGCAGTCCACCGCCCAGGCCCAGCCCACGGCGAAGTGGTTCTCGTGATGGGACTGTCCGATCTCATCGATGGCCGCCAGCATGGTCGGAACGTCATCGGGGAGCCCGTTCTGGGTCGCCATGTTGTTCAACGTCCCGAGCAGACCGCCCTCCGGGCTGCACCCGTTATCGCCCAGCACCGCGATGATCAGCGTGTTGTCGGCGTTGGGCAGCGCGTTGACCGCCTCGAGCAGGCGGCCGATGTGTTCATCCAGGTGGGTCAGGAAGCCGGCGAAGCACTCCATCTGCCGGGCGAACAGCCGCTTTTCGTCTGCACTGTAGGTGTCCCAGCCGGGTAACTCGGCCGGCCGCGGGGTGAGCTGCGCATCGGCGGGAATCGCACCGACGGCTTTCTGGTTCTCGAACAACTTGGCCCGGTAAGCGTCCCAGCCGAGATCGAACTGCCCCTTGAAGCGTTCGATGTACGGCTCGGGCACATGGTGGGGCGCATGCATCGCCCCGGGCGCCCAGTACAGGAACCACGGGCGGTCCGGGGTGATGGACTGGCGGGTGTGCAGCCACTGGATGGCCTGGGTCGTCAGGTCGTCGGTGAGGTGGTAGCCCTGCTCGGGGGTGGTCTCCGGCTCGACCGGCGTGGTGTTCCTGAACAATTGCGGGGTGAACTGGTTGGTCTCCCCGCCCATGAACCCGTAGAAGGTCTGGAAGCCCTTGCCGGTGGGCCAGCGATCGAAGGGCCCGACCGGGCTGGTTTCCCAATCAGGCGTGTTGTGCCACTTGCCGAACGCGGCCGTGCTGTAGCCGTTGTAGGCCAGCACCTGCGGAATGGCCGCATTGTCGTCGGCCCACATGCTGTTGTAGCCGGGGAAGCCCGTGGACGCCTCGGTGATCGAACCGTTGCCGGTGCGGTGGTGGTTGCGGCCGGACAACAGCGCCGCCCGGGTCGGCGAGCACAGCGCGCAATTATGGAAGTGGCTGTAGCGCAGGCCGTTGTGCGCCAGCGCATCGATGTTGGGGGTGGGGATCAGCCCGCCGAACATCGAGGTGCCCCCGTAGCCGAGATCATCGATCAGGATGACCAGCACATCCGGTGCGCCGGCCGGCGGCGCCACCGGCTGCGGAAAGTCGGCCGTGGCCTCCTTGTAGTTCTCGGTGATCGTCCCGGAGAACGCCGGCACCGGCAGGGGCAGATTGCTGACCTTTGTGTTCATGGGGCGTCCTGTGAATGAGGGGCAGTTGGAAGTCCGTCACTGAAGTCTGCGTTGCAGCCAGCCGCTCGGCGACCGCAGAACTACTGGCGGGCCCGGGTGAAAACTACTGGCCGCTGCCCCACGCCAGGCAGCTCGTCGGGCCGGACTACCGGCCGCCCCACACCGGCCGCCATTCGTCCCTTCACCCCCGGAATCCAGCCCCAGGCCAGTGCGGCTGGGCCTTGCCGGCATCACACTCATCGGCATCACGCACAGCGCCAACCGAAGGAACGACTTCCATGAAACGACGCGATTGCCTCAAAGCCGGGCTGACCCTGCCCCTGCTGCCCACGCTGCTCAAGGCCGGCCCCGCCTTCGCGGCGACCGGTGCGAGGGTGCGGCCGGGGAGCGCGGCCTGGCCGGCGGCGGCCGAGTGGGACCGGCTGTCGCGTGCGGTAGGCGGCCGGCTGTCGGTCCCCCAGTCGCCGTTCCTGGCCGACCCTGCCACCCGCGCGGCCGCCCTGGAGCAGTTGCAGAACCCCTTCTTCCTCGGTGACCAGCCCGCCCTGACCCAGACCAGTGGCTACTTCGGGGCGTGGCGCTCCGTACCGAGTGCCAAGGTGGTCTCGGCCGCCAACAGCGCCGACGTTGCCGCCGCGGTGAACTTCGCCCGTACCCACCGGCTGCGGCTGGTGGTCAAAGGCGGTGGGCACAGCTACCACGGCACGTCCTGCGCGCCGGATTCGCTGCTGGTCTGGACCCGCGCGATGAACCAGGTCGAGCTGCATGACGCCTTTGTGGCCCACAACGCGCGCCCGGGCACGGCGCCACAGCCAGCGGTGAGCGTTGGCGCCGGGGCCATGTGGATCGATGCCTACGATGCGGTCACCACCCGCGGTGGGCGCTATGTCCAGGGCGGCGGCTGCACCTCGGTGGGGGTGACCGGCCTGGTCACCGGCGGCGGCTTCGGCAGCTTCTCCAAGGCGCATGGCACGGCGGCGGCCAGCCTGCTCGAGGCCGAGATCGTCACCGCCGACGGCCAGATCCGCATCGTCAACGCCGACAACGACCCGGAACTGTTCTGGGCCCTCAAGGGCGGCTGTGCGGCGAGCTTCGGGATCGTGACCCGGATGACGCTGCGCACCCATGCCCTGCCCGACACGTTCGGCGGCGTCTCCTGCCAGATCCAGGCCAGCGACGACGCCAGCTGGCAGGCGCTGGCGGCGGAGATGCTGCGCTTCTACCGCGACACGCTGTGCAACGCGCACTGGGGCGAGCAGATCACCTTCACCGACACGCGCCGGCTCTCGGTCTCGATGGTGTTCCAGGGGCTGTCGCGCGACGCGGCCGAAGCCACCTGGTCGCCGTTCCTGGCATGGGTGCGTGCACGGCCGGCCTACACGATCACCGACCCCCTGCAGGCCCTGGCGATGCCGGCCCGCGATTTCTGGGATGCCGATTTCTTCCGACAGCATGCCCCCGGGTTCATCGCCGAGGACACCCGCGCGGGTGCCTCGCCGCGGCACATGCTGTGGAAGGGCGATCAGGGCCAGGTCGGCTGGTTCCTGCACGGCTACGCCTCGGCCTGGCTGCCGTCGGGCTTGCTGGATGATGCGCGGCGTGAGCAGGCGGCGGCCGCGATCTGCGCTGCGGCCGAGCACATGGATGTCGGCCTGCACTGCAACAAGGGCCTGTTCGGTGCCCCGGCCGCTGCGCTGGCGGCCAGCCGTGACACCGCCACCCATCCTGCGGTGCTGGATGCCTTCGCGCTGGCCATCATCGGCAATGCCGGCGGACCGATCTTCCCGGGCCTGGGCCTGAAGGTGGACGAGCCCCGTGCACGCCGGGGGGCCTTGAACGTAGCGCGCGCCTACCAGGCGCTGAGCGCGGTGGCCCCGTCCGCACCGGCGTACGTCTCCGAGAGCGACTACTTCCAGACAGACTGGCAGCAGGCATTCTGGGGACCGAACTACCCTCGCCTTCAGGCCGCCAAGCGCCGCTACGATCCGCAGGGGCTGTTCGTCATCCACCACGGGGTGGGCAGCGAGGACTGGAGCGCGGACGGCTTCGAGCGCATCCGCGGCTAGGCCAGCACGTGACCCAAGGCCTGCTGCGCGCGCCGGTTCTCCGCCGGCGTGCCGATGGTGATCCGCACCCAGGTGTCATACGGGGCGAACACCCGCGCGATGCGCACGCCCTGCTGCAGCAACCCGGCTGCGACGGCTGCATGCGGGCGCCCGGTGTCGACGAACACGAAATTGCCGGCGGCCTCGGTAGAACGCAGGCCCAGCCCGGTCAGCACCTGCTGCCAGCGCTGCCGCTCCAGCGCAACGCTGCGCCGGACCTGGGCCACGTGGACGGTATCGGCCAGCGCAGCCGCTGCCGCGGCGAGAGAGAGCTGGTTCTGCGCGTGCGCGCCCCCTACCCCGCGCTGACGCAGCGCTCCGGCCAGCCCGGTCGGGGCCAGCGCATAGCCGACCTGCAGACCCGCCAGCGCGTGGATCTTGCCCAGCGTGCGGAACACCACCACGTTCTGGCCCTGCCGCAGCAGGCGCACCGCGCTCAACGCGGCCGCATCCTCACGGTAGTCCAGGTAGGCCTCATCGACGATCACCAGCGTGCGCGCCTGCGCGGCGCTCACGAAACGATCGAAGTCCGCGCCTGGGCTGAGCGTGCCCGAGGGATTGTGCGGATTGACCACGAACAGCGCGCGGGTGTCCGGCGCGATCGTGGCCAGCAATGCGGGCAGGTCATTCTCCAGCCGCGCGTTCAACGGCACTTCCACCGCCCGCCCGCCAAAGGGCCTGGCCGCATCCACCAGCGCGCCATAGCCGGGCACCGAGTAGATGAAGCCACCGGCACCTTCGCTCAGCGCCAGGTGCTGGCCAAGTGCTTCCAGCACTTCACCGACGATGACCTGCTCCGGCGCGACCCCTTCCAGCGTGGCGATCTGCACCTGCAGGGCCTGCAACTGGGCGGCGCTCACGTAGCGCGGCGCTTCCACCAGCGCACGCTGCACGGCCGGCCCCACCTTCGGCGAGGGACCGTAGCTGCTTTCGTTGAGGTCCAGCCGCAGCACATCGATAGCGGTGTCGGCGGCGGCGGACGGTGCGGCCGCAGCGGCCGATCCGGCCACCGGCGCCAGCGCGGCTACCGCCGCCGTGGTCAGGCCGGCACGCAGCCAGTGCCGGCGCTGCGGGTCGGCAGGTAGCGTGCCTGTCATCGTGGGACGGGTCATTGGAAACGGGCCTCCAGGCGGGCGTAGTAATACGTGCCACTCCAGCCGAACGGCGACAGTTCGCTGTACGGGAACACGCCAAAGGTATCCGCACCGGAGACCTGCGGGGTGGTGGCGATGTTGCGGGTGGGATAGGTATTGAACAGATTGTTCGCGCCCACCACCAGCGTGACCGTGTCGGTGGCGCGGAACGCGATGTCCAGATCAGTGACCCAGCGCGCCTCCAGCGTCTGGATCACGTCGACATTGCCCGCCGTACCGGCTTCGGTCGGCAGCGTGCGGAAGCGGGTCGAGCCCTGCGCGAAGGCAGCGACGTTGGCCGCACTTTGGTTGGTCGCCGCCGCCCCTTCGATCTCACCGTAGCGGTGCGTGCCCAGGTGCAGGCCCCAGCGGCCCACGTCCCAGCCCAGCGCGAGCGTCAGGTTGTCGCGCGGCTGGCCCTTCTCCACGCGGGTGCGCTCGGTGACATCGAACAACGGTGTGCGCACGCCGAGCGCGGTGAGCTGCGACGGGGTCGAGGCGACGTGGGTCAGCTCCGTCTTGTTGCGGTTGTAGGCGACGGTCGCGGTCAGCCGGCCATGATCGGCAAGGTCCCACAGGTAGCGTGCCGACGCATCCACGCCGGTGGTGCGGGTATCTGCGGCATTGCTGAAGTAGCGCACGCTGGTCACCCCCGGTGAACCCAGCGCCGCGAGGTAGTCGCGGATCGCGGTGGAGCCGGCTGCATCGACGAAGTTGCTGGAAAGGAAGATGCGGTCATCGATATCGATCCGGTACACATCCAGTGATGCGCTGAGCCCGCCGATGCCCCAGGTGAGGCCGGCGGTGAGATTGGTGGCCTGTTCCGGCTCCAGCGACCGCGCGCCCAGCGCGCGCGCTTCCACGGTATCCACTGGCGCGGTGCGCACCAGCACGTACTCCGCCACCCCGGTGACGGCATTGTTGAGGGTGCGGCTGCTGGTGGAACTGAAGTACTGCTGGGCCAGTGCGGGCGCATGGAAGCCGCTGCTGACCGAGGCGCGCAGCGCGACCCCGCCATCGAGCTGGTAGCGCAGTGCGAGCTTGCCGTTGGTGGTGCTGCCGAAATCGCTGTAGTCCTCCCAGCGCCCTGCCAGCGAGACCAGGAAGCGGTCGGTGACGTCAGTCTCGGCCTCGGCATAGGCCGAGATGTTGTGCCGATGGTGGTTGCCCGCATCGGCCGGCTGGATGCCGGCGAAGCCCTGCGAGCCGATGGTCGGCACGCTGCCGGCGGACGGACCATCGAGCACCCGTGCCGGCCCCCACACATACGAGTTCAGTTCGCCCGGCGAAATGCCGTAGGTATCGCGGCGGAACTCCGCGCCCAGCGCGAGTCGCAGCGGCGCATGCCAGCCCAGCTCGATACTGTTGTTGGCATCCAGGTTGGTGGTCCACTGCGAGGCCTCCAGCGCGCCGTTGTAGAACGCGGTCGGGCTGTCGGCACCCAGCGTGGCGTTGAGCGTGTTGCGGGTGCGGTAGACCAGCTTGTTGCGTCCGTAGACGCTGCTCAGGTCCCAGTGCCAGTCACCGAGCAGGCCTTTGATGCCCGCACCAAGCGACGCATTGGTGCTTTGGGTATCGACCCACGGCAGGAATCCGTCCGGGTAGATCGCACGCACGTTCTCGACCTGGCCGGCGCGGCGCAATGAGGCATTGGAGCTGCCTTCGCTCACCCCATAGCCGCCGAAGGCGTAGGCCTCCAGGCCCTCGGCCCAGGCCAGCGGCTTGCGCAGGTTGCCGAACACGGTTTTCTCGACGGTATCGGCCGAATCGGCGAAACGCCACAGCGCATCGCGATCGATGGTGGCCTCACGTGGATCGGCGACCGCACCGGCGGCCGCACCGCCGATCGGGGCCAGGCCGGTGCCGGAGCCGAAGGTGCTTGATGGTGCCACCGGTGCCCCGTTGCGGCCGATGCCGAAGTACTGCTGGCGGGTATCGGGCAGTGCGCGGTTGGCAGCCTTGCGGTCACGATAGTCCCAGGTCAGGTGCAGGCCACCGCCCTCGGCAAAGGCCACGCCGGTATCGAGCGCGACGGCCGTCGTACCACCGCCGCCATCGCGGGTGGTACCGCGGCTGACGCGACCTTCAAACCCGGCATCCTCGCGCAGCACGATGTTGATCACCCCGGCGATCGCATCGGACCCGTACTGGGCGGACGCCCCATCGCGCAGCACCTCCACCCGCTCGATCGCGCTGACCGGGATGGCATTCAGATCGGTGGAGACCGCGCCCTTGCCCACCGTACCGCCGGTGTTGACCCAGGCACTGGCATGCCGGCGCTTGCCGTTGACCAGCACCAGGGTCTGATCCGGCGACAGCCCGCGCAGCGTTGCCGAGCGGATATGGGTGTTGCCGTCCGGCGTGGTCGGGTGCGGGAAATTGAACGAGGGCAGCAGCGACTGCAGGATCTGGCTGATGTCGGTGTAGCCGCTGCTGCGGATGTCCTCGGCGCCGAGCACGTCGATCGGGACCGGGGACTCCAGCACGGTGCGTGCCTGGGTGCGGCTGCCGAGCACGGTGAGCTGGTCGAGCTGGGTGACCGCCGGGGCGTCGCCGGGTGATTGGGCGTGGACCGGCAGGGTGGAGAGCAGGCTGGCAAACACGGCGACGGACAGACGGCGACGTCGCAGCACGGTGGCGCGAGGATTCATGGCAACTTCCGCAGAGATCGGGCGAGGCCCGCAAAAGACGATGGAGCGCGGCGCAGGTGGCACGTCAACGGCGACATCGCCGTGGCAGATGGAAGGCAGGCAAGACAGGCTCCCCCGGGTGACCTGCGGCCCATGTTGCAAACTTGCTGCAGAGCGTCAATCCACCCCGCCGGGCGTACCCTCGCGCGCCCGGACGCCTCCGCCATCGCCCTCGCTCAAGTCACTGATTTCACTCGATGGCGGTGGCGGCGCAGCGACCAACGCCCTTACCCATGGGCATATCCACATAGCCGACGGTGTTTGCCGCCCGACGGCCAACGACCGCCCGATGCCGCCGCCTGCGCGGCCATGACGATCCGCAGATGCAGGCGCACACGCGCAGGCGTAGCCTTCGCGCAGCCTGCCCGCCAACGGAGATCGCCCCGTGTTTCCGATCACGCCCGCCCGCGTTGCCCCTGCCCTGCTTGCCTTCGCCATCGCTGGCGCGGTGGCCCTTCCTGTCCCGGAGGCGCGTGCACAGACGCCTGCGAACTCACGTGCCGTTGCCCCCGCCTCGTTCAACGCACTGCTCGATGCGCAGACGATGGCCGCGATCAACGCCGATCCCGAACTGCGCACGATGCTGGGCATCAGCGGCGACGCAGCGGGTGATCTGTCCGACCAGTTGACCGACGTCTCGCTGGCGCGGCGCGAGGTCAACCGCCGCGCGATGGCCGACAACCTCGCCCAGATCAAGGCCTGGCACGGCGCGCCACTGGATCCGCAGCAGCGTCTGAGCGACGGGCTCGCGCGCTGGTTCTACCAGGCCCAGATCGATCTGATGGAGGTGCCGTGGGCCGCAGCATGGTTGCCGGTTGGCGGCAGCACCTACGCGGTGGATCAACTGTTCAGCCTGCCGGTCAACCTGCCGCAGTTCATGGACAACCAGCACGCGGTGACCGATGACACCAGTGCACGCCACTACATCGCGCGCCTGCGGGCCATGGGGCCCAAGCTGAACCAGGTCCGGGCCAACATGGACATGCAGGCCCGCCAGGGTGTGGTGCCGCCTGAGGTGGCGCTGGAGGGGGCGGCCAACCAGTTCCGTACGCTGCTCGCGCCCGCACCGGAAAACAGCCTGTGGGTGCAGTCACTGCAGCGCAAAGTGGACAAGGTCCCCGCCATCGCCGCCCCGCGCCGGGCAGAGCTGATCGCCGAGGCGACCACCGCCGTGCGCGACGCCGTCAATCCGGGGTACCAGCGCCTGCTCGATGACGTGCAGGCCAAGCTGGCCACCCATCCCGGCAACAAGGGGGTGTGGGCCCTGCCCGAGGGCAAGGCGTATTACGACGCGGCACTGCGCTGGTACACCAGCACCGATCTGGATGCCGATGCGATCCACCAGATCGGCCTGCGCGAAGTCGCGCGCCTGGACAAGGCCATGGATGCACGCCTGAAGCAGCTGGGTCTGCGCGACGGCACGGTTGCCGCGCGGATCGAGACGCTACGCAAGGATCCGCGCTACCTGTATCCGGACAGCGATGCCGGCCGCCAGGCGCTGATCGGCGACATCCAGCAGCGGCTGAGCGACCTGGGCCCGATCCTGCCCACCTACTTCGGCCACCTGCCCGCGCAGAAACTGGTGGTGCAGCCAGTGCCCACGCACATGCAGGCCACCTCGCCGGGCGGTTACTACTACCCCCCGGCGATGGACGGCTCGCGGCCGGGCACGTTCTTCATCAACCTGGGCGATATCACCTCCAATACGCGCTGGAGCATTCCCACCCTCACCTATCACGAGGGCTCGCCCGGCCATCACTTCCAGATCTCGATCGGCCAGACCCTCACCGACCTGCCGATGCTGCGCCGCAGCCTCAACCCGAGTGCGTTCAGCGAGGGCTGGGCGCTGTATGCCGAACAGTTGATGGCCGAGGCCGGCGTGTATCGGGACGACCCCGCCGGTGACCTCGGTCGGCTGCAGGCCGAAATGTTCCGCTCGGTACGGCTGGTGGTGGATACCGGCCTGCACCGCAAGCAGTGGACGCCCGAACAGGCGATGGCCTACATGCAGGCCAAGACCGGGATGACGCCGGGCGATGTCCGCATCGAGGTCTATCGCTACCTGGTGCAGCCCGGCCAGGCGTCGTCCTACAAGATGGGCCAGCTGCGCCTGCTGGAACTGCGCGAGCACGCCCGCAGGCAACTGGGCGACCGCTTCGACATCCGCGCCTTCCACGACCTGATCCTGGGCAATGGGGCGATGCCGATGACGGTGGTCAGCCAGGCGGTCGAGGACTGGATCGCCGCCGGCGGGCCACCCTCCGCCCGCGCCCCCTGAGCGCACCGCGCAGGCGCCGGTGTGCGGCCGGCGACTGCGTATAAATACCTAGCGGCTTACCGTGTAACTCCGGTTGTCCGCGGCGTGGGCGGTCCGCAGAGTGTCAACAGGGCCGGCCGGTCGCGCGGCCCATCGACGACACTCTGGAGACCGTCATGCCGCGCACCCCGTCGCGCCTGCTGTTGGCCCTGGTCTTGGCCGGACCGCTGCTGTTGTCACCGCCGCCGCTTGCCGCGCAGACCGCGCCGGCGACGATCGATGCCGAGGCGATCCAGGCCCTGACCCGCATGGGCACCGCCCTGCGCGCCCTGCCGCACTTCTCACTCAGCGCCACGACCAGCACCGAGTATGTGCTCGATGATGGCCAGAAGATCGCGTTGCCTGGCACCGTCACGTATCGCGTGCTTGGACCGGACCACTTCTTCGCGGAAATCCAGAGCGACCAGCAGCACCGCCAGCTCTTCTACGACGGCAAGGCCCTGACGATCTACTCCCCGCGCCTGAAGTACTACGCCACGCTGGATGGATTGAACAAGAGCAGCCAGGCGCTGCTGGCCGAATCGGCCACCACCTATGGCATCGAACTGCCGCTGGCCGACCTGTTCCTGTGGGGCACGCCGGCGTTCCCGACCGATCAGTTCCAGTCGGCACTGCTGGTCGGCAGTGCCCGCATCGGCGGCGAGGCCACGCACCATTACGCCTTCCGGCAGCCCGGCGTGGATTGGCAGGTCTGGATCTCCGATGCCACCCATCTGCCGCGGCAACTGGCCATCACCAGCCACAGCGACCCGGCCCTGCCCACCTACCAGGCCACGTTGAACTGGGACACGCGGCGCACGGTGACCGCGAAGGAACTGGCCTTCGACCCCAAGGGGGCCACCAAGATCGTGTTCCTTCCGGTCGCGCTGGCCGCGCAGACCACGCCTGACGGGGAGAACTGAGCATGGACCGTTCCTCGACGCTTCGCGCCGCACTGGCGCCCGCCTTGATCACCCTGCTGCTGGGCAGCGCGTTGCTGCCGGCCGATGCCCAGGCACGGCCGGGCCTGCGCGGCTTTGCCCATCCTTCGATCGCCCATGCCGGCGGTTTCGGTGGCGGAGGCTTCGCGCACGGCGGTGGCGGCTTCGCGCCGCATCCGCCGGGGCCAGGCCCTTCGCCACATCCCGGTCCGGGGCCCCGCCCCGAGCCGGGTCCGCATCCTGGGCCGGGTCCCGGTCCCCACCCTGCTCCGGGGCCGGGACCCGGGCCGGGACCTCATCCGCCAGGCCCGGGCCCGGGTCCTGGCCCGCACCCGCCGGGTCCCGGGCCGTACCCGCCGCCGCCGCCGCCGTACTGGGACCACCCGTTCTGGGATGCCGCGGCATTCACCGCCGGCGTCGCGGTCACCTCGGCGGTGATCGGTTCGGTGGTGTACTCGCTGCCGGTGGACTGCAGCACCGTCATCGTCAACGGCCTGGGCTACCAGCGCTGTGACAATGCCTGGTACCAGCCGCGCTACTCCGGCACCACCGTGCAGTACGTGGTCGTGGATGCACCGCAATGATCTGCCGCCGCCCAGCGCTGTCCCGGCTGGCGCTGCTCGCCGGCATCGCCTGCGCGGCGCCACTGGCCGCGCAGGACGCGCCGGCCGGCCCGGCGTCCTCCGATGACATCGCCCGCAAGCTCGCCGACCCCGGGGCGGCCCTGATCTCGGTGCCGTTCCAGTACAACTACCAGGGCTCGGTCGGGCCGGGCGGCGACGTCCACAATCAGCAGTTGAAGATCCAGCCGGTGATTCCCTTCGTCGGTGAGAACGGCAAGTTCATCCTGCGCCCGATCCTGCCGTTGAGCTGGAATCAGTTCCCGGAAGACAAGCACGGGACCGGCGATCTGTTCGTGCAGGGGTACTACATCCCCAAGACCGCCTCCGAGGCACATGGCACCGAGGTCGGCTTCGGCTTCGCCGCGCTGCTCGATACCGCCTCGCACGACAGCCTGGGCACGGGCAAATACTCGCTCGGCCCGGCCTTCATCGTGGTGCACAAAACGCAGAAGTGGACCGTCGGTGCACTGGCCAACCATGTCTGGTCGGTGGGCGGTGACAGCGACCGCGAGGATGTCAGCAGCACCAGCGTGCAGCCCTTCCTCACCCGCAACCTGCCCCAGGGCTGGTCGCTGAGCTTCACCTCCGAGACCAACTACAACTGGAAGGCCGACAGCGGCGACGCATGGACGGTGCCGCTGGGAGCGACCGTGTCCAAGGTACTGCGGCTGGGCCACACGCCGGTGAGCATCGGAGTGGGCGGCTTCTACAACGTTGACCGCCCGCAGTACGCCAGCCGCTGGACCGCGCGGATGATGGTGACCCTGGTCTTCCCCGAATGATGCCGACGCGCGCCGCCTGGTGCGCGCACTGAAGAGGACATGATCATGCGACTGCTGCGCACCGCCACCGCCCTGGCGATCGCCGGGGCGATCCTCGCCCTGGTCGCCGCCTGCAGGCCGGCGCCATCGAGCCAGGCCACGACCGCACCGAGTGAGCCGCCCGCGGACGCCGCCGCCGATACGCGCGCGATCGCCCGCGATGCGTATGTGTACGGCGTCCCGATGCTGGGCGAGTACCAGACGATGCACACCTTCAGCATCGACACCGCCAACCCGCAGTACAAGGGGCCGTTCAACACCATCCTCAACATCGCCCGCGTGTTTACCCCGGCCGACACCGCCTTCGTGACGCCCAACTCGGACACCCCCTACTCGTTCGCCGGGCTGGACCTGCGCGCCGAGCCGGTGGTGATCACCGTGCCGAAAATGGAAGCGGAGCGCTACTTCGTGTTCCAGCTGATGGACCTGTACACCTACAACTTCGCCTACATCGGCAGCCGCACGACCGGCAATGAGGGCGGGCACTATCTGATCGCCGGCCCGGACTGGCAGGGCGCCGTTCCCGACGGCATCACCCAGGTGATCCGTTCGGAAACCCAGCTGGTCAGCCTGGTCGGGCGCACGCAGCTGTTCAACCCCGCCGACCTGGACAACGTCAAACGCATCCAGGCCGGGTACAAGGTGCAACCGTTGTCGGCGTACCTGGGCACACCTGCGCCGCCGGCGCCGGCCGCGGTGGACTGGCCCACGCCGTTGTCCGGCAGCGAGGCACGCACCTCGCCAGCCTTCTTTAGCCAACTGGCGTTCCTGCTGCAGTTCGCGCCGCCGCATCCCAGTGAAGTGGACCTGCGCGCGCGCTTTGCCCGGATCGGCATCGTGCCGGGGCAGCCCTTGGACGTGGCGGCGCTGCCGCCGCCGACGCTGCAGGCGTTGAAGGACGGGATGGCCGATGGGCAGCATGACATCGACGCGCGCCGCAGCGCGCTGGGCGGGAAGATGGACACGCTGTTCGGCACCCGCGAATTCCTCAAGAACGATTATGTCGCGCGCGCCACCGGCACCCAGATGGGCATCGGCGCCAACTCGCGCGACGAAGCGCTGTATCCCATCTACGAAAAGGATGCCGACGGCGCCCCGCTTGACGGCAGCCAGCACCGCTACGTGCTGCGCTTCGGCAAGGACGGCCTGCCGCCGGTGAACGCGTTCTGGTCGCTGACCATGTATGACCTGCCTGGCCAGCTGCTGGTGGCCAACCCGATCGACCGCTATCTGATCAATGCCGCGATGCTGCCGCAGCTCAAAAAAGACGCTGATGGTGGCGTCACGCTGTACCTGCAGCACGACTCGCCGGGGCCGGACAAACAGAGCAACTGGCTTCCGGCGCCCAACGGCCCGTTCATGGCCGCGATGCGCTACTACTGGCCCGAGCCTGCGCTGCTGCAGGGCCAGTGGACCTCGCCGCAGATCGAGCGGGTGCAGTGACCGCTGTTCCTTCCGGAGGTGCCGTGATGAAACTCTGCCTACCCGTGTTGGCGCTGGCCCTGGCCAGCGTTCTTGTTGTCGGCTGCACTTCCAGTGCACCCGCGCGCAGTGATGCGCCGCCATCAACGGAAAAACGCGAGGCGCAGAACCAGGCGCGCACCGCCACCGCCGCCGTGTTGTCGCGGCTGTACGCGGCCCAGCCCGGCGCCCGCCAGGCGGTGGAACAGGCCGCCGGGTATGCGGTGTTCCGCAGCTTCGGGGTCAAGGTGCTGATCGCCGGCGGCGGTGGTGGGCATGGCGTGGCCATCGACAACCGCAGTGGACAGGAAACCTTCATGCGCATGGTCGAGATCCAGGCAGGCCTGGGATTCGGCGCCAAGACCTTCGATCTGGTCTGGGTGTTCAGGACACCCGAGGCATACCAGGACTTCATCACCCGCGGCATCGAAATCGGCGGCCAGGCCACGTTGGCCGCAAAGGTCGACAAGGCCGGCGGCGGCCTCACCGGCGCCGTGCAGGTCTCCGACAACGTGTGGGTCTACCAGATGACCGAGAGCGGCCTGGCCGCGGAACTGACGGTCAAGGGCACCCGCTACTACCCCGATAAAGCCCTGAACTGAGCCGACAGGCCAAGGAGCTTCCATGCACGGCCATCCGCTGGTCTGGATCGTCAGTCTGTTCGTGCTGCCGCTGGTGGCCGCGCTGGTGCTGAGCCTGTTCGTCCGCCACCGCGGCCTCAGTGCCAATGCGGTGCTGGCCTGGTTCGTGATCGTGTGCTGGTGCGGCGCGCTCGGGGTGATCCTCTCGCAGGTGTGGTGAGCAGTGCCGGCCGCTGGCCGGCATCACAGTGACTGCCCGAGCTCGATGAACACCACGTTCTCGCCGCCCTCGCGGAAGCCCATGCCGAAGATCAACGGGCCGATCCACGAGTCGAAGCCGAGGAACACGCTGCCGTTCCAGACCCCGTCGCTCAAGGACATGTCGCTGCGGCGCTGCCAGGCGTTTCCGTACTCCAGCGTGCCACCCACCTGCGCCGAGCGGCCGAGCAGCTTGCCCAGCTCGTAGGTGTAGCCGGCAAAGCCGAGGGCGTAGTCCTGCCCGGTCAGCTGGTTGTGCTGGAAGCCGGCCAGCCGCCAGCGGCCGCCGAGCCGGTACAGGTTCTGCACCGGCGCCGTGCCGGAGGATGTCACGTGATAGCGCAGCCCCAGCTGCAGCGCGTGCCGGCCGAACGACCGGGCCGCCACCGCATCCAGATCCAGCTGGCCGAAACGCGCATCGGCACCCAGGCTGGGACTGGACTGGTACGTGCCGGCATTGACCAGGTAACCATCGCGCGGGAAGTAGACACTGTCGATGTCGTCCAGCGTTGCCTGCGCGATCCAGGCGCCCTCCTCGAAGTTCACGCGCGGAATGGCTGGGTCACCGACCTCCACCTCGGCGTTGCCGGTATAGCGCTCCACCCCGACCGACAGCGCAAGCACATTGGACACATTGCGCACCAGCGCCAGCGTGCCGCCGGTACGGCGCACCCGGTAGCGCGCGATCTTGTCACCTTCTTCGTCATACAGATTGAAGCTGCGGGTCTGGAAGCCGCCGCCGGCCTGGAAGGCGTAGCGGTTGTGCAGATCGAAAGGACGGTAGTACTGCCCGGTCAGCCCCGGCTCGCTGCCGATCTGCAGGGCGATGCGCGCCTCGGCACCATAGGGCGACAGCGGCGAGAACAGCAGTCCCGCGCGCAGGTTGCTTTCGTGGTTGCCCTCCAGATCGTTGCTCAGGCTCAACCCGGCCTCCAGGTAGATGGGGCCGTTCGGTTTGGGATAGGCCGATACGAACACACCCGTGCGGCCATCGCGCTCGCGCACGTCGTAGTTGATGCTGGCCAGGGTACCCATGCCGTAGGCGCGCAGGACACCGGCCTGCATGCCCTTGATGTCCAGCGGCTCGCCAATCTGGACCGGCAGGTAGCTCAGCAGCAGTGCATCGGCGTAGCCGGTGTGGTTCTCCACCTCGACGAACTCGATCCGGTCCGTGCCGACGGGACGTTCGCGCTGCACACGCTGCGCGGCCAGCTGCCCATATACCTGCGGGCTCTGCGCGAAGGCGCGCAGCGCCGGGGCGGCCTGTTCGGCAGCGAGCTGGCCGATCCGCAGCGCTTCGGGCGCCTTGTCGAAATCGCCGGTGGCAACCTTGCCGGTCAGGTCCGGCGAGATCAGCAGGTCCTGCGTGCCCAGGCTGTCCAGCTGGGTCTGGGCGCTGCGGGTGGTCAGGAAGCCGCTCAACTGGCTGATCACATCCACCAGGCTGGCATCGCGATCCAGCGGCTTGAGCGGCGTGCCCACGTCGACCGCGATCACCCGGTCGGCACCCATCGCGCGCACCACGTCGATCGGCACCTGGTTGGACAGTCCGCCATCGAGCAGCACGTGCCCGTCGATCACCACCGGGCGGAAGATGCCAGGCAGGGACATGCTCGCGCGCATCGCCATCGGCAGGTTGCCCTCGGACAGCACCACCGGCTGCCCGGTGTTGATATCGGTGGCGACTGCGCGGAACGGGATGGGAAGATCGTCGAAGCGGCCGCTGACCCGGCTGCCGCCGGTGGCACGCTCGAACAGCGCGATCAGCTTCTCGCCCTCGGACACGCCGCCGGCCAGCGCCACCGCCTTGCCTTCGCCGCCCAGTCCGATGCCGATCGGGGCCAGCTGTGCGTAGTCGTCTGCCTTGCGCCGCAGGGACCGCTCGCGGCGCGGCAGGGTATCGGTGAACAGGCTCAACCACTCGGTGCTCAGCACCACCTGCTCGATCTGCTCGGGCGTGGAGCCGGAGGCATACAACGCGCCGACCAGGGCGCCAGCGCTGGTGCCGGCGATGCAGTCCACCGGAATGTGCAGCGCTTCGAGCTGTTTGAGGATGCGTACATGCGCAATGCCGCGCGCGCCACCGCCGCCCAGCGCCAACCCGATGCGCGGACGGGTATCGCCGGGACCGCGTACGCCGCAGTGGCTGCCCTCGCCGGCCACCACGGCCGGCGCGACCGGCTCGGCGGCCTGCAGTGGTGCAGGTGCAGCGGCCGCACACGCCCCTGCAAGCAGCAGCGAGGCCGCACACGGCAATCGGTGGCGGTGGCCTATCAACGCCATGCGCTGCCGACCTGGATGTAGAACGTGTCGTCCTCCGGGCCCCACGCATAGTCCACGCCAACGTGCATCCCCAACTGGCGGGCGATCAGATAGCGCACGCCCGCGCCTTTGGAGACCTGGCTGGCGCCGTCGCTGAAATTGTTGTGCCGCCCCCAGGTGCGTCCCGCGCCGACGAACCCGATCAGTGCCCAGCGCTGGGTCATGTTCCAGCGCAGCTCGCTCTCCAGCACCGCCGCGCGCGTGTCCTGGTAACGGGCCGAGCCGATGCCGCGCAGGTCGATGTAGGGCAGCCGGTAAAACGGGATTTCACCGTTGGCCCAGCGCGCATCGGCGCGGCCGCCGAGCACGAAGTACCGGCCCATCGGCCAATAGCCGTAGGCGTGCCCGCGATAACTCTGGAAGGTGGCATCACTGCCGATGCCCGGCAGGTAGAAGTTGCCCTCGACCATGCCCAGCCAGCCCCTGGAGGGCGTGAACGAATTGTCGCGGGTGTCGTATTCCAGCGACAGGCCGAGGCCGGAGCTGCGCTTGGACAGCTCGTGCGGTTGGAACCGGTCACTGTCGGAGGCGACATCGAAGCCGATGTCCAGGTCCATGTAGACCCAGGCCAGGCCCAGGTACAGGTCGCGGTCGCCAAGGCGACGGAACCCCTGCTGGAACGACATGAGGCCATCCATGTTGTATTCGATCTTCTGCGCGGGCAGCAGCGTGCCCGGGGTGTAGAAGCCGAGGTTGAACGAGGTCTTGGCCACGCCGCCCCGGTAACGCCAGCGGTCATCGTCGAAATGCAGCGACGCGCCCACGCCGTAGGCTTCACTGCCGTTGGACGTGCGCATCGCCCCGCCGCCATAGATGTCCGGCGTCACCATCTTCGGTGCACCGCCCTCCCCTGGCGAGCCGGAAGCCGCAGGGCGATGGAAGAACGCCAGCGCCACACCGCCCCCGTTGCCGACCGCCGGGTCGGTCACGATGATCGGTACCGGCAGGAAGCCGCGGTGCTCGAGCAGCCAGCGCGACATGTCGAAATGGCCATCTTCGGCGTCACGGAACAACGAAGCCTTCGCGGTCGACGCCGGCGCGGGCACGCGGGTCTGGACCGGCGCCGCAACTGGCTGGGGCGCTGCCTGGGTGCCCTGCTGGGCAACGGCGCTCCAGGGCGCAAGGACGCCCAACAGCACTACCAGGCGTACGGCATGGCCGATCGACACGGGGCACCTCGAGGGATGGGAAGCAGGACGGCCCGTCAGTTCAAGTGCGTGGGCCCGTGCCGGTGGGAGGGGGACAGCCCGGCACGGGCCCGCGCGGTTGAACGCGTTTGCAACTTCGGCGCAGCACTCAGCGTGCGGCGGTCGCACCCGGCGGGAACGCAGCGAACAGTTTGTCCAGCCCTGCTTCCACCGCCGCATTGACCTTGTCCGGCGACGTCGGCACCGTGCCGCTGGCCGTACCACGCCACACGGCCTGTTTGGTGCGGGCATCGAACATGTCCACCACCAGGGTGCCCACGTCATACGTATGCACCGTGGTCGTGGCGTTGCCCATGGCCATGCCGCCGCCCCAGCCACCGCCGCGCCAGCCCCACCCGCCCATGCCGGTGCCGCTGTAGAAGGTGTCCAGGGTCTGCTTCTGGCTGTTGGCGATGTGCGCGGCCAGCGCGATGTCGCCGTTGGGGGCTTCGCGCAGTCCCTTGGCCTGCAGCCGGGCGTTGATGCCGTCGATGATGCGTTGCTGCACCAGCGGCGAGCTTGCCTCGGGCTTCATCGCCCAGGTGTAGGTCTTGTAGGAGCTGAAGCTGGCCGACGGATCGTAGTCGGTCTTGACGGTCGGGGTGGAGGCGCAGGCGACCAGGGAGGTGGCCAGGACGGCGATGGCAAAAGCTTTCATGACGCGAGTCTCCAGGGGCAGGATGGAAAGACGCGCTGCGGGTGCAGCCGTCCTGTGGGCTGGCAGAACGACGAGGCGCGTTCAGCGCGGCGGGTTGATCACCACGTACTGCACGGTGGTGCCGGCATAGCGCGGCTCGTACCAGACATTGCCGCACTGCTGGTAGGCCATGCCGTTGATCACGGTGGTCACGCAGCTGTGGACCGCCCAGAGTTTCATAGACACTCATCGGCCGCTTTGCGCGTAGCGCCTTTCGAACTCTACCGGTGAGACGTCGCCGGCGGAACCATGGCGACGCACCGGGTTGTAGAACATCTCGATGTAGT